>OJPZ01000024.1_pt1 | contig 112144 bp, 113 predicted proteins | sample 1598611 | NCBI WGS metagenome assembly OJPZ01 (sample SAMN03922494, study PRJEB24848) | human gut metagenome | isolation source: stool sample | host: Homo sapiens | place: Germany | collected 2011-11
CGGCCATGGGGGCCAGGCAGTTGGTGGTGCAGGAAGCAGCGGAGATGACCTGATCGTCAGCGGTCAGGGTCTTCTCGTTGACGGAGTAGACGATGGTCTTCAGGTCGTTGCCGGCGGGAGCAGAGATAACGACCTTGCGGGCGCCAGCCTGGATGTGAGCCTCAGCCTTAGCCTTGCTGGTGTAGAAGCCGGTGCACTCCAGAACGACGTCAATGCCCAGCTCGCCCCAGGGGCAATCCTTAGCATCCTTAATTGCGTAGATGGTGATCTTCTTGCCGTCGACGACGATGTAATCCTCGCCAGCCTCAACGGTGTGCTTGTTCTCGCCGATCTTGCCCAGGAAAGAACCCTGTGCAGTGTCGTACTTCAGCAGGTGAGCCAGCATAGCGGGGCTGGTCAGATCGTTGATGGCGACAACTTCGTAGCCGTCAGCCTCAAACATCTGACGGAAAGCCAGACGGCCGATACGGCCAAAACCATTGATAGCAACTTTAACAGCCATAGTGAAATCCTCCCAAGATTTGTCTTTTTCACCTTATGAGCGGTTCCCCGCTCGTCGGTATGATACTATTGTACCCTATTTTTCACAATTCTGCAAGGGGGTCTGTTATTCTTTTAACACGATTTTTCAAAAAATCCACAGAAATTTTGAAATCCCAGCCATTTCCAGCCCGGTTTGGGGGTCTGTTGGGGCAGACTAAGGGTAAATTTCGCACCGGATGGGGAGAGGTGAGTGCTATGCCATTTTTCGGCCCGACGCGGGCGGCGCTGGCGGCGGCTGCGGCCCGCGGGGCGGATATTATACCCTCGCTGCGGCTGGTGTTGACTGCCGAGGCCCTGACTGCGCCCCCGCCCGCCCATGCGCTGGAGCTGAACGCAGAATTGGACGCGCTGTGTGCCGCCGCGCGGGAGCTGGCCGCCTACCGCGCCGGGTGGCTGTATTTCTGCGGCACAGATGCCCCGCTGCCCGCCGCCGTGCCCCGCGGGATTTTGCAGGGCACGGTGCTGACGTTTTTGCGCGGGGTGCTGCGCAGCGAGGGCCGGGCCGTGGTACGGCTGCTGCCCCAGGGTGACAGCGCTGTGCTGGCCTTGCAGGGCGGCAGCCCCGCGCGGATGCCCGGCGACCTGCCCGCGCTTTTGCACCGCTGCGGGCCGTATGTGACCGCCGCCGGGGCGCGGTACGCCGCAGCGGTGCGGTTGGCACTCTCCCCCACCCTGCCGCTGACGCCGCCGCCCGATGCGGATGCTCTGGTATTGGACCGATACAGCCCGCCCCGGGTGTATTTGCAGGGGTTTTGTGTGGAGGATGTGGAATAGTGGCCGCGCAAAAAGCCCCTCAGGCCTCGCAGGCTCAGCCGGCTCCACGGATGGGGAGCCTTCTGCGCGGGCTTTGCCCGCGTGAAAGCCTCTCCTTACAGGGGAGGTAGCCGAGCGCCAGCGATGGTCGGAGGGGCTTTGCAGCTTTTCCTTTATTCCATTTCTTCCCCGCAGGCTTCCCACGCACAAAACAGTCCGCACAGGCCAAACAACCCAATACCCAATCCTACCGCCAAGTCGGGCAGGGTCAGCATATTGTGGGCTGCTTCAAACAGGGTCTGGGTCAGTTCCAGCCCGGTGCAGAGCAGATATGCCCCGGTACCCGCCGCGTACAGCGTGTGGCCGCAGGGCAGCCCCGGCACAAGGAACACTTTGATCAACACCACGGCAAACAGCAGCGCTGCTGCCGCGCTGAGCACCCGCAGTGCGCAGGGCATACGGTAGACCGACGCGGGCGTGAACTGGAACCGCCAAATCAATTTCCACAAAAAATAGAGCGGCACCGTGCCGGCAAACAGCGGGCTGCCCAGCTTTTGCCGCTGCATCCCAAAGCCCTTGAACGCCCGGCCGCCGTAATACAGCAGCCATGCGCCGCACAAAACCGGCAGCAATAAATCGGCCCAGACCGCCCAGGTCGGGTAATCGGTGGAGAACATTTCCGGGTACTGCACCGCGTATTTTGCCACCGGCCACATGGCCACGCCGCTTGTGACCAGCGCCGCCCCGGCCAGCACCATACACAGCCCCAGCGGCGGGCAGGTGTCCTGCAAACCGGTCGGCTGGTTTGCCGCGCGGCGGGCGGGTAGGTAGGGCAGCACCAGCGCCGCCAGCCAGGGGATGTACCGCAGCCAGACCGAGCCCGCCGTGGCAAAGCCGGTTTCGGCGTCGGACCAGAGCAGCAGGTCGGCCAGGTGCAGCCCCGCCATAGCAAAACCCAGGGCCAGCACCACAATGGCGTTGGGATGTTTATTTTTCATGAAAGTTCCTCATTTCATACAGGGCGCGGCCGCCGCATATATATAGGACAAGCCGCGCGGGATATTCCTATTGTACCGCCCTGCGCCGCAAATTGCAAGGAGGGCACGCCCCTTGAAAAAAACATTTCGCCGGGCCGTAGTGTTCGGCCTGCTGGCCCTTGCCGCGCCCTTTGCCGCCCTGCCGCTGGCCAAGCCCGCCGCCACCGATTTACAGAGTACCACCCCGCCGCCCGAAGTGCTGCCCGAGCCTGCCGCCACGCCGCTGCCAGTGTACACCGCCGCCCCCATGCAGCGCAGCTTTAACGCATCTGCGCCCATTTTGATTTGTGACGATGGGGAGAACACTTCGGTTTCCGTGCAGGATTTTCTCATCGGCACAGCCGCCTGTGAGCTGCCGCCCGACTGGCCCGACGACGCGATTTTAGCCCAGATGGTGGCCGCCCACAGCTACGCGCTGAGCCTGGGCGGCGCGGCGTTCAGCTGCAACAGCGCCCAGTGCGCGGGCTGGACGACGGCCGAGGTGCTGCGGGCGCGGTGGGGCGGCGAATTTTCTACGTATTATAGTAGGCTGGCCGCACTGGCAGACGAAGCCGCCGGGGCGGTGCTCTGCTGGGAGGGCTCCCCCGCCGCTGCGTGCTACCACAGCATCAGCGCCGGGCAGACCGAGGCAAGCCAGAACGTCTGGCTGACCGCCGTGCCGTACTTACAGGGGGTGTCGTCGCCCTGGGACGCCGACGCGCCGGGGTTTGAGACTGCCGTCACGTACAGTGCCGAGCAGGTGTACAGCGTCCTGCTGGCGCTGGGGCTGGATGCCGACGAGATACCAAACGCCCCCGCCGATTGGTTCGGCGGAGGCGTATCGGACGCAGCGGGCTATGTGGCGCAGATGCCGCTCTGCGGGCAGGTGTTCACCGGGACAAAGCTGCGCAACGCGTTCAGCCTGCGATCCGCGGCGTTCACGGTGGCGTATGATCCCGGGGAGAATGCGTTTGTTTTTACGACCCACGGCTACGGCCACGGCGTCGGGTTGAGCCAGTACGGTGCAAAGGCCATGGCCGAGGACGGCAAGGATTGGCGGGAGATTTTGGAGTGGTACTTTCCGGGGTGTGAGGTGATGGAGTAACCCCCTGCCTTCCCCCTTGGGCTGCGCCCGCAGGCGCGTGTCGGAGCGCAACCGCCGAAGGCGGCTCTTAGCGCGTAGACTGGAAGGTGGCCCCGCAGGGCCGGATGAGTGGCGTGCGTGTCGTCATTGCCCCACAGGACTCAATCGGGCAAGGCCGCCCCTCATCAGTCCGCTTCGCGGACAGCTTCCCCCGAGGGGGAAGCCTTTACGGCAGCTCCACGGTAAAGGTCGTCAGCTCTGCATCGGTGTCAAAATCGTAGACCTTTACCGTCAGGCTGTGGCAATTTTCCGGCACGGCAGCAAAGTAGTCATAGCTGGCCTTGGTGCATTGTTCCGGGTGGTCGAAGTCCGCCGGGTCGGCCGTCCATGCGCCGGCCGTCCACCAGCCGCCCTCGCCGCGCTCGTGCCCCAGCTCCGTGCCATCCTCGGTGAACAGCCTCACATTCACCCAATGCTGTTCCGCCGGGAAGCTCAGCAGCACTTTGGTCGCGGCGGGCGTGGCCGTGACGCTTTGCAGGGTGATGCCGTTTTGTTCCATGGGCGTTTCCATCGTGCGCACGCCCGCGTCGCTGACTTCCGGGATCGTAAACGTCAGCGTGTAGGTGCCGGGCAGTGGGGTCTGGTCGGCATAGTCATAGTGCCAATAACTCTGGCCATCGGTTTCGAGAATACTCTTGTTGCAGGCCACCAGATCGGACAGCGTCAGCGTTGCCGTGTGCCCGGCCAAATCATCGTGTGTCAGGAACAGCTCATAATTGATGCCCGTCACAAACGTATGGTCGTCCCGCTTTTCAAAGTCGATGGCGCCGCTCAGCATGTTGCCGTCGTCCACCACCAGCGTGCCGTACTGCGTATTGGCGTCCAGTACTGCTTTTTCCACGGCATCCTGACTGGGGCCGATGGCGTTGAACCCGGCCAGACTATCATCCTCGGCGGTCAGCATCAGGCTGATGCGCAGCCAGTCGCCATCGTTAAACACCTGCCCCAGTGTCAGGGTGTAGGGGCTGCCGGCGCTCTCTGCGGTGGCCTCCACCGTCTCGGCGTATTTGTTCAGTTGTTCGCTGTGCAGCGAGGTGTAGTCCTCCTGCCCGCCGCGGTTCAGCCAGCTGAACAGGCTGCCCACCACAGGCAGCTGCTCGGCCACAGCGGGCGCGGCAAAGTTGACGCTGCCCAGCCCCACGGCCATGCAGGCTGCGGCTGCTGCGGCCACCCGCCCCCATGGAAAACGGCGCTTGACGGTCTTTTTTGCCTGCGGCAGCTTGGTGCAGGCCGCGTCCAGCACGCGGGCAAATTCATCATCGGTCAGCGGGGCGGCGGGCATCGGCTGCTCGTTCAGCGTTTTCAACAAATCGGCATCAAAATTTTTGTTACGCATGGGTGTACACTCCCTTCTCGGTCAGTTGGCGGCGCAGGCGGTCACGCCCGCGGCTCAGGCGGGTGTTGATGCTCTCAACACTCATATTCAGCGCGGCGGCGATCTCCTTACCGGATTGCAGCAGATAATACTTGCGCAGAAAGATGTCCCGGTCCGGCGGTTCCATGGCGGCTACCAGCGTCCCGACAAGGTCGGCGGCATCGGCGGTGGCGCGGTCAAACTCAGCCAGCTCACCGAGCGTTTCGGCCAGGCCATCATCCGGCGAGAGCGCCTCGCGGCGGCGCAGGGCGTTGTAGCGGTCGATGCCCTTGTTGCGCGCTGTGACAATGAGCCACGGCCGCAGCGGCGTGGCGGTGCGCTCCAGCTTGGCCGCATTGCGCCAGAGCGAAACAAAGACATCGGCCATGCATTCCTCCCGGTCGCAGGGATTCTGCGGCAGGATGCGGTTCAGCACCGCCTTTACCAGCGGCGCGTAGTCGAGCATGGCTGCCTCCAGACCCTCCTCCGGCTGTGTCTGCAGCAATCGGGTCAATTCCCGGTCTTTCATGTTGGTACCTCCTTTTGTGGGTTCTGACTATATAGACCCGGGCGGGAGGAGAAATCTTACAGGGTTTCCAAAAAAGCCTTCCCACTTTGGGGGAAGGTGGCCCCGCAGGGCCGGATGAGGGGCGAGTCCGCCGCGATTGCCCGTTCCCGGGTTGCCGTGGCACACCTGCCCCTCATCAGTCAGCGGGCGGGGCCGCTGACAGCTTCCCCCGAGGGGGAAGCCTTTCCCGCGTACAAAAAAACAGACGCCGTTTTCACAGCGTCTGTCGGTTTTGCTTTACTGCCCTGCCGGCAGGGTGAACACGAACCGGCACCATTTGCCTTCCTCACTCTCGGCGTGGATCTGGCCGCCGGACAGGTTTATCAAAATCTTGCAGATGTGCAGTCCCAGACCGCTGCCGCGGGTGTTCATGCCGCGGGAGCGATCCTCCTTGTAGAACCGCTCAAACACAAAGGGCAGGGCCTCCGGCGCAATGCCCGCACCGGTATTCTCAATACGCACCTCCACCATGTTGCCGTGGCGCTCGGCGGCAAAGCTGATGGTGCCGCCCGCCGGGGTGAACTTGATGGCATTGTCTACGATGTTATACACGACCTGATGCACAAAATCCGGGTCGGCATAGATCGGCAGCGGGTCGCCGCCCAGCCCCTGTATGTCGATTTTGCCGTCCTCAATGCGCTGCTCGTCGCTGAGTACGACATCGGTGACGGTTTTCCACAGATCGTAAGTCTGGGCGTGGATAGGCACCTCGCCCGCCTCGAGCTTGGTGATGTCCAGCATATTCTGCACCAGCCGTGCCAGGCGGCCCGTCTCCTGCGAGACGATCCCCAGGTAATGCTTGGTTTCTTCCTGCGGAATCGTGCCGTCCAACATACCGTCGATGAAGCCCTTGATGGTCGTCATCGGGGTACGCAGCTCGTGAGCAATGTTGCCCATAAACTGCCCGCGGGAATTGTCGATGGTTTGCAGCCGCGCGGCCATATTATTAAAAGTAGTCGCAAAGTCGGCCAGTTCCACACAACCGTCCACCGGGGCGCGGGCGGTGAAATCACCGCTGCCCAGCCGCCGCGCAGCCTCGCTGATATCCTCGATCGGGCCGGTGATGCGCCGCGCCAGCACCCAACACAGGATGCTGCACAAAATCAGAATGACCGCTGCCGAGATACCGAACATCGCCAGCATATCGCTCATGTAGCCTCCCAGCGCTGCCATGGGGCTGGCGGCAAACAGGTAGCCGTCCTGCCCGCCCACTGTGATGCGCCGCCCGGCCGTGTAATACTTGGCGCAGTAAACACCGCCCAGCGTGCCGGTCTCAAAAATGTCGCGGCCCTCGTTCAGGTCGTCTATGTACTCGGTTGGCACGCTGCCGCCGGTGAAAGCGTCGTCGCCGGTGTGCAGTAAAATGTTGCCGTCGCCGTCCGCAATGAAAATCAGCGCCCCGGACGCCGTGTTGAACAGTTCAAACCCACTGTGGGCGCGCTCCATAATATCGTCATCCTGCAAAGGCTTTGTGACGATGGAGCCTTCGTCGGCAAACCGCTCACTCAATGCGGTCGCGCCGTTGAGCACATCGGTCAGCGAACTTTTGCGCTCGCTGATGAAGTACGCCGCCGAGAGTGCCGTCTGGATGGCGCACATCACGCTCAGCCCCAGCACAAGCACGGCGGCGATGGTGGCAAAAAATTCGCGGCTGATCGTGTTGCGGCGGCTCATTCCTTGACCTCGAACTTATAGCCGACGCCCCAGACGGTTTTCAGGCTCCACTGCTCGGACGCACCTTCCAGCTTCTCGCGCAGACGCTTGACATGGACGTCGATGGTGCGGGAGTCGCCGTAATACTCAAAGCCCCACACCTCGTCCAGCAGCTGGTCGCGGGTGTACACGCGGTTGGGGTGGCCCGCCAGGCAGGCCAGCAGTTCCAGCTCTTTGGGCGGGGCCTCGACGACTTTGCCCTTGACTTTCAGCTCGTAGCGGTTCATATCGAGGTGCAGGTTGTCGAAGTCGTAGACGCCCTTGTTTTCTTCCTCCTTGGCGGAGGAGCGGCGCAGCACGGCCTTGATGCGGGCCGTGACCTCTTTTGCGTCAAAGGGCTTGACGATATAGTCATCAGCGCCCAGTTCCAGGCCCAGCACCTTGTCATACGTCTCGCCTTTGGCGGTCAGCATGATGATGGGGGTGTTGTCCTTGGCACGGATTTTACGGCAGACCTCCCAGCCGTCCATCACCGGCATCATGACGTCCAGCAGCACCAGATCGGGGTGCAGCTTGTCGAACTCAGCCAGGGCGGCCGCGCCGTCATGGACCATCGTTACGTTGTAGCCTTCCTTGACCAGGTACAGGCGGAGCAGTTCGCAGATATTTTTATCGTCATCGACGACCAGAATTTTCTCATTTGCCATCTTGGTTTCCTCCCTAAGCCGCCAGGCGGCAGTTTAATAAGATTATTATACCGCATAATTGTGGACAAAAAAAGAACAGATGACCGTCTTTGTGCAAATTTTTCGTGACAGAACAAATTTATATGGTATGCCCCCCTGCCGGGCGTTCTCAATAGCGATTTGGCTGCGCCGCCAGAAATCGCCAAAAGCCGCCACAAGCCCGTTGAAAGCGGTGCATTTCTGTGTTATAATTTAAATAGTATGTCATGATTCAGGGGCAACACCCCCCGCGCGATAAAAAGCAACGACAACAAAGGAGATATAGAACATCATGAAATTGGGCATCGTCGGCCTTCCAAATGTGGGCAAATCCACCCTTTTCAACGCGCTGACCAGCACGCAGAACGCGCAGGCAGCCAACTATCCTTTCTGCACCATCGAGCCGAACTCCGGCATCGTGCCGGTGCCGGATCCGCGGCTGGACAAGCTGGCCGAGATCTGGCAGACCGATAAAAAGACGCCTGCCATCGTTGAGTTTGTCGACATTGCAGGTCTGGTCAAGGGTGCCAGCCAGGGCGCGGGCCTGGGCAACAAATTTCTGGGCCACATCCGCGAGTGTGACGCCATCGTCCATGTCGTGCGCTGCTTTGATGATGACAACATCATCCACGTCGTCGAGGACGTCAACAAGCCCGAGAGCGTTGACCCCATCCGCGACATTGATGCCATCGACCTGGAACTGATTCTGGCCGACCTGGAAGTCGTCAGCAACCGCCTGGGCCGCCAGCAGAAAGCCGCCAAGACCGGCAACAAGGCCGCCGCAGCTGAGGCCGCCTGGCTGGCCGACCTGGCCGCCTGGCTTGAGGGCGGCAAGCCCGCCCGCAGCTTTGCCTTTGACGAGAGCGACGATGCCGTGAAGGCCACCCGCAAGGAGCTGGGCCTGCTCTCCGCAAAGCCGGTCATCTACGCTTGCAATGTGGGTGAGGACGACCTGCTGGGCGGCCTCGACGAGAACCCCTACTATCCTCTGGTCGCCGCCCGCGCCAAGGAGGAAAACGCCCAGGCTATCCCCATCTGCGCCAAGACCGAGGAGGACATTGCCGGTTCCACGCAGGAGGAAAAAATCGCGTTCCTGCAGGAAATGGGCATCGAGTCCACGGGCCTCGACAAGCTCATCAAGGCCAGCTATGAGCTGCTGGGCCTCATCAGCTTTTTGACGGACGGCAAAAAGGAGTGCCGCGCCTGGACCATCAAGCGCGGCACCAAGGCCCCGCAGGCTGCCGGTAAGATTCACAGCGACTTCGAGCGCGGCTTCATCCGCGCCCAGGTCATTGCCTACAAGGATCTGGAGGACGCCGACTTCAACTACGCCGCCGTCAAGGCCAAGGGTCTGCAGCGCACCGAGGGCAAGGAATACGTCGTGAACGACGGCGATGTCATCGAGTTTTTGTTTAATGTATAAGGAGAATCCGACCATGATTATCGGCATTATGGGCGCCATGCCCGACGAAGTGGACCAACTGTGTGCCCGGCTGGAGAATGTGACCAGGGAGACCTACGCCGGGGTGGAGTACCACTGCGGCACCTTGCAGGGCAAGCAGGTCGTTGTCTGCTGCGCAGGCATGGGCAAGGCCAACGCCGCGTCCACCGTGCAGGTGCTGTGCACGAAATATGGCATTGACAAGTTGATTTTCAGCGGCATTGCGGGCAACATGACCAGCAAAATCGGCATCGGCGATGTCTGCATCGGTGAGACGGTCGTCTACCACGACGCCGAGCTGAGTATGATTGCCCAGAGCGCACCGTTCCAGACCGAGTACCACGGCGACCCTGCGCTGGTCAAGGCCGCGCTGGACGCCTGTGCTGCCTGCGGCGTGAAGGCTATTGCGGGCAAGATCGCCACCGGCGACACCTTCGTCGGCGACGCCGAGACGAAAAAAGCCATTGAGGAAAAATGTCATCCCGACTGTGTCGAGATGGAGGGCGCGGCGGTCAGCCAGGTGGCGGGCCGCAACGGCGTGCCCTGCGTAATTCTGCGTGCCATGAGCGACAACGCCGACGAGAGCGGCTATGAGGTGCTGGTGGTCAAGCAGTTCAGCATCACCGAGTACGTTAAGACGGCAACGGAAATCGTCGCGCGGATGATCGAGAGCGTGTAAGATTCTACAAAAAATGCACCTGCCTGTGTGGAATAGGCAGGTGCGTTTTTTGTTGTAGGTGGCGGCGTCCTCGACGCCCCGCGGAAGGGCAAGGCCCCTCTCTACAATGCCAAAGATAAAGGGGCTATCCCCCTCACGTTGCGGGCCGGGCATGCCCGGCCCCTACGGCTTTTCTTTCCTCAAAAATACGCCTTGATCTGGAACTTATCCCCCTGCCTGGCCTCTTCCACCTTCAGATGCTCGTGGTTGAAGTCAAACTTCACGGCCTTGCAGTCGTCGGTGTTGCGGGTCAGGCGCAGCAGCTGATCCACACGCTTCTGCTCCTCTTTCGTGTAGAACAGGTAGCTTGCGCCCTGCTTGCGGGCGCGGCCCGTGCGGCCAATGCGGTGGGTGTAGTGCTCGTTTTCCTCGGGCACATCGTAGTTGATGACCGCATCCACGTCGGACACGTCGATGCCGCGGGCGGCCACATCGGTGGCGACCAGCACATCGATCTCCCCGGCCTTGAACCGCGTCATGATGCGGTTGCGCTCGGCCTGGGACAAATCGCCGTGCAGACAGTCCACGTTGAAATTCAGCCGGGCCAGCTGGTTGGCCAGCATACCGGTGTTGTACTTGGTGTTGCAGAAGATCATGACCCGCTTGTAGCCCTCGTCAATGATGATCTGGGCGGCGTCGGCCAGCTTGTCGCGGCCGGTGGTCAGCAGCTTGTACTGGGCAATTTTCGGGCTGGAATCCTCCACCGGCTGCACGCTGACCTCAGCGGCGTTGTGCTGGTAGAGCCAGCCAATGTCCAGCACCTCACGGCTGATGGTGGCCGAGAACATCGACAGGCTCTCTCGGTGCTTCATCAGGTCGATGATGTACTTGACGTCCTTGTAGAAGCCCATGTTCAGCATCTCGTCGGCCTCGTCCAGCACGACGGTCTTGACGTCGGACACATCAATGGCGTGGTGGCGGTAGTGATCCATCAGGCGGCCCGGCGTGGCAACAACGATCTGGCAGCCCTGTTTGAGCTGACGCTGCTGCTTGTCCATGCCCGCGCCGCCGTAGACGCAGACGATTTTGATGGCAGGCAGAAACTGCGCCAGGTTTTGCAGATCCTGGGCGATCTGCTGGGCCAGCTCACGCGTGGGGCTTAGGATGACGGCCTGCGGCTTGAGGCTGCCGGGGTCAACCTTGGACAGGATGGGGATACCGAACGCTACGGTTTTGCCGGTCCCCGTGGGGGCCTTGGCAATCATATCGTGCCCGCCCAGCATCAGCGGAATGGCCTTTTCCTGAATTTCGGTCATATCGGTAAAGCCCATCGCCTGCGTAGCGCGGATGATCTCGGGCGAAACATTGGTAAGTTCGGTAAACTGCATGGTTGGTACTGCCTTTCGGTTTTTCTTTTTATTATAACAACATTTTTCCGTTCCCGCAACAGAAAAAAAGCTTCCCCCGCAGGGGAAGGCTTTTCTCACTTGTTCTTACTTGTCCGCCGGGCGGCTTTGCCGGACGTTTTCTTCTCCGTCTGGGTGCGGGTCGTCTTGGGGGCGGCTTTCCTGGTGCCGGGCTTCGGGGCCGGTGGTTCCTTGTCCAGCAGGCGCGCGGGCACGGGATCCAGCTTCCACAGCTGGTTCTCGCCAAACACATCCTGCCAGATCTGGGCCTGGGTGCCGTTGTCCACGCGCATACCCACCAGGTCAATGACCTTGTCGGCCAGCACATTGCGCAGCTTCACCTTGCCACCGCCTGCGTCCACAAGCTGCCAGCGCTGGCCTGCCCCGGCGGTCTGGCTCCACTGGTGGACCCAGGTGCCGTTGCACACGCCGGACATGGCCAGGTCCATGACCTTGCCGGTAAAGCGGTTCTTGATGCGGTACTCGCCCTCGCCTGCTTCCACAAACTGCCACTGCTGCCAGGGTTGGCCTTCGTAGCTCCACAGGCGGACGGACGCGCCGTTCTCGGTGTTGAAATCAGCCACTTCCAGCACACGGCCGTTGGCGGCGGCAATAGTGTAGTACGCATCCGGGCGGATGACGGTCTGGGCAGATTTCTTCATGGTTGAGCCTCCTTTTAGACAGAATACGATACAATGTTCTGTCCGTTTTTTTCATTATAGCACAACTGCGCCGCGCGGTTTCACCAAATTTTTGTTGCTGCCTTTAGCTATTACGCCAATATTTGTAAGGACATCGCGCAATTTTTGGCAATTTTTGCGGCCACGGCACTTGCAATTTTTATTCATACGTTATATTATATAGTGTATGCTTGTTGTTCAGCCGCGCGGCGGCTTGTAGAGGGAGAGTTTCAGCCATGAGAATTGCCTTGATTGCCCACGATTCCCGCAAGGAATTGATGGCCCAGTTCTGCACGGCCTACGTGCGCATTTTGTCGGAGAATGACCTGGTCGCCACCGGTGTGACCGGCAAGATCGTCCATGACGCCACCGGCCTGCCGGTGCGCACGCTGTACCCGGGCGGGCGCGGCGGTGCCGAGCAGATTGCCGCCATGATCGGCTGCGGCGAGGTCGATATGCTGCTGTTCTTCCGTGACCCGGTGGGTGCCAAGCCCGGCGAACCCAACGACATGACGCTGCTGCGCCTGTGCGATATGCACACCATCCCGGTTGCCACCAACATTGCCACCGCCGAGGTCCTCATCCACGGCCTGGAGCGCGGCGACCTGGCCTGGATCGAATTGCAGCGCGGGAGAAAATAAAATAGCAACGCTGACATAGGGCAAAACAATCCGTCCAAAAAGGCAAATTGTTGAGCAAAATAGGATTAGGCCCCGGCGCTCCGCGCCGGGGCCCCTTTTCTTTCCCGAATCGATTTCAGATTATATGTTTCCCGTCGTTTCTCCGCCGATTTTTCAGATAATAATCAGAAAAAATTTGAAGAATGGCGCTGCGAGCGGAACGGAGTGGAGCGAGCCTCGTTGAAAAAATTTTGGAAAATGGCTTTGCCTTTCTGGAATTTTTCAAGTGCCTCTCCATATAGTATATTTTGTCGATTTTGGGAGATTTGAGAAAACGGCTTTGCCCCACAACACAAAATTGTGCGTTGTAGCACTGTGTTGTTGGGGCAAGGCCGTTTTCCTGTTTTGCCAAAAGGCACACTCATTTTCCATTTTTCGCAGAAAATCCGCATTTTTGTTTGATTTTTGGAAAAACAGGAAATTTTCTGTGCCCCAATAGGGCAAAGATATTTTCCTTTTTTGGCGGTTCAAAATCCAGCCCCGGAAAGGGGCGCTAACTGTATGCCATACCCCGGCAAATCTCAACCGATTCCGCACGAAACGCCGTTTTTAAAGCACGAATTTAGGGATAGGCGTAAATGGGGAACGCCGTGGGCCGCCATTTACGGTTTTCGTGCGTCATAAATGGCGTTTCGTGCGGAATGGGTTGCAATGGGGCGGGGATTTTTTACAATAGGGGTATGGTTCACTTTTCTGAACTGCGAAGCCGCTTAGATTGTAAAAAAGGAGAACTGAAAAATGAGAAAGTCCGCATCCAAACTCTTGGCTACGCTACTGACGGTCGCCGCACTGGCAGTCTGCGTGCCTGTTTCTGCGTTTGCAAAATCCAGCAAGCCGCTGAGCTACCTGTACACCTACCGCCTGAATTTCGATGGCTATGATACGATGTCCATCTCCCCGGATGACACCGGCTACCTGACCGTGCCCGCCCTGCCTGATGGCTATGCCTACTGGATGTGCAACGGCCGGCACTTCACCCCCGGCCAGCAGCTGACCTATGACTCCCTGGACGATTGGATGTGCCCGGGCGTTGACCTGGACGATGACCTCGGCCATGGCCGCTACATCAGCTCCTACTTTATGCCCATGACCGGCGAGACCGTTTTTGTCCACTACTACACCGACACCACCGCCGTCAAGATCGACGCTGTCAGTGTGGGCGGCTCGACCGAAGTTCCCGCCACCGCCGACGGCAAAAAAGTCGTAGAGTGGGCCAACGCAGATAAGACCATCCGCATTGCCGTACCCAACACCGTCTCTTACGATGATATGTTCTGGCACTGCAATGTTGACGAGAGCGACTACAACCTGAACCTGTACGCCATCTTCGAGGATGACGCCACTTACACTGACCCCACCCAGCCCGCTGCCCCTGCCGCTTCTTCCGAGGACAACACCCCGGTCGTTGACACCCGCACGGCCCAGCAGAAGGAGATCGATGAGGCTATTGCCAACGGCACCTGGGGCATCGAGTACACCACCTGCCAGAAGTGCGGTTATCACAACTGGACCCGCCAGGGCAACGTCTATGTTTGCGACACCTGCGGCAACACGACCACCACAGTCGTCGGCCCCAAGGGTGTGAAGGGCTATGTCGGCAGCAGTGCGATCGCCGCCGTTGCCCCCAAGGCTTCCGCGCCCGAGACCCGCTACGCCACCGCCGCCGAGGCACAGGCCGCCGCTGACAAGCGCGAGGCCGCTTACGCTGCCGCTGTGGCCGCGTTCCAGAAGCAGATCGACGCGCAGAATGCCGCCTACCTGGCCGCGCTGGGCAAGTAATTTGACCCTTCCCATATAAAACACCCCACCCCCGCACCGCATTGTACTAGGCTTCGGACAATGTGTGCGGGGGTGGGGTGTTTTTTGGGTAATTAAGGCAAAACGGTAGGGGCCGGGCACGGGAGGGATAAATTTCTCCCCTACTTATTATAGGTCATACGCATACATCCGGCTCCAGCCTTCCACGGCGGTCTGGGGGATGAGGACGTCGGCCTGCCAGATGTTGTTGCCCTGGGTGGCCTCATACACGCCGTTGTAGCGGTGGGCCACGGCTTCCACCTGGCGCAGGCCAATGCCGTGTTCCTGGCCGTCGTTTTTGGGCGGCAGAGCACCCGCCGGGGGCAGCGAGTTTTCGCAGCGGATGCGGCAGAAGTTCGCCGCCGGGCCGATCGTAAACTTAATGCCGCGCACATTCTGGGGCAAAACGCTGTTGGCGCGGATGGCGTTATCCCACAAATTGCCCACGACCGTGCAGCAGTCGATCTCGTCCATCAGGCGGGCGGGCAGCTCCAGCCGCAGGCTGACCTTGCAGCCGGCGGCGGTGGCTTCCTCGATTTTGGCGTTCAGGATGCCGTCCAGCGCGGTGTTGCCGCTTTGTATCACAAAGGTGTCGCGCTCCAGGCGGTCGGCGGCACCCTCCAGGTAGGCTTTCGCATCGTCGATGTGCCCGCTTTCCAGCATGGAGCTTGCGGTCAGCAGGTGGTTTTTCATATCGTGTTTCCAGCCGCGGGTGGCGTCGTGCTGCTGGATCAGCCGGTGGTACTGCTCGACCTTATAGGCTTCGATGCGGGCCTGGGCTTTCTCCTGCGCCAGGGCGTAGGCATTTTCCGAGACGTGCAGCAGCTGGCGGTAGGCAAAAACGTTGATAATCAAAATCAGCGTGCCAATCATCACGGTGGGCACTGGCCTCAGGCCGCCCCACACACTCTCCGACACCACAAACATATTTGCCACAAAGCTGAGGACAGGAATGATGGCAAAGTAGAGCCAGTCCTTTTCCGTCAGCGAGGTGGACAGCCTGCGGTGGGCGATGATTACATCGATTCCCAGAATAACAAAGCGCGTGGTAAGCGCATACAGGTAAAAAACCAGCGGCCCATGCGTCATCAATTCATAGGCAGAAAGGTGAAGGGTGCTTTCCAGAATCACCTTGTTCACCGTAAGGTCCATTGCAAATGGTATCACCTGCGCCACACAGTACCACAATATGCGATACCGTATCTTATCCCGGAAGAGCGCCAGCACTGTGACCAGCATAATAGCGTAGTCAATCACCAGGCCCCACACCGTAGGAAAATAGTGGTTATGCACAAAAATGACCGCCGCAATAGGCAGCACAAACAGGTAGTACACCCATGTGCGCTTGATGCGGCATTCTTTTAGCATGCTGCGGCAGAGGTAGAGCATCGCAAAGCTGTCCAGCACATCAACGGCAATGTCCAGCAAAGTCGTCAAAATCTCCATTTTGCAACCCTCCTTATACTTTCAGCGCCAGCAGGGCGCGTTGTATGGCGGTGCTGTATGTGGGGGTCGTGGGCGCTTTACCACCCCCCGCCAGCAATAATGCGTCTTTTTCCACGGCCGTGACCTTGGTGGTGTTTACGATATAGCTGCGGTGGCAGCGCACAAACGGCGGCTGGGGCAGGTTTTCCAGCGCCTGTGTCAGCGAGAGATTGTATTTTTGCCGGGTCTGGGGCGTGACCACCACAATGTTGTGGAGCCGGGCCTCGATATAAAGGATATCGTCGTAGTAATAGCGGTCGCAGGCTGTGCCGCGCTTGAAGGTCACGCAGGCGTCCGCCCGGCGGCTGATGGAGCGCTTTGCCAGGAAGTCCATTGTCTCCCACAGCTGCTTTTGCTCCACCGGCTTGGGCAGAAAGCCCGCCGCGTGGACCGAGAAGCCATCCATGACCAGATCCGTGTGGCAGGTGACAAAGATGATATCGATGCGGCTGTTGCAGGCGCGCAGGCGGCGGGCAAAGGCCATGCCGTCGATGCCGGGGGTCTCGATATCCAGCAGCACGGCGTCGTACCCCTGGAACGCCTGCATGGTATCGGCAGTGATGCAGCTTTCCGCGCGGATGCCCAGGGGTTGGTTTTGTTCTTCCCTCCCGTGCAGCAGGTTTAACAGTTCCTGCATATCGCGCGGGTTATCTTCCACGACTAATAGATTCATAACGGCCTCTTTTTTGTCATTTTGTCGGGTACATTTTGCACACTAACCCTTATTATAGTACAATATCCCGCCGCACCCTGCAAGCGACTCCGCACGAAACGTTGAATTTTACGCACGAAATTGTTGGAATGGGTGGAAATGGGGGTATAATTGGGCAATAGTCCCCACGCCCCATAGTTGTAGGGGGCGGCGTCCTCGACGCCCCGCGCGTTTACCACCGGCCGCCGTTTCGGGTAATTACCAGGCTCTCTCCCCCGCAGAGGGAGATAAACACGGCGGACCTGCATTTCATCCCGATTCGCCGTCGTTTCATCCCGCTTTGCCTGCAAAATCTTCCCCCTTGCGGTACACTGAAACCAACACAGGGGGCTACACCCCACCGAACCACAAAGGAGAATGCAGCTATGAAAAACACGAAATCGGTTCATCCCCACAAGCTGGCCGCTGCGGCGGTCATCCTTGCCTGTATGCTAGGTGCCGGGCTGACCGGCTGCAGCACCACCACCAAGCGGGCGGCCCCGCAGAGCGTTACCGCCAGTGAAGCCGCCACGCCGGAAACCGCCCCCACTACCACGCCTGCCCCCACCGCGGCGGCCACCCCGGCCCCGACGGAAGCGCCCATCGTGCCCACCAGCGTGACGCTGGAACAGGAGGGCGGCATTTTGAACAAAGGCATGACCTGGACGCTGCACGCCATCGTCCTGCCCGAGGACGCCGCCGACAAGACCCTGCACTGGACGTCCAGCGACGAGGGCGTTGCCACCATCGACGACAACGGCATTATCACGGCGCTGGCCCCGGGCCAGACGACCATCACCGCCGCCAGCACGGCGGGCGAGGCGTCCACCACCTACAACCTCGTCGTGCAGGAGGTCGTCAAGTGCAGCTACTGCGGCCTGACCGGCCACACCGCCGACAACTGCACTGCCGCCAGACAGGCCGCCATTGTGCAGCAGCAACAGCAAGCCGCCGCCCAGGCAGCCGTCGAGCAAGCCGCCGCTCAGCCGGCGGAGGAAGCCCAGCCCGCCGCCGAACAGCCCGCTGAAGCAGCCCCCGCCCAGGACTACGCCGTGACCGCCAAGGGCGACCGCATCTACCCCGAGGGCAGCCCCGACATTCCCGAGGGCGGCGTGGTGCAGCGCCCCGACGGCTCGTTCTATGTGAAAGGCCCCCGCAATGTGATCTTTGGCTACGAGGAAGGCGACCCCGACCCCAATATGCCAGCATGGACCGGCCTGTGCGTGTTCTGCGGCGACGACGACCACGACGTCTACCACTGCCCCATTCTGGACGCCCAGGAAAACCCGGACGCGTTCTTGATCGAAGATTGGGAGAAGTAATGCGTTTTTTATAAGTCTTCCCCCTGGGGGGGAAAGGTAGCCGAAGGCCGGATGAGGGGCGGACTTGCCACGTCAACCCAGTCATGGGCAATCATGGCAAAGCCGCCCCTCATCAGTTCGCTTCGCGGACAGCTTCTCCCGAGGGAGAAGCCATTTTCTTATTGATACACGATCGCGGTCTTTACCTTATTCGCCGCATCGGCCCCGGCCAGCGTCCGGGCCAGGGCCAGGGCAAAGGGGATCGCCGCGCCCAGGGCTTCACCGGTGATGATGTTGCCGTCGATGGTGATGGGCAGGCCGGTGTAGCTGGCCCCGGCGGCGGTCAGGTCGGCGTCCATGCCCGGGTAGACCGTGGCTTTTTTGCCGCCCAGCACGCCAAACGCCGCCAGCGCCGTAGGCGCGGCGCAGATGGCCGCCACGATTTTGCCCTGCGCGGCAAAGTCGGTGCAGACCTTGCGCACCGTGGCGTCGGCTTTCAGGTTCGGCACGCCGGGGATGCCGCCGGGCAGGATGCAGGCGTCAAACGCCGCGTAGTCCAGTTCCTCGGCCAGGGCGTCCGCCACAACGTTGACCTGCCGGGCGCTCTTGACGATGCGCTCTCCGCCCACCGCCGCGATGGTCACTTCGACCCCCGCGCGGCGCAGGATATCAACGCAGAGCAGCCCCTCGCACTCCTCCAGCCCCGGGGCAAAAAAGATGACAGCTTTAGACATAATACACACTCCTTGTTTAAGTAAACGGGTGAAACGACTTTGTGATGCGCCAGATCAGCGGCAGCGGGGTTTGCAGGCCGCGCAGGGTCTGCACCAGCCCGACGAGGGACAGGGCATCTACCAGCAGCGTCAGGGTCAGGCCCAGCTCGCTGCAATGGGGCAGAAAGCCAACGCAGGCACAGACTGTGGCCAGCGCCAGCACCACAAGGCCCTGGTTCAGGTGGAACTTTACAAAGGCATCGTGCCGCTGTTTGCAACAAGCGGGTATCAGGATCAATACATTTAAATAGCACAGCGCCGCCAGCAGCCGGGTCTTGCGCAGCGGGGTGTCCGGCGCGGGGGCGGGCCTGGCCGCCAGGGCGGCGGGCGCAGGGGGCGCGGGGCGCTTTTTCTTTTTGTGTGATTTTGCCACGGGTTACCTCCATCCAAACAGGAATTTGAAGCAGCGGCCCAGCTGCCGCCGCCAGTCGGCCTCGCAGTGTTTGCCGTCCAGCTGGCAGTAAGGGTAGACCGTCGCGCCCTGCGCAGTCAACAGGTTGGTGACTTCCAGCGCTTTGGACGTGTACTGGGCCAGCGCGTGGCGGCCCTTGCCCTCGCGCTCGCCCCAGCTGATGTAGACCCGCGTGCCGGGGGCCAGCTTTGCCTTTTTGATGTCGGCCTTGACTTCGGTAAAGCTGAACCGCACCGACGGTGACAGGCAGGCCGCGCGGCTGAACGTCGCGTTGTGGGCCGTGACGCCGTACAGGCTCATCAACCCGCCCATGCTGGACCCGCCGATGGCCGTGTTGCCGCGGTCGGACAGCGTGGGGTATTTCGCGTCGATGAGGGGTTTCAGCTCGTTGACCATCCAGTCCAGATACGCCTTGCCCCGACCGTGGATGGCGTTTTCCTGCCAGGTGAAGTCGTAGGGGCTGTACTCTTCCAGCCGGGCGTTGCCCTCGTGGTTGCACTCGGGCGCGACGATGATGGCCTCGCCGTGGGCGTCCATGTACTCTTTCAGCCCCCAGCAGGTGCCGTAGGTGGCCGTGGAATCAAAAAACAGGTTATGCCCATCAAACATATAGACGACCGGGTAGCGCTTGCCGGAGGTCTGCCAGCCGTCGGGCAGGTAGACGAAGGTGTTGCGATCCAGCCCGAAGGGTGTGATGCGGGCGGTGAAGGTTTCGACCATAGGGTATCTCCCCTTTTACACAAATTTTCTATTATTGTAGCGCATTTGCCCGGCTTTTTCAACAAAAATTGTGCGGGGTGGGTTGTATTCTGCGCGGCAAAATGTTACTCTACTTTTAACAAAAGAAGAGGAGTGTGTAAAATGGAAAATATCCGCGCATTTTTAAAGCGCAAGGACGTTATTATCTCGGCGCACCGCTACGGCATCGACGCCATGGGCGCGATGGCGCAGGGGCTGTTCGCCAGCCTGCTGATCGGCACCATCATCAAGACGCTGGGCCAGCAGACCGGCATTGCATTCTTGGTCACGGCGGGCGGCTATGCGGCGGCGGTCGCAGGCCCGGCCATGGCCGCATCCATCGGCTACGCGCTGCACGCGCCGCAGCTGGTTTTGTTCAGTCTGATTGCCGTCGGCGGCGCCGCCAATGAACTGGGCGGCGCAGGCGGCCCGCTGGCCGTCTACCTGATCGCCATTGCGGCGGCGGAGATCGGCAAGCTGGTCAGCAAGGAGACAAAGGTCGATATCCTCGTCACCCCGGCTGTGACGATTTTGGTCGGCGTAGGTCTGAGCGCACTGTGTGCCCCGGCCATCGGCGCGGCGGCATCCGCCGTGGGCAGCGTCATCATGTGGGCGACCGAATTGCAGCCGCTGCTGATGGGCATTCTCGTCTCGGTCCTCGTCGGCATGGCGCTGACGCTGCCGATTTCCAGCGCGGCCATCTGCGCGGCGCTGGGCCTGACCGGCCTTGCGGGCGGTGCGGCCGTAGCCGGCTGCTGCGCCCAGATGGTGGGCTTTGCCGTGATGAGCTATAAAGAAAACGGCATCGGCGGCCTGGTCAGCCAGGGCCTGGGCACCAGCATGCTGCAGATGCCCAACATCCTGCGCAACCCCCGCACCTGGATCCCGCCGACGCTGGCAGCGGCCATCACCGGCCCCATTGCTACCTGCCTGTTCCACCTGGAAATGAACGGCCCGGCCGTGTCCAGCGGCATGGGCACCTGCGGCCTGGTCGGTCAGATCGGCGTGTACACCGGCTGGGTCGAGAGCGGCAAGGTCATCACCGCCTTTGACTGGGCCGGCATGGTGCTGGTCTGCTTCATTCTGCCCGCTGTGCTCAGCGTCATCTTCTGCGAGGTGCTGCGGAAGAAGGGCTGGATCAAAGAGGGCGATCTGAAATTGTAAGTAAAGAGGCTTCCCCCGAGGGGGAAGCTGTCTGCGAAGCAGACTGATGAGGGGCGGGTTTGCCATTATTGCCCATAAACGGGTTGTAACGGCAGGCCCGCCCCTCATCCGGCCTACGTCCACCTTCCCCCAAGAGGGGAAAGGCTTTTTACACGAAACCGCGCCAGGTCTGCTCGGCCTCGCTTTGGAAGCAGCCCAGTTCATGGCAGAGTTGCATGGCCCCGGGGCTGGCCGTGGGGTAGTCTTTTTCGGCGCGCTTGCAGTCCAGCACGCCCTGGCCGCTGCCCTCGGCCAGCATTGTGGCCAGATTGCGGGTCGATTTGTCCATCATCGTCCGGGTGCGGATGCCCATGCTCACGCTCATCCTGGCAGCAGCGCTCTGGCCGTGGGCCTCGGCCCCGATGGCATCCAGCGCCGTGTGCGCCGCCTGGTTGAAGCGCCGGTACTCCCGCTTCTGGCGCATCATCTCATCCTTCAGTTTCTGGTCGTGGGTCAGGCCCATCAGCTCATCCAGCGTGTTCTTGCCCATCTCGGTGTTCTGGACAATTTCCTGCAGCATTTTTTCATTATCGGTCTGCATAACAAAATCCCCCTTGTGTACGTTTGGCGGTCAATGCCAGTATGCACACAAGGGGGATCGTTTATTCAGTTACAGGCGCTGCTGTGCCAGCGAAAGGGTCATGTCCCAGGACGCCGTCTCGCCCCACTCGGCGGAGGCGATCTCCACTGTGAAGCTGCCGCGGCGGGACAGCGAAATGTTGAACTCCCGGCGGGAATCGTTCATCGCCTCGCGCACGGTCTGGGCCATCCTGGCGGCGGGCGTGCCAATGGTGACGATAGCGAAGAAACCGTCGTTCAGGCGCGCCAGCACGGCCTTGTCGTGGTCAGGGCCGACAGCCAGCTGTAAGATACCCGCCGCCATGTTCAGGCAGCAGTTGGCGGCGGAGTCGCTTTCATGCTCGCGCAGTTGCCAATACTCGTTGACGCGGACCATCACGACGCCGACCGGCGTGCCGCTCATGGCAGCGCGCTCGGCAATGGGGCGGTACTGTTCGTTCAGGTAGACTGCGTTGTACGCGCCGGTCACGTAGTCGCGGCGCAGGTCGTCCTGCATCTGGCTCAAGGTGCGGATGAAGGAATCCTCCGCCCCTTCGGCCTGCAGGCTGCGGGGCAGCGGCATCTGCATCAGCAGCATACAGGGGGTGCCCTCCACGTTGATGCCCTGGGCCAGCACGGTTTCCAGGCCGTCATTCCCCTTCACGACCTGCATACCGCGGCCGGTGCTGTCCAGCGCAGGCATGGCGGCCACCTTGTTCAGCGGCTGCAGGGTGGCGGGGTCCAACAGACCCATGCGCGGGTCTGCCAGCGTAACATTGTCAAAAACCTGCTGCAGGGCGGTCATTTCTGCCTGCAATTCGGCAATGGTGTAGTCCTGTTTCATTTTGTTTCCTTCTGCCGTGTGTTCCGGCATTGTGGCCTATACAGCTTCTCTCTCGTAACTCATATAGTTTACCACAATGCCGGCAATTTTCCTAGCCTTGCATTGCACAAAGATTTTTCGGCCAGGCGAAAAATACCATGCGAACTACACAAATTATTTATCGGTATGACGGAAGTACCGCACCGCCATGGTGCGCATTTCCTTTGCCAGCGCGGGGGTCAGCTTTTTGGCGTCGATGCGCCACTGCCAGTTGCCCTGGGCCATGCCCGGGGTGTTCATGCGGCTGGCAGCGGGTTCCTCCAGCCAGTCGGCCATCGGGATAATCGCCAGCGCCGCCGTGCTGGCCTGCACGCCGCGCAGCATACCGCGCACAATGCCCTCCTGCTTGGTCAGGACGAAGTATTCCTCCACCTGCTTGCGCTGGGCAGGGGTCAGTTCCTCGCCGAACCAGCCGGAGAGGGTGTTGTTGTCGTGGGTGCCGGGGTAGGCCACGCAGTTGCGCGGGTAGTTGTGGGGCAGATCCACGCTGTCCTCGCCGGTAAAGGCGAACTGCAATACTTTCATGCCGGGGAAGCCGCTCTCCGCCAGCAGCTGGCGGACCGAGTCGAACATCTCGCCCAGGTCCTCGGCCACGATGGGCAGGCTGCCCAAGGCGTTGTGCAGCGCGCGGAACAGATCCATGCGGGGGCCCTGCTCCCAGCGGCCATTGCGGGCGGTCGTCTCCCCTGCCGGGATGGCCCAGTAGGTGTCGAACCCGCGGAAGTGGTCGATACGCAGGATGTCATAGATGGACAGCGCATGGCGGATGCGGCGGATCCACCAGGCATAGCCGGTGCTGCGGTGGTAGTTCCAGTCGTAGAGCGGGTTGCCCCACAGCTGGCCGTCGGCGGCAAAGTAGTCCGGCGGGCAGCCTGCCACGCGGCGGGGCTTGCCCTCGGCGTCAGTCTCGAACAGCTCGCGGCCTGCCCAGGCGTCGGCGGAATCCGCTGCGACGTAGATGGGGATATCGCCCATGATGGCAATGCCCTTGGATTTTGCATAGGCGTGCAGGCTGCGCCACTGGCGGTCGAACTCGTACTGCAAAAATGCCCAGAACTCGATCTCCTCGGCGTGCTCGGTCCTGAACCGGGCCAGGGCTTCCGGCTCACGGACGCGCAGGGCGCGGGGCCACTGTTGCCAGTCCACCATGCCGTTGTCCTCTTTGATCGCCATGTACAGGCAGTAATCGGGCAGCCAATCGCTGCTCAAAAACTGGAAACGGTACCAATCGTCCGAGTAAGGGGTGTCATAGCCGGGGACCGGGCGCTGCCGCATAAAGTTGTGGTAGGCCTTGCGCAGCACGGTGAAGCGCTTTTCATACAGGGTGCCGTAATCGACCTTGGTAGCATCGCCGCCCCAGTTGATGTTAGCGTAGTCTTTTTTGGTCAGCAGGCCGTCGGCGGCCAGCAGATCCAGATCGATAAAATAGGGGTTGCCCGCAAAGGCCGAGCAGCTCTGGTAGGGGCTGTCGGCGTAGCCCGTGGGGCCGACCGGCAGAATCTGCCAGATCGTTTGTCCCGCCTTAGTGAGAAAGTCCACAAAATCACGGGCCGGTTTGCCCATGCTGCCAATGCCATATCCGCCGGGCAGGCTGGAAATCGGCATCAAAATACCACTGCAACGTTTAAATTCCATGATGTCCCTCTTTTCCTTCGATAAAGGCTTCCCCCTTGGGGGAAGGCATGGGGTTTATTACTCCGCCGTCTCCCCTGCCCCCAGCGCTGCCAGCGCCGCCTTTACAAACGCTGTGCGCTCGGCTTTGGTGCGGCTCTCGTTGCCTTGCAGGGCCAGTTCATTGGCGGTCAGGGCGTCGGCAGTTGCGGCGTCCAGCGCGGTGCCGGGCAAAATGCCGATGCCCGCCTGCTCCACCTGCATGGCCCCCAGCGCCGTTGCATCCGACGCCGTGTTCCAGGGGGTGATGACCCCCAGCGTCTCAGTCAGGGCGTCCTCGCCCTCGCCGTTGGAGTAGAGCCACAGCGCGGCGCCCTTGGCGGCTTTCAGGCCGTCGGCGCTGGTACCTGCGTTGATGGCAATGCAGCCAACGTCAGCCAGCACCGGGTAATCCAGCAGACCATCCAGGTTGTACTCCTCGGTGGTCAGATCGCTCTCGTCAAAATTGCACTTGAACGGCACCAGCACCATGCCCTGGCAGGCGTCACTGCCGTACTCGGCCAGCAGGTCGGTCAGTTTGGCGCGGCGGAACACCGCATTGGTCTCGCTGTCGGCCATGTTGTCCCATTCCAGCGCCACGGCGCTGTACACACCGTTCAGCGGGCCTGTCAGAGCGTCAGCGGTGTAGGTGCCGTCGGCAGCCAAGATGGCGGCGCTGTACCCGGCGGCGCGGTCGGCAGGCTGGGCAAACACGCCGGTGGCTTTCACGGCGTCGGGCTTTGTCTCGGGCAGGGTGTAGTCCTGGCCGGAGAGCGTTACCACAGCAGCTTTCGGCGCAGCCAGCCAGGCGGAGAGTGTCTCGACGAAGTCGCTCCACTCGTCCCAGGTCGCCCCCTGCAGCGCCGTCACGGCGTCATCGCCCAGCAGGGCGGTCAGCGCGTCCTTGCTGGCCCAGTAGCCGTACAGGCTGCGGCCCAGCGGCAGGGTGTTGGCGTTGTCGGTGATGTCAGCCCGGGCGGCAGCTGCGGCCAACAGCGTGTCGCTGGTCACATCCAGCAGGCTGCCGCCGGAGGCGTGATCCACCAGCAGCAGGTCGGCCGCGCCGGCGTCGTCCGTCTCGGTCAGCGCTACCCCCTGGGCGTCGGCGTAGGCCCTGGCCGCCGGGGCCAGCGACGCCGACGCATAGACAGTCAGCGATTGCGGCGCGGCGGTTGGAGCCGTCTCAATAGTCGCGGTATTTTCGGCGGGCAGCACGGCGGCCTGTACGTCGGCCAGCGAGCACCCCGCCAGCAGCAGCGCGGGCAATGCCAGCGCCGCAGCAGTTTTCCTAGTTTGCATTACGCAGTTTTCCCTCATAAATGGTTGTAAAATTTCAGGCTATCCTTTATTATATAGGATAAGATAACTTTTTTCCACACCTGTTTTATGTTATAATAAAAAAAATCGCAAAATTTTGAAAGGTTCTGCCTACCGTGACGCAAAAATTATACGAAACAGATTCCTATGTGCAAACGTTCGCCGCGCAGGTGCTGGCCTGTACCCCGGTGCGGGGCGGCTTTGCGGTCGTGCTGGACCGCACGGCCTTCTTCCCCGAGGGCGGCGGCCAGCCCTGCGACACCGGCACATTGGGCGCAGCGTGTGTGCTGGCCGTGCATACTGACGGCACCACCATCACCCACACCACCGATGCCCCGCTGACTGTGGGCGGTACCGTGGAGGGTTGCATCGACTGGCCCGCACGGCTGGACGCGATGCAGCAGCACACCGGTGAGCATATTTTAAGCGGTACGCTGCACCGATTGTTCGGGGCCGAGAACGTCGGGTTCCACATCGGCACACCCTATGTGCGGATGGACACGAGCATTCCGCTCACCGCCGCGCAGCTGGCCCAGGCCGAGGCTGAAGCCAACGCCGCTGTGCGTGCCGACACCCCGGTGCGCTGCTGGGTACCCGACCCGGAAACGCTGGCCCACACCGAGTACCGCAGCAAAAAAGCGCTGGACGGCGACGTGCGGCTGGTGGAGGCCGGCGGCGACTGCTGCGCCTGCTGCGGCACGCACCTGGCCCGCACCGGCGAGGTCGGGCTGATCAAGATTATCTCGTATGCCCACTACAAATCCGGTATGCGGCTGGCCGTGGCCTGCGGGCAGCGCGCCTATGACGCCGTTGCAGGCATCTGGGCCGACACCGAGGCTGCCGGGCGGCTGCTAAGTTCGCCCGTTGGCTCCCTGGCTCCGGCACTTGAACGGCTGCAAAACGGCCAGGCGGCACTGAAAGCCCGCCTGGCCGCGCTGCAAAACACGCTGGCAGACGCTTACGCCGCAGCAGCGGAACCGGGCCAACCCGCCGTGCTGTGGGTGGACGGTGCCGACGGCGACGGCCTGCGCCGGGTGGCAATGTCCATCACAGCCAAGACCGGCGCGGCCTGCTGCACTTTGGCCCCCGGCGGACAGGGCCTTGCCTATGCGCTGGCCTCTGCCCCGGGCGGCGATCTGCGCGAGACCTGCAAAGCGCTGAACGCGGCCTACCAGGGCCGCGGCGGCGGCAAACCTGGCTTTTGCCAAGGCAGCCTGGCGAGCGGCAGTTTTGAACAAGTGAAAGATTTTTTGTTGAATACATTGTAAGGAGACACCCCACCATGCGAATGCGTTTTAAACCCTATGCCCGGCCGGAGCTGCTGGCCTGCGATTTCCACGTTCACGAGCCGCTGACCCACGGCGGCCACTGGCACGAGCTGTACGCCCGGCCCGACCAGCCCTGGCACCTGGAGCTGGGCTGCGGCAAGGGCGGATTTTTGGCCCAGATCGCCCCGGCCCACCCGGATATCAATTACCTCGGCATCGACATTACCGACAAGGTGCTGATCCTCGCCAAGCGCAAGGTCGAGGCCGCCTATGCAGAGCGCGGTATTCCCGCCGACAACGTGAAAATCGCCAGCCTGGACATTGAGCGCCTGGGCAATGCCTTCACACCAGACGACCGTGTTTCGCGCATCTACATCAATTTCTGCAACCCGTGGAGCAAGAACGCCGGCAGCAATAAGCACCGCCTGACCCACCCGCGCCAGCTTTTGCAGTACCGCAGCCTGATGGATGAGGGCGCGGAGATTTGGTTCAAGACCGACGACGACGACCTGTTCCGGGACAGTCTCTCTTACTTCCCCGCCGCCGGGTTTGAAATTACCTGGCAGACCTTTGACCTGCACAAAAACGAGCCGGACTGGAATCTGCGCACCGAGCACGAGGGCATGTTCAGCGAGCAGGGCATCCCCATCAAGGCGCTGATTGCCCGCAAAGGCCCCGACAGCGCCGTGACCTGGGTGGAGCCGAAAGCTCTTGCCAAACAGCAGGAGGGCGAAGATGCCGCCGAGTGAATTTGTCGTTAAGACCGTCTACTGGTTTTTCCTGTACGGCTGCATCGGCTGGGGCGTCGAGGTCGTTTACGCCGCCATCAAAGAGCACAAGCTCGTCAACCGCGGGTTCCTCTGTGGGCCGATCTGCCCGATTTACGGCTTCGGCATGGTGGGGCTGGTGTACAGCGTCAGCCTGATCCCGATGCCAAGCAGCGGCAGCATGAGCGCCGTTGCCATCTTCTTTATCGGCATGATTCTGACCACCGCCATTGAGCTGGTGGGCGGCTGGGCACTGTTCAAAGTCTACCGCATCCGCTGGTGGGACTACTCTAACATGAAGTTCAACCTGGGCGGCTACATCTGCCCGCAATTCTCGCTTTTGTGGGGGCTGGGCAGCGTGCTGATGATCAAAGTCGTACACCCGCTGCTGGCCCGCGGCTCCAACCCGATGCCGTTCAAGGTCATGCTGATTTTGGACATTGTGCTGTTCATTTTCTTTGTGGTGGACGTCATTGTTTCCACCGCTGCCGCCATCGGCCTGAACAAGTACCTGCGGGAAATCGATGAGCTGCGTGCCCGCCTGCGTGTGACCAGCGACAAACTGACCACCGTGCTGGGCACCAGTGCCATGACCGCAGACACGATTCTGGACGAGCAGAAATTGCAGCTGGCCCTTGCCAAGCTGGAGGGCCGCGAGAACGCCGCCGAGCTGCGGGCCGAAGTCACCGCCCGCGTGGGCGAACTGCGGGAGAAGCTGACCGCCGCCGACCACGACTTTATCGGTGCGCACCGTCTGCTGCGGGCTTTCCCGGATATGAAGAGCCTGAACTACGCCGACACGCTGGCCGCGACCCGCGCCGCCACCCAGCGCCTGCGTGAGCTGGCCGCCGCTGCAAAGGCCGCCGCCAAAGAGACCGCCGCGAATGCTGCGGAAAAAATCAAAAAGGCATAATTTTCAACAAATACGCCCCGAGCTGTTAACAGCTCGGGGCGTTGGTTTATGTTGTACTAAAGCAAGCGGCCGGAATCCCCCAGTCCGCTTCGCGGACAGCCCCTTTGACAGGGGGGGCCATTAAAGCCTCCCTTGTTAAAGCGAGGTCGGAGAGATTCCGCCCGCACCGCCTCTTATGCCTTCTTCCTGTCGAACGCGATCTGCAATACCAGCCAGGCCGCTACAAGGCAGACTACCGAAATCAACCCCAGCATCTGCCAGGAGTGGGTCAGGTTTTCAACAGTCGCGTCGTACATCGGGCCGTCCAGCCCGGCTTGCAGCCAGGCCATGCGGCTGTTCAGGTCGGTGGATGCGCCCAACGCACCCATGCCCCAGCGGCAGACGATGATGTTGGAAATCGTCGCCGCCGCACCGGTCACAGTGAACATAACATTGCTGAACACGACCTGCCCAATCATCAGCACCAGCACAGCCAGGATTGCGCTTTCACCGTTGGTGAACAGCGCCGAAATCAGCAGGCCAACGCAGCTGGACGAGAACATCGTCAGCAGCAGCGTGACAAAAATCTCCATGTCGGTTTCCAGCAGCAGGTGGTTCTGCGGCACATGGACGATGGACACAAACCCCAGCGCCAGAATGGCCGCCTGGGCAATTTCCACCAGCAGCAGCACCGCCGCCTTGCTCAAAACAACGGCCTGCAGGCTGACGCCGACCGAGGCTTCGCGCAGGATGATCTCCCGCTCCTTACAAATTTCGCGGTAGGAGTTCAGCGTACCCATAAACGTCGCCATGGCGGCCAGAATGAACAGTGCCGTGCGGCTGCCGATGTTGACAAGGTTCGAGGTAAAGCAGTTGGGGTCCGCCGTCAGCTTGACGACCAGCACCATAAACGGCGATTGCAGCGCCAGGCTTGCCAGCAGCAGCTTGTCGTTCCAAATCAGCTGCAGATTGCGCTGGATCAGCACCCCAAGCTGGCGCAGGAACTTCAAAAATTTTACTGGCTGCATCGTTTATCCGCCTCCTGCGCTGCCTCCGGGCAGGCCGCCAGCAGGCGGTTGAACTCGGGGGTCGTGTAATATTTTTCGCGGTACAGTTCAATTTGCTCCGGATCGCGCAGCTTTTCAAAGATATCGCTGGTCATTTCCACATCAAAATAGTCGTTCAGCTTCTCGGGTGCACCGTAGTAGCACAGCACGCCGCCCACGCCCAGAAATGCGATTTTGTCACATAGGTTGATGTTGGACATATTGTGTGTGACCATCAGCACTGTGCAGTTCTGGTGGCTCAAACGGCGGCACAGCTCCATCATGCTGCGGTCCAAATCAGGGGAAAGGCCGCTCGTCGGCTCGTCCAGAATCAGCAGCCGCGGGTTGGCCAGCAGCTCCATCGCAATCGAGACACGCTTTTTCTGGCCGCCGGACAGGCGGGAGATAAACGTTTTCTCGCGGCCCTGCAAATCGACCGCCTCGATGGCGTGGGCCACAGCGGCGGCGATTTCGGTGCGGGTCGCGTCGTGGGCAATGCGCAGCTTGGCCGTGTAGGTCAGGCTTTGCTCCACGGTCAGGTTGTCATGCATGATGTCTTTTTGCGGCACATAGCCCAGCGCGGCCTCAAAGGCGTTGCGGTTGGAGCGGGTGTCCAGCCCATCAAACCGCACGCTGCCCGCCGTACAGGGGGCTGTGCCGGTGATGCAGGTCAGCAGGCTGGATTTGCCCGTGCCGGACCCGCCCACCAGCACCACAAAGCTGTTCGGCTCCACCTGAAAGCTCGTTCCGTCCACGATGTTCAGCGGGCGGCCTGTGTTGGCACTTTTTACCGTTTTGTACACATTTACAAGTTGGATACTAATGCCGCTCTGGTGCGCGTGGTAGTGCAGCATCCCGCCGGTAAAGGCGAAAACCTGCGCAGGAACGTTGATGACCGCGCCGTTGCGCAGCACCGTGCGGGTCACACGCACGCCGTCCACATAGGTGCCGTTGGTCGAGCCGAGGTCGTGCAGTTCGTAGTGGCCGTCTTTGTACAAAATCTCGCAGTGGTGGCGGGAGACGCGGTCGCTGACGAGCTTGATGTCGCAGTCATCGCCGCGGCCGATGAGCACCCGCTTCTTGCGGCGGACGTCCACCTCCCGCAGGACGGCGTCGGAGGTCTGTTCTTTTATCGGGGCCGCGCCGTCGCCCTGCACGTTGGTGATTTCTTCCACGCGGAAGGTGATTTCCTGCGTGTCGGCGTCGCCGTCGGTGTTCAAACCGATGACATCGCCGCTCTGCAGGACGCTCGTCTCGCCGGAGTCCAAATAGCGATTGTTGAACCAGGTGCGGTAGTCGCTGCCGTCGTCGGTGACGACCCACCGGCCGTTCTCGAAGGAGACGGTGAACTGGTTATCGCCCACACTGTTGCGGCGCAGCACGTACTCGCACTGGGCGCTGCGGCCAAAGCGGTAGCTGCCCGCAGGCAGTGTGATACGCTGTTTGTTGCGCAGTTCCGTAATTAAAATGACGATCTCACTTGTCATGGCGCAGCCCCCTTACCAATGGAAGTCTGCACCGCAAAACGGCACAAATTGCAGCGCGGCACCGCCCAGGCGCAGCACTTCCCCGCCGGTCAGCGGCTGGGGTTCCAGCAGGGCATCCTCGCCCAGGTAGCAGAGTTCCTGGGAGGAACCGGGCAGCAGCGTGAAGGCGTTCTTCTCGGCGTCGTAGACCACGGCGGCCTGGCGGGCGCTCAAGGGCGCGTCGGCGCTTAAGGTAACCGGCGTGCCGTCGGCGTCCAACCCCAGAAAGCTGCGGCCGATGCCCAGCCGCAGGTCACGGCCCTTGGCCACGCCGTCCAGCACCACCAGCCAGCCGGCCACCGGCCCCGCCGGGGCCGCCTTGTCCACGGCGGCGGGCTGCTCGGTCTCGCCCTCATGGACGATGGAATGGTCTTTCAGCAGTTCAGTGTTGCAATAGGGGCATTCGGGGTATTTGTCGCTGTCGTAAAAATGGCCGCTTTCGCATTTGGATAGCTTCATAAGAAGGCTCCTTTGTGTGGTTTTTCGATGCAGGGGGGCGGCGCTCTCGACGCCCCGCGGAGGGAGCAAGCCTCCCTACAAAACTAACCTTATCGTCGTCTTGCCGATGCGCAGGGTATCGTTATTTTGCAGGCGGTGTTCGCCCTCAATGCGTTCACCGTTCACGTACACCTTGGCCCGGTCGGTCAGCGTCTGCACCAGCAGCGAGTCCCCCTGGGCCGCCAGCACGCAATGCTGGGGTGAGAGCTTGCGATCCGGGATGCACAAATCGCACTGAGCTGCATCGCTGCCGATGATAAGGCTGCTCTCCACCATGCCGGCCCAGCGGCTCTCGGCGATGGAGGGCCGCTGGCTCCAGAACAGCGTGACCCAGCGGCGCGGCAGGGCGTCCGGCTCCCCCGCCCCGGCCAGCAGGTGTTCGGCCTCGGCCTCTTTTTCGGCAGCGCGGTCACGGCGGCGTACGCCGTACCAGCTGCCGAACAGCGTCAGCAGCAGCACGGCGGCCAGCAACAGCGGCACTCGGAACCGCGCAAAATAAAATTCCTTATCTCGCGGCCAGACGACCACTTTAAACGTCGCCGTCTGCCGGTTGCTGCTGACGTTGGCGGCGCTCATCTTGCTGGAGACCCGGTTCAGCGCCACGGTGTATTCGCCCTTGTACAGCGGCTCGATCTCCAGCGTTGCGGTGCGGCCATCCTCGGCAATTTCTACCGATTTGACCTGCACGCGCCAGTTCCAGATATCCTTGGAGCGTATCTCGTAGAGTTGTATCTTGTCGGCATTCTCGTGGATGGGCTGGTTGAAGGTCAGGCGCAGCTTGTCGCGCCGCAGCGTCTCCACGTTCGTGACCTGGGGTTTTGTGAGTTTGTAGCCCATGTAAACGGTCTGGCTGTTCTTGATGGCACTGCCCAACTGGGGCATGGCCAGCGTCAGCGTTTCCAATCGCTCGCCGTACATACTCTCGGGGACCTCGGTGCGGATTTCCAGTGCTGTGGCAAAATAGGCCTGTTTTTTCTTCAGTTCATCCCCCAGCGTCGATGCTTCACACAGCACCAGCTTCCCGTCTGCCGCCTGTGCCAATGTTTCAAAAAACTTCGGTTCTTCGGTCATCAGGTAGACGTAGGCCGCCATGCCGATCTGGTCGCCGACATCGCTGGCCAGCGTGCCGAACAGCGCCATATTGGACAGCACCTGCCCGGCATCGGTCACGATCATGGCCGCTTTACGGGGAGCCAGCGCCTGGTAGTCGCTCTGTATCTCACTGTATACGGCCGAGACAAGCTGCGCTGTATCCATACTGCCCTCAGCCTGCTGGATATGTGCCAGTGCCTTGTACATCAGGTCTTTGTCCGATGTGGCGGGCAGCACGCATTCGGTCGCCCCCGCCGTCGTGTACAGCATCAGCTGGTCATTCTCGCCCATCACCGCGATGAGCTTGCGCACGCCGCCCAGCATTGTGTAAAAGTCTGCTGTGCTGATGCCGCTGCTGTTATCCAGCGCGACGATATAGCAAATTGGGTCATTGGCAATGCCTACTGACCGTACCTCGAGCTTGCGGTCGCCCAGCGTCAGTTCCGGCCCGGCGGCCTGCACCTGGATGGAGGAATAGGGGTCGCCGTCGCCGTTCAGTGCGTAGAAATACACATCCAGCTCCGGCACGTTGACGTAGGCCTGTTCCATTTTAAAGGTGCCCGCGCCGGTAACGCCAACGGTGGTATCCGCCGCCGCGTCAAAGGCGCACAGTGCCGCCAGGGCCAGCACAGCCAGCAGGCAGCACCAGAGTTTATGCAGTCTCATGGGCATCCCTCTTTTCTGATCGACAGCGCCTACACGCTAAGCTTTTTTCGTAAGGCACGCAGCGCCATGATAGCCTTGCGGCGGCGTTTGGTCTGGGGTCTGGCGGGGGCGGGCATGGGGGCCGGGGCCGAGGCGGGCACGGCGTCCCCCCCGTCCTCATCGTCGTCTGCCAGCGTAAAGCTGGGCATGACCGGCTTGTGGGGCACCGGTGCGGGGGGCGCACCCTCGTCCAGAATCGGCTCGCCCTGCTGGCGCAAAATCGGATAGGAGAAAATTGCGCCGGGTATCTCAACTTCCTCGTTGGGGTCGCCGGGCTGGGCTTTCGGCTCGGTGTCAAAATAGTCGGGCGACGGCGTCACAACGGTGTTCGTGCGCGGCTCAGCGTCGTCCATGCCGGGGGCCACCACGCGGTTCGTCGTCTCGTCAGCGGCGGCGGGCTGGGCCGGGGCATCGGGTTCCGGCTCGCTGTCCCGCAGGGCCGAGGCCGCCGCATCCACCTTGAGGGCCGACAAATCGAGCTGCGGCTCGGCGTCGGCCTCCTCCAAATCCTCTTTGTGGACGATCAGCGGCGCGGTGCGGCTGGCGTAATCCTGGGCCTTCTGCAGATCCCCAATGACTTTGGCCAGGTAGTCCATCATCTCACCGCGGGCTTTCTCCATCTCGGTGATGCGGCTCTTCAGGTCTTGCAGCCGCAGGCGGTGGGCGTTCTGTATCTCCCGCGTTTCATCGGTGGCGGACTGCACCATCTGGCGCGCCTGGGCAATGGCCTGTTCCCGGGCCAGCTGGTCGATGGCCTCGGCTTTCAGGTTCGTGTCCTTGATGATCTTGTCAGCGTCATCCTTGGCCTGCTGACGGATGCGGGTAGCCTCGGTCTCGGCATCGGAGATGACCTTGTCGCGGTCGGCCAACACCTGCTGGCGGGCCTGGTCATGGGCACGGCCCTTGACCCGCAGGGCGGAGTTTGCCTCCTCGCACTGCTCGGTCAGTTCCTTATTTTCCCGCACAAGGTCGCTGTTTTTCAGCCGCAGCATATCCACCTGATTTGTCAGCGAGTGGTTGCGCTCTTTGACAGTGGAAAACTGGGTTTCCAGGTTGGCGCGGTAGCTTTGCAGCTTGTCTACCTGCCCGGCCAGCGTTGCGTTCTGGCCAGAAAGCGTCTGGTTCTGCATCATCAGGTTTTGGGCGTGGCGGCGCAGGGCGTCGTTCTCCTGCCGGGCGGCGCGGGCCTCGGCGGTAGCTGCCGCCAGGTGCTGCTCATAGTCGGCGCAGAGGTCCAGCATGGCCTGGCGCACATCCTCCGGCTCATAGCCGCCGAACCGCGCCTTGCGCATACCGCTCTGTTCTATGTAGTTGTCGATGTCAATTTTGGGCATTGGTAGTTTCTCCCAAGGTAAATTTACACATACTCGATTTTATTATAGAACATGATATGCTGTAAAGCAAGTAAAACCCACAAAAAAGCCGCCCTTTCCTTGCGGAAAGGGCGGCGAAAAGCCTAATGGTTCAGTTCAAATCAAGCGTTGGCCTGAGAAGCAGCAACAGCGCAGGCGACGGTCATGCCGACCATCGGGTTGTTGCCGGCGCCGATCAGACCCATCATCTCGACGTGAGCCGGGACGGAGGAAGAACCAGCGAACTGGGCATCACCGTGCATACGGCCCATGGAGTCGGTCAGACCGTAGGAAGCGGGGCCTGCAGCGACGTTGTCCGGGTGCAGGGTACGGCCCGTGCCGCCGCCGGAAGCGACGGAGAAGTACTTCTTGCCGTTCTCGATAGCCCACTTCTTGTAGGTACCGGCGACCAGATGCTGGAAGCGGGTGGGGTTGGTGGAGTTACCGGTGATGGAAACCTCAACGCCCTCAGCCTTCATGATGGCAACGCCTTCCAGAACGTCGTTGGCGCCGTAGCACTTGACAGCAGCGCGCTCGCCGTCGGAGTAAGGGATGGTCTCGACGACCTTCAACTCGCCGGTGGCGAAGTCGTAGTCGGTCTTGACGTAGGTGAAGCCGTTGATACGGCTGATGATCTGGGCAGCGTCCTTGCCCAGGCCGTTCAGGATGACGCGCAGGGGCTCTTTGCGGACCTTATTGGCGGTACGGGCAATGCCGATAGCGCCCTCAGCGGCTGCGAAGGACTCGTGGCCAGCCAGGAAGGCGAAGCAGTGGGTGTCCTCATGCAGCAGCATGGCACCCAGGTTGCCGTGGCCCAGACCGACCTTGCGCTGCTCAGCGACAGAGCCGGGGATGGTGAAAGCCTCGAGGCCCTCGCCGATGGCGGCGGCACAGTCAGCAGCGCTCTTCAGGCCGCGCTTGACGGCGATAGCGGTGCCCAGGGTGTAAGCCCAGACGGCGTTGTCGAAGCAGATGGGCTGGATGCCGCGGATGATCTTATCGCAGTCGATGCCCTTGGCCAGCAGCATTTCGTTGCAGGCGTCAAGGCTCTCCAGGCCGTTGGCCTTGAGGCAAGCCTCGATCTTGGGCATACGGCGATTCTGGGATTCAAAAGTTGCCATAATCTATGTTCCTCCCTCTCTTATTCTTCACGCGGGTCGATGTACTTGACAGCGCCCTGCTCGGCAGAGAAGCGGCCGTAGGTGCCGATGTTCTTCTCGTAGGCTTCCTTCGGGTCCTTGCCGTGACGGATGTCCTCCATCATCTTGCCCAGACGGACGAACTGATAGCCGATGACCTGGTTGTCCTTGTCCAGAGCGGTCTTGAGGATGTAGCCCTCGGTCAGCTCCAGATAACGGACACCCTTGGCCTTGGTGGAGAAAATGGTACCGGTCATGGAACGCAGGCCCTTGCCCAGGTCGTCCAGGCCAGCGCCGACAGGCAGGCCGTTCTCAGAGAAAGCGGTCTGGCTGCGGCCGTAGACGATCTGCAGGAACAGCTCACGCATAGCAACGTTGATAGCGTCGCAGACGAGGTCGGTGTTCAGAGCCTCCAGGATGGTCTTGCCGGGCAGGATCTCGCCGGCCATAGCGGCGGAGTGGGTCATGCCGGAGCAGCCGATGGTCTCAACAAGGGCTTCCTCGATGATGCCGTTCTTGATGTTCAGGCTCAGCTTGCAGGTGCCCTGCTGGGGAGCACACCAGCCCACACCATGGGTGTAGCCGCTGATATCCTCAATTTTATACGCCTTGACCCACTGGCCCTCTTCGGGGATGGGCGCGGGACCGTGCTTGGGTCCTTTTGTGATCGGGCACATTGCGTTGACCTGTGCGGAGTATTCGATCATAATTTTCTCTCCTTTGCATATTGTTAGGCTTTTCACAGCTATCTTTATTATAAATGGTCGAATCCTGTTTTTCAAGATGTTAGTTTAAGCTAACCTTTGGTTTTTTGGCATTTTCTATAGCCGGGCGGCATGGCAGGCGGCGGATGGGCATGGTGGAGCAAATAAAAAAGCCTCCCTTGTCAAAGGGAGGTGGACGCCGCAGGCGGCCGGAGGGATTCCTGCCCGCGTGCGGATGTAACAGCGTACAAGGCAAGGCGCGTCGGAATCCCTCCGCCTCGCTATGCTCGGCACCTCCCTTTGACAAGGGAGGCTTTTCCTTAAAACAGAAACCCAAAGATCACCCGCGAGGCTGCACCGCAGACAGCCATCATCGCAATGCCTGCCACAATCGGCGGCAGCCATTGCCGCAGCAGGCCGGGCTGCTGCACCGGCTCGGCAGATTTCGTCTTTTTGACTTTGCCGTACCGTACGGGTTTCTCCGCCGTGGCGGAGTTTTCCTCCTGCTCCGGCGGCAGACAAAACACCTGCAAAAGCGCAAACAGCAGCATGATCTCGGGGAAAATCATCGACACACGTATCGAGATGACCGCATGGGCCAGGTAGCTGATCAGCGCCAGTGTGACCGGGGCCACGCCGGGGCGCAGCCAGTTATGGGCGGCCTTGCGCAGGTGGGCGATCACAAACCACAGCCACGCGGCCAGCCCCGCCACGCCGGTGGTCAGCAGCAGTTCCAGGTACTCGTTGTGGGCGGCGTAAAAGGTGCGCATCCGCTCGGTGATGTCCGCGCCCGCCCACTGGGCCACAGCCGTGTGCATCATGCCGGGGCCGACGCCGAACAGCTTGCGCCACACAGGCTGCGCCAGCCAGCTTTCGGCGGTGATGCGCCAGGCCGTGCCGCGGTAGGTGCCCCAGTCATCGTTAAAAACCAGCAGGTCATCCAGGCGGCCCAGGCTGGGGAAGCCCGGCATAAAATTGGCAAGCAGCGTCAGCACTGTCGCACCGAGCACAATGACCGCCGCCAGTGCCCGGCCCAGCCTGTACAGCGGCAGTTCCCGCCCGCGCAGGGCAAACCGCAGCACGGCCCAGACTGCCAGACAGACCGCAAACCCGAGCTGCGCCACATGACCCAGCGCCGCCAGCATTGGCTTACCGCCCTGGGTGTAGACATGGGTGCGCATATACTGCATCCACCCGGCGTGGAAGAAGAAAAACGCCCCGATGACCGCCAGCCGCCGCAGCGTGCGGGTGGTGAAGTTTTTCTGGCAGATGAGCACCAGCACCGCCGCGCCGATGCCCAAAGTCAGGCCCTCGGCATCCACCACAGCCAGCGCTAACCCGCCAAAGAACGCAGGCACGCCGTAAAACAGTGTGTGCCGCACGCCCCGCGCGACTAAGAACGCATAGAACACCAGCGGCAGCGCGAACGCCATGAACCCGGAGCAGAAGTTTTTCTGCCCCAATGTCGAGAAAAACTGCGCGCGCTCCACGACCGCCGTGTCCGCATAGGTACCGATGAGGTCGATATTAAATATGTTGAGGACGTACAGCACCGTGACGATGGCGGTAGCAACGCCGACGCAGAAGGTCAGTCCGTTTAGAATTTTCTGCGGCGCAAAGGCGCGGACGGCCAGATAGCCCGCCGCCGTGAACAGCACCATCATACAGCCGCCGTAGTAGCTGCCCAACCCCCAGAAGGACGCCGCAGGCGACAGCGACAGCATCGTGGACAGCACGCCCGATGCCGTGACCGCCCCCAGTGCCCAGAGGCCGGGGTCGGTTGTCCAGGGCAGACGACCCGGCATCGGCTTGGCACCGACGACGGCCAGCGCACCGAGCCAGAGCGCGAACACCCAGCAGACCGTGCAGATGCCGGTGAATTTGACAACACCGAGGTTGGAGAATTTATCGATATACAGTGGGAACGTACAGAGCGCCGCCACCAAAAATGCCGTGGCCGACTGTGCAGCCAGGCGGCGAAGCTGTTGGGTTTGGGTCATAGTGAAAACCTCTTAAAGCACGTAATTTATTGCCGGAGCTGCTATGTAGGGGCCGCACATATGCGGCCCGCAACGCAACGGAAATCGACCGTCTGCGGGAAGGCCGCGGGCCGGGCATGCCCGGCCCCTACAAGTTCCCGGCAAATCCATATTGTACCCTGCCGCGCATAAAAATTCAACCATTCTCCACAGGTTTTACAAGACTGACACAAACCAGCCCCGCCGCAGCACATCCCCCGGCCAGCCAATGACGGGCGGCCAGGGGCAGGGCCTGCGCCCCGATATAGCTCAAAATACTGCCGCCGCTCATGCCCAAGGCGATGAATCCATAGTTTACCCCGGCGTGGGGCAAACCAAACAGATCCGTGTTGAAGGACGGCTGCACGGCCGCACCGCCGGAGTAGAAAAACGTAAGCACCGCATAGGCCGCCAACACCCACCACTGCCCCGCAAAGGCAAACCATGCGCTGCCCGCCGCAAGACCCAGGTACACGGCGTACAAAACCGGCTTGCGGCCCAGCTTGTCACTGAGGGCGGGCAGCAGCATCCGCCCCGCCGCACTGGCCGCCGACCCCAGCACGATACTGTACGGCGCGGCACTCTCGGGCAGGCCGCGCTCGGTGGCAATTTTGAAAATTTCCGGGCTGAACAGCAGCACCGCCGGGGCGGACAGCGCTACCGCCGCCACACACAGCTTGTACTGCGGCGTGCGGAGCATCTGCTTGTAGTCAAAATCCGGCCCCGGCTGGGGCTTGCCGCTCTGGGGTTTAGGCGATGGATCCTGCAAAATCAGCGCCCCCGCGCCGCAGACGACGAGCATGACCACCCCCAGCGCCGCAAAGCAAACGCGGATGCCCCACGCCTCGCCGACGCCCTTGACAAACACCGTAAAAAACGCACCGGACAGCCCCATGGCCACCCCCGCCACGCCGGTGGCCCAGCCTTTTTTGTCCTGATACCATTTTTGGGCGCAGGCCAGCACCGCCGGGGCCAGAAACGCACTGCCCAGCCCGGCGGGCAAACTGTACACGACAAGAAACAATGCGGCGTTGGCGGGCGGCACGAACACCGCCGCGAAGAACCCGCCCGCCAATAGGGCCGTGCCCCACAACCCGGCGAAACGCGGACCGCGGGCATCCTGCAGCAAACCGCCCACCGCACAGCCCACACCATAGGCCGCGACCAGCACCGCAAACCCCAGCATAGCCTGCCCGCGGGAAAAGCCGTACCCCTGCATGACCGGCTGCTGGAACACGCCCCACGCCGCCGGGATACCGGTGAGCAGCTGTGCCGCCGCCCCCGCCGCTAAAATATACGGCCCGCGATTTTGTTTGGGCACACGCATCCCCTCCCCTTTTCGGGATAGTATGCCCGGTTTGGATTGACAAAATGCGGTTTGGGCGATATGATTATATATAAAAAGCCTTCCCCTGTGGGGGAAGGTGGCCGAAGGCCGGATGGGGGCAGGCTTGCCTCTATTGCCCATTTGTAGGTCACTGTGGCAAACGCGCCCCTCATCAGTCACCTTCGGTGACAGCTCCCCCCCCAAGGGGGGAAGCCAATTTGCAATAAGGAGAACCACCATGAAGACACAACCTTTAAAAGGTATGCGCGATCTGCTCCCGCGGGAACAGGCGCTGCGTGATTATATCCAGGGCCAGATCCTGGCCACCTACCGCGCCGCAGGCTTCCAGCGCATCTCCACCCCGATTTTAGAGGATATGGAGAACCTGGACAAGAGCGACGGCGGCGATAATCTGAACCTGATTTTCAAGGTTCTCAAGCGCGGCGATAAGCTGGAGCACGCGCTGGCAAGCGGTAACGAGAAGCAGCTGTCCGACATGGGCCTGCGCTATGACCTGACGCTTCCGCTGTCCCGCTACTACGCGGCCAACCGCAACGAGCTGCCCAACCCCTTCAAGGTCATCCAGACTGACCGCGTCTACCGCGCCGAGCGCCCGCAGAAGGGCCGCCTGCGCGAATTCGTCCAGTGCGACATTGACATTCTGGGCGATTCTTCCCCCAACGCCGAGGTCGAGCTGATCGACGTGACGGCCCGCGCCCTGCTGAAGATCGGCTTTACCGGGTTCACCGTCAACATCAATGACCGCCGCATCCTGCGCGCCATGCTGGAAAAGATGGGCTTTGCCGAGGACCAGCTGGATTCCGTCTGCATCAGCTTTGACAAGATGGACAAAATCGGCGCGGACGGCGTCAAGGCCGAGCTGACTGAGAAGGGCTTTGCCCCCGAGGCCGTGCAGGCGCTGGACGACTTCCTGCGTGCAGGGGATTTCAGCCTGGACACCGTCGCCGCCAAGGTGGACGACGAGGCACTGACCGCCGACCTGCGCTATGTCATTGCCGCTAGCGAGAAGGTCGCAAACGGCCGCTACGGCATTGCCTACGCCCCCAGCCTGGTGCGCGGCCAGGGCTACTACACCGGTATGGTGTTTGAGGTCACCTGCCCGCAGTTCAGCGGTGCCGTGGCCGGCGGCGGCCGCTATGACAACATGGTCGGCAAGTTCATCGGCCAGCAGGTCCCGGCCGTGGGCTTCTCCATCGGGTTTGAGCGCGTCTGCGGCATTTTGCTGGAGCAGGGCTATCAGATCCCCGGTGCAAAGCCGAAGATGGCGCTGCTGTATTTGAAGGACGCCGACTTTGCCGCCGTGCTGGCCAAGGCTGAGCAGCTGCGCGCCGACTACGATGTGACCGTGCTGCCCCAGGCCAAAAAGCTGGGCAAGCAGTTCGGCACGCTGGAAGCCGCCGGGTACAACGCCGTTGCCTTTGCCGACAACGACGACGTCAAGCTGCTTGGGCAGAAAGCCGAATAAGCAACCAAAAATTTGTGGGATGTGCCAAAATTGCGGCACATCCCACTTTTTTGTATTTGGTTTGTAACACACAGCCGACATTTTCCGTGTTATATTGGTGAAAAGGGAAATGCCTTCCCCCCGAGTGGGAAGGTGGCCGAAGGCCGTATGAGGGGCGGCGTTCCCGACACCGAGCCGTAAAAAGGCAGCAAGACAAACTTGCCCCACATCAGTCCGCTTCGCGGACAGCTTCCCCCTCAGGGGAAGCCTTTACGTAGAAAGGAGTTCCACCATGAAAAAGCGCATCACCCGTATCACCGCTGCGCTGGCCGCCGCCGCACTGCTGGCGGGCTGCGGCAGCATCAGCAGCAGCGACGGCGGCTACTACGCCACCGAGGCCGCCGCGCAGGAAAGCTGCAATTATGACAGCGCCGCAGGCGCGGTAGACAGCAGCCTTGTCCCAGAGAACGTCGCCGAAGCCGCTACCGATGAGACCGCGCAGAAAATCATCTACAACGCCAGCCTGTCGATGGAATCCACCGACTTTGACGCTACTCGCGAAACCCTGCTGGCTGCGGTCGAGGCCAACAATGCATGGATGGAGTCCACCAGCGTTTACGGCACTGAAAAGGATCACGACCGCAGCGCCGACTACACCGTGCGGGTGCCGGTGGACAACTACCGCGCGTTTTTGGCTGCCGCGGGCGAGGCAGGCAGCGTGCGCAATGTCAGCGAGAATGCCCAGAACATCACCAGCAGCTACATTGATGTGGAATCCCGGCTGGCGGCACTGGAAGCCCAGCGCACCCGCCTGAATGAGCTGGCAGACCAGGCCGAGACGACCGCCGACCTGCTGGAAATCGAGAGCCAGCTTTCCGATGTGCAGTACCAGTTGGAGAACTACACCCGCCAGCTGCGCAATATGGACCAGCAGGTCAGCTACTCGACCGTAGACATCTATCTGGAAGAGGTCGCAACCCTGACCCCGACCGGCGTGACCTTCACCGAGCGCATTGCCGATGCGTTCGGCGGCGGCTGGGACGCCTTCGTTGGGTTTGTGCAGGGGCTGGTCATTGCGCTGGTCTACCTGTGGCCGGTGGTGCTGATCGTCATTGCAGTCATTGCGGCTCTGCGATTCTGGCGCAAGCGCCATCCGAAAGCCCCCAAAGCGCCCAAGCCCATCCAGACCCCGCCGCCAGCGGAGTATGCGGTGAAGAGCGATAACGAGCCGAAGCCGAAATATTGACAGAAACCACAAAAACCTGCCCAGCCGCGTGTATGCGGTTGGGCAGGTTTTTGTCTTGGTGTGCGGTAGGGGCGAGGCATGCCTCGCCCTGCACCTACCCGCAAAAGGGAATCCTGCGGGCAGGCTGCGGGCCGGACATGTCCGGCCCCTACAGCGCAATTACTTCTGACTTAGTCCTTCAGCGTCAGCGCGATGCTCAAATCCTTGAGCTGCTGCTCGTCCACCACGTCCGGTGCACCGCTCATCGGTTCGCCGGCATTCTGCACCTTCGGGAAGGCGATGACGTCGCGGATGGAATCCTTCTTCAGCATCAACATGACCATACGGTCCAGGCCGTAGGCCATACCGCCGTGCGGGGGTGCGCCGAACTTGTAGGCGTCCATCAGGAAGCCAAAGCTCTCGCGGGCCTTCTCCTCGGTGAAGCCCAGGGCATGGAACATACGATCCTGCAAAGCGGGGTCGTTGATACGCATGGAGCCGCCGCCCATCTCGACACCGTTCAGCACGATATCGTAGGCCACAGCGTGGCAGGCACCGGGGTCGCTCTCGACCTTGTCCAGGTCTTCGGCCTTGGGCAGGGTGAACGGATGGTGCATGGCCATCCAGCGGCCCTCCTGCTCAGAGTACTCGAACAGCGGGAAGTCAACGACCCACAGGAAGTTGAATTTGTCGGGGTCGATCAGGCCGTGCTTGCGGGCAATGTCCAGGCGGACCTGGCCCAGCGCGGTGCATGCCTTGACCCAATCGGTATCGCTGACCAGCAGCAGCACGTCGCCGGTCTCGGCGTTCAGTGCGGCATACAGCGCAGCTTTCTCGGCGTCGGTCAGGAATTTCTCAAAGCTGGAGGAAGTACCGTCGGCAGTCAGGCGGCTGTACGCCAGGCCCTTGGCGCCGTAGGTCTTGGCGACCTCGCCCAGCTTATCGATGTTCTTGCGGGACAGCTTATCGGCCAGACCTTTGGCGTTGATGGCGCGGATGGTGCCGCCTGCTTCCAGCACGGCGGCGAAGGGCTTGAACTCGGTGCCCTTGAACACCTCCGTCACGTCCTGGATTTCCAGACCAAAACGGGTGTCGGGCTTATCGGAGCCGAAGCGGCCCATAGCCTCATCCCAGGGCATACGGTAGAACGGCGTCTCGACGTCGACGTTCAGCATTTCCTTCCACAGGCGCTTGATCAGGCCCTCGTTCAGGGTCATGATATCGTCCTCGGAGACAAAGCTCATCTCCTCGTCCACCTGGGTGAACTCGGGCTGGCGGTCGGCGCGCAAATCCTCGTCGCGGTAGCAGTGAGCCAGCTGGAAATAGCGGTCAAAGCCGGACAGCATCAGAATCTGCTTATAGAGCTGCGGGCTCTGGGGCAGGGCGTAGAAGTGGCCCGGCTGCACACGGCTGGGCACCAGATAGTCACGCGCACCCTCGGGCGTAGACTTGATGAGGGTAGGCGTTTCGATCTCGGTGAAGTGGTTCTCGCAGAAATAGTTGCGGATGATCTGCATGATCTTGCTGCGCAGCACAATCGGCTCGTGCATGGACGGGCGGCGCAGGTCAAGGTAACGGTAGCGCAGGCGCAGGTCGTCGTTGACGTTGATCTCGTCACGCAGCTCAAACGGCGTGGTCTGGGCCTCGCTCAGGATGCGCAGCTCGGTAACGTAGAGCTCCACGTCACCGGTTGAAATCTTGTCGGTCTTGGCGGCGCGCTCGCGCAGCTTGCCGCGGCAGATGATGACGTACTCGCTTTTCAGGCTCTCGGCCTTGGCGAAAACGTCCTTGGGGGTATCCTCATCGAACACCAGCTGCAAAATGCCGGTGGTATCGCGCAGGTCGGCAAAGATGATGCCGCCCTTATCGCGGGCGCGGGCGATGGAGCCGCAGACGGTCATTTCCTGACCAGCCATGGCAAGGCTGACTTCCCCGCAGTAATTGGTACGGCGCAGGCTGCCCAAAGTTTCCATATTTCCAAATCCCCTTTACGGTTTTTTCTACTCTAAAAACCTATTATACCGCGCTGCCCTGCGTTTGGCAAGGGGCGCGGGGCGAAAGGCGGAGAAAATCCGCGTAAAATGTTTTCAAAAGTGTATTGACAAGCGGGGCCGGACTTGCTATAATAGTAGGGCTGTGAGACCCACAGTGCAATAGATGTGCCCGTAGCTCAGTTGGTAGAGCATCTGACTTTTAATCAGAGGGTCCAGGATTCGAGTTCCTGCGGGCGCACCAAAAACCGCTTGAAGCCGCAAGGTTTCAAGCGGTTTTTTGCATTATACAACAGCAAGGACGAAATTTGCATTTCTGTATAAAATTTTATGGTTTTCGTCTTGCAAATTTGGCGCGTGTTGAGTATAATAAGGCTAATGATATCTTGTAAAGGGGAGAATTGAAATGCCGATCTCTGAACCAACCGCCGTATTTTCCATCCGTGATGACCGTGATATGGAGATCAAGCAGGCGGTGCTGCAAGTGTACCGCGCGCTGGAGGAGAAGGGCTACAACCCCATCAATCAGCTCGTCGGCTACATCCTGTCGGAGGATCCGACCTACATCACGACCTACAAGAACGCCCGCGCCATCATCCGCCGCATTGACCGCGACGACCTGCTGCAGGCGCTGGTTCGCGATTTTGTGAAGCATTAAAGGTTTGGCAAAAAATTCCCGCATATCCGATTTGGATATGCGGGAATTTTTGTAGCTAAAGCCTTCTCCCTCGGGGGAAGGTGGCCCGCAGGGCCGGATGAGGGGGAATCACGGGCAGGCTGCCCCTCATCAGTCCGCTTCGCGGACAGCTTCCCCCAAGTGGGAAGCCTTTTTTCTTATTCCGCAAAAAACGCGTTCTGCACGGCGTTCAGGACGGCGGCACGGCCGGCAGTAAAGTTGACGCCGCCCTGCAGGTAGCAGGTGTAGGGGGCGCGCAGCGGGCCGTCGCAGCTGATTTCGATCGTACTGCCCTCGGTAAAGCTGCCGCTGGCCATGACGACCTTGTCCGTGTAGCCCGGCTCGTCGGCGGGTTCGGGGCTGGCGAAGCTGTCCACCGGGCTGTTGTGCTGGATGCCCGCGCAGAAGCCAGTCAACGCGGCGGCACTGCCCGAGTCAAAGCAGGTCACAATATCGTTGTGGGCAGCTGTATAGCACGGCACCGGGTTGACGCCCGCCAGTTCCAGCAGGCACTGGGCATAAATCGCGGTTTTCAGCGCCTCGCAGACAACACCGGGCGCGTAGTAGAAGCCCAGGAAGGTATCCCGCAGGCTGTCCTGGGTGCAGCCCAGGTCGCCGCCGATGCCGGGAGCCGTGAAGCGGTGGCTGCACTTTTCCACCAGGTCGCGGCGGCCCGCAATGTAGCCGCCGGTGGGGGTGATGCCGCCGCCGGGGTTCTTGATGAAGCTGCCTGCCATGATGTCCGCGCCGAAGGATACCGGCTCGGCGGTCTGGGTGAACTCGCCGTAGCAGTTGTCCACAAAGATCACAGCGTTGGGGTTGGCCCTGCGGGCGGTGTCGGCCACCTTTTGAATCGTCGCCAGGTCAAAGGCGTTGCGCTGGGTGTAGCCGCGGCTGCGCTGAATGTGCACCACTGTCGCGGTCTTGGCCTTCTCGGCAATCAGGTCATAGTCGGGCGTAAAGTCCGGCAGCAGCGGGCACTCGTCGTAGTTTACACCGAACTCCCGCAGCGTACCGCAGCCCTTGCCTGCACTACCGATGCCGATGACGCCTTCCAGCGTGTCATAGGGGCGGCCGGTGGCGGCCAGCAGGGTGTCGCCGGTGCGCAGCAGGCCGAACAGCGCCACGGTCAGCGTGTGGGTGCCGCTCATAAACTGCGGGCGCACGAGGGCGGCCTCGGCCCCCATGCAGCGGGCAAAGACCTCTTCCAGCTTGTTGCGGCTGTCGTCCCACACGCCATAACCGCTGGACCCCCAGAAATGCCGCGCCTCGACGCCGCAGTCGGTGAAGGCGCGCAGCATTTTCAGCTGGTTGTAGTCGCGAATCTCCTCCACATGGGCAAACTGCGCACGGCAGAGGTCAAGGGCTTTGCGGTCCAGCGCCAGCACTTCGGGGCGCAGGTCATAAAATTGTTCGATCATTGAGTATTCCAATCTGTACTATAATGTTGAATTTTGCCAATCTGTAAAAATCCTAGCTGGGCATAAAAATCGCACAGTTCTGGGAAACAGGCGAACCGCACAGTGCGGTCGGCGGCCAGCTCGTTGGCAAGGCTCACGATGAGCCACCGGGCCAGTCCCCTGCCCCGCCAGGCGGGGTCGGTAACACCCGCGGCCATGTAGCATTCGGCAGGGGATGCCTCATAGCAGCCCACGGTGCAGACAGGCTTGCGGCCGTGCAGCAGGGCACGGCAGTTACCCACACCATGGGCCAGCGCCGTGCAGGCGGTGGAGTAGAACTCGTCGGCCTCGGCGTCACTGTCAGGAAATACCAGGCGGCTGATGGGCAGCATCGACGGCGCTTTGTCCAGCATCAGTTCTGCCGGGGGCGCTGGCGGCAGGGGCAGCGTGCGCCCCCGGGGCAGTTCCCACAGGGCCAGCGGCGCGGCGAGTCGCCAGCCGTCAAGGGCCAGCGGATGCTCACTGCGCAGCGTATCGGCGTGGAGGAATTGCAAAAAACCCCGCAGTTCCTCCCGGGCGTCGCCACCCGCGTCTCCGCCGGGCAATTCGCCGCAGAGCACAGCCGAGCCGCCCCGCAGTTCCAGCACAGCCGAGCCGGGCAGCAGGTAGAACGCCCACCCGCTGGCCGGGTGCTGGCCAAATAAATTCAGATGCGTGCCGAGGTTGGCCGCAAAGTAGGGCTTATCAGCAAGGCGGCGGAGGTATTCTGCGCGGAGGGCGGAGGTAGAGGCGGATTGAATCATTTCAGTGCATTCACGATATTCTTGTAATCCCTCCCGCGCACCTCAAAGTTAGGGTACAAATCAAAGGACGCGGAGGCGGGCGACAGGCTGACCACGTCGCCGGACTTCGCCGCGGAACGCGCCAGCTCAACAGCGTGCTGCATATTGTCGGCGTGCAGGATCGTCAGGCTGCTCTCGGCAAAGCCCGGGCACTCGCGGACAGCCTTCTCGATGCGGGGGCCGGTCGCGCCCATCAGCACCAGCGTCTTGACGTGGGCCAGAATCTCCGGGGCCAGCGGCTCATAGGGGATCTTCTTGTCATAGCCGCCCGCGATCAGAATAATTTTCTGGTCAAAGCTGCGCAGACCCGCGATCGTGCGCGTCGGGCTGGACGCGATGGAGTCATTGTAGTAGGTCACACCGTCCAGCGTGCGCACCGGCTCAATGCGGTGTTCGACGCCGGTGAAGGTCGAGCCGACCTGACGCATGGCCTCGATGGGCACACGGCCCCAGACGGCGGCACAGGCGGCCAGCAGGTTTTCCACATTGTGCAGGCCGCGCAGTTTAATATCCTTGCGGGGCAGAATCGGCGTTACCACGCCGTTCTCGGCATAGCAGAGCGTGTCGTCGCTTTCCCGCAGGAACGCACCGTTGTCCGTCTCGTGCAGGCGGGTGAACCAGACCTGCTCGCCCTTGCAGTCGCTCTGCATACTGCGGGAAACGTCGTTCTCATAGCCCAGCACGGCGCGGCAGGGCGGGGTCTGCCACAGCAGAATGTTCCGCTTGGCGTCGATATACTCCTGCATATCTTTGTGGTGGTCCAGGTGGTTGGGGGTGACGTTGGTCACGACCGCCACCTTCGGGCTGCGGCGCATACTGATGAGCTGGAAGCTGGACAGCTCGACGACCGCCACCGCGTCGGGGGTGACATCGGCCAGCTGGGGCAGCAGTGCCGCACCGATGTTGCCGCCCAGGAACACTTTGCGGCCTGCGGCTTCAAACATCTTGGAGATCAGCGTCGTGGTGGTGGTCTTGCCGTCAGAGCCGGTCACGGCCACGATCTCGCAGGGGCAAAACGCAAAGAAAAGCTCCACCTCGCTGGTGACCAGTGCGCCGGCAGCCTTGGCGGCCTGCAGCTCGGGCTTGTAGTACTCGTAGCCCGGCGTGCGCATGATGATATCCTGTCCGGCAAAGCCGTCGGTGTAATGCTCGCCCAGGCTCAAATTCACATTCAGGCGGCGCAGCGTGTCGGCGTAGTCGCCGAAGTCGTTCAGGCTCTTTTTCTGGTCGCAGAGCGTGACCTGCGCGCCCAGTTCCACAAACTGCGCAATGCAGCGCTTGTGGCTGACGCCCGCACCGATAAAGGCAACCTTTTTGCCCTTGATAAGTTCTTGCAGCTGTTCGATCGGCAGCATAATAATCTCTCCCCTGCTTATAATCTAAGGCAATACCGCATAATTCTAAGTGCCGATACGGCGAGCGAGGTGCGGCAGCTGCTAAGCCAAAAGCGCAGATAATACTTTGTGTATTATCGAGCATTTTGGCAACGCAGATGCCGTGCCGCAGCCGCCGGAGCGGTGCTTAAGCCGTAAGGCGGGAATTATGCGGTGTTGCCCCAACCACATTATATACGAAATGCCGTATTCCTGCAACAAAATTCGGCCCGCCGAAGCGAGCCGAGGTGGGATTTATTTTGCGCTTACTGCTCGCCGCCCATGGGGATGCCGTGCTTGTCCAGCAAGGCGCGGATCTTCGTCATCGGGTCGATGATGGAAGAAACGCTCTTGTCATGGTTGATGGCGGCGATAAAGTAGGCGGTGTACTTGGAGACGTCCACGTCATAGTACCACTCGCGCTCCAGCAGCTCCGGCTTGCGGTAGGTCAGGTTCGTGCCCAGCACAGCCTTGATGATGCCGTCGTTGTAGGCCTTGTCGAACTTCTCGAGACCGGCGGTGAACAGCGGGAAGGTGCAGCAGGTGAAGATGTTGCGGGCGCCGCGCATCTTCAGCTCATAGGCGATATCCAGCATGGACTCACCGGAGGCGATGATGTCATCGGCGATGAACACGTCCTTACCCTGCACGCTCTCGCCCAGGTATTCATGGGCAACGATGGGGTTGCGGCCATTGACGATGCGGCTGTAATCGCGGCGCTTGTAGAACATACCCAGGTTGCAGCCCAGCACGCTGGAATAGTACATATTGCGGTTCATCGCGCCCTCGTCCGGGGAGACGATCATGAAGTTGTCCTTGTGGAAGGAGACGTCCGGCACGTGATGCAGCAGGCACTTGAGCACCTGGTAGGTGGGCATGACGTTGTCGAAGCTCATGGTGGGCACGGCGTTCATGACGCGGGGGTCATGGGCGTCAAAGGTGATGATGTTCTTGACGCCGACGTCGCGCAGCTGCTGCAGCGCAAAAGCGCAGTCCAGGCTTTCGCGGCTGACACGGCGATGCTGGCGGCCGCCGTACAGGCTGGGCATGATAACGCTGATGCGGTGGGCGCGGCCTGCAACAGCCTGGATCAGGCGCATCAGGTTCTGGAAGTGGTCGTCCGGGGAGAGGTGGTTCTCATAGCCGAACAGCTGGTAGGTAACGCTGTAATTGCCCGGATCGACGAAGATATACAGGTCGTCGCCGCGGGTCGAGGCCTTGACCAGGCCCTTGGCGTCGCCGGACTGGAAACGCGGGCAGTCAGACGGGATGATGAAGGTGTCAACATCGGTGTTGCCAACTTCACGCGCCCAGCGGACAAGGTGACTATCAACGAGTTTGCAAAGTTCCTCTGCACCGGGGCAGGCGATCAGGCCGAGATCAGCGATCGCATCCTCCTTGGCAAAGAAATCACGCGGGCCAAGATTCTGTTCAGCCATTACAGGTACTCCTTACTTCCATCTTGTATTCATTTGCGGCGGGGCGGCGCGGCGTGCCGCAATGCCCCATTTACTAGTATTGTAGCACAGCGGCGGGATAAAATCAGCCCTGCAAGGCAAGAATTTCAGCAATTTCTACATTTTCCGCACTTTAGACATTGTGTTGGCCGCGGCCAACAAAAAATTCTGTCGGATTTTACAAAAAATTTGCAAAGAGAATTTTCACAAACATTTACAGTAACATTTTATCGGTCAGCTGGCGCCGTAGGAGCGGGGCTCTGCTTCTACAAAAAGGCTCCTGCTGGAATCCAGCAGGAGATTTCATTCTATTTACTTCTCGTTCTCGTCCTGGACTTTGCGGGGGGTCAGGCGGACTTCCTGGACGCGGCGGTTGGTGGCGCGGGTGACGGTGCCGTCGAAGTCGCCCCAGATGAACCTGTCCCCCACCTTAGGCAGGCGGCTGAGCTTTTCCTGAACCAGGCCGCCGATGGCGACAGCGTCGATATCATCATCCTCTTTGATGCCCAGTTCCTCGGCGGTGTCGTCCACGCTGGCGCTGCCGGAGACAAGCCAGCTGCCATCGGACTGCTGGCGGACATCCTCGACCACGTCGTCATGTTCGTCCCAAATCTCGCCGACCAGCTCCTCCAGAATATCCTCCAGCGTGATGATGCCCGCCGTGCCGCCGTACTCATCGACGACGACGGCCATGTGGTGCTTGCTCTCGCGCAGGGTGCGCAGCAGCGCGGAAATCTGGGTCACGCTGGTGGTGTAGAGCGTCGGGCCAATCAGGTTCTCCAGCTTGACGTTCTTGTCGTGTTTTTGCAGAGCCGCAAAGCAGTCCTTCTCATGCACCACGCCGATGATGTTATCGATCGTGTCATGGTAGACCGGCAGACGGGAATAGCCGCTCTCGGCAAAGCGCTCGATGACCTCGTCCATCGGGGTATCGTCCTCGACGGCGACCACATCCACGCGGGGGGTCAGCACATCCTGGGCCTCGACGTCGTCAAACTCGATGGCACTGCGGATCAGCTCGCTTTCGCGATTGGTCAGCTCGCCGTCCTTCTCGGCTTCGCTGACCATCGTGACCAGCTCGCCTTCGGTGATGGTGTCTTTCTCGCCAGTGTCAAACCGCTTGGCGAGGAACTTTTTCCACGCACCGAACAGGGCGTTCATCGGCGTAAAAATCGTGACCAACGCACTGAGCACCGGGGCAAAGGCCATGGCCAGGGTTTCGGGCATTTCTTTTGCCATGCTCTTGGGGGTGATCTCGCCGAAGGTCAGGACCAGCAGGGTCATGACGATCGTGGAGACCGTGGGGCCGTATACACCGCCCACCAAGCGGGTAAACAGCACGGTGGCAAGCGAGGACGCACCGATGTTCACGATATTGTTTCCAATCAGAATGGTGCTGAGCAGGCTGTCATAGCGCTCGACCAGGGCCAACGTATGGGCGGCTTTCTCGTCACCATCATCCGCTTTGCTTTTCAGTCGAATCTCGTTCAGCGAATTGTACGCTGTTTCGGCCGCTGAGAAAAACGCGGATAAACCAATCAGAACTATCAGTGCGACGATCATAAATGTACTGCCATCGTCCATGGGGGAACTATCAACTCTTTCTATTCTTTATTTATGTGCAAAAATACACATTTTAGCTATTATATCATAGATATGCGGGATACGCAAAGGGTATACCGTCAAATTTGGGTAAAAACGTCTATTTATCTATATTTGGAGTTTCTTCGGTTCCTTCTTTGCAAAGAAGGAACAAAAATCGCCCCGACCCAACCGGGCCGGGGCGGCACTGCCTATGCAGATTTACTTTTTCTTATCTGTGCGGAGGACAACCGTGATGCCAAGGCCAACAATCGCAGCCAGCATCACAAGGACCAGCGCCACAGCCGGGAAATTGTCGCCGGTCTGCGGGATGGTCGTTGCAGCCCGGGCCGCTGCCGGGGCGGCAGTCGGCGCAGGGGCGGGCGTGGCCGTGGGTGCGGCGGTCGCCGTCGGGGCCGGGGTTGCGGTGTTCTCCGGCGTGGTATCGTCGGTGCTCGGCGCTGCCGTCGGCGCGGGCGTCACAACGGGCATCGGGGTCGGCGTGGGCGTGGTCTCGGGGGTCGGCGTGGTATTGGGGGTCGGATTGGGGACAACCGGGTCAGGCGTGGTTTTTTTCGTGACCGTCAGGGTGCCGTAGTTGGGGGTAATTTTGTAGTTGCCTGCCTTCGTGTTGCTGTTCAGCGTGTAGGTGAAGTTATTCTCGGAAGAACCAACTTCGGTCTGCGTGCCGGTGACGTTGTAGGTCGCACCCTCACCGTTCACGAAGCCTTCCGCCGTAACGGTGTCGTTCGTCAGCGCAGTTCCGTCGTATTCTTTCGTAGCGCTGCCGCTGGTCAGCGTAACATCGCGCGGGGTGATGATGTAGGTAGCCTGCGTCGTAAGCACCTGTTCCACATTTGCGCCATTCGTAATCTTTTGTCTTACATACAGCGTGTGAGGTCCCACATCGGTAAAACTTATCGTGTTCAAATCCGTTGTCCAGCTACTCTCATCTGTATCATTCGTCGAGTACTCAATGGACCCCTTCGTAAGCTGGGAATAATATTGTTTAGAAAGATATGGGTCCAAACCATTATCATTTAAGGTAAGAACTGCGGGTTTCAGTTCAAAACGTTTACCATCATAAACTTTCGTGTCCCCATTAGCCGTCAAACTCCCCCACAAGGCGTCCAAGGTGTAATATACTTTATTATTGTAGTAGTATTTAACCGTTTCGCCACCTTTGCGAATTGCTGGCGCTTGGACAGGGCCATTATCTTTCCGCTCCTTATCGCCCCATCCCAGGAAAACATGCCCTTCAAGCTCTGGGATTTCGCTCGTAACAGTGGTTATGTCGCCATGCGCCACGGCATTTTTCTCACTATATTTCGTCTTACCGTTATCATCTTGATATTCTATCACATCAGCAGGCATTTTTACCCAATGTGCATTGCTATCACTCAGGTAGTAACCAAAATGGCCGGTTTTTTCTTTCCACTGTGCTGTTAGAGTAATGCTTTCTTTAGGAAGTTCGTTTCCCTTCTTATAAGATTTATTATTCTTTTCGTCTTTCCATTTATCGAAGATATAGCCCTCTCGGGTCGGAATATCCTCTATTACGGTAGTCGTCACACTTTTATTATAAGTATTCGTCTGAAAAGTATTGCCAACGCCGTCAACGTAGGTAATCGTATATGTTTCCTCATTCTGCGTAACGCTATTGCTTGCACCATCTGTATTAGGCGTCTGCCCACCGGACGGATCAGCAAATGCCGTAGTGCCAAAGCTAAAGAGCAAACACGCTGTCAAAAGTACAGCAATCAAATATTTTTTCATACCCGATTCACTTCTCCTTTTTACATATTTACGCTGCTGTTCCTGCGCTATGGAACTGCTCATTGCCTTTTAGAAGCAATCTTATAATGCGCATTCTATATAACAAATATAGAATACATAAAATCAATACAACAGTCAAGAGTTATTTGCAATTATGTTTCAAATCAGCATCATGAACAAATACAAAAGCCTGTTTTGTGCACTTTTTCAGTAGTATCTATTACAGTTTTTACGGATTGTATTACAATTTTTCCACTTTGTCAAATCATGTAAACGCACATATATTGCTCCACTCATTTGTGCGGTTTCACTGCGCAAAAGACTTACGGCATCGGTTGTAGGGGGCGGCGTCCTCGACGCCCCGCCGCAAAAGCAAAAAAACACCGCTCACCCTTTCGGGCAAACGGTGTTTTTCTATCAACTTATCTGATTAAATCAGACCAGCTCGATAATTGCCATCTCGGCGGCGTCGCCGCGACGAGGGCCGGTCTTGTAGATGCGGGTGTAGCCGCCGTTGCGGTCAGCATACTTGGGGCCGATCTCATCAATGACCTTCTTGGCAACGTCCTCCTTGGTGATGTAGGAGAAGACCTGACGCTTTGCGTGCAGATCGTCCTGCTTACCAAGGGTGACCATCTTCTCGGCCATGGAACGAACTTCCTTGGCGCGGGTAACGGTGGTCTCGATCTTGCCGTTCTCAAACAGGTAGGTCACCATAGCGCGCAGCATAGCGTTGCGGCTGTCGGTGGCACGACCGAGTTTACGGGTACCGGGCATTTCGATTCACTCCTTATCAATAGAATCCGCGTGTCGCGGGGGGTTAGTTTTCGTCTTCCTTGGTCAAAGAGAAACCAAGGCTGTCCAGCTTTGCCATGACCTCTTCCAGAGACTTGCGGCCCAGGTTGCGGACCTTCATCATCTCATCCTCGCTCTTACCGATGAGGTCACCCACCGTGTTGATGCCGGCGCGCTTGAGGCAGTTGAAGGAACGGACGCTCAGGTCCAGCTCCTCAATGGTCATCTCAAGGGCCTTCTCACGGCCCTGGTCGTCATTGTCCACCATGATTTCGGTTTCGCCGGTCTCATCGCAGAGGTTGACAAACAGGTTCAGGTGCTCAGTCAGCACGCGGGCCGCCAGGCTCAGGGCCTCCTGCGCGTTGCAGGTGCCGTCGGTCCAGACTTCCATAATCAGCTTATCGAAGTCGGTGATCTGGCCTACGCGGGTACGGTCAACGGTGTAGTTGACCTTGAGGACAGGGGTATAAATGCTGTCCACAGGCAGGGTGCTGACGTCGTTTTTCTCAATCAGCGCCTGCTTGTTGCGCTCGGCGGGGACATAACCGCGGCCCTTGTCAAAGGTCAGCTCCATGACCAGCTTAGCACCCTCGCCCAGGGTGGCGATGTGCCACTCGGGGTTCAGGATCTCCAGGTCATCGCCGCCCTTGATGGTGCCGGCAGTGACCTCGCAGGGGCCAACGGCCTCGACGCGGACGGTCTTGGGGCTTTCGCCGTAGATCTTAGCGGCGATGCCTTTGAGGTTCAGGACGATCTCGGTGACATCCTCGCGCACGCCCTCGATGGTGGAAAACTCATGCACCACGCCGTCGATCTTGACGCTGGTGACAGCCACACCGGGCAGAGAGGACAGAAGCACACGACGCAAGCTGTTACCCAAAGTCGTGCCGAAGCCGCGCTCGAGGGGCTCGACGACGAACTTACCGTAACGGCCATCCGGGGAAAGGGCAGCCGTTTCGATCTTGGGGCGTTCGATCTCCATCATAAAAACCCTCCTTGTTAAGCCGACGCTAGGCAGCGCCGGTTCGGTTGGAAAAATCGTAGAAAACAGTTAAGAGGATTACTTGGAGTACAACTCGACGATGAGGTGCTCAGCGATGGGCACATCAATGTCCTCACGAACAGGCAGCTTGGTGACAGTGCCCTTCAGGGCATTCTTGTCGCGCTCCAGCCAAGAAGGCAACAGAACGACAGGAGCTTCCTCGCCCAGCAGCTTGCTGAACTTGACGGAAGAACGGCTGGACTCGATGACTTCGATCACATCGCCCGCCTTAACCTGGTAAGAGGGGATGTTGACACGCTTGCCATTGACAGTGAAGTGGTTGTGGGAAACCAGCTGGCGGGCGTCGCGGCGGGTCTTGGCAAAGCCCAGACGGTAGACGACGTTGTCGAGACGGCGCTCGACCAGAACCAGCAGGTTGACACCGGTCTGACCGGGCATGCGAGAGGCCTTCTCGTAGTAGGTATGGAACTGGTTCTCCAGGATACCGTAGACGAACTTGACCTTCTGCTTCTCGTTCAGCTGGGTGGCGTACTCGCTCTTCTTCTTTCTCATCTGGCCGCCGGGGTTACGATTGGTGGTCTTTTTGCCATAACCCATAACAGCAGGAGAAATGCCGAGAGCACGGCAGCGCTTAGCGATAGGTTGGGTATTCTTAGCCATATCTCATGTTCTCCTTTCAATCAAACGCGGCGGCGTTTGGGCGGGCGGCAGCCATTGTGAGGGATGGGGGTCACGTCACGGATCATGGTGACCTCCAGGCCGGTTGCCTGCAGGGCGCGGATAGCGCTCTCACGGCCGGAACCGGGGCCCTTAACGTAGACCTCAACGGTCTTCATGCCATGCTCGATGGCGGCCTTGGCAGCGACCTCAGCAGCGCTCTGCGCAGCGTAAGGAGTGCTCTTACGGGAGCCACGGAAGTTCAACGCACCAGTGCTGCACCAGGAAACGGTGTTGCCCTGGGTGTCGGTGATGGTCACGATGGTGTTGTTAAAGGTGCTCTGGATGTGAGCAGCACCGGCGCTGATATTCTTGCGCTCTTTTTTCTTAGTGCGGGTTTTTGCCGCAGTAGCTTTGTTAGCAGCCATGTCTCAGTTCCTCCTTACTTCTTTTTGTTAGCGACAGTGCGCTTGGGACCTTTGCAGGTACGCGCATTGGTCTTAGTGCGCTGGCCGCGGCAGGGAAGACCCTTGCGATGGCGCACACCACGGTAGCACTGGATCTCGGTCAGACGCTTGATGTCAAGCGCGACGTTACGGCGCAGGTCGCCCTCTACCATGATGTTGTTTTTGTCGATGTAGTCGCGGATCTTGGCCTCTTCATCAGCAGTCAGATCCTTGACGCGGGTATCAGGGTTAATTCCGGTACCGGCGAGAATCTCGTCGGCAGTGGACTGGCCAATGCCGTAAACATAAGTCAGACCAACCTCGATCCGCTTCTCGCGAGGCAGATCAACACCAGCAATACGTGCCATAAAGCACCTCCATTAGTAACATCCCATGTCCTGGTCGGGGCCTGCGCCGGGAATCTACGCACTTGGCCCCCAAGCGTTTTGGGTACGGTTTCCGCGGAATGCTCCGCGGACCTTTAGCCCTGACGCTGCTTATGCTTCGGATTGGCGCAGATGATCATCACGCGGCCTTTGCGCTTGATGACCTTGCACTTCTCGCAAATGGGTTTCACGGAAGGTTTTACCTTCATGATGTTAACCTCCTTTATAACACAAGGCGCTTCTTATTTGGAACGCCAGGTGATCCGGGCTTTGGTCAGGTCGTAGGGAGACATTTCCATCGTGACCTTGTCGCCGGGCAGGATGCGGATGAAGTTGGTCCGCAGCTTGCCGGAAATGTGAGCCATAACCACATGGCCGTTGGGCTTACCCTCTTTGTTGAGGAGTTCAACCTTGAACACAGTGTTGGGCATGGCCTCCCGAACGATACCTTCTACTTCGATGACATCTTCTTTAGACAAGCTGATTGCCTCCTTGAAGGGTTCCGTCAGTTCTGCGCCGCGTCATAGGCGCGGATAGCATCCCTGAGTTGTTGATCGCTTTTCAGAAGCTCGTTCTCAAGAACGGTGGTCGTAGGTGCAACGTGCTGTATCTTTTTGCGTTTGGGGTTGTCCAGCTTGCGCAGGTCCCCATCCGCAACCAGAAGCATCGATCCATCCACAGCCAGAACAGCCAGCGTGCGGGTCTTATCCCGCCCGGCCTTTGAGCGGACCAATTGGCCTTTTACAAAGTCCATCCGGGTTCCTCCCAGCCGTGGGTCAGGACCTCGGCACCGGCCGTGGTGATAGCCATGGTGTGCTCAAAATGAGCCGCCAGGCCGCCGTCACACGTCTTGACCGTCCAGCCGTCCTTCAGCGTCTTTACCGCGTACTTGTACTGGCAGACCATCGGCTCAATGGCAATGCACATACCCGGCACCAGGCGCGGACCGCGCCCGGCGTTGCCGAAGTTCGGGACTTCGGGATCCTCGTGCAGCTCCTTGCCGACGCCATGGCCGACAAAGGTGCGGACGACCGAGAAGCCGTTCTCCTCGACATAGGTCTGTACTGCGTGGCCGATATCCCCTACCCGGTTGCCGCCGCGCGCCATCTCAATGCCGCGATGCAGGCTCTCTTTGGTAACATCCAACAGCCGCTGGGCTTCCAGGTCGAGCTTGCCGCACCCGTAGGTGCAGGCATTATCGCCGTTGAAGCCGTCGATCTTGCAGCCGGTATCGATCGAAACGATGTCACCGGGGCGGATCTGCTGCTGTTTTGAGGGGATACCGTGAATGACGGTGTCATTCACGCTGATGCACGCCGTGGCCGGAAAGCCGTACAGGTGCAGGAAGTTGGGTCTTGCACCGTGGCGCACGATAAAGTCGTAGATGATTTTGTCGATCTCAGCGGTAGTGATACCGGGTTCGATCGCTTCGCCACCTGCTTTCAAGGCAGCTGCGCTGATAGCGCAAGCCTTGCGCATTTTTTGCAGCTCGGCAGCATTTTTGATTTGGATCATGGATGATTAAGCCTCCAAAAGCTTGAGAAGGAACGCCGTAGTGGCCTCAATGGAACCCTGGTCGGGCACCTCCACGAGCTTACCGCGCTGGCGATAGAACTCGACCAGCGGTTCAGTCTGCTCATGGTAAGCCTTTAAGCGATCCAGTACGGTGGCAGGCTCGTCATCCTTGCGGATGGCCAGCTCACCGCCGCAGCGGTCACAAACGCCCTCTTTGGCGCTGGGTTTGTTTACGATGTGGTAGCTGGCGCCGCACTTTGCGCAGACGCGGCGGCCGGACATACGGCGGGTGATGGCCTCGTCGGGCACGATCAGGTTCACGACCTTATCGATGTCCACGCCCATCTGCTCCAGGGCCTCGCCCTGAGCGATGGTGCGCGGCATACCGTCGAGGATAAAGCCCTTCTCGCAGTCAGGCTCTGTCAGGCGCTCTTTCACGATGCCGACGATAACATCGTCAGGCACCAGAGCACCGGCATCCATAAAACTTTTTGCCTTTTTGCCCATCGGCGTGCCTTCCTTGACGGCGGCGCGCAGAATGTTGCCGGTGGAAATGGTCGGGATGCCCAGCTTATCGCAGAGGATCTCTGCCTGGGTACCCTTGCCAGCGCCGGGAGCACCCAAAAGGATCAGTTTCATCGCACATTCCCTTTCTCTTATTCCAAGAACCCTTTGTGGTAACGGGCGGTCATATAGCCTTCCAGAGAACGGCCGGTCTCAAGCGCCACACCCACGACGATCAGCAGCGTAGTACCACCCAGCTGGATGGAAGTGCCGGTGATGTTGCCGAGGATGATGGGGAAGCCAGCAACGATGGCCAGGAAGATCGCGCCGATCAGAGTGATCTTGGACAGGGTCTTCGTGATGAAATCGCTGGTGGGCTTGCCCGGACGGATGCCGGGAATGGTACCGTTGTTTTTGCGAAGCTGGTTGGCAATGTCCACGGGGTTGTACTGGATCGCAACGTAGAAGTAGTTGAACGCGACGATCAGCAGCACGTAAACGATGAGGTAAAGAACGCTGTTGTAGTTAAACACGCTGAAGAAAGCGTACAGCGCCGGATGCGAAGCTGCATCCAGATTGATGAACCGGAAGATCAGACCGGGCAGGCTGCACAGCGTCGAAGCAAAGATGATGGGCATAACGCCGGTCATGTTCACCTTGATGGGGATGTAGCTGGCCTGACCACCATACATCTTGCGGCCCATAACGCGCTTGGCGTACTGGACCGGGATGCGGCGCTCTGCGTTCGTCAGGATGACGACGAAGACCACAGCGACCAGGGCCAGGACAACCAGCAGAGGCAGCATGATGTAGAAGAACGGCTCACCGTTCTGGGCGCGGGCCAGAATGTTGGTCGTAGCAGTGTAAATGCTGGACCAGCGGGCCACGATGCCTGCGAAAATCATCAGCGAGATACCGTTGCCGATACCCTTGCTGTCGATCTGGTTGCCCATCCAAGCGCAGAACTGAGAGCCTGCCGTGAAGGACAGCACGATGACGACCGCGCTGAAGATGCCCGCAAAGCCCTCCGTGTAAGACAGAGCGCCCATATTGCGGATGATGAAGTAGTAGCCGATGGACAGCATCAGACCGATGCCCGCGCCAACATAGTTGGTGATGCGGCGCATCTTGCGCTGGCCCTCCTCACCTTCCTTGGTGAGGTTTTCCAGATACGGAATGGCTACCGCCAGCAGCTGCATAATGATGGAGGCGTTGATGGCGGGCTGCACACCCAGGGCGAACAACGTGCATTCGCTCAGAGCGCCGCCGCTCATCATATTCAGATACTCCAGCATATCGCCGGTGCCGCCGGCAAACATCGAGGTCAGTGCGCCTGCACTGATGTACGGCACAGGAATCGCACAGCCAAGACGGAACAGGACGAGGATCAGAAGGGTGAACAGAAGACGCTTGCGCAGATCTTCAATCTTCCATGCGTTACGGAAGGTTTCCAGCACCTTACATCACCTCAGCCTTCCCGCCCGCTTTCTCGATTTTTTCCTTGGCGGAGGCTGTATAAGCAGCGACCTTGACATTGACAGCCTTGGTCAGCTCGCCGTTGCCCAGCACCTTGACGCCGTCCAGCGTCTTGGAGATGATGCCGGCCTTCAGCAGGGCCTCGGTATCAACGGTAGAACCGGCCTCGAACTTCTCGAGGTCAGACACCTTGATGGTAACATACTTGGTTGCGAAAATGTTGTTGAAACCGCGCTTCGGCAGACGACGCTGCAGAGGCATCTGGCCACCTTCGAAGCCAGCCTTCTTGACGCCGCTGCGGGCCTTCTGGCCCTTGTGGCCGAAGCCAGCGGTTTTGCCGTTGCCGGAACCAGCACCGCGGCCCTTGCGGGTCACGGCCTTGCGGGCACCAGCGGAAGCTTTCAGTTCGTGAAGTTTCATGCTTGCACCTCCTTGCATTAGCCCTTGGTCACGACGACCAGGTGGGCGATCTTGGCGATCTTGCCCTGGGTAGCCGCGTTGTCGGGCTGCTCGGTAACCTCACCGGGGCGGTTCAGGCCCAGGGAGTGCGCAACGGCGATCTGCTCTTTGCCGCGGCCGATCAGGCTCTTGGCGAGACGAATGGTAACTTTCTCCATTGTAGTACCCTCCTTAGCCCAGGATCTCGGCAACGGTCTTGCCGCGCTTAGCAGCGACGCTCTCGGCGTCGGTCAGGCCGCACAGGCCTGCGAAGGTAGCAGCAGTGACGTTGATGGGGTTGTTGGAACGCAGGCTCTTGGCGCGGATGTCCTTGATGCCGGCGCACTCGAGCACGGCACGGACAGGACCGCCGGCCAGAACGCCGGTACCGGGGGCAGCGGGACGCATCAGGACGCGGCCTGCGCCGAACTCGCCGACGATCTCGTGAGGAATGGTGGTGCCCTTCAGGCAGACCTTGCGCATGTTCTTCTTGGCAGCGCCCTCACCCTTGCGGATAGCCTCGGGAACTTCGCCGGACTTGCCGACACCGTAGCCGATGTTGCCCTTGCCGTCGCCCACGACGATCAGAGCAGCGAACTTCATAACGCGGCCGCCCTTGACAGTCTTGGAAACGCGGTTGATGGAGACGACCTTAGTGATCATGCCGTCATCTTCTTGTCTTCTCTGCATGGCCATTGTATCTTCTCCCTCCTTACAGCTTCAGACCGGCCTCGCGGGCACCCTCAGCGAGAGCCTGCACACGGCCGTGGTAAACGAAGCCGCCACGATCGTAGACGACCTCAGTAATGCCCTTCTCCAGGCACTTCTTGGCGATGGCCTCGCCAACCTTCTTAGCAGCGTCAATATTGCCGCCGTAAGCATTGAAATCTTTGTCCATGCTGGACGCGCTGGCCAGGGTCACGCCCTGCTCATCATCGATGACCTGAGCGTAGATGTGCTTGGCAGAGCGGAAAACATCCAGACGGGGACGAGCAGCAGTGCCGCTGATCTTGCCGCGGACACGACGGTGGCGGCGCAGACGAGCAACGTTCTTATCAGCCTTGTTGACCATAATGTTTCTCCTCTCCTATTATTTACCCTTGCCGGCTTTGCCTTCCTTACGGATGACATACTCGCCAACATAGCGGATACCCTTGCCTTTGTACGGCTCGGGCGGGCGGACACCGCGGACCTCGGCAGCGAACTGGCCGACTTCCTGCTTGTCGATACCGGTGATGCTGAAGTGCAGCGCATCTTTCAGCTCAATCTTGATGGTATCGGTGTCCTCGAACTCAACGGGATGAGAGAAGCCCAGGGTCAGGGTCAGCTTGCTGCCCTGCTTGGCGGCACGATAACCGACGCCCTGAATTTCCAGATCCTTGCGGAAGCCTTCGGTAACACCGACGACCATGTTATGGATCAGGGTGCGGGTCAGGCCATGGAGGCTGCGTGCCTCCTTCTCGTCATTGGGGCGGGTAACCAAAATCTCATTGCCCTCGACAGCAACATTCATCAGAGGATGAAATTTGGAATGCAGGGTACCCTTGGGGCCCTTAACGGTGATAGCGTGCTCGGCCGCATCGACCTTCACTTCCACACCGGCGGGAATGACGATGGGTTTTCTTCCAATTCTCGACATTGTCTATACCCCTTTCTTACCACACAAAGGCGAGAACTTCACCGCCGACATGAGCAGCGCGGGCTGCCTTGTCGGTCATGACGCCTTTAGAGGTGGAGATGATTGCGGTGCCCAGGCCCTTCATGACCTTGGGCATATCCTCGCAGTTGGTGTAAATACGCAGGCCAGGCTTAGAAACGCGCTTCAGGCCGGCGATGACCGGAGTACCATTCTCCTGGTACTTCAGGGTCAGGGTGATGGTCCCCTGCTTGTTGTCCTCGGTCACTTTCATACCCTTGATGTAGCCCTCGTCAACCAGGATCTGGCAGATCGCCTTCTTCAGGTTAGATGCGGGGATGTCCACGGAAGGGTGTTTGGCAGTGCTAGCATTGCGGATGCGGGTCAGCAGGTCCGCGATAGGATCGGTGATTTGCATGCCACTAACCTCCTTAGGTTGTGTTTAAGAGTGTTGTTATTCGTTCAGACAGAAGCAATCAAGGGCTTACCAGGAAGCCTTCTTGACGCCGGGGATCTCGCCCTTGTAAGCCAGCTCACGGAAGCAGATACGGCAGACACCGTACTTGCGCAGGTAAGCGTGGGGACGACCGCAGATCTTGCAGCGGTTGTAAGCGCGGGTCGAGAACTTGGCGGGCTGCTGCTGCTTGAGCTTCATAGAAAGTTTAGCCATTTACAGTTCCCTCCCTTAGTTTGCGAACGGAGCGCCCAGAGCCTTCAGCAGCTCCTTGGCTTCCTCGTCGGTCTTTGCGGTGGTGACAAAGCAGATGTCCATGCCGCGGATCGCGTCGACCTTGTCGAAGTCGATCTCAGGGAAGATGATCTGCTCTTTCAGGCCGAAAGCGTAGTTGCCGCGGCCGTCGAAGCTGTTGCCGTTGATGCCGCGGAAGTCGCGGACACGGGGCAGCGCCACATTGAAGAGGCGGTCGACGAACTCGTACATACGCTCACCACGCAGGGTGACCTTAGCGCCGATGGGCATACCCTCGCGCAGCTTAAAGTTTGCAACGCTCTTGCGGGCCTTGCAGACGATAGCCTTCTGGCCGGTGATCTGGCCCAGGTCGGCGACGATGGCGTCGATGACCTTGGCGTTCTCCTTAGCCTCACCAGCTGCAACGTTGATGATGACCTTATCCAGCTTGGGGATCTGCATAACGCTCTTGTAGCCGAACTTCTTGTTCAGGGCCGGAGCGATCTCGTTGACATACTGTTCTTTCAAACGTGCCATTGTGTACTCCTCCCTTACAGTTCAGCGCCGCACTTGCGGCAAACGCGGACGGTCTTGCCGTCCTTGACAGAATGGCCCACGCGGGTGGCCTTGCCACACTTGGGGCAAACGGGCATGACCTTGCAGGCGTAGATAGCGCCCTCGGCCTTGACGATGCCGCCCTGCTCACCCTGACGGCGAGGCTTGACGTGCTTCGTGACCATGTTCAGGCCCTCGACGATGACCTTGCCCTCTTTCGGGGAGGTCTGCAGGACTTTGCCGGTCTGGCCCTTGTCCTTGCCGGAGATGACCATAACGTTGTCGCCGGTTTTAACATGAAGATTGTTCATTTAATTAAAACCTCCTTACAGCGATTCCGGAGCCAGGCTCAGGATCTTGGTGAAGCCAGCGTCGCGCAGTTCGCGAGCGACAGGTCCAAAGATACGAGTGCCCTTGGGGCTCTTGTCGGCCATGACGATAACGGCGGCGTTCTCATCAAAACGGATGTAGGAACCGTCGTCACGGCGCAGGCCGTGCTTGCTACGGACGATGACGGCCTTGACCACGTCGCCCTTCTTTACAGTACCACCGGGAGCAGCCTTCTTGACGCTGCAAACCACGATGTCACCGATGTTTGCGTATCTCTTGCGGGTACCGCCCAGTACACGGAAGCACATTAACTCCTTAGCACCGGTATTGTCGGCCACTTTGAGATAAGTTTGCATCTGAACCATCTTTCAGGTCCTCCTTTCAAAGTACCAGGCTGATTATTTTGCCTTCTCGATGATCTTGACCAGACGCCAGTTGACGTCCTTGGAGATCTTGCGGGTCTCCATGATCTCAACGCGGTCGCCGATGCCGGCTTCGTTGTTCTCGTCATGGGCCTTGAACTTCTTGGTGCGCTTCAAGATCTTCTTGTACAGAGGGTGCTGGACGCTGTCCTTAACAGCGACAACGATGGTCTTGTCCATCTTGTCGGAGACAACGACGCCCACACGGGTCTTTCTCAGATTACGTTCCATGCTTTACCCTCCCTCTTACGCGTTCTTAGCATTCTTCTCAGCCAGGACGGTCATCACGCGGGCGATGTCCTTCTTAACGGCCTCGATGCGAATGGGGTTGTCCAACTGGTTGATGGCGTGCTGAAAGCGCAGGTTGAAGAGTTCGGCCTTCAGGTCCTTGAGCTGCTTGTTCAGCTCGACATCGGTCATTTCGCGCAGTTCAGTGGCTTTCATTCAGCGTCACCCTCCTTTACAGTGTCAAGCTCTTCGCGCTTGACGAATTTGCAGCGAATCGGCAGCTTGTGGCTGGCCAGACGCAGAGCCTCGCGAGCGGTCTCCTCGTTGACATCAGCCAGCTCGAAGAGCACGCGGCCCGGCTTAACGACGGCTACCCAGTACTCCGGGCTGCCTTTACCGGAACCCATTCGGGTGCCGGCCGGCTTCTCGGTAACGGGCTTGTCGGGGAAGATCTTGATCCAGACCTTGCCGCCACGCTTGATATAACGGGTCATGGCAACACGAGCTGCCTCGATCTGGTTGGAGGTGATCCAAGCCGGCTCGAGAGCGACCAGGCCGTAATCGCCCTGGCTGACCTTGTTGCCGCGCATGGCCTTACCGGTCATGCGGCCGCGCTGGACGCGGCGGTACTTAACACGCTTCGGCAGTAACATTACTGTTTGCCTCCTTCCTTCTTGGCGGGGGCTTTGGCGCCCTTCAGGATCTCGCCCTTGTAGATCCAAACCTTGACGCCGACCTTACCGTAGGTGGTGTTGGCCTCAGCGAAGCCGTAGTCGATGTCAGCGCGCAGAGTCTGCAGGGGGATGGTACCCTCATGGTAGCTCTCAACGCGGGCGATGTCAGCGCCAGCCAGACGGCCGGAGCAGGTGACCTTGATACCCTTGGCAGGCGTGGCGCTGCGGTCACGGGGCTGCATGGCATTGCGGATGGCCTGCTTCATGGCGCGGCGGAAAGCGATGCGGCGCTCCAGCTGGGAAGCGACGTCCTCAGCAACCAGCTGAGCATTGGTGGTGGTGCCTTTGACCTCGATGATGTTGAGGTTGACAGCCTTGCCGGTCAGGGCAGCGAGCTGCTTCTCGATCTTGGCGCTCTCAGCACCGCCCTTACCGATAACGATGCCCGGCTTTGCGCAGAAGACATTGACCTTCACGCGGGGGGCACCGGTCTGGGAGTCGACGGTACGCTCGATCTCGATCTTGGGAACGCCGGCAGCGTACAGCTGCTTTTTCAGGGTCGTGCGGATCTTGTGATCCTCGACCAGGGTGTCGCCGAATGCCTGCTTAGAGGTGAACCAACGGCTGTCCCAATCTTTGATAACACCCACGCGCATGCCGTGGGGATTGACTTTCTGGCCCATTTGTTTACCTCCTTACTCTTTCTCTTTCAGCACAACAGTCATGTGGCTGGTGCGCTTCAGGATGCGGTATGCACGGCCCTGTGCGCGAGGCATGATGCGCTTGAGCGTGGGGCCGGGGCAGACGTAGCATTCTGCGACGTAGAGATTGTTGCGATCCATGTTGAAGTTGTTTTCCGCATTTGCGGCAGCAGAGTTCACCAGCTTGAGAAGGGGCTCGCAGGCGGCCTTCGGGGTGTACTGCAGGATAGCCAGCGCTTCGTCCAGGGGTTTGTTACGGATGAGGTCCATCACGATCGAAACCTTGCGGGGACTAATGCGGGCGTAACGGAGAATTGCCCGTGCTTCCATTCGATGTTCCTCCTCTCTTATTTGCCAGCGGTCTTAGCGCCGACGTGGCCGGTGAACTTGCGGGTAGGTGCAAACTCGCCCAGCTTGTGGCCAACCATGTCCTCGGTAACGTAGACAGGCACATGCTTACGGCCGTCATGAACGGCGAAGGTGTGACCGACGAACTCGGGGAAGATGGTGGAGGAACGGCTCCAGGTCTTCACGACGCTCTTCTTACCAGCCTCGTTCATAGCCTCGACCTTTTTGTACAGGGAAGGCAGAACGTAAGGGCCCTTCTTAGTGCTTCTAGACATTGTTCAAAAACCTCCCTTAGCCGTTGGCGCGCTTGACAATGAACTTGTCGCTGCGGGCCTTGTGTTTGCGGGTCTTCAGGCCCAGAGCGGGCTTGCCCCACGGAGTACGCGGGCTGGAATGACCGACGGGTGCGCGGCCCTCGCCACCACCGTGAGGATGGTCGCAGGGGTTCATGACGGAACCACGGCTGCCGGGGCGGACGCCCATGTGGCGCTTGCGGCCGGCCTTGCCCAGGTTGACGTTCTCGTGGTCGAGGTTGGAAACAACGCCGACGGTGGCGATGCAGTTCAGACGAACGTTGCGCATCTCACCGGAGGGCAGACGGACCAGAGCGTAACCATTCTCCTTAGCCATCAGCTGAGCCATAACACCAGCGGAACGGACCAGCTGGCCGCCCTTGCCGGGGTAAAGCTCGATGTTGTGGATCATGGTACCGACGGGGATGTTCTCGAAGGGCAGGGCGTTACCGGGCTTGATGTCCGCGTTGGGACCAGCCATGATAACGTCACCGACCTTCAGGCCGTCAGGAGCCAGGATGTAGCTCTTGACGCCGTCCTCGTACTCGACGAGGGCGATGAAAGCGGAGCGGTTCGGATCGTACTCCAGCGTCTTGACGGTGGCGGGGACATCAAACTTGTTGCGCTTGAAGTCGATGACACGATACTTGACGCGGTTGCCGCCGCCGTGATGGCGGACGGTGATCTTGCCGGTGTTGTTGCGGCCGGCGTGCTTCTTCTTGGACTCGAGCAGGCTGCGCTCCGGATCAACCTTGGACAGGACGCTGTAATCAGTAACAGTCATGCCACGGCGACCGGGGGTAGTCGGCTTGTACTTCTTGATAGCCATGTTGATCTCCTTGTTGTTATCTTATGAATTATTCTCGGGGTCATATCCCCATAACCGGGCCCCTCGGCGGGGTCCTGAGTGACAGCCTTGCGGCCATCAGGTCATCAAACCATGGAGTTGAAGAACTCGATCTCCTTGGAGTCAGCAGTCAGGGTGACGATGGCCTTCTTGCTCTTGGCAGTGTAGCCGGCGTGCATACCCTGGCGGCGATAGCGACCACGGACGGAGATGGTGTTGACCTTGGCGACCTTCACGCCGAACAGCTCTTCAACAGCGTTGGCAATGTCGATCTTGGTGGCGTCGGTAGCGACCTTGAAGGTGTACTTCTTGTCAGCGATGCCAGCCATGGAGTTCTCGGTGATGACGGGGGCGAGAACGATGTCCTGTGCGAATTTCATCACGCATATACCTCCTCAAGTTTCTTGGCAGCGTCAACGCTCAGGATCAGCTTGTCAGCGTTGACAACATCGTAGGTGTTGACGCCGGTAGAGGCAGTCTGGACACCGGGGATGTTGGCGGCGCTCTTGACGAACTTAGCGTCCAGAGTGTCATTGACGATCAGGTTCTTCTTGCCTGCGCCGACAGCGGCCAGGAAAGCAACGACGGTCTTGGTCTTGTACTCGTCGGCGGCGATCTTGTCGACGACGATCAGGTTGCCGTTGGCAGCCTTGTCAGACAGAGCGCTGAGCAGAGCCAGGCGCTTGACCTTCTTGTTGATGGTGTAGTAGTAGCTGCGGGGCTTGGGGCCGAGAGCAACACCACCGTGGGTCCACTGCGGAGCGCGGATAGAGCCCTGACGAGCGTGGCCGGTGCCCTTCTGGCGCCAAGGCTTCTTGCCGCCGCCGCGGACTTCCTTGCGGATCTTGGTGTTCTGGGTGCCCTGGCGCTGGTTGGCCAGGAAGTTGACGACTGCCTCGTGGACAGCCTTCTCGTTCGGGGTGATCCCGAACACGGCGTCGGAAAGCTCAACGGTGGAAACCTTCTTGCCGTTCATATCGACGACATCAAACTGTGCCATTGTGTTTTCCTCCTTTACGCTTTCACGCTGTCGTGGATGGTCACGACCGAGCCCTTCGGGCCGGGGATCGCACCCTTGATCGCGATCAGATTGTTCTCAGCATCGACTTTAACGATGCTCAGGTTCTGAACGGTCACGCGGACCGCACCCATGTGGCCGGGCAGACGCTTGCCCTTGAACACGCGGGACGGGCTGGAAGTGGAACCGTTAGAACCGGCATGACGTGCAACAGGGCCGGTGCCGTGGCTCTCACGCAGGCGGTGCTGGCCAAAGCGCTTGATAACGCCCTGATAGCCCTTGCCCTTGCTGGTGCCGACAACGTCAACCTTGTCGCCCTCTGCGAAGACATCAGCCTTGAGGATGTCGCCGACGTTGACGGCAGCGATGTCATCAAAGCGGAACTCGCGCAGGGTGCGCTTGGGAGCGACGTCAGCCTTGTCGAAGTGACCCTTGGCGGCCTTGTTGACCTTCTTGGCGCTCACTTCGCCGTAGCCCATCTGAACAGCCTGGTAGCCGTCAGACTCAACGGTCTTCTTCTGCACGACAGTGCAGGGGCCGGCCTCAATGATGGTGACCGGGACGACCTTGCCGTTGGCGTCGAACAGCTGGGTCATGCCCAGCTTCTTGCCGATGATACCTTTTTGCATTGTGTTTGTCCTCCTGTAAAGGTTATTGGTTGGTGGTTTCCCATCAACATGACCTCTCCGCTGTTTGCATTGCAGCGAGATGGTGCTTTACCGTGTTTTCCATTACACGCCGACCGTTCACGGATCACGGCCGCGCGTATCGGCCTTTATAATGTAGAAACTCGATTACAGCTTGATCTCGATGTCAACGCCGGCGGGGAGCTGCAGGCTCATGAGAGCCTCGACCGTCTTGTTGGACGGCTTCAGAATGTCGATCAGACGCTTGTGCGTACGGGTCTCGAACTGCTCACGGCTGTCCTTGTACTTGTGGACAGCGCGCAGGATCGTGACGACCTCCTTGTCGGTGGGCAGGGGGATCGGGCCGGAAACGCGAGCGCCAGTGCGCTTAGCGGTCTCCACGATCTTCTGTGCCGCAGCATCGATCAGGGATGCATCGTAGCTCTTCAGACGGATTCTGATTTTTTCTTTGACTGCCATTGCATTCGCCTCCTATAAAATTTTGCGCCTTAGGCGAGCCGATAAATCACACACGTTTCCGGGTGTTCAACCTTTTCGCATGACAAAATCCGGTGAACCGTGTTTGCACAGTTCTCCCGGAAAGAATCATCACAAAGTAAGGTGAACATTGGTCCGCCCCGCAGAATGCAGGCACGTACATATCCCTTTGTTTCCGTAATTCTTTCGCCCGGTTCTAAGATCGGACATACTCCGCGGAAAAACCCGCCAGCCTATCGGCCATGTGGCGGCAACCTCCCGCATCAACGCATATCGCGGCTTGCGCAGCTTGCTTTATCTGCACAAGCCTTCCGCAGCCAAGAAAGATTATAGCACACGTTTCCCGGCGTTGCAAGTGTTTTTTGGCATTTTTATAAAATTTTTTTGAGAAATTTTTACGTTATGCCGAAAGTAGCGTTTGTTGAGAGGGTTTTCAACAGAGTGCATGGTTTTTGGGGAAAGAAGTCCTGTTTTTCAGGCAAATTGCAGCGTGAAAAGTTATTGCTCTGTAGGGGCCGCACATGTGCGGCCCGCAGCTGTAAGGTAAACGGTCATTTGCGGGAAGGCCGCGGGCCGGGCATGCCCGGCCCCTACAACTCAGTTGGGCAGCTCCAGCGCGTCCACCCGCCAGCCATTCTCCGTCGGCACCAGGCGCACCGTCGTTACAGTGGCGGTATCGGGCACAATCGTCTCCTCCCCCGCCCAGCCCGCGAAGTCCTCGCTCTCACAAGTCAGCACGACTTGATAAAACGTAAGGCTTCCGTCAGGCTGTAATTCCGGCTCGGTAAAGACATGCCCGCAGTAAGCAATATTACTGCCGCGGTCACCATCGATCGTCAGGATTGTGTCACTCTCCCCTTCCGCAAAAGGCGCGGGATCCATGTTCAGCATATCATCGATCCAAGCATCGGAATAGACTGTGTGCAGAAAGCTGCTGAACTCCGAGAACTTTGTGTAGAACGCACCGTCCGTCGCATAGCCCTGAAGCCATCCCGGCAAACCCTCCACAGACTCGAAGGGCATAAAGCCCGCATGCATCCCAAACCAATGGTACTGGAAGTAATACGCCGAGGCCAGCGCAGCCCGGGCCTGCTTATCCAGCGAAGCAGGAACATCGCTGACTTCTGTGCGGTCGTAGTAGCCTTCTACCCACGGCGCATTGACTGTGACGGTGACGACATTGTTCTCAGGCACTGTGTAGGGCTCAGCTTGCACTTTCAAGTCCCAGTAGCGTCCGCCGTTGCGGCTATAGTTATCCTGCCAATCCGGGTTCAGTTCTTTTATGTTTTCCACCGTTGTGTGGAAAATCTCCGCCACTTCTTCCAGCGAATCCGCCGAGTAACGGAGCGTCACGCCCTCGGTGGGCCAGACAACTTTTTCGCCCTGCTGCAGCAGTGGTTTATGCGGCGCACTGAATGTGTAGTCCGGCATCCGGCAGCCCGCATCGCCCCGCCAGTCATCGAAAGAGACTTTCTCGTACACCGCCATCGTCGGGGACGGAGTGGCTGTCGGCGCCTCGGTAGGCGCCGGGGTTATGACAGGTGTTGCGGTCGGGTCAGGCGTTGGGGTGATGCTGCCCGCCGGGGCAGAAGCGCACGCAGTAAGAAAAATAAGAGATGCAAGAATTACAGCGCATTTTTTCATAACGTACCTCATCGAAAGATGCCCTGTAGGGGCCGCACATGTGCGGCCCGCAGCTGTATGGCAGACGACTGCTTACGGGAAAGCCGAAGGCCGGGCCTGCCCGGCCCCTACCGTGCGCTGATGGAATATTCACTTCCGTTTCAGCTGCTCCTCCAGCCCGGCACGCGGGGTGATGTAGACGGTGGTGTAGACCTCATACAGGACCATGCCGGGCTTGGCGCCGTTGGCTTTCCAGATGTTCCTCACCTCGGTGGTATCGACCGGCACCTTTGCACCGCCGTTCTGGCTGGAATGCAGCACGGCCAACTCGGCGGCCTCCTGCCTGGTCGTGTCGGGGATATCCTCTCCCCTGCTCATGACAACGCAGTGGCTGCCGGGGGCTTTCTGTACATGGAACCACAGATCCTTGCCGCGGGCGGTGTGCAGAGTCAGCTTGTCGTTCTGCAAATTGTTCCGGCCCACAAGGATCTCAAACCCATCGCTGGACGTGTAGCGCAGAAAATCCGCAGGCTTCTGCTTGCGGTCACGCTGCTTGTAATATTTTAAGTAGCCCTGGCTCTTGAGCTCGGCCCGGATCTCATTCAGTGCCATCTCGCCCGGGGCACTCTCCACCTCGTACAGGACCGTGCGCAGGTACTCGATCTCGGCCTCGCCCTCCACCAGCAGCTTTTGCAGCATGGCGTGGGCAGTCTGCTTCTTTTTGTAATCTCGGAAATACTTCTGCGCGTTCTCGTTGCCGCCCAGACGCGGATCGAGTTTGATGGTCACATCCTCGCCGGTGTAGTAGTTCTGCACCGTGACCTGGCGGTCGCCCTTGTGGATGGCCCAGAGGTTGGCCTGCAAAAGCTCACCGTACAGCCGCAGCGTGTCGGCCTTAGCGGATTGGCTCAGTTCCTCTTTGCGGGCTGCCTGTTTGCGGACGGAACGATCATACATATTATGGACGGCCTTGTACAGCTCGCGGCTCTTCTGGCGCAGGCGCTCGGCGCGGTCCTTGGTGGCGTAGTAATCCTCGAGCATTTCGCTGTAACTCGGGTACTGGGTCAGAATCGCCTCGCTGCCGTACTGCTGCGGGACAAAGAAGCTGAACTCCACCGGTTTGGGCGCACCGTCCGCCTGGGGCAGCCGCACCGCCGTCGGCGTACCGCCGTGGGCGTGCTCGTCCTTCAGTGCATCGATGGCCGCCGCCAGGTGGGCTTTCTCGTCGGCAGTCAGGTCGCAGGCCAGCGCGGGGGTTTCCCCCAGGGCGCGGCAGACAGCCTCCCGCACGACGACCGGGCCAACGCCCGCCACCGTTTTGCCCAACGCCTGGGCCACCGGCAGATCCTTCTCGCAGGCAGCCGCCACAATAGACGCAGCGCTTGTCTCGAGGAAGTCCGGCCGCGCGGGCTTGGGCGGCAGCGTGTAGGCCAGGCCGGGCAGCAGCTGACGGACCTCGCTGTCGTCAAAGTCCACACGCTTTAGCGCGTCGATGATACGGCCATCCTGTACGAGCACGAGGTTGGAGTAACGGCCCATCAACTCCACGGCCAGCGTGTTGGTGACCAGGTCGCCCATCTCGTTGGTGCAGCGGAAGTCAAAATACACGATGCGGTCGCCCGGCTCGCGGCGCAGCTCGATGAGCCGCCCGCCGGTCAGGTGCTTGCGCAGCAGCATACAGAAACCCGGCGGCGTGAGCGGATTTTCGAAGCTTTCCTTCGTCAGGCAAACGCGGGCCGAACCGCTGCGGGCCGACAGCAGCAGGCGGTGAGTCTCGGTGCGGGTGCGCAGCGTCATCAGCACCTCGTCGCGGGTCGGCTCAAAAATTTTGTCAATCTTCGCGTCGAGCAGGGTCGTTTTCAGTTCACCGGCGACCAGCGCCAGCGTTGCGGCATCTAGTGACATAGGGAGAATCCTCCGAGATACTATAAGGTAAGAGAGAAGATCGAAAAGAGCGGCGATCCTGACGCGAGGGAAAAGCTGTATGCCGGGCTTTTGCCCCGCCCTGTCTTTCTCCCTCTTCTTTCTTCTCTTTTTTCTACTATAATAAGTAAGAATATGGGTCTTTGTCGGCCTCGGCGTGGGCGACGGTCAGCTGGGGGAACTGCTTGGCAATGTGGGCGGCCAGCACGTCGGCGACGGCGTGCTCGGTGCCCCAGTGGCCCGCCACGACCAGGCCGACGCCCTTTTCCTTTGCCAGCAGGGCGATATGGTGCGCAGCCTCGCCGGTGACAAGGCAGTCCGCGCCCAGGTCGATGGCCTCCTGTAAGTAGCTGCCGCCCCCGCCGCTGACCTCGGCCAGGCAGGTAACGGGCTTCTGGCCGTTCACATACTTGACGCCACTGTGCAGCGTGTCGGCGCAGAACTTCGCCAGCGCCTCCACGGTGGTAGGCATCGTGGTCCCGATGCGGCCGCAACCCTCGGCAAAGCTTTCACGCCCTTCGGCGGCAATGCCGAGGATATCACAAAGAGTATCGTTGACGCCGCCCGGTGCGGCATCCAGATTCGTGTGCATACAGATGGCAGAGATGCCATTTTTCATCAGCAGCGCGGGTACATCGTCGGCGTGCAGGCTTTTGATGGGGTGGAAGATGACCGGGTGATGGCTGACGATGAGTTGGCAGTCGTTTTCCACAGCCTCCCGCACGACGGCGGGGGTAATGTCCAGCGTGGTCAGCACCCCGTCCACCGGCGTGCCTGCATCGACGAGCAAGCCAACGTTATCCCAATCCAGCGCCAGTGCGGGCGGCGCGACCGCCTGCAGCAGGCCCAAAATCTGCTGTACACTTACCGACATGATGATTTCCTCCTGTTTCAAGCATTACTGTGCAACGGTCGTCGCAACATTGCAGGGACGAACATTATTCGCCCGCGCGCGTTTACCGTGCCGCCAACGTATCCATTTCCGTGATAAGTTTCCCCACCGCGTCCTTTTCTGCGCCGTCCGGCAGGCCGAGGCGGTACTTTTTCAGCTTCGCGTTCTGCACGGCGTAATAGTCCGCGCAGCCGGGCTGCCCCTGTGTCAGACCGGTCAGGCAGTACAGCCCATCCGGTTCGCGGGCATCGCCCGTGTACTGCGCGTTCATCACGGCGTACCACCGCCCCGCCGCCTGGCAGAGCGTTTCGCCCCGCAGGGCAAAACCGCGCCGGGCCAGCCACCGCCGCAAGATGCTGTGCTTGGTGGCGGGCACCAGCACCAGATTGTACCGTGCATCAAACACCCAGGGAGCGGTCTCCAATATTTCTATGATCGTCTCCGCGCCCATGCCTGCGATGATGATGTCCTCGGCCTCGCCGGGGGCCAGCACTGCCAGCCCGCTGCCCAGGCGGAACTGCACCTTGTCCCCATAGGGGGCACAGGTCACGCGGGCTTTTTCCAGCGGGCCGGGGCGCAGGTCACAAGCCAAAACAAGCGGGCAGCGACCGCTGCCCGCCAGTGCGGCGCTTAATTTGCCGTGGTCACAGCCGATATCCGCTGCCACGCGCCCCACCCGTACAAAGGCATAGGCGGCGGCCAAGCGGGCATCCAGCTGGGGTACCTTACAGGTGTGCAAAGTAGTCGTTCAGCTCGGCGACGAGCTCGTCGGGATCAACACCGTGGACAGCGCAGGCTTCCTCAACGGTCTCACCGTGGGAGGCCATGCAGCCCAGGCAGTGCATACCGGTGGCCAGGAAGATGGGCACGCAGCCCTGGGTGGGGTCGTTGTTCAGGATCTCTGCGATGATGGTATTCTTGGTAATGGTCATGAGAGTGTTCTCCTTTTAGAATGGTTTGATTTATGAAACCGGCTGCCAGCTGGCGTACAGACCAAAGCCCTGCAGCAGGGTCAACAGAGTGCAGGCGGTAACGGCCAGCGCCGCCCCGCGGGAAGTATCGTGCCGCAGCGTAATGTTGCGGCCGCATTTGCAGAGCACCAGCACCAACGGCAGGATGGGCAGCCAGTAGCGGCCCTGCAAGCCAAAAAGCGTTTGGTAGTTGATGGGCGTCCAGTTCAGCGCCACGACGAGCGACGACGCCACGACGCAGAGGATGATGCCCACCACGCCGATCTTGGTTCGGCGGCCCAGGGGGGCGTCCGTCCCCTGCACCGGCAGCGCCGCTGCCAGCAGCGCCAGCACCAGGCCGACGCCCAGCAGCCAGCTGACATCGATGCGGTAGACGATCGGCTCACCCAGCGTCGTGCCCAGGATACCCTGCAGCCAGTGTGCACCCTGCTCAGGGATCGTGCGCAGCAAGAGCTTCGTCGTGGCAGGCAGGTTGCGGCAGATATAGCCCAGCGAGAAGGTCCAGATGGAATCGCCGTTGGGGTTGGTCATCAGCAGCTGGTCAGGTTCCAGCCCGCCGCCCATGCGGGAAAGGGCAAACACCCCGCCGACGACAGCCAGCACCACCGCGCAGCCCAGGCCGCAGCGGAAGAGGCACAGCTTTTTCGGGTCGGTGTGTACTTTGTCATACAGCCAAAGCACCAGCCCGACCGCAGCGGCCAGCGCCGCGACGCCGACGACAAGCACCGCAAGGCTTATATCGCGGGCAGCGTAGACCAGCTCGCCCAAGTTGGCGGAGATCCACAGGCAACCCGCCAGTATGAGGGCGGCCGCCTGGATCAGCCGCCCGGAGCGCGCCCTTGCCCCGAACAGCCCTTTGACAAATTCCGTCGGCCCCATGAGATTTTCCACCGGGATAATGAAGCAGAGCAGCACGACCGGCAGATAAATTGCCTTGGCCGGGCCGACCGCCCCGCCGAGCGCAATGAGCAGGATTTTTTCCCACCACACAGCCCGCTTCCGGCGCAGCCGCAGGCAGAGCGCCATGTAGCAGAACACCATGCCCAGCACCGACGCATCGGGTGAAAGGCTGGCCGCTAATTGCAGCGGCATCGGCAGCAGCGTCACGCAGGCCAGCAGCCCGCGCACCCCCGCCGGGGCCAGCGCCACGGCCAGTACAGCCAGCGTCAGATAGAAAACAAGGTTGAAGATACGAGCCTGGCGCAGCATGACGTAGAAACTCGCCCCGCTGCTGCGGGCCAGCCGCAGGCCCAGCGCCTGGGGCAGGTAGTTACCACTCCCCTGCCCGGCCTTGGCCGTGCTGGCGGCGGTCAGCTCATCGGGGCCGCCCGGCTCCTGTTCGATGGCCAGCGCCTCGGCCTTGTAGGCGAGAATGCCGATCTCGCCGGTGCGGGTGCCAAAGTAGGGCGCGTCACACTCGCGGACCAGCAGATTGCCGTCGGCATCGGCGGGCTGTTCACCACCCAGGCGGCTGGCAAGCTCATAGGCGGCGGCCAGGTGGGTGTATTCATCGGGGGCGACCAGCGCGGGCGTGACCTGCACAAACGCCAGCCCGCAGAGCAGGCCCGCCACCGCGACCGTGACAGCCAGCGGCAGCTGCAAACCCGCCAACAGCACGGCGGCAAAGGCGCCCCCCGCCAGCAGCGGGGCCAGCTCGTTGGCCAACTGCGTCGGCCAGCTGCCGGAGTAATCGGTCATATATTGCAGCGCCAGCGTGGCGTTCTGGCTTTTGCCGTCGGCGGTCAGCGGCAGGTCCTTCACCGCCGTCTCGCTGGCCCAGAGGCCCAGCGGGCCTTCCCACTCCACGGCGTTATAAATGTGCAGGTAGACCGTCTCGGCCTGCTCCGCCGTGTAGGGGGCACCGAAGGAAAATCCGGTAAAGTTATCGTCAAACACGTTGGCATAATTGCCCGCAGCCTGGCGCAGCTCATTCCCGGCGGCGTCGCACAGATCGACCATGACCATGCCCGCGCGGTAGAGCTGCCCGTGGGTGCTGAACCGCAGCCGCACGCCGTAGAGCGACTCCCCGGCTTGCAGGGGAATGGCCTGGTCAAATCCTTCCTCGGGCAGGTCGATGACCCGGGTGTAGTCATCGTTGACGATCTCATAGACCGGCTGGTTGCCGACCCGCAGCTGCAGGTCGTACCCGACCCAGCGGCAGAGCAGCCAGGCCGCAGCCGCCGCCAGCACTGCAGCCGCGATACTGCCGACGACGCGGCGCAGGGGGAGTTGTTTTTTCATAAGCACGATGCCTTTCTGGCAGGATGTACAGGAATCAGTGTTATTATACAGCATATAGGCAAAAAACGCAAATCACCGCTGCAGCTGATAGAGATACCAGGTCACTTCACCCTCGCCGCCGTTGTAGTTGCACTGGTCGATGACCTTGTACTGCGGGAAATCGCCGCCCAAATCACCGGTCAGCGCGGCGACATAGCCAACTGCGCTGTTCACCAGCACGGCCTGCTGGTCACTCCACTGGTCGTCCAGCGGCATATTCGTCACGCAGAAATACTTGCAGGGCGGAAGCACCCCCGCCGTCGTGTAAAAGCCGCCGTCCAGCGTGCCGTAGTTGAGCAGCGATGCACCGTTGATTTTCGCAGCAAAGCGAGTCTGGGGCATCGTATCGGCATCACGGAACCGCAAGGCGCGGTTGGGGCTGAAGGCAAAGCACCAGGCCGCCCCCGCCGCCAGCCACAGAAGGCCGCAATTTCTGCGCGTGCCCCAAAGCGCCGCCAGCGGCACGATGCCCAACGGCGCGAACACGGCCAGCACAAGGCCGTAGTAGACGAGGTAGCCGCCCATCAGGCTTGTAAGCGCCAGCCCCGCAGCCAGTGCGGCCACAGCCGCCGCGCTGGGCTTGCGCGCCGCTGCGGCCCAGATCAAAAACATTGCCAGCAGCACCGCCGCAGGCAGGGCGTCCCGCACAGCCCACCAAAGGTGCTGGGCCAAAGCCAGTGCACCGCCGCCCTCTCCTTTATAAAGGAAGAGGTTATCATAAAAGTAGCAGGTAAACCAGTCCCCCAGCGCACTGTTTACGCCGAAGTAGATGACCCACGGCAGGGTCGCCAGCGCCATGCCGCCAAGGTAGGCGGCCACGCTTTTGCCCAGCTGTGCCGCCCGCCCGCGCCACAGGTAGACGACGGCCAGCACCACCACCCAGGCGAGGTAGAACCCCAGCACCGTATACTTGAGCCAGAGGGCACATCCGGCCAGAAAACCGTGCAGCGCCACGGTGCGCAGCGGCATCGGGTGGGTGTCCTGCAGCGTTTTCACCGCACCGTACAGCGCAAACGCCAGAAACGGCAGCAGCAGTTCCTCGGCGCTGCCGCCGTGGGCAAAAGCCCGGCTGGCGGCAATGCCCGCCGCGGGCAGCACGGCCCAGGCCGGGTGCAGTGCCCGCCCGGCCAGCAGTTCCGCTGTGCGCAGACCGCAGTGCAAAAAAAGCGCAAAAGCGATGATTTCCACCACCAGCACCCCGGTGAAGCCGGTATAGTCTATCAGCGATGCAAGACCGTACAAGAAGTACAGCACCGGGCCTTTGTGGTCGAACACATCCCGATAAAGCACTTTGCCGCGGAACATCGACTTGCCCATCGTGAAGAAGATGTTCGCGTCCATCCAGTCGTTGAGGACGTAGAGCGGCGAGGATTTGCTGCACAGCACCAGGGCAATGGCTGCGATACCCACCAGCCACGCCGCGCGCCGTGCGTTTTGTTTTGTAAGCATAGGCAGACCCTTAACAACAAACCACGCCCCGGCGGTAAGGCCGGGGCGCGGAATGGAACAATTCAACTATTTACACAAGCGCGTAAATCAGCCGTTCTCCTTCATCTTAGCGAAGCACTCGCTGCAGTAGACCGGGCGGTCCTCACGAGGCTGGAAGGGAACCTTGCAGGCCTTGCCACAGCTGGCGCAGGTTGCGTCGAACATCTGGCGCTCACCGCGGGTTGCGTTCTTGCGGGCATCACGGCAGGGCTTGCAGCGCTGGGGCTGGTTCTCAAAACCACGGCTGGCGTAGAACTCCTGCTCGCCGGCGGTCCAAACGAACTCCTTGCCGCAATCCTTGCATACCAAAGTCTTGTCTTCGAACATAGTGGGTATCTCCTCTGTGTTTATTTTGCCCGCGGAAGAATCTAAAACAACGCATATGGAATGGACCAACTGAACTGATTTTAGGCGCTACTGGGGGCAGATTGATATATGATGCAGGCAAATCACCTGAATCCAAAGTTAGGGGCCGCCGCGCAGCTTGCGGCGGGCGCGGGCCAGGGCATTGGCCACGTTTTTGGCGGGCAGGCCCAATTCCTGCGCGGTCTGCGCGGGGGTCTTGCCCTCCAGCCCGGCCATGATAACGCGGCGTTCCAGCACGGAAAGTTCCGTCTGCATCCGGCGCATCGTGTCGGCATATTGTTCGCCGGAAATCGCGATTTCTTCAGGACCCGGGCGGGTGTCGGTGCTTTCCTCGGCGTCGGGCAGGGGCACGCTGTAATTCAGCGGCGCGTGCTTTTTGCGCAGCGCGGCTTTGCGGGCGTCCTGCTGGGCGTGGCGGATGCTGGCCGCCGCATAGGCGGTGAAAGTCTCGCCGCTGGCAGCATCGAACCCGCGCACTGCGTGGAACAGGCCGATCAGCCCTTCCTGTACGGCATCCTCAAAGTCAAGCCCCGGGGCGGTGCAGGCCGCCGCGCCGCTGCGGATGGCCGGCATCATGCGGGCAATCAGCGCAGCAAGCGCATTCTCGTCCCCCTGCTGTGCGCGCACAGGCAGGTCTTGCTCGATCGTGGTCTTGGGCAGCGGCATGGACTTTTCCTCCGGGAAGATGCGAACAATTTAATAATAGCGGGAAACTGCGCATTTGTCAATGTTTTTTTCGTCGGTTCGGCAGGAAAAAGGAAAGGCTTCCCCCCTTAGGGGGAAGCTGGCCGCAAAGCGGACGGATGAGGGGCAGGTTTGCCATTATTGCGCTATAACGGCAACACCGCCCCTCATCCGGCCCGCGGACCACCTTCTCCCCAGGGGAGAAGGCTGGAGATTTTACAGATAGCTCATCTCTTCTTTCCGTCGCCCGGCCAGGTCGGGGTTATCCAGCACGGCACCGGCGCCCAGGGCCACACAGTCCAGTGGGCTTTCGGCAATGTGGACATCGATGCCGGTCTCGTTCTGGATCAGCGTATCCAGCCCGCGCAGCAGCGCACCGCCGCCCGAGAGCATGATGCCCCGGTCGATGATATCACTGGACAGTTCCGGCGGCGTGCATTCCAGCGTGTCCTTGATGGCCTCGACGATGCGCAGCAGACATTCACTCATGGCGTCGCGGACTTCCTCGGACCGGATCAGGATATCCTTCGGCAGACCGTCCACGAGGTTGCGCCCTTTGATTTCCATACTGGTTTCCGGATCCTGCGGGCAGGCAGAGCCGATCTCGATTTTGATCTGCTCGGCCGTGCGCTCGCCCACCAGGAGGTTATACTTGCGCTTGATGAAGGCAATGATGCTCTGATCCAGCGCGTCGCCCGCGCAGCGCACGCTGCGGCTTGCCACGATGCCCGACAGGCTGATGACCGCCACTTCCGCCGTGCCGCCGCCGATATCCACGATCATGCTGCCAACAGCGTCAGTGGTGGGCAGCCCGCTGCCGATGGCGGCAGCCATGGGTTCCTCAATGACTGTGACCTGGCGCGCGCCCGCCTTGGCTGCTGCCTGGCGCACGGCGCGGCGCTCGACCTCGGTGACGCCGGACGGCACGCAGATGACCACCCGGGGATGGGCAAAAATGCTGTTGCCGCAGGCCTGGCGGATGAAGCTTTGCAGCATGGCTGCGGTGATGTCGAAATCGGCAATGACGCCGTCCTTCAGCGGACGCACGGCCACGATGGACCCGGGTGCGCGGCCGATGACGGCCTTTGCCTCATGCCCGACGCTGCGCACCCGCAGTTCGTCGCTGCGCGGGTCGACGGCGACGACGCTTGGCTCCCGCATGATGATGCCCCGGCCCTTCATGTAGACCAGCGTGTTGGCGGTGCCCAGATCAATGCCGATATCCTTGGTAAACATAGCGTGTATTCTCCCGAAAAAGCGTGTAAAAATGTTGCAGAACTTACCCATACAGTCTCCCCCATTCCGGGGCTGTGCGGGTTTACTGAAATTCGCGCAGCAGTTGTGCCGTGCGGTGGACCGGCAGCCCCATGATGTTGTAGTAGCACCCTTCGATGCCCGCGCACCACAGCGCCGCGTGCCCCTGGATGGCATAGGCCCCGGCCTTATCGTAGGGTTCCGGCGTGCGGACATAAATCCGCAGGTCGTCCTCCTCGATGGACGAAAAATGGACGGATGTTGTCTCCACCGTAGCGGCAGCGCGGCGGCCCCGGCAGATGCAGACGCCGGTATGTACGCGGTGCGCACGACCCGACAGGGCGCGCAGCATCCGCACGGCGTCGGCCTCGTCTTTCGGCTTGCCGAACACTTCGCCCTCGCACTCGACCACCGTGTCAAAGCCGCAGACGATATCGTCGGGGTGTTCCTCGGCCACAGCGCGGGCCTTGGCGGTAGCCAGGGCCTTGGCCAGGTGTGCCGGGGAGTCCGCGGCAATTTTCGTCTCGTCGACGTCGCTGGTGATAACGGTATAGTCCGGCGTGATAAGGCTCATCAGTTCCCGCCGACGCGGGCTGCCGGATGCAAGGATCAAAGCCATGGGGTGCTTCCTTTCTGGTTTATTATAGTAGGAGTTGGATGTCGAAGTGTGGCAAAGTGGGGGTGGAAAATTATTATTTTCCGGTCGACCCAAAGCCGCCGGCACCGCGCCGGGTGTCGGTCAGCTCGTCGGCAGAGGTGAAGGCCGCCTGCCAGACCGGGGCAATGCAGAGCTGGGCCACGCGCTCGCCGGGCTGGATGGTGTAGGGTTCGTTGGACAGATTCACCATCGGCACGCGGAGTTCACCGCGGTAGTCGCTGTCAATGACGCCGACGCCGTTTGCCATGCACAGACCGTGCTTGATGGACAGGCCGCTGCGGGCATAGACGAGGGCGACGCACTCGGGGCCGGGCAGCTCGATGGCAAGGCCGGTGGGTACGAGGGTACGCTGCATGGGCGCCAGCGTCAGCGGTTCATCCAGCACCGCGCACAGATCGGCCGCCGCCGCACCAGGGGTGGCGTAGGTTGGCACGACCGCGCGGGAATCGAGTTTTTTATATTTTACAATAGGGGTCATGGGAACCTCCAAAAAAGATAATAGATAAAAGATAAGAGATAAAAAAGCAGGTGGATCGCGGCACTGCGTGCCGCTCAAAATTTTATTTTTGCCCCGCAGGCAAAAACTCCAGATCATTTATTATCTAGTATCTAGTATCTTTTATCTATTTAATTATTCGTATAGTATAGCCCTCTCGTAAACTCATTGTCAAACGGGCGGGCGTCCAAAAGCAGCGCCAAAATCTGGGAAACGCGGGCCGGGGTCTCGATGGTAAAGGCGGCAACCGCCACATCCACCGGCATTTCGGACAGGCGCTCACCCATATAAAGCGGCACGGGGTTGTACACCGTGCGCACACCCGCCCCGCCGGGGGCCGAGCAGGTCACGGTGAAGTCGCGGCCCTTGCGGTCGCGCAGCGTGCCGCCGCCCTGGCATTTGCCGCAGTCCCGCACGTTGCGCAGCGGACACGCCCGGGTCAGCATCAGCGGCAGGTGGCCGTAGCACAGCGCCGCCGTGGGCACGCCCGGAGCCACAGCCTGCATGGCCGTCAGCGCGGTCTCGGGCTGCAAAAGCATCCCCTTGATGCCCAGGCTCTTATACCGCGCGGCGCTCATCGGGTTCGTCACGTTCAGACCCAGGCCGCCGTACAGCGTCCAGCCGTCGGTGTAGCGCAGCTGTGCGGGGTTATTGACCACCGCGCCCGCAAAGCCTGCATCCTGCAAGGCGTCCAGCCGGGCGGCGGTTTTTTGTTCCAGCTTGCCGAACATGACGCGGGGCAGTTCCAGCAGCGTTTTCTCCCGCCATGCCTCGGGGATGCTCTCGGCCTCGGCAATCGGGAAAATCAGGTATTTCAGCTTTTCCACAGCATCCGCCGGGCACTGGGCCGCATTGGCAAACCGTGCGGCCAGTGCCGGGGCCTGCCCGACAGTGTGCGCCGGGTAGGCGGGCAGCGTGATATTCTGCGTGGCGTGGGGCCGGACTTCGCTGCGCTTTTCCAGCAGCTTGTCCAGCGCTTCGCGGCGCAGTTCGTTCCAGGCAGAACCGGGCAGAAAGCCTAAGCCTCCCTCCCCTGCTTCGGTGCGCAGGCCGGCCATGACAAAGGGCGTGCCGCCGGTCTTGCCCAGCGCACGCTCAATGCCGGGCAGCGGGTCCTTCTGGGCGGGCTGCGGCTCGTCGGCGCTGTACACGACCGCCTTATGGCCGTCGTCGTCCCAGGCCGTCAGCTTGATGCCGCCGTCCTCGACGCCGCCGCTGACCTCGTAATGCACCGGCACGCGCTGCAATTCACGGCGGAACAGCTCGCGGGCCTTGGGCGTCGCCGCGCGGGTCGCAGCGGCGTCCGCCTCGGTGCGCACGCCGAACATTTTGCCGTCGTTGCGGTTCGTCAGGTAGCCGTCCGTGAAACCCGAGCGGGAGAAGATATCCCGCACGAGCTTTTCATCGTAAGGCTGGCCCGCGCAGACCGCACGGCAGGCCGTGACAACCGCCGCCGCATACTCGGGCGTGCGCAGGCGGCCCTCGATTTTCACGCTGGCGACACCCGCGTCCATCAGCTCCCGCAAGTGCGGGATGTAGTCCATATCTTTCAAGCTCAAATGGCAGGCCTTGCCGGGCTGGCCGGGTTTCAAGCCTGCGCTGGCGTCAAAGGGCAGGCGGCAGGGCCCGGCGCAGGCGCCCCGGTTGCCGCTGCGGCCGCCCAAAAAGGCGCTCATCATGCACTGGCCGGACACACTCATGCAGAGTGCGCCGTGGACGAACACCTCCACCTCAATGGGGCTGGCCTCGCAGACGGCGCGGATTTCATCGAGGGACAGCTCCCGCGCGAGAATGACGCGGTCATACCCCAGGGCGGCCAACTCTTTGGCCCCTTCCGGCGTGTGGACGCTCATCTGGGTCGAGCCGTGCAGGTGCAGCGTCGGTGCAATGCTCTTGACCAGCTGCGCCGTGGCAAGGTCATCGACAATCACGGCATCCGCGCCCGCTTCGGCCACAGCCCGCACCGCGTCGGCCAGGCCCGCCAGTTCGCGGTCATAGACCAGCGTGTTCAGCGTGACATGGACCTTGACGCCGCGCGCATGGCAGAAGGCCACAGCCTCCCGCAGTTCATCGGGGGTAAAGTTGCCCGCCGTGCGGCGTGCATTAAAGCCCGTCAGCCCCAGATAAACAGCATCAGCGCCGCTGAAAACAGCGGCGCCAAGCATTTCGCGGTTGCCTGCCGGGGCCAGGATCTCCGGGCGGCTCATTCGTCCTCCACCGGGAACTGGCTGCGGCGCAGGCGGCGTTCCAGCTCATCGATGCGGCGCTTCAGCGAGGCATTCTCACGGCGGGCTTCCTCGGCAGCCATCTTGGCGCTGGCCGCGTCCTCGAGATAATCCTTGATCTGGCGGCGCATATTGTCTGCGCTGCCGCTGGCCTTTTCCAACTCGTCGCGGTAGTTCAGCGCCGTCATGACCGCCGCCGTGGTGATAGACACAGAGTTCGAGGACGCCATCAGCTCGTTCATGTCCAGGTTCAGCCTATCGGCGAGGTTCTGCATATAGTCCTCGCTCTCGCTCGTGTTGACTACATAGCTGGACCCGCAGATGTTCAGCCGCACTTTTGAGGTAGCCATACCCATAATCATACTCCTTCCGATCCTGCCTGTGCCCGGCTTTGGCGGCCCGGGCGCATAAAACTACAATTATTATAATACAAATCGGCAGTTTACAAAAGCCCTTTTTGAGGAAAATGTATAAAAAAGATGTAAACGGGCAATTTTCCCTTGCGCAATGAGCCAAATATCGTTATAATCAATAGTGTGGCTTATTGGCCCCACCCAAAAACAGTCGCAAGAATCTGTTATCCCAGTGATTTTATCACAGAGAAGAAGGAGAGAACGATTTTGAAATACACAAAGCGTGAATTTGAGAAGCTGCTCAAAGATAAGCTGATGAGCGAGTGCAACGTCACTTTGGACACTGCCTCTGCTGACCAGATTTATCGCTGCCTGGCTATGATCACCCGCCAGATCATGTCCGACCGCCAGAAGCAGTTCCAGTCCAAGGTCCTGGGCGAGGGCAAAAAGCAGGTCTACTACCTCTGCATGGAGTTCCTGATGGGCCGCAGCCTGCGCACCAGCCTGTTCAACCTTGGTCTGAACGAGGTTGCCGAGAGCGTGCTGGCTGACGCCGACGTCAAGATCGACACCATCTACGACCAGGAGCCGGACGCAGGCCTGGGCAACGGCGGTCTGGGCCGCTTGGCCGCCTGCTATCTGGACGGCATGGCTACCGACTGCATCCCCGGCACCGGCTACTCCATCCTGTACGAGTACGGCATCTTCAAGCAGAAGATCGTCGATGGCTGGCAGCAGGAGACCGCTGACAACTGGCTGCCCGGCGGCCAGGTCTGGATCAAGAGCCACCCCGACCAGGCGCAGGAGATCCGCTTTGACGGCCAGGCCATTGAGACCTGGGCGGGCGGCTTCCATCACGTCAAGTACGAGAACTACAATTCCGTCATCGCCGTGCCCAACGATATGTACGTAGCCGGTTACGGTTCCAACGGCGTTTCCAAGCTGCGTCTGTGGCAGGCAAAGGCCCCCAGCTTTGATATGAGCAGCTTCAACGCCGGCAACTACAACACGGCCATCAGCCGGTCTGCCTCTGCCGAGCTGATCTCCAAGATCCTCTACCCCAACGACAACCACACCGAGGGCAAGATCCTGCGTCTGCGCCAGCAGTATTTCTTCTCTGCTGCGTCCATCGCGGATATCCTGCAGAACCACCTGAACCAGTACGGCACGCTGGACAACCTGGCCGACAAGGTCAGCATCCAGCTGAACGATACCCACCCCACCGTTGCCATCCCCGAGATGATGCGCATTCTGCTGGACGAGTGCAGCTATGAGTGGGACGCCGCCTTTGACATCTGCCGCAAGGTGTTTGCCTACACGAACCACACCGTCATGAGCGAGGCTCTCGAGAAGTGGAACGCCGACATCTTCCGCAACACCCTGCCCCGTATCTGGCAGATTGTCTGCGAGATGGACCGCCGCTGCCGCGCCGATCTGGCCAAGGCCTTCCCCGGCGATCAGGGCAAGATCGACTACATGGCGATCATCGGCGACAACCAGGTCCGCACCGCCAACATCTGCGCCTACACCTGCCACGCCATCAACGGCGTTTCCAAGCTGCACAGCGAGATCATCAAGGACAGCGTGTTCCATGATTACTTCCTGTACAAGCCGCAGGCGTTCAAGAACGTCACCAACGGCATTGCTTACCGCCGCTGGCTGCTCTGCTCCAACCCCGGCCTGACCAAGCTGCTGGAGGAGACCATCGGCGACGGCTTCAAGGCCGATGCCTCCGAGCTGAAGAAGCTGGAGAAATTTGTGGACGATAAGACCGTGCAGGCTGCCGCCGCCAAGGTCAAGCGCGAGAACAAGGTCATCTTCGCGAACTACCTGCAGAAGGCTACCGGCCAGGTCATCGACCCCGATTCCATCTTTGACTGCCAGGTCAAGCGTATGCACGAGTACAAGCGCCAGCACCTGAACGCGCTGAACATCGCCGCTGAGTACCTGTACCTGAAGAACAACCCCAACGCCGAGTTCACCCCCAAAACCTACATCTTCGGCGCGAAGGCTGCCCCCGGTTACTACATGGCCAAGCAGATGATCCGCATGATCTGCAAGCTGGGCAAGATGATCGACGAAGATCCCGCTGTCCGCGGCAAGCTGCGCATCGTCTACCTCGAGGATTACTGCGTCAGCCTGTCCGAGCGCCTGATGCCCGCCTCCGAAGTGTCCGAGCAGATTTCCCTGGCCGGCACCGAGGCTTCCGGCACCGGCAACATGAAGTTCATGCTGAACGGCGCGATCACGCTGGGCACGCTGGACGGCGCGAACGTCGAGATCGCCGATGCCGCCGGCCACGAGAACGAGATCATCTTCGGTATGCTGACCCCCGAGGTCAACGCGCTGAAGGGCATGGGCTACCACCCGAACGCCTTTATCAACGGCGACAACACCGCGATGGCTGTGCTGGACTTCCTGGAGAAGGGCTGGAACGGCGAGAACTTCAGCGAGGTCACGAGCAACCTGCGCAACTCCGACCCGTACATGGTCATGGCGGACTTTAAGGATTACCGCCGTGCCCAGCACGACCTGCAGGAACTGTACCGCGACAAGCAGAAGTGGAACCACATGAGCCTGATGAATATTTCCAACGCGGGCATCTTCAGCGCCGACCGTTCCATCATGGACTATGCGCGTGACATCTGGGGCGCCACTCCTGTCAAATAATTTCGTTACTTGATTTTTGGCCGTGCCCTGTGAAGGGGCACGGCCTTTTGTGTAGGCTTCCCCCTTGGGGGAAGCTGTCACCGAAGGTGACGTATGAGGGCCAAGTCTGCCCTGCCGCCCTTTTGCCGGGCCATAGCGGCAGGCTCTCCCCTCATCCGGCCCTCCGGGCCACCTTCTCCCCCAGGGGAGAAGGCTTTACGCTAACATAAAGGGGAGACTTTTATGTCCCACACATTCTACAACAGCCTCGACTCCTCCTGCAAATCCCCGTTCGGGGCAATTCCCGCCGGGCAGGCTGTGACTTTCAACCTGACAGTGCCCGAGGATCTTGGCTATGTGGACCCGCATCTGGTTCTGACGAAGGATCGTGAAAACCCGGTACACTACCGCATGGAGTTCACCGGTCAGACGCCCCGGGTCAACCACTTCACGCTGACCGTCACGCCCACCACATCGGGGCTGTACTTCTACCATTTTGACCTGTACACTGATTTCCGCCGTATCTACCGCACGCCGGGCGGCGAAGGGGTGCTCAGCTGGACCGAGGGGCAGGAATGGCAGCTGACCGTGTATGAGCCGGACTTCAAAACACCGGACTGGCTGAAAAACGGCACGATGTATCAAATTTTTCCCGACCGTTTCTGCGAGGGAAAGCCCAACAAGGAGATGCCCTTTGCCGACCGCATCTACCGCGCCGACAAGACCGGCGAGCCGTATTTCTGGCCCACCGAGCAGGACGAGGGCTACCTGAATATGGACTACTACGGCGGTGACTTTGCGGGCATCCAGCAAAAGCTGCCGTATCTGCGTGATTTAGGCGTCACCTGCATCTACTTGAACCCGATTTTTGAGGCCCATGCCAACCACCGCTACAACACGGCCGACTACCTGAAAGCCGACCCGCTGCTGGGCACGAACGAGGAGTTCAGCGCCCTCTGCCTGGCTGCTGCCCGGGAGGGCATCCGCATTATTTTGGACGGCGTGTTCAGCCACACGGGGTCAGACTCCCGCTACTTCAACCGCGAGGGCCGCTACGGCCCGGGCGGCGCGTACCGCGACCGCAACTCGCCTTACCGTAGCTGGTACGACTTTGACTCGGGCTATCCCTGCGGCTACCGCAGCTGGTGGGGCTTTGAGACACTGCCCGAGGTGCAGGAGGATTCGCCCTCCTATGTAGATTTTATCTGCGGCAAGGGCGGCGTCATCGATACTTGGCTGAACCTGGGCGCTTCGGGCTTCCGGCTGGATGTAGCCGACGAGCTGCCCGATGATTTCATTGAAAAAATCCGCACTGCCGTCAAATCCCACGGCGACGACAAGCTGCTTCTGGGCGAAGTGTGGGAGGACGCGACCACGAAGGAAGCCTTCGGCCAGCGCCGTACCTACCTGCGCGGGCGCGGACTGGACGCCGTGATGAACTATCCCTTCCGCAATGCGGCGCTGGACTACCTGCACGGCGGCGACGTGGCCGCTGTGGCCGATGCCCTGATGCAAATTTGCGAGAACTATCCTGCCCCGGCGCTGGACTGTGCCATGAATTTCCTGTCCACCCACGACACTGAGCGCGCCATCACCGCCATTGCGGGCGAGCCCTGCAACGGCCGCGACCGCTGCTGGCAGAGCAAGCGCTGCATCCCCGCCGACAAAATGGACGATGCTGTGCGCAAACTGCTGTTGGGGTATGCGATGATCTTCACGCTGCCCGGCGTACCCTGCGTCTACTACGGCGACGAGATCGCCATGCAGGGCTACCGCGACCCCTTCAACCGCGCATTCTTTGACTGGAACTCCACCGAGCAGCGGCTGCGCGGCCCCATCAAGACGCTGGCCGCTCTGCGCCGCAGCTGTGACGCCTTCGACGGCGGGCGGCTGGAAATTGTCCGCGCCGAGGGGGATGTACTGCACTACCGCCGCGTCGGCAAGACCCAGACGGCAGAGATCATCCTGAACCGCGGACCGCACCTCCTCGCCGAGGAGGCCTTCGGCAAGAACACCGAGGTCAACCCCGGCGGCTTCACGGTGCTGGTCGAGGACAATGAGCCCGAGCATGTGGGGTATTTTTCGGTATATTGAGCAAATTCCCCTTGCATTTTCCGCGCCCCTATGCTATAATCCACTCAAGGTAAAAGGGAGTAAGGGACGCGCCGCCGCGCGTTGTATCGCTTCGTCACCACGGACTTTGGCCCCGGGGCATACTGAAACACTGAGACTTTTGCCGCAGACTTTTTCTGCGGCAGGGGTCTCTTTTTTTGCTCCCTGCCGCCCACGATTCGGGAGGGTCCTGTATGCAATTTCTCCAAACCTTTGCCGGGCTGTTCGCCAACCTCGGCAACCTCACCTGGCAGATGGTGGTCATGTGGGTCATCGGCGGCCTGCTGATCTACCTTGCCATCGCCAAAAAGATGGAGCCGAGCCTGCTGCTGCCCATGGGCTTCGGTGCCATCCTCGTCAACCTGCCGCTGTCCGGTGCCATCACACAGGGCGAAACCGTTGGCCCTGTCAACGCGCTTTTTGACGCCGGTATGTCCAACGAGCTGTTCCCGTTGCTGCTCTTTATCGGCATCGGCGCGATGATCGATTTTGGCCCGCTGCTGGAAAAGCCGTGGCTCATGCTGTTCGGTGCGGCGGCGCAGTTCGGCATTTTTGTCACACTTGTGCTGGCGGGGCTGTTCTTTGACCTGCCCGACGCGGCGTCCATCGCGGTCATCGGCGCGGCGGACGGCCCGACGGCTATCTTCGTGGCGAACACACTGGGCAGCAAATACCTGGGTGCTATCATGGTGGCGGCCTACAGCTATATGGCGCTGGTCCCCATCGTGCAGCCGCCGGTCATCCGCCTGTGCACAACGAAAAAAGAGCGGCTGATCCGGATGCCGTACCAGAAGGGCAATGTCAGCAAAATCACCAAAATTTTGTTCCCGATTGTGGTCACTATGCTGGCCGGATTGGTAGCCCCCGCCAGCGTGGCGCTGGTCGGCTTCCTCATGTTCGGCAACCTGCTGCGCGAGTGCGGTGTGCTGAACGCCCTGTCTGAGACGGCACAAAACGTGCTGGCAAATCTTATCACGATCGTGCTGGGCCTGACCGTAGCCGGGCAGATGACCGCAGACAAGTTTGTGCAGCCCGACACGCTGCTGATCCTGGCGCTGGGTCTGGTCGCATTTATTTTTGACACCGCCGGCGGCGTTTTCTTCGCCAAGCTGTTGAATTTGTTCCTGCCCGAGGGCAAGAAGCTGAACCCGATGATCGGCGCGGCGGGCATCTCCGCCTTCCCGATGAGCGGCCGTGTTGTCAACCAGATGGGCTTGGCCGAGGACAACCAGAATTTCCTGCTGATGTACTCGATCAGTGTCAACGTCTCGGGCCAGATCGCGTCGGTCATTGCCGGCGGGCTGATTTTGACCCTGATGAACGGTTATGTATAAGGAGGCTTGCGCCATGTCAACTGCTCTGCTGCCCGTCACCCTCTCGATGCTCTGCGCCGGTATGGCGGGGATTTTCCTCGTCCTCGGTGTCCTCGTGCTGGGGGTGTATGCACTGAATAAGTTTTTCAGCGGAAAATAAAAAAGCTTCTCCGAATGGAGAAGCTCAACTTACAGGGGCGGGCATGGCTCGCCCCTGCATTTTATTTTATTACTCCTTCGCTACAAACACCACACCGACCACGCCGGGACCGACATGGGTGCCGATGGTGGGGCCAAGCTGGGCCACACGGCCGCCGGTCAGTTGGAGATTCTGGTGCATGTAATGGTGTACCGGTGCAATAAGCTGCTTGTTATCGCTGTAGAGCAGCGTATAGCCGTAGCGCGGGTCAACACCGCCGAGCGCGTCCAGCTGCTTGAACATGGCGACCAGCGCACCGGGGCGGCCGCGGCCCTTGTCCACCAACTTGATGGCACCGTCCTGCAGGGCCAGCACCGGCTTGATGCCGAGTGCGCCGCCCACCAGCGCCACCGCTGCCGGCAGCCGGCCGCCCTTCTGCAGATGCTTGAGGCTGTCCACCACGGCAACGATGCGCACCCGCTTCTTGAACTGTTCCAGCACAGCGGCGATCTCCTCCGCCGTCAGGCCCTCCTCATCACGCAGGCGCACCGCCTCACGGACGAGCAGCGCCTCAGCCTGCGAAGCCGCTTCGGAGTCTACGATATGCGCCTGCAGGCCGACATCGGCGGCGGCCAGATGCGCGCACTGGTAGGTGCCGGACAGCTTCTGGCCGATGGTGATCACAAGAACCTCATCCCCCGCCGCGGCGGCGTCCTCATACACCTGCATAAAGCTGGCCGGACTGGGCTGGCTTGTGCGGGGCAGCTTGCTGTCCTCTGCCAGACGGACGAAAAATTCATCCTTCGTCATCGTGCCGTCATCTAGCTGGGTGGTGCCGTCTGCAAAGGTGACAGACAGCGGCACGACAAAGATGCCGGGGAGGGACAGCTCCGCCGCGGTCAAATCGGCGGCGGAATCAGTAACAATACGGATCATGGCAGTAACTCCTTTATGGGCGTGCGGCAGCGCCGCATGTTGTTGACTGTTCAATAACTTATTCAGTATACCACAGCGCACCCGCCGTGTAAAGTGGGCAGCGGCATAGAAAAAGCCCCCTTGCGGGGGCGGATTCTGGCGAAAATGACAGCGTGGAATGGATTTGTAGGGGCCGGACATATCCGGCCCTCATCTTGAAGGCAGACGGTCGTTTGCGGGAAAGTTGCGGGCCGCATATATGCGGCCCCTACCGGGCGCCGTTTGTTTGAACCGAGCAATAACGGCACTCAGTCCCACAGGGATACCCCTCCCCTACTCCTCGATGCCCAATAGCGCTGTGGCCGTATCCGGGTCAAGCTGCTGGACGGATTCGAGCTTGCGGGTGATGGCGCGGCTGCGGGGGCCGATGAGTTCTTCCAGGTCAGAGCCAGTCTGGTTCAGGTGGCGCTGCATCTGCTGCAAGCCGGTGCCAAACTTTTCAAACTCGGTCTTGACCGCACCCAGAATCGTCCAGACCTCGCCGGAGCGCTTCTGGATCGCCAGCGTGCGGAAGCCCATCTGCAGGGCGTTGAGCAGCGCCGCCATGGTGGAGGGGCCTGCAACCGTGATCTGATACTCGCGCTGCAGCAGTTCAGTCACACCGCTGGAGACGACCTCGGCATATAACCCCTCGAACGGCAGGAACAGGATGCCGAAGCTGGTGGTGTAGGGTACCTCGATGTACTTGTCATGGATATCCTTTGCCTCGGCGCGCAGGACGTTATTCAGTGCCTTGCGCATAGCGGCCACGGCAGCCGCATCGCCCCGCTCCTGCGCTGCCTGCAAATGGGCGTAGGTATCGCCGGGGAATTTCGCGTCGATGGGCAGCCAGACCGTGCCGCTCTGGCCCGGCAGCTTGACGGCATACTCCACGCGGTTGGCACTGCCCGGCACGGTCGCCACATTGCAGGCATACTGGCCGGGGGCCAGAATCTGCTCCAAAATCGCGCCGAGCTGCACTTCGCCCAGGATGCCGCGGGTCTTGACGCCGGAGAGCACCTGCTTCAGGCTGCCCACATCGGCGGCCAAATTCTGCATCTCGCCCAGGCCCTTGTAGACCTGTTCCAGCTGGGCGCTGACCGTCTTGAACGAATCGTTGATGCGCTGCTGCAAGGTGTCCTGCAGCTTTTCTTCGACGGTACCGCGAATTTCGTCCAGCTTTTTGTTGTTGTCGGCGCGGATGGTGTTCAAGCCCTGCACCACCGCGCCGCGCACGCTGTCCATCCGCACGGCGTTGGAATCTTCCAGGTTTTTCAACCGCGTTTCCATCATTGTCAGCTGGGCCAGCAGGGCGTCGTTGGCAGCCTTCTGGCGGGCAGCCCCGGCGCGGTCGATAGCCTCCAGCCGTGCGGTATTGGTGGCCGCACTCTGGCGCTGGTTCTCGGCCAGCACGGCGGAGAAATCCCGCAGTGTGGCGCTGGTGGTGCGGGCGCTCTCCCCCTGCATGGCGCGCAGCTGCTCGGCCAGTAGGTCCGTCTCGCTTTGCAGCACCGGGGTCATGGCGCGGACAAAGTCGTCCGCCGTGTCAATTTTCTGCTGTGTTTCGTTGTTTTTTTGCAGTACCTTTGCCAGAATGACCGCCAACAGGATATCCCCCGCCACGGCCAGCGCCAACAGAACATATAATATCCATTCCATGCTCCGCCCTCACCGTATCAGCAGCAGCGCCGCACCGATGACGGCCAGCACTGCCGAGAAGATCTCCGTCTCCCAGCTTTTGCGCTCGACACAGCGGGCGTTGGGGTTGTACCAGACCTGGATTGCCTTGCCCACGGTCTTGTCATGCTTGAACCAGAAGGAGTCGTTCGTTTCCAGCTCCAACCGCTGGCCGTTGGCGTGCAGTTCCACTAAGTAGCGGTAGCCGCCCGCGCTGCGGTTGGGGCTGGTGGAGGCTGCCTTGCGGCATTCCAGCACGCGGGCAGGCAGCAGCGCCGCCCCGCGCACGGTGCGGTATTTTTCCACAATCGCGGCGGCCGCCAGTGCAAAAAGCGCAGCGCCAAGGATGCGGTAGATGATAAGCAATGTTGTTGGCATAGTTTTCTCCCTCTGTTTTGGTATTTCTATGATACAACATTTTGGTGTTAAATGCAAGCTATTCTTTTTATATTTTATGACGCTTTCACGCTTTAGCGTATTGACTTGATTGGTCAAATTTGCTAGAATGTAGAGAGATAGACCCCGAAACGAATGCAAATTTTACAAAGAAAGAGGTCGGCGCATCCCCTGCGCCACTACGCTATGCAACAAAATGAACGTAATACCGCCCTGTATGAGGCGATCCTGCGGCTGAACACGCTGGATGAGTGCATCCGCTTTTTTGACGACCTGTGCGCCGTGACCGAGCTGCGCACGATGGAGCAGCGCTACGCTGTGGCCGGCTGCCTGTTGCAGGGCAAGGTGTACAGCGAAATTCGCCGCGAGACCGGCGCATCCAGCGCCACCGTCAGCCGCGTGAACCGCATGCTGAACTACGGCACCGGCAGCGTGGCCGAGAGCGTGCGCGAGGACCTGGCCGCCCAGGGTATTGCCACCGAAAAGTAAGGAGGTTCCCGTATGTCTGTTTCGATCCGTGATTTCGGCAAGTCCACCACCGGCGAGACCGTCAAGCTGGCCGTGCTGAAAAATGACTTTATCGAGGTGCAGCTGCTGAGTTATGCCGCCATTATTCATCGTATCATCGTGCCGGACCGCAAGGGCAATCCGGTGGATGTGGTACTGGGCTACGGCACTGCCGCCGACTACGAGCTGAACACCGACAGCATGGGGGCCGCCGTGGGCCGCTTTGCCAACCGCATTGCGGGGGCGCAGTTCCCCCTGTATGAGGAGATCGTCCATGTGACGGCAAATCAGCACGGGAACTGCCTGCACAGCGGCCTGCACGGGTTCAGCCACTCGATGTTTGATGTGGAGCTGACCCCTGGCGAGACCGACAGCGTGACGATGACCGCCGTCAGCCCCGCGGGCACCGACGGCTTTCCTGGCAACATGACGTTGACCATCCAGTACAGCCTGGCAAAGAGCGGGCTGGTCATCCGCTATGGGGCCACCACTGATGCGCCCACCGTCTGCAATATGACGAATCACAGTTATTTTAACCTGAACGGCCACGTCAGCGGCAGCGCCCTGGGCCACCGCCTGACCATTGACGCCGACTATTATCTTGAGGCCGACCCGTACAGCATCCCCACCGGGCGCAAGCTGCCGGTGGAGGGCACGCCGATGGATTTTACCGAGGAAAAGACCCTGGGTCTGGACATTGGCGCTGACTTTGCCCCGCTGAAGGAATGCAGCGGCTACGACCAGTGCTACATCATCCGGGACAGCGGCCTGCGCCACGCGGCCTGGGCCGTCGGCCCCGAGACCGGCATCCGCATGGAGGTACTGACCACCTTGCCCGGTATGCACTTGTATTCGGCCAACTTCCTGGCACCGGTCACGGATGGCAAGGACGGCGCACACTACGCCGCCCGGGACGCCGTCTGCTTTGAGACGGAGGACTTTCCCGACGCACCGAACCACCCGAACTTCCCGGACACGACGCTGCTGCCAGACCAGCCGTACAGCTCCACGACGATTTATCGGTTTGATATTGCGCCGATGTAAGAACACAAAAGGCTTTCCCCTCGGGGGAGGCCTTTTGCGTAGAAATACCGCCCTGCGCGAAAATTTCGTGCAGGGCGGTATTTTTATGCCTCTTTACTCAACAAAATTCTGTCATTATCCAGCGCGTGGCCGACGTTCTCGGCAAAGCGGTCCAGCAGACCGTCCACGGTGGTGTGGGCGCGCTCCTCGCCGCCGATGTCCAGCACGATGTGGCCATGGTCCATCATCAATGTACGGTTGCCCAGGGTCAGCGCGTCGTGCATATTGTGGGTGATCATCAGGCAGGTCAGGTGGTTTTCGGCCACGATCTTTTTCGTCAGTTTCAGCACCTTGTCCGCCGTGGCGGGATCCAGGGCGGCGGTGTGCTCGTCCAGCAGCAGCAGTTTCGGCGTGACCAGCGTTGCCATCAGCAGGGTCAATGCCTGGCGCTGGCCGCCGGACAGCAGGCCCACCGGCTGCTTCATCCGGTCCTCCAGGCCGAGGCCCAGCTCGGAGAGTTTTTCCGCAAAGAGGTCGCGGTCCTTCTTCGTGATGCGGGAGAAGGGCGACGTGTGCCCCGATGCCCGCAGGAAGGCCAGCGCAAGATTTTCCTCAATGGTCATATGCGGGGCCGTGCCGCGCAGCGGGTCCTGGAACATCCGACCGATGGCCTTGGAGCGCTTGTAGTCTGGCAAAAAGGTGATATCTTTGCCCGCCAGCGTGATGGTGCCGGTGTCGGCGATGAACTCGCCCGCAATGGCGTTGAACAGCGTGGATTTGCCCGCGCCGTTGGAGCCGACGATGGTGGCAAAGTCACCGTCGTCGAGGTGAAGGTTCACGCCTTCCAGCGCAATCTTCTCATTGACGGTGCCGGGGTTGAACGTTTTGCCGATGTTTTTCAGTTCAAGCATGGCGGGCACCTTCTTTCTCGGCGTTGGCACGGCGGCGGCGGAAAGCCGCCTTGGACCGGATGGCAGGCGCAGCGATGGCCAGCGCCACGATGACGGCGGAAATCAGTTTCAGACACTCCGATGGGACGTTGGCACGCAGGGCCAGCGCAATGATGAAACGGTAGATAACGCTGCCGATAACGGCGGCCACAGCCTTGACCCACATACCGCTGCGGCCAAACAGCGTCTCGCCGATGATGAGGGACGCCAGGCCGATGACGACCATGCCGGTACCGAGGTTGATATCCGCCGAGCGCTGGTACTGGGCCAGCACCGCGCCGGACAGGGCGGTCATGGCGTTGGAGATGCAGAGGCCTACCGTGATGGTGAACGCCGTGTTGATGGAGGATGCGCGGACCATGTCCGGGTTGTCGCCGGTGGCCCGGATGGACAGGCCCATCCGAGTGCCGAGGAACAGGATGAGCAGCACGCAGACCATAACTGTGACAAGGGCCGCCACCAGCAACTTATAGGGTGCATTCTCGCCGAGGATGCTCTGCGCCACGGTGAAGATCGTGGTCGTTTTCAACATGGGTACGTTGGAAGAAAACCCCATAACCGCCAGGTTGACGGTGTACAGCCCTGTGTTGGTGATGATGCCCGCCAGAATGGACGGCACCGCCAGCCGCGTTTGCAGAAACGCTGTGACGAACCCGGCCGCCGCACCGGCCAGCAAGGCCAGCGGCAGACCCAGGAACGGATGGCCCGCCACCGCGGCGGTGGCCGAAACAGCGCAGCCCAGGGTGAATGCGCCGTCGGTGGTCATATCGGCGATGTTCAGCACGCGGAAGCTGAGGAACAGCGCCAGGGCAACCAGCGCGTAGATAAAGCCCAGCTCCAACGCGCTAAGCACAGTGGCAAGGGTGAACATGGTAGGGAACTTCCTCTCTAAAAGTAATGGTACAGTCTATTATACAACAATGTAGGGGCGGATTCCATATCCGCCCGCGGGACGCTGCGGCTGCGCAGGCATCCCGGGCGCATATAGAATGCGCCCCTACGGTCTCTTCCCGGAGGGTTTATTCCGCCGTGGTCACTTCGACGACCTGACCGGCCAGATCGTTGAAGGCGCTGTAATCGATGCCCAGGGCGTCGGCGGTCTCGGTGTTGACGGTGATGATGCCGCCGTCCATGACGTGGTACTCAGGCACGGTGCCGGTCTCGAGGATATCGAGGGCCATGTCGGCGGTGTAGGTGCCAAGCTCGGTGTAGTTGACGCCGCAGGTGGCGAACGCGCCGGCCGTGACGAAGCTGTCCGCACCGGTATAGAATGGGATGCCGCCCTTGGTCAGTGTCTCGGAGACAGCGGCGGCAGCGGCCATGACGACGTTATCGGTCGGGGTAAAGACGGCGTCGACCTGGCCCACCATGCTGGACGCGGCGGTCATGATCTCATCGTTGGTGTTGCCTGTCTTTTCGACGTAGGCAATGCCCTTGGCATCGAGGTAAGCCTTGGCTTCGGCAATGGGGGTCGTGGAGTTGGCTTCAGAGTTGGAGTAGAGCAGGCCGACGGTCTGGATGTCAGGCTGGACGGCAAACATCATATCCATGATGGACTGGGTGTTCAGCGCGTCGGAAGTGCCAGTGACGTAGTCGATATCGGTCAGATCCGCGGCGGCGGGGTCAGAGATGGCGGCGTAGATGACCGGGGTCTTGGTGCTCTCAGCAGCGGTGGCCATGCACTGGGCAGCCAGCGTTGCAATGGGGATGATGGCGTCGTAGCCGTCCGAGACGACCTGGGTGCCGATCTGGTTCAGCGTCGTGGCGTCGTTCTGGCCGTTGAAGTCCTTGTACTCAATGGTGATGCCCTTCTCGGCGGCCTTGGCGTCCAGCTCGGCCTCGACGGCGGTGCGGATCTCGTCCAGGCTGGCGTGGTCGAGCTGCTGCACCACGGCGATCTTGTAGCTCTTGGCGTCGGTAGTGGCTTCGGCGGCGGTGCTCTCGGTGGAGACGGCGGCGTCGGAGGAAGCGGCGGTGGAGGTGGTATCAGCGGTGGAGCCACAGGCGGCCAGGCTGGTCATCATAGCGGCGGCAGACAGAACAGCAACGAACTTTTTCATGGTAAACTCTCCTTTATTTGTAAAACAGGTAATGTTGTAGTTGCAGGGGCGGTCATTGACCGCCTGCGGGCGAATAGGTCTGCGGACTTATTTTACAAATTCAGGCTTGCCATCGCTCTTTCATCAGGTCTATCTTCATGTTTCCCTCTCCCCTCAAAGTTGAAAAACAAAACTGCCCTTGCACAGAATTCCTCCTGTGCAAGGGCAGATAAAACAAATCTGTGGTGCCACCTTGCTTGCCGTGCATAGTATAAAAACACGGCCACTCCGTAGGGAACCAACATTCCCCTGCTCTATAACGGGAGCACCCGGCGCTGGATACTGGGAGCGAGGCCCCTTTCCCCATGCCCTCCGCGAACCATTATGCTTACCCGCTCTGTATCCCCTTCCCAGCGTCGGGGACTCTCTGTGACTGCGCTGTGAGCTTTACTTTCGCTTCATTGGTTTAAAGCATTTATACCACAAGCCGGTGCGTTTGTCAACACCCTTTTGCAAATTTTCTTGCGGTGTTTATTCTACCTGCGCTGTTTCCGGCGAAGCCATGTTGTTTTTATCGAGTACAAACAGTTTCTGCACCAACTCCCCCACCGGGGCACCGGCGTCCTTTAACAGGCATTGGCGGTTCAGGTAGGGGCTGTCCTCGCCGTCCAGCGCCAGCACCATATCCTTGCCGCGCAGCGCATCGCTGCCCAGGTATTCGGTCAGGCTGTCGGCGTCCCAGGCAGTCTCGGCGTCGTCGGGGGTAAAGGCTCCGGCGTTGCTCCACGTGCCGTAGACCGTGGCGATGGCGCAGACCTTGTCGTGGTCCTCGCCCTCATCATACTTCTGCTTGTCCAGCTGGGCCTGCAGTTCGGCGGCCAGGCTGCCCTCGGTCTGCACAGCGCTGGCTTCGTCGGTGAAGATTAAAATCGCATCATTCTTATAGGTTTTCAGCAGCTGTTTGGCGTCGTAGAGCGGCAGTTCGCTGTCGTCGGCCACGTTCAGTGTGCCCTGCATGGCGTAGTACAGGCGGGCCGCGGCGGCGTAACGGTCGCCGAAGAACCGTTCCATCTGGCGCGGGTAGCTGGCCATGGCGGACTTGAACCAATACACGGCGTCGGCGGTCGTGCCGCTGCGCAGAGCTTTTACCGCCTCGGCGATCTCGGTTTCGGGGTAGTTGTAGCTTGCGTTCGCCAGCACAGACAGCGCTTTGCCCACGGTGGCGCTGCGGACGTCAGCCCCCAGGCCCGCCGCATGGAACACGCCGGGGTAGCTGCGGTAGATGCCCTCCCACAGGGTGCGGGCACTGTCACGGTCGGCGGCGGGCAGCACAGCCAGGTAGCCGTCCAGGCTCTCTGTATTGCCGGTCTGCAGGTAGTTGTCCAACAGCACGCCGGCAGCCGCGCCATCGGGCACGGCCACGACCCGCACACCGGAAGTGTACAGCCGCTCGATCAGTGCGCCGCGCAGCTCGCTCCCGCGCAGGTTGTCGGTGTCGGCCACGTAGACGCGGTAGTCGTCCTTCCCGAAGTCCGACGCATCCAATGGGTAGGTCATGTCGAAGCGATGCAAGTTTTTGGCATTGTACTCCTCTACCGGGTCGGTCACGTTGGCAGTCTCCCGGGTGGCAATGACCAGCTCGCCCGCAGCCTCGGCGGCGGCGGTCTCCGGCGTGGCGGCAACGACTTCCTCGGCGGTCTTATCGTTGTACAAAAAGTCCTGCAAGGCCTTGATGTTCACGACCCAGTCAGGGTCGTACATCAGGCGGTTGTCCATGCCGGTGCGGATGCCGTAGGTGCCTTGCAAAGGCATCGACATCTGCTGCACATCGCAGCCCAAAAAGCCCGGCAGCTGCACAAGCAGGGCGGCGATCTCGGACTTGGTAAAGTTCGTCTGGATCAGCGGCAGCACGGTGTTCAGCAGGCTGTCCAGCTCCACGACGCTGGCGTTTTTCACCTGGTCCAGCACGGCCTGGATGACGGTGCGCTGACGCTCGACGCGCTTCCAGTCGTTGTCGATCTTGCGCAGACGTGCGTATTGCAGCGCCGTGTAGCCGTCAAAGTGGTTGAGGCCCGGGTCAACGTGGTTGACAATAAGCATCGAGTTGGAGGGAACCTCCCAGTTCAGCGCCTTGGCCTCCTGTTCGGTGATGTCGATATCGACGCCGCCGACGGCATTCACGATCTGGACAAAGGAGTTGAAATTGACGCGAACATAGTGGTCGACCTGGACGTTGAAGCAGTCCTCGACGGTTTTCATCGTCAGCTTGGGGCCACCGTAGCGGAAGGTGTGGGTGATCCAGTCGTATTGGTCCTCGTAGCCATCCAGCAAAATCGGTACGCCGGTGCCGCGTTCGATGGAGACAAGGCGGATGATATGATCCTTGATGTCCAGCGAAACCAAAATCATGCTGTCGGCGCGGGCATCATCGCTGAACTCGGTCGTATCCTCGGTGCCGTCCAGCTGGTTCAGGTGGGTGAAGGCATCGGCATCGTTGACGGCCTCGGTGCGTTCGTCGGTACCAATGAGCAGGATGTTCAGCACGTTGTCGTCAGAGAAAGGGCTGCCCTCGGGCATCGTCATCTCTTTTTCGGTGTGGGCCAGGCCGGTGCCGTCCAGGTCCTGGTCCTCGCCCGCGTCAATATCGCCCATTTCCTCCACGCTGCCGTCGTTGTAGCGCAGCAGGTCGAGCTTGCCGTTGATGTACAGCCCGGCCACGGCCGCCAGCACCGCCACGACCGCTGCCGCAATTATGGCGATACGCCCAGCCCTCGGCAAGCGGCGCCAAAAGTTGGGCTTTGACTGTTCGGTGGTTTTTTCTTCTTTTTTGGTTTCTACTTCGTTCATGGTTGTTTACTTTCCCCTATGCAAAATACGCCGCCCTGCGGCACGAATATCACAACAATAATACAAAAATGCCGCCCCGGCAAATATGGTCAGGCCCAGCGCACGCCAGGTGAACCAACCGTGCTGGATGCTGTGGGTGCGCAGCACGATGAACCACGCCGGGGTCATCAGTGTGCAGAGCAGCAGCGGCAGCGCCCGGACAAGCTGCTGCTTATCCCGGATGCTTGCCACAAACAGCGCCGCCAGCAGCACCGCCACAAGGACCAGCGGCCAGAACAGGTGCTTTTTCGCCAGCGTTTCGTATACAAAACGTATTATATTACCCCATGTCAATTCCATGCCATGCCAGCTGTCGGCGGCGGTACGCACGCCCACCTGGTGCAGCGCGTCGGCAATGACGTTCTGCCCGGTCACAAGCCCGGCCAGCACCCATTTGGACGCCCAGCACAGCAGATACCCGACGCCCCATGAAAGGCTTCCGCCCACCACAATGCCGCACTGGGGCACACCTGCCCGCAGCCGCTGCTGGGGCTGCAGCAGCCAGCAGACCAGCGGCAGGCCAAGCGTCAGGATCGGCGTGACGAGCAGGTCGCAGAAGGCCGTCACAACGCCCAAAACCAGCAAGGCCAGGCAGACGCTGTCACTGCGGCGGGGCTTGGCCAGCACCCATACGCAGCCAGCATAGGCGGCGGCAAAGCAGGTGAAATACTGCACCTGATGCGGCACCCAGAACACCGTGACCAGCAGCTGGCTGACGACGAACCAGAAGGCCGCCCGCAGCCCGCAGCGGCGGCGCAGCAGCCACACCACCGCCGCAAACAGCGCCGCCAGCACCACATACTGCACGACCCGCACGCCGGTAATGGTCGTGACCAGCAGCAGCGGTCGCAGCCAAATGAGATACCCGTGCCAGTACCGCGCGTAGGAGAAGGGCTCCAGCTCCGGTGCGTCGGTGCGCTGCGCCCCGGCGGCCCAATCCTTTTCTATGTACCATTGCAGGTCATCGGCCAGCGTCTCAAAGTTATCGACGTTGTAGGCCGTGTTCGTCATCATGGCTCTCAGCGGCGGGGCCTCGTCGGCGGCAGCGGCCTCGGTCAGCATGATGGTGTCGGTATAATTGTCCATCTGGAACAGCTTGAAGCCGAAATATTCAGGGTACAGCCCCTCACCTGCGATGGTCTGCACGGATTCGTAGACGTGGTCCCGCACCCGATCCCCAGGCAGGGCGTAGGCCGCCAGCAACAGCACAAACAGCGCCGCCAGCGTAACGGCAAACGCCGCCAGTGCCCGCAGGGGAAAGGGTGGTTTTTGTTGTTTCGTGTCCGCCATGGGGCACCTCTTTCCGCTAAAAAATCTATTTTATTATAAAACAAAAGTCCCCCGGTTTCAACCGTGGGACTGTGAAAAAACTATGACACCATATCCGTCTGCCGGGATACGGACAGCACAATGCCCATTTCTCCCAGCAGCATCAGCAAGCTGGTACCGCCGGAGGAAAAAAACGGCAGGCTGATACCCGTATTCGGTATCGTGTTCGTTACGACCGCAATGTTCAAAATGGCCTGCAAAATGACCTGCACCACAAAGCCCACCGTCAGCAGCGCACCAAACTTATCCCGCGCCCGCACCGCAATGGACATACCGCGCAGCAACAGCAGCAAAAACAGCGCCACCGCCAGTGCCGCGCCGAAAAAGCCCAACTCCTCGCACAGGATCGAGAAGATGAAATCGTTCTGCGGCTCGGGTACGTACAAATATTTTTGGCGGCTGTTGCCCAGCCCCAGCCCGGCCAGCCCACCGGACGCGATGGCGTACAGGCTTTGGATCGTCTGGTGTCCCTCCCCCAGCGGGTCGGCGAAGGGATCTCGCCAGCTGGCCAGGCGGTCGGTGGCGTAGGGGACCAGCTCCGGCAGGGCCGCCACCGCCGCCGCGATGGCCGCCACGCCCAGGCCCCCTGCCAGGCCGAACCACTGCAGCCTGGTCCCACCCACAAACATAAGCACCGCGCCGATGGACAAAATCAACAGCGTGCCGGACAGGTGCGGCTCCAACAGCATCAGCACCGTGACCGTGCCCAGAATCAGCGCGAAGGGCAGCACGCCGGTGGAGAAGGTTTTCATCCTGTCATGATTCAGCGATATGATGTGTGAAAACACCAGCACCACCGAGAATTTTGCGATCTCGCTGGGCTGCAAGGTACCCAGCCCCGGCAGCACGATCCACCGCTTGCAGCCGTTGTACTCCGGCATAAACAGCACTACCGTGAGCAAAACCAGCGACAGCCCCAGCATCGGCCAGGCCAGCTTGTGCCAAATGTGGTAGTCCACCAGGCTGGCCGCGTACATGGCCGCCACGCCCAGCGCCGCAAACAACAGCTGCGGCCGGATGTAGGTGTAGGCGTCGCCGCGGCGGTACAGCGCCACCGCATACCCGGCCGAAAACAGCATGATCAGCCCATAACTGAGCAGTGCCAGCAATATAATCAGGAACGGCACATCGAACGTGGGCAGCGCCGCCGCCCGGGCCTTGAATTTTTGCACCAACACAGCCATACAAAACGCCCCCTGCGCAGAGTGTACGCAGGGGACGGTGGGTTTATTCCTTATTTATGCAGGTCCAGGCTCAGCATCGTGTAGGCGTTCTCGCCCTGCTGAACACTCTGGGAGCCGGCCTCGTAGCAGGCTTTCAACACTTCCATGTTTGGCTGAGGTGCATCGGGGTCGGCGATCGTACCGGTAGCCTGCGCTTCGGTATAGTTGTCAATGACTTGGGCACAGATGCGCCTGCGGTCCCGCAGCGGGGTCATCAGATTGGCCATCCACTGCTGGTACATACCATGGTAATCACTGCCGTGATCCGCAAACAGGAAGTAATATTCCTGCTCGACTTCCAGGGGCGAGGCCTGGCATTTGTAAAAGTCGGCCAGGGCGCCGCGCTTTTTGTCCGTGGCAAATCCACGGATGTCCGCCAATCCGTTGGGGAAAAGCTCCGGGTGGCGTATCCATTTTGAGTACGGCTCCATCTGGACTTTTAGTGCGTCGAAAATTTCGAGGAAATCCTCTAAGGCGATCTTCATTTCGCCCTTTTCCCACTTTTGGATCGTTCGCTTGTCACGGCCAAGGCGGTCTGCCAATTCACGCTGAGAGACATCTACGCTCTCTCGTGCTGCAACGATCGCTTCGGCCACGCGTAATCGATATTCGGACATAAGTTTCTATCTCCCCCATCATTACCCACTTTTGCCGGAAGAAGTAAAAGCAGCCGTACATTTTACGCCGCCAAAATTTCTGGCATTGGTTGTGTACTTTGCACATGGGGCTGTGATATATTGGTAGAAGCACCACGAGAAAAGCCACATAAACCATATATGTATTTTACAGCAATTTCCATTTATTGTCAACGCGTTTTGTGATGTAACATAATAAAATTGGGTGAGAATCGTGTATATCTATCGTGTCGTTCGTCAACAACTTTCCATACCGGGAACAGGCTGCTATACGACCTTTGGCATTGCCGCGCTGCAGCTTTTGGCCGGGCAGTGGCAAAAAGTGCGCTTTATCGCAGATGTATCGCTCAACCAGCAGCTTGTGGAGACACTGGCCGCCGCTTGCACCACCTGCCAGCTGGATCCCCGCCAGCTGGCGGATGTGGTAGAGGATGCGATTGTATAATTTAGAGGAAAGTGTGCAAATTTTGAAATAGCACTAAAATCGCCCGAATACACCAACGGCGCACCACCCTGATCAGGTGATGCGCCGTTATTTTTCTATATAGAAGATGCAGATTCAGGTCAATCCACCTGTCATCGCACCGCAAGCCCTTCGTGTTGCAGGTATTATCCCGTACTTCACAAAAAATGTAAATCGTTCCAAAGTATGATGCCGCAGAGCAAAAGCCGTGTTTAAAATTCGTCAATTTTTAGCAAATTTTATCGCTTTCATTAGATAATTGTGGACAAAGCGCACAAGCAATGCTACAATATAGCTATTCTGGGTTTTATTGTCCCCCCAAAGTAAGGAGAATCGCCGTGAAGCTGAACAACCGCCGCACTATTCTGGTGGGTCTTGCATTTTTGTCGATCTGCACATTCTGGCAGATGTACGACAGCGTAATGACCCTGATTTTGACCGATACCTTTAAATTGAACGAGACGTTCGCCGGGGCCATCATGGCCGCAGACAACGTGTTGGCGCTGTTTTTGCTGCCGTTCTTTGGGGCGCTGTCCGATAGAACACACACCCGCATCGGGCGGCGTATGCCCTTTATCGTGGGCGGCACGGCGGCGGCGGCCATTTTGATGAACCTCATCCCGCTGCTGGACGACCGCTATGCCGCCAACCCCAGCACCGGAACGTTAGTTCTGTTTATCGTGGTGCTGGGCCTGCTGCTGGTGGCCATGGGCACCTACCGCTCCCCCGCTGTGGCCCTGATGCCCGACGTCACCCCCAAGCCGCTGCGCAGCCGCGCAAACGCCATCATCAACTTGATGGGCGCGGTCGGCGGCATCCTGTACCTGGGGCTGGCCGCCGTGCTGTACCCGGCGTCCAAAACGAAGGGCGTGGAACACGTCAGCTACCGTCCGTTGTTCTTCATCGTCTCGATGATCATGGTCGTGGCTGTTGTCGTTTTGTACCTGACCATCAAGGAGCCGAAGCTTGAGGAAGCAAACCAGAAGCTGGAGGCCGCCCACCCCGAGTGGAACCTTGCCACCGACGACGGCGCAGGTCACGAGGTTTTGCCGACCCCGGTCAAGCGCAGCCTGGCGTTTTTGCTGGTCTCAATCTCGCTGTGGTTTATCGGCTATAACGGCGTTACAACGTGGTTTACCAAGTATGTAGAGGCTGTCATGGGCGAGGGCCTGGGCGGTGCGTCCACCTGCCTGCTGGTCGCCACGGCGGGCGCAATCGTCTCGTACATTCCCATCGGTACGCTGGCCGCCAAAATTGGCCGCAAGCGCACGATCCAGTGCGGTATCGTGCTGCTGGCCACCTGCTTTATTCTGGGTTACCTGCTGACCACGATGTACACCTCGATCCAGCCCATCATGTACGTGGTGTTTGCGCTGGTGGGCCTGGCGTGGGCCGCCATCAACGTGAACTCGCTGCCCATGGTGGTGGAAATGTGCCGCGGCAGCGACATCGGCAAGTTCACCGGATATTACTACACCTTCTCGATGGCCGCGCAGGTCGTCACGCCCATCGTGGCCGGCTCCCTGATGCGAGCCATCGACTACCGCGTACTGTTCCCCTACGCCGCCCTGTTTGTAGCCCTGAGCTTTGTGACCATGTGCTTCGTCAGGCACGGCGACACCAAAGCCGAGGCAAAGAAGGGGCTGGATGCGTTTGAGGATATGGATACGTAAACGACCTTTTCATTATTAACCTTTTAGGGGCCGTTGCACTAACAGCCCCTATTTTGTATGAAAATGCGTAAGACCATTTGGCCTTATGCCAGAGCCTTGCAAAAATCACTTGTGGGGGTTCTTGATGGCGGCCTGTCGGCCAAAAATCCCCGCAAGTACCCTAAAATATCGCTTATTACCGCTATTTTTGCGCTATTTCGTTCCATCCCCGCGTTCATTATTCTGGGGGTTCCTGCACAATTTTGCCTACACGAATTTGCGCATCAGTCCCCGCACCTTCCCTCTCACACTGAACGGTACAATGGTTCTGCATCAGTTGCAACTCCCATATAAATCGTTCTCCGTCAATGGAAATAATGCGTGGGACAAATGCGTCCAGAAATTCCCGGCTGACTTTTTCATCTGGGAAGAGATCATTCCAGGTGAACGCATCCCTCATCTCCGGCACTTGCCATCGCTCCTGAAGTCTCTCCAGCAGTGCCTTCTCCTGATTGATTTTTGTGTCATAGCTTCTGCGCAAGGCTTTGTAGGCTCGTTCGACTACAAGGCCTTCTTGTTTTGCGCTCTCCAACTCAGTCACGTCCTTCAAGATCTTCGCCATCCGTTTTTTGCATTGGCGTATCTTGTCCTGCGACTCCCTGCTGTAAGTTTGTTGGCGGCATAGTTCGCGGCAGCCCTCACGTATTTCTTCCCGGTACTCTGACCATGCTGCTGCAAAGACTTTTTCTGCCATTTTCTCCAACACCCAGCTATGTACTGTGTTGGTTCTGCACTTTGCCCCCATCTCAGCACCTGTCTGCGGGTTTGCGCGCCGGCACCCATAGCGTATGCTGTTGGGTGTCTTAAATTGGCGATACATTCCGGCTCCGCAGCTGCAGAACAGTCGGCAAGCCCATTTATCTCCCGGCGCTGTTCCTGCATTCCAGTATGTCTGCGCTGCCGGTCCTTGTTTTCGCGGCCCGCAGCTTGCTCTGCGCCTTCTGCATTTTTCCCACAGCTCTTCCGATACAATGGGCGGGAAATTTCCCTTGACACACTCCCGCTCCTCTTCCGGGATGCTGACTGACTTGTGGGTAAGATAGTCCGTGCAGCTGACTACCCTGCGGTACATATAGCCCTTGTAAATCGGATTTTTTATAATCCCGCGAACTTGCATAGTTGTCCAGCTATCGGAGCCATCTTTATTCCGGATTCCCTGCATATTCAGCTCATCCGCTATGATCGAACAGCTTATACCATCCGCGTACATTTCAAATATCTTCCGTACAGCTTCGACCTTGTCCGCCTCAATAGCAAGGGTCTTATGCTGCCTATCGTAAACATAGCCAAACGACGCATTGTGTGCTGACGGTTCACCTCGTTCTCTTTTCACCTGCTGCCCCGCTCTGGACCGCTCGCTAATTTTCCGACTCTCTTCCTGTGCCAAGCAAGCCAGGATCGACAGACGAAGTTCTCCGTCACTTTCCATCGTCCAGATATCTTCCATGACGAAATACACTTCGACGCCGCACTGCCGCAGCTCTCGCACCGTTTCCACCGTATCTACGGTATTGCGGGCAAACCGCGAGACCTCCCGCGTCACGATCAGATCAAACTTGCCCTCTTTGGCATCGTACAGCATCTTCATGAAAGCCCGGCGCACTTCCTTCACGGTTCCGGTCACGCCATCGTCCGCATACTGATTCACAACTGACCAGTTCGGGTACTGCGCTGCCAGCTTATGATACCATTCCATCTGGCTTTTAAGCGCTGCCGTCTGTGCTTCCAGCTCCGTGGAAACGCGCCCGTAGAAGGCCACCTTGCGCGGACGCCTGAGTGTTTTATCCGAATAACTCACTGATTATCCCTCCTAGCGCCTTCAGTATACCGCATTGTTTACGATTCCAAAAATGTACAAGTAGATGTTTTACTGAACTGCTTAGACGAGATATATCTCTACGCTTATATCCCGCCACCGAGCCGGATGCAGCTTGACGCCGGCCTTCCTCTGCCAATCGCTTGCCTCTTCAAAATCGATGATCTCCCTTGCAAGCGGAATGGGTTCTGCCAGAAAGCTCATATGCAATGACTGGCAGTCCTCATAGCGGTAATCCAGATGACGGCGTCTCTTGGCATCGCCCTCCTGCAGCAGAAAGCCGTGAGTCCTCATAGGCGGGACCACATAAGGTTTTTCCCCTTTCTTCTGTTCCACAATGTCCGGTGTGGTCTCAGGGTTGACCAATTCACCAGCCTTGTAGGTCCTGATCTGCTGGATGCGGGGTTTTTCCTTGGTCTCTGGCGGTTTTGGTTTGATTTTTTCCGTGAGTGAGAGCAGCCATATGTACCGTTCTCCGCTTTTGATGATCCGCCGCACATACACATCCAGAAAGTACTCGTTGATCTCTCCGCCTGAAAAGTCTGCAGAATCGCAGAGGGATGCTTCCAGCTTTTCCAGATCCAACTGTTCTTCTGCGCTGTTTTGCTGTTCAGCCTCCTGCAGTGCTTTCTCCGTTGCCATGACTTTTTCGTTCACCTGCGTGCTCATTTTCATGAACTCCGCGAGAGATATCCTGCTCTGTGCACGTCCCTGCACCAGTTTGTCCATCTCACCGTTCAGATCCTCCAGTTGCTTTTTCAGTGAGATTACCTCTGGTGACTCTGTATTGTTCTGCAGGTACTCATTCAATTCCTCGCCCAGCTTACGCAGATCATCGTTGTGTGTTACCCAAATGGTCTGATACATCTTCTTTGCGATCATTTCCATTTTCCAGTCCCAGGTATATGGCAGTGGGCACGGCACGCCAAAGCCCTTTTCGTCCCGGACCCTTTTGCTGAGTTTTTTGGTAGCAGAGCACATAAGACGGACATCACTTCTGCCATTGCGCCTCTTGTCATGCCCTTCACACTGGTATCTGGCACCGCATTCACAGTAGAGCACCTTCGCCCACTTGTTTTGCGGAAAACCTGTACCAAACCCGTATGTCCTTCCCTCTTTGTCCACATTGTGAGCAGCACGGTTCTTTCGGATCGCAAAGCAGGTGTCCCACAGCTTCTCCGAGACGATCGGCGGGAAGTCTCCCTTGACAAGGGAATAATCGCGTTCACTGTGGTAAATGCGCTCCTGGCTCAGGTAATCCTTCACATGTGACTGGTTATAGGCCTTATAGCCCTTGTAAACGGGCTTTCGCAGTACACGCGACACTTTACTCGCCGTCCATGTGCAGCCGCCTCCGCCGTCTTTCCGGCCCTCTGCCATCAACATGTTGGCCACTGCGGTTTCACCATAGCCGTTCGCGTACAGCTCATAGACCCGACGAACGGTATCGGCCTGTTCCTCGTTGATGGTGTAGGTTTTATTGACCTTGTCCAGGTCATAGCCGAGAACATTGCCGTTACCGTACAGTACGCCATTTTCACGGCTGATTTTTTGCCCCGCCTTGACACGCTCGCTGGTCTTGCGGCTCTCGTCCTGCGCGATACTGGCCATGATCGTAAGGCGAACTTCACCATCCCCGTCCATTGTCCAGATGCCGTCATTCACAAAGTAAACTTCAACGCCATACTGCTTCAGTTCGCGCGTAGCCTTCAGTGCATCCACCGTGTTGCGGGCAAATCTCGACAGCTCACGGGTCACGATCAGATCAAATTGACGCTGCCGGGCGTGGTCCATCATCTGCATAAACGAGGGGCGTTTCTTCATCTGTGTACCGGTGATGCCCTCGTCAATATACTGCGCCACCACGGTCCAGTTCGGGTTGCGTTCTGCAAGGTTTGCATACCATTCCATCTGGTTTCCCAGTGCAGAGATCTGTTGCTCATGTTCGGTTGAAACGCGGCCATAGAACACCACGGTGCGCGGCCGGTTCTTATAGGTCCCAAGATAGTCTTCCATTTCTCTTTTCCCGCTTACAACAACATTACGCGGCGAAGCATGTCTGCCGTATGCGATACATTCTCTAGCGCAAGGCTCATTTGGGCCCGTTCACGTTTTTCCGGGTCTTCTTGCAGGAGGCACTCCAGCGTGTCCTGCAGCTCCTCCACACGCCGTATAATCAGTCTGTAATCCACCGGAGGATATTCGATCGGCGGTTTCTCCGCAATCAGACAGCGAATATATTTTTCTCTAGTCATTCGACTATGCGCGACTTTTGCATTCAACACTTCGAGTTCCTGCATGGGCAAACGCACCTTGATTTCCTTGTAGCCTTCCTTGAGTGCCATAACAATCATCCCTTCTGCTGCATTTCCGTGTAGCTTGGATCTCTTCTGGTTTCATTGTACTCGTTCTCGAACTCAGTGTGAAATGTACACTTTAAACATCTCCGCATAATTCCAAAAGCTGCAGGGAGGAATTGTACGGGGTCGCCTTTCTATAACGGCACAAAAATGCCGTGGAAGATGATTCCTCCACGGCACGATCTGTCGTTATAGCTGTTGCGTTTCTCTCCCTCTGCCATTCCAGACAGGCAACCCTTCCCGGCGCTGTGCCCTGCATCCCGTTGCCGGGGTACAGTATGTTTCCTCGCTTCTTGGCACGCTCCCTATCCGATCCTGGCGCTGCTTCCCCAAAGCGGTACTGCAGAGGACGCTATTCTCTTGTTAGAAGGTTTTTGGCCTTCTATACTATAAGAGATGTAAATTTCGGACAAAAGCACACCTCGAATTCGTTAAATTTACAAAAAGTTCACAATTGAAGCTATCCCCCAATGAAGAAAGGCACTGATGCCCTTTAGCCCATCGTAAAGGCTCAAAAGAAGCAGATGATGTAATGCATTTCTCACAAAATGTAGCTGAGTTCTTTATTGGTCGCATCCATCAAATAAGTTATATGCTCAATTCTTATTCGTTGCCTGTTCTGCAATTTAGTTGTGGGGGGTCTTGATGGCGGTAGGTTTGACTATGTGTTGTAAAAAGTACCCTGAATTACACCCACTATCGCTTTATCGCTATTTACTTGCCATTTCGGGTCTGCTCACGCCGTTATTTACGTAGGATTGTACAATTTTTACAGTGCAAGTTTGCACATCAGTTCCTGCACCATCATTTCACACTGAATTGTATAATATTTCTGCATCAGTCACGGTCGTTCACTACCGATAGTAATATTGTTCGAAACAAACGCCTTCAAAAATTCCCGGCCGACTTTTTTCATTCGAGAAGAAGTCTCCCAAGTTGAACACTCTCCTTGTCCGGCACTCACCATTGCTTCTGAGATCTCGTCAGCAGAACCTTTTCGCGATTGATTTAGGGCAATACCGCATAATTCTAAGTGCCGATACGGCGAGCGAGGTGCGGTAGATGCTAAGCCAAAAGCGCAGATAATACTGGATGTCTTATCGAGCATTTTGGCA
>OJPZ01000025.1_pt1 | contig 111849 bp, 89 predicted proteins | sample 1598611 | NCBI WGS metagenome assembly OJPZ01 (sample SAMN03922494, study PRJEB24848) | human gut metagenome | isolation source: stool sample | host: Homo sapiens | place: Germany | collected 2011-11
GCAAACAAGATATTTACTCTTTCCTGCGCTTCTCTTTACCTACCAATACCGAACCAAGTGTTGGTACGCCCCTTGTGAATAAACTTATTTGACGACGGCTCCGATCACCGTCTTGCCCTCGCGCGAAGCGCCGGTCTGGTCGACCGTGCTGACCGCCTCGCCGAACGCCGGGTCGAGCGTCTCGCCCAGTATCTTCAAATCCGAAGCGGACATGCCGTACTGGCGTGCCGGATTCGCGTCGCCGAGCAGTACGCAGGTCTTCATCGTACCGCCGTTGTCGCCCAGCGGGCTGAGCATCGAAGCCGGATCGAACGCCGCGCCTCCGACGGCCATACCGTCGGCATTGTAGACCGTGCCTCCGATAATGGAGCTGACGACCTTGTAACTGGCGTCCTTGAACCAGGCGACATCGTCGGCAGCGCCGTCCGTCGTATTGCCGGAGATCAGCGTATTGTAGACCTCGATGGCCCCTTCGACGGCAGCCTGCTGCAATCCGGCGCCGTTTCCGGCCGTCACCGTCGTGTTGCCGGCAATCGTACAGCTGACGATCACCGCCTTGCTCGGTTTGGCCGCCGTGCCGTAGACCGCGATACCGCCGCCCTTTCCGGAATGGTTGCCGTAAAGCGTCGAATTGACGATCACCAGGTTGCCGTTTTCGCGGACGTAAATACCGCCGCCGTTCTTGGTGGCATGTTCGGGATTGACGCTGTTGTTCGAGATCGTGGTGTTGCTGATCAGCACGTTGGTCTTGCCGCCCGTGTCGCCGAAGATATACATGCAGATACCGACTCCCGAGGTCTTGTTGTTGTTGAACGTACAGTTGTTGATCCGCAGCAGTTTGGCTCCGTCGGCCCACAGACATCCGCCGTTGTATGCCGCCGTCGACTTGGTCGCGTTGTCAGAGACCACGCAGTTGTCGAACAGCGCCTCGGCTCCCGCGTCGACGCGGATCGCACCCATGCGGATGTCCGTATTTTCGACAATCTTGCAGTTGAGGATGTCCACCGTCGCGTTGCCGATGAAAATGCCCGCGCCGTAACTCTGGAAGAACTTCACGCCGTTGATCGTCGTGCTGCCCACCGTGCCGAACTGCGACGAACCGTTCTTGATCGTGAATCCGTCGAGCGAGGCCTTCATGCCGTTCATCTTGGCCGCCGTCACCGCAACCACGTGGCATACGGCATGGTTACCGTCCAGAATCGTCTCGTTCACGGCAGGATCGGCCACGGCACCCTCGGCCGCATCGGCCGGATAGCCGCCGATCATCGAGAAGTTGCTGTGGATCTCGAACGTGTTGTCCAGCGCGGTCTTCATGCCCGTCAGCGGCACCGAAGGCACGTAAGAGCCCGCAGCCACGTGGATCACGTCGCCGTTCATCGCCAGGTCGATGGCGTTGGCCAGCGTGGTCGCCGTCTCCCACGTCAGACCGTCCTTGTCGGCCGAGCCGTCGGTCTTGACGTAGTAGTGCGTCGCAAGATCCGAAGCGCTCGCGGCGGCCTGCGTCACGGGCAGCGTGGTGTTCTCGCCCTTGATGACATAGGCCGAGATCGTCGCCGTGCGTTCGTCGAGCGTACGGTTGGCAGCCACGGTCACGGTGATCGTGGCGTCGCCCTGTCCGTACGACGGATCGAACGACACCCAGTCCTTGTCGCATTCGATGCGCCACGGAAGGTTCGATTTGATCGAAAGGTCGTAGTCCTTGGTAGCCTTCTCTGCGATGATGCTCTCCTCCACGAACGACAGTTCGGGTGTCTCGGGAGTAAAGGCCGTATCGTCGCTAAAATCCTGGCAGGCTCCCAGCGCCGCGCATGCGGCCGTCAGGAGCAGGTATTGAAATATCGTTTTCATCGGTTCCGTCGTTTATTGTTCAACAATCGCCAGTCCGGTCGCCACCTTGCGCATGACCCCGCCTTGGTCGGTCGGCCAGTTCAGCAGTTTGAGTTCGCCCTCCGCGCCGTCACGGGCGATGAAGGTCGACGAGCCTCCGCCGTCGAGGTTGAGCGCGTCGTAGGCTCCGCAGGCCGACATCAGGTTCATCAGGTCCAGCAGGTCGGCGCCGTTCGAGTAGTAGAAATTACGGCCGTCGACCACCATCAGGTAGACCTCCTTGCCGTCCTGCGACACGCCGATTGCGGTGCGCGGTTCCATGTTCGCCACCGGCATCGTGTTGGCGCTCTGGTCCAGCTGCTCGCCGTTCTTCAGCAGCAGCGTGCTGCGGCCGCAGACCGCCTCGCGGACGATGTCCTTGTCGAGAGCGTACTCCTCCGCCGTGAAGCAGTAGGCCGTGTTGTCCTTCGAGATCACGAAGACGTTGCAGTCCGTACGGTTGAACGAAGTCTTCACCGCCACGCCGTCGCGGTAGCACACGCCGTAGGGAATGTAGGTCGTCGTATTGAAGAAGTCGGCGTTCGTACCGCCCAAGACTCTCTTCCCGTTCTTCTGCATCGCCTCGAGCTGCTTCATAATCGTCTGTCCGGTGCCCACCGCGTCCTTGTCGTTGGCGAGCGTCGTGCGCAGGGTGATTTTGTCGCTCAAGGCAATCCGGAACAGGAACATCTGCATGGCCAGTCCGTCGTCGGCCAGAAATGCCATCTCCAGCACATCCACACCGTCGGCCAGGTTGTAGGCCCTGTCGCTCTTCACATGAGCCACATATCCATTCGACCCGTCGACGATGCTCTGTCCCCAGGCTGTCTGAGCCGTCGTGTCGAACTTGGCGTATTCGTCGAAAGCATTCGAATTGTCGCACGCCGCAAGCAGCCACACGCACAACAGCATTCCGATCATATATCTGTATGTTTTCATCGTTTTATCGTTTTATGCATATTGGACAATCCCGCTAATAACCCGGATTATTCGGTTTGAGATTCGGGTTATAAAGCAGTTCCCGGCTCGGAAGCGGCATCAGGCACTGGTAGTCCTTCGTGCCGAGCGTCTGCGTAGCCTTTCCGGTCCGCACGAGGTCGTACCAGCGGAAACCCTCGGCGAGGAACTCCAGACGGCGCTCCTGAAGCACCGCGTCGAGAAAATCGGCTTCGTTCGCCGGACTCACCCTGTCCAGACCGCGCTTTTCCCGCAGCTCGTTGAGACGATCCAGACCGCCGTTGAGACCCTGCGCCTCGGCGCTGATCAGATACATTTCGGCCAGCCGCGAAATCACCACGGGGTCCGACCCGGTCTGCCCGCTGGGGTATTTGTTGATGAAGTTCAGGTTGTCGAGCGTGGTGATCGACACCTCCTTGCGCAGGTCCTCGTCGGCGTACATCGTCATCACGTCGCCCGCGGGACGGTAGTTGTAACTGCCCTTGTTGGGGTGGTTGTAGGAGTAGAACTGGTTGGAAATCTTGATCGACGAACCGTCCTCGGTCAGGCACGAGAAGGCGAAGATCACCTCCTTGTTGGCCTTCGAGCGGAAAATCTTGTCGAAGTCGTCGAGTGCGTAGTTCGGATTGGTGATCAGGCTCTCGGCCAGCTCTTTGGCCTCGCCCTTCTTGCCCAGATAGAGTTTCACGCGCGCTTTCAGGGCCGTCACGGCGGCAGGCGACACATAGTAGAAACTGTCGGCGCTCAACCCGTTCAGGAAGCCCGAAGCCGCGTCGAGGTCCTCCTCGACCAGCGCCCAGGCCATCGAGGCCGGGTCGCGCGAAACCTTGGCCTGGGTGTTCTGCCGCAGGACGGGCACGTCGCCGAAGCGGGTCACCAGACAGAGATAGATATGCGCCCGGAAATAGTGGCACTCGCCCAGCACCCGGTTCCGCGTGGGGCTGTCGGCCAGTCCCTCGGCGATCGACATGACGTTGTTCACCTGCAGAAGCGCCTTGTAGTAGCCGTTCCACTGGCTGCTGACAAACGTATGCAGCGCATTGGAAAGCGAATTGATCAGGTCGATCGGGCGGCCCGTGCTGGTCATCAGCTCACCGCCGAAGAGGTCGAACGCGATGTAGGAGTAGTAGGTCGGACCCTCCTGGACCTTGTTGTACATTCCGATGCGCAGCGCCTCGATGTCGTCGGAGCCGACCACCGTCGGAGAGACCGCCGAATGCGGCTCGATGTCGAGCATGCTGCCGCAGGCGCCCATCAGAGGCAGCAGGGCAAGCAATATTATTTTATGCAACGATTTCATGATTAATCGGATTTAGAAAGTGATGTTTACGCCTAACTTGAAGATGCGCGGCTGGGGAACGCCGTCGTTATCCTCGCCGTAGAAGCGCGGATCGAGGTTCACGCTCGTCTCGGGGTCCCAGCCGGGATAACGCGAGCAGAGGAAGACGTTGTCGCCTTGGGCATAGACCCGGAGTCCCTTGAGGTGGATTTTCGAAACCAACCGCTGCGGGAAGGTGTAGCCCAGCGTCACCGAGCGCAGGCGGATGAACGATCCGTCGGTCAGGTACATCGTCGAGTTCTTGCCGTTCCAGCCGCTGTACGAGTAGATCGCGCGCGGATATTTGTCCGACGTACCGGGTCCCGTCCAGCGGTTGTCGGCATAGGCCTTCAGCAACGAGCGGGTATAGCCGGGCTTGGAGCCGTGGATCATCCACGACGCATACACGTCGTTACCGTAGCTGTACGTAAAGAAGAGGCTCAATTCCAGCCCTTTGTACTTGAAGGTGTTGTTCCAGCCGCCCGAGAATTTGGGGTTGGGGTTGCCCGTGACGATACGGTCGTCGTCCGTGATGTTCCCGTCGCCGTTGCGGTCCCAGTACTTGACGTCGCCGGCGCGCACGCCCTTGTCGTAGAGCGCCTGCGGCACCTCGCCGTCGTACTGGTAGATGCCGTCCGTGCGGAAGATGTACCACGAACCCACCGTCCGGCCGAGTTTCAGCGCGCGGTTGGCGCCGATCGACAGCAGGTCGTCCTCCAGCAACGCGGTGAGTTTGTTGACGTTGCGCGCGATATTGAGCGACGAACTCCACAGCACCTTGCCCAGGTTGAAGTGGGTGTTGATCGTGAACTCGACGCCCTTGTTGCGCATCGAGCCGATGTTGCTCAGGATCGAGGTTTCGCCCGTCGTGGCGTGCACGGGCTTCGAGTAGAGCAGGTTGTTCGTGTTCTTCAGGTAAACGTCGGCGATCATGTTGATCTTTCCGCCCAGAAAGCTCAGGTCGAATCCGGCGTTGTACTGGTCGGCGGTCTCCCACGTCAGGCGGTCGTTGCCGCTCGACGAGATGGCGATGCCGCTCTGGCCGCCGTAGTTGGTGCCGCCGCTGATCAGGGCCTGCCAGCCGTAGTTGCTGATTCCGTCCTGGTTACCCGTGCGGCCGTAGCTGGCGCGGATCTTCAGTTCGGTCTTCTCGGCGTCCCAGAACGACTCGTTCGAGACGTTCCAGCCGACCGACACCGAGGGGAACCAGCCCCAGCGGCAGTCGGGCGCGAAGCGCGACGAACCGTCGGTACGGATCGTCGCGTTGACGACGTAACGGTCCTTGTAGGCGAGGCTCAAACGGGCGAAATAGGATTCGATGGCATATTCCGACAGTCCGGCGCTGGCCCCGACGATGTTCGCGGCCACGCTCGCCACGTCGAACGCCGGCGAGGGGTAGTTCTGCGCGTCGATGTACGACGTGCGGCTCTTGGTCTTGAGGAACGAGTGTCCCACCATGGCCCCGAGTTCGAAATCTTCGCCGATCTTGCGGTTATAGTTGGCGTAGAGGTCGATCGTATTGGTCATCACGAACCGGTTCCGGTCCAGGATACGGCCGTTGTCAGCAGCGTAGGGGTGGTTCTGGTTGTAATAGACGTAGTCGTAGGTGTAGGCCGAGTCGTTGTTGTACGACGCCCTGACCGTCAGCCCCTTGGCGATCTGCGCCTCGGCCCAGAACGAACCGATGAAGCGGTAGTTGTCCGTATAGGAGGTCTCCTCGGAGAGAATCTGCACGGCATTGTGCAGCAGCAGCTCGTCGGTTCCGCCCGTGTAATAGCCGCCGTTGGGTTTGTAGGGACGGTCGAAGGGGCGCTGCTGCACGGCGCGTCCGATGATCGTCGAGCCGAGGTCGGCGCCCGGGATACGGTTGTTGTGCAGATAGTTGCCGCTGATGTTGGCGCCCACCTTCAGCCATTTGAACATTTCGTGGCTGATATTCGACTTGAGGTTGACCTTCGAGATGTCGTTCGTCTTGATGACGCCCTCCTGGTAGTTGTAGCTGCCCGAGAGGTAATATTTGGTCTTGGCATTGCCGCCCGAAAACGACACGTCGAAATAGTGCGACTGGCCGAGGCGGGTGATCAGGTCGAGCCAGTCGGTGTCGGGCATGTTCCCGTAGGGATTCTGGATGTGCTTGACATAGCCCGAACTGTTGATCGTGAAGCCGTTCTGACGGTTGTAGTTGTCGACGCCCTCGTTGAAGACCTCGACGTACTGCTTCGAGCCGACGTACTGGCGGCGCCCGGTGTTGGGAAACTGCGTGATGCTGAAGCCGTAGTTGACCTTGACCTCCGATTTGCCCTCGCGGCCCTGCTTGGTGGTGATCAGCACGACGCCGTTGGTGGCGCGCGAGCCGTAGATCGCCGCCGAGGCGGCGTCCTTCAGCACCTCGATCGACTCGATGTCCGTGAGGTTGAGCGTCGCCAGCGAACTCATGCCCTCGCCGAACGAATAGAGCGACGCCGAGTTGTTCGACAGCGGAATGCCGTCGATCACGTAGAGCGGCTCGTTGCTGGCGCTGAGCGACGACGAACCGCGGATGCTCATCTTCTCGGCCGAACCGAGGTTACCCGAGCTGGTCGAGATCGACACACCGGCGATGCGGCCCTGGAGGAGCTCCGAGGGCGACATCACGCTGCGCATGTTCTCCTCGGTGGGCTTGAACTGGCTGATGGCGTTGGTCACCAGACTGCGGCGCTGCGTACCGTAACCGACCACGACCACCTCGTCGAGAGCCATGTTGTCGTTTTCGAGCCGGACTTCATAGAACTTGGCCGGATCGCCCACCGCAACCTCCTTGGTCTTCAGACCGAGGTAGGAGACGATCAGGCGGACATCCGTGCGCGACCCGATCCGGACGGAGAACGAACCGTCGAGGTCGGTGGTGGCACCGATGGTCGTGCCGTCGACGATCACCGTGGCGCCGGTGACCGGGTTACCGGCGCTGTCTTTCACAACGCCCTTCACGACGGCATTGGCCGAAGCGCGGGCCGCGGAGTCCCGCTTCGCGGGGGCGGACATGATGGCGATCATCTTGCCCTCGACGCTGCTCACGACGTTCTGTCCGGCGAACATCTTTTCGACGACAGCGCCGATCTCCTCATTTTCGACATCGAGGGTGATCTTCTTGTTCACATCGGCATCCTTCGTCTTGATGACGAACGAGTAGCCGTAATCCTTTTGCAGGCGTTCGATCGCCGCCTTGACGGTCGCATTGCGGACCGACAGGCTCACCTTCTGGGCCTGGGCCGCGGAGGCCTGGAACAGGAAGCACAGAAGCGCGGCAAGCGTGATCAAACTTTTGACGGAAGGTAAAAGTTTATTCATTACGTTAAGATTTGAAGTTTTGAGAAATAGGTCATTAAAGGTTCCGTTCGTTTTGCATACTACATGATATGGTTATTTTAGGGGTGGCGATATGTAATAGACCTCGGCTTCCCTGCGCACCGAGAAAAGGCGGTCCTTGTTGAGCGCGTCGAGGATTTCGTCGAGCGATTCGTTGTTGATGAACGATGCGTAGTAGGTCTCGTCGCACAGCGACTTGTCCGTGACGACGATCTCGACGGCGAAGTGGCGGCGCAGGTCGGCGACGATGTCGCCCAGGGTCTGCTCCACGAAGAAGAAGTTGTCGTTGTCGATCCAGTTCGCATAGGAATCGGGATCGAAATTGAGGAAATCGATGTGATTGTTGGTCTTGTTGAAGCGGAGGATGTCTCCGGGAGCGAGGGTGAGTTTCCCGTTCATTTTCGACGCCTTGATGCCGACCGACACCTTGCCGTGCACCAGGCTCACCTCCGATTTGGCGTCCTCCTGGTAGGATTTGAGGTTGAACTGCGTGCCGAGGACCTTCACCTCCAGCCGGTCGGCGGAGACGATGAACGGGCGGTCCTCGTCGCGGCGGACGTCGGCGAACATTTCGCCCGACAGGTAGACCTGCCTCATCGAGCGGTTGAACTGCCTGGGGTAGATGAGTTTCGTGCCGGCGTTGAGCCACACGTGCGTGCTGTCGGGCAGCACGACCTCGCGGCGCTCGCCCATGCCGGCATAGACCTCCACCCACTCGCGCGGGGTGTTGGCCTGGTGTCTGTAATGGAGCGCCAGGACGACGGCGGCAACGACGGCGGCGTATTCGATTATACGGAGGGGCCACCGCCACCGCCGGGCGTTACCGCTGCGGGGGGGGGAATTCGGGGCGGGGCATGCCGCGAGGATCGAGTCCAGCTTACGCCGCACGCGCTCCTTGCCCTCGGGATCGTATTCGGTCTCGGTGGCGTCCAGCAGGTCGCTGAACAGCTGATCCAGCCCCGGGTCCTTCAGCCGCTCCCGCAGCCACATGCGCACCTGCTGCGCCTCGGCTTCCGTGCAGTTGTCCCGCATGTAGGCGAGCAGCTGTTCGCGCGACATATTTTTCTTGGTATCCATAGGTTTCTTCTTGTTTTCAGGAGAATAGCACGAAAAAGAGCATCACGACGGAGATCGTCTTGCGGATCTGCTTGATCGCCAGGTCGACGTGCTTTTCGACCGTGCGGATCGAGAGGTTCAGCACCCGGGCGATCTCGGCATTGGTCATGTTGCGGTCGTAGCGCATGGCGAATATCTCGCGCCGCTTGTCGGGCATCGAACGCATCACCGAGTCGATGAACCCGACCCGTTCGCGCACGTCGACGTAGTCGTAAACGTCCGTATCGCCGTCGGCGACGTCGAGCATCGCATCGTTGATGTCGCTGCGCAGCATGTTGTACCGCAGCCGCATGTAGTCGAAGAGTTCGTTGCGCGTGGCGACCAGCAGGTAGTTGCGCACCGACAGTTCGGGGTTGACCTGCTCCTTGCGCATCCACATTTTGACGAAGACGTTCTGGATGATGTCCTCCGCCACGGAAGCGTCCTTGATGATATGCCTGGCGAACGTGTGCAGCAGGTCGTAGTAGCGGTCGAAAAGCACTCCGAAGGCTGCTTTGTCGCCGCCGCGCATCATCACGACGAGTTCCGAATCCCGTAAACAATTCTGCATGCCGGTCAGTATTTGCTCATGTCCGTAACCGCATAGGGCGTCCGGCAGGCCTCCAGCGCCGCCCGGATCGCCACCGGGGCGTTGGCGTCGGTAACCGGCGTCGAATACCCCGTCGACGAGGTGCTGGCGGTCGAATAGCGGTAGCCGTTTCCCTCGACGCTGACGCCCGTGCAGGGCGTGACGAGCGTCCGGAACACCGTCGCGGCGGCCGCGTAACGGCTGATTCCGTAGTCCATGTGGTAGGAGTCGCGCGTGAGGTCCATCCCGTTGTCCCTGTTCAGCGACGAAGTCCGCAGGTTCTGGAGCGACGTTCCCGAGGGGATCACGATGTCGATGCAGGTCTGGGCGGTGATCTTCCGCACCTGGGCCACGATCGCCTCGAACATCGCCTGCTGGTTGGCGAAATATTTCGGATAATGGGAGTGGTAGGCTCCGTAGGCCTGGGCCATGATGTACCCGATCGTGGGACGGTCGAGGGGCTGCGCCTGCTGGATGTAGTCGCAAAGTCCGGAAATCGCGCCCCGCTCGGTCTCGTCCCATTCCCACGCATAGTACGAACCGGTGTGCTCCTGCAATGTCACGATGTCCCACGTATCCGACTCGACGATGCTCTTGAGCGAACGGTTCAGCGTCCCTTCGTTCTCCCACTTCGTCGCTCCCGGCTCACAGTAATAATAGGTGCAGATGTCCGGCGCCGTATAGTTTTCGAAAAATTCGGGCAGTTTGTAGCCGCCGTGATAGGCCCGCACCATCCGGACATGGGTGATCCCGGCGCTTTTCAACATCCCCGGCAGATGCTCCGTGGCGTCGACCGTAAAACTGTTTCCGATAAAGAGTATCTTGAGGGATTTGCCTCCCGCCGGCAGCGGCGGGTTGAACGTGCCGCCCAGTTCGCTCCCTATCCGGATCACCTCGCCGTCGGCGAAGACGAAGCAGATGTATTTCCCCGTGTCGAGCACGCAGCGCAGGGCAACGGCTCCGTCCGCAGGAGCCGCTATGCCCGTGTCGGCCCCGTCGAAAGCAATCGTCCCGCCGGTCGTCAGCGTCACCGCAGGCGACGCTCCGCCCCGCAGGGCCTCCGCATCGGCTTTCACCGCCGTCGCGTCGCCGTCGGCCGCCCAGTAACCGCCGCTGCTGACCGTAAAGACGGGAATCGCGCCTTTCCGAACGCCCCGCGTCGCGGCGCCTTTGAACCCGAATTTCAGCACCCCTCCGGCGGTCGTCGTCACCGACTCGGCATAATTGCAGGCCTCCACGCGTGCTTTCAGGTAGGCTTTCATCTCGTCGGTCGAACCGAACAGGTCGACCGACTCCTCCCCTGACACCTTCTGGGAGACGAGCACGACGACCGGTTCCGCACCGCCGTATGCGATCGTCAGCGACGAGGTGCGCTGTTGCGCCAAGGGGTTCGCCTGGGCGGTGATTCCGACCTTCGCACTCCCCGTGCCTTCCGCCGGAACGGCCTCCAGCCATTCGTCGTCGCACACGATCTTCCAATGCGCCGTCGTCGAGATGCTCAACTGCAAGGTCGTTTTCCCGGACTCGAAATTCAGCGAAGCCGGAGCCGCATAGAATCTGACGTCGGGATTTCCGTCGTCGTCCTTGCCGGAAGAGCAGCCGGCTGCTGCTGCAAACAGGGCAAAAATCAGCAGGTGAAAGAGAAGTTTTTTCATAAGTTCATCGGGTCGGTTATAATAAGTACGAACGGGACGAACCCTCTACGTAACCGAAAATGCAATTTCATGGAAATGGAATACGACGCCCCGGAACCGGAGCGGTGAATAAAGCGGAATAAGACCCCGGACGGGAACCGGAGGCCTGCTTTCAGCCCCGTCCCCCGTCCGGCGTCGCTCCGTAAGGTCATCCCCGGAGCCGGATTGTGGATTCAATCGGTTTATCTGTTCCCGGAACGTTCCGGCAAGCTGCCGGTAATTTCGGCCACCCGCCGGGCCACCGTTTCGGGCGTTACGGCTTTCAGACAGCGGTAGTCGCCGTAACGGCAGGGCTTGTTGCCGAAGACCGAGCAGGGACGGCACGCCATGTCGGCCTGCAAAACGTCCCCGGGCGGAATCCCGTAGCCCAGAAACCCCAGCCCGGGATGCGTCGCGCCCCATACCGACACCACGGGCGTCGCGACGAGCGACGCCAGGTGCATCACCAGCGAATCCATCGTCACCACGCAGTCCAGGTTGGCGATGAGGTCCATCTCCCCGGCGAAGCGGACCTTGCCGTACAGGGCCGTGACGTTGGGATACGTGCGCTCCATCTCCTCGGCGAACGCCTGTTCGGCCCCTCCGCCCCCGTGGATGAAAACCCGCCCGTAACGCTCCGAGAGCATCCGCACGAGTTCGCGGCTCTGCGCTTCGGGATAGGTCTTGCCCCGGTGTGCGGAGAAGGGGGCAAAACCCACCCACACGCCGTGTTTCTCCCCGAAGGGATTGGGACGCTCCCGGTGCACGGCGGGCGCGGGGTCGTCCGGCTCGAATCCCAGCTTCCGGAAAACGTCGCAGTAGCGCAGCACCGTGTGGCGCAGCGGCTCCATGCCGCGGCCTCCGCAACGGATGAACGCCCGTTTTTCGGCACGCCCCTTGTCGATATGCGCCGTCGGAACGCCGTGCAGGCGCATTGCGAGGCGGAATGCCTTCGAACGCAGCACGTCGTGCACGTCGGCCACGGCGTCCACGCCCAGCCTCCGGGCTTCGGCCGCCAGCCGCCACATCCCCGCGAGGGTGCGGTGGGCGCCCCGGGTGTCGACGTCGAGGAACCCGACATCCAGCCCCGCGAAGAAGGGCCTGAACATGGGCCGCGTCGCCACCGTGACCCGCAGGCCGGGATAGGCGGCCGTCAGGGCGCGGAGCGCATGCGGCAGCATCGCCACGTCGCCCATCGCCGAGGTGCGCATCACCAGCAGATGACGCGGGACCGGCCCGCCGCACCGGAGCACACCGCTCCCGGCCGCCGCACCACCCTCGCGTCCCGCGCCTGTGACGCCGTTCGTCGTTTCCGCGCTATTTTTTCTGCCCATAGAGCACCGGATTCAGTGCAGGGTCGTTGTACATTTTCATCTGTTTGTAGGTCTTCATGTACTTGCGCCCTGCCTCGATGTCCTCGATCAGTTCTTCGATGGCCCGCGAAAGGTCGGCCTGCTGCGCGAGCAGCACGTCCAGCTTCTTGCGGCAGGCCGCGCGATGCGCCTCGTCCACGTCCGTACGCTCCGCCTCGCGAGCCATGTGGTAGATTTTCAGCGCCAGGATCGACAGGCGGTCGATGGCCCACGCCGGGGTCTCGGTGTTGAGACGCGCGCCTTCGGCAGGCGTTATGTCCTTGTACTTGTCCAGCAGGTAGGAATCCACGTACTCCACCATATCCGTACGGTCCTGGTTCGACTTGTCGATGCGGCGCTTGATCTTCAGCGCCTCCGCGGGGTCGATGGCCGGGTCGCGGATAATGTCCTCCAAGTGCCACTGCACCGTGTCGATCCAGTTCTTGTGGTAGAGCAGATGGTCGATCGTACCCGGTGCGTAGGGGTTGTCGATGGGATGGTCCACATCGTCCCAGCGGTGATACTCCTCGATGGACCGGTTGAAAATACGGTTCGCGTTTTCGGTAAACATAGCTTGCGGTTTTATAGTATTATTGGATTTTTCACCGGAAAATCATACCTTTGTCGGTAACGATTAAACAAAGATAATGACTTTTTCCAAAAAAGCAATACTCCTTTCGGGAATCCTCCTTTGCGCGTTCGTGCAGCTCGGGGCGCAGGTGCGCCAGACACGCGAAGAGTACATCAGCCGCTACATGCCCATCGCCATCGCCCACATGGAGCGCTACGGAATCCCCGCGAGCATCACCATGGCGCAGGGAATCCTCGAATCCGACTGCGGCAACAGCCTGCTGTCGATGAAGTCGAACAACCACTTCGGCATCAAATGCAAGCGCAACTGGACGGGCGACAAGGTCTACCACGACGACGACGCCAAGGGCGAATGCTTCCGGTCCTACCCCTCGGTCGAGGCGTCGTACCGGGACCACGCCGAATTCCTCGACTCGCAGCCCCGCTACGACTCGCTGTTCGCCTACTCCTCCGACGATTATAAGAGCTGGGCGCGGGGCCTCAAGGCCGCGGGCTACGCCACGGCCCCCGACTATGCGCAGCGGCTCATCCGCATCATCGAAGAGAATCAGCTTTTCCTGCTCGACCGGCCCGACGGCGCACGGCTCTACGCCTCGCGCTACGGGCTGAAACGCGACCCCGAGGAGTGGTTCTCGTCGCAGAGCAGCGTGGAGGAACTGGCCCGGACCGGGGGAGCCGTCGACCCGGACAACTACCGCGTGACGATCAACGCCCACCAGGGCTACAACGTCTACGCCACCAACGGCGTGCACTACGTGCTGGCCAAGGAGAACGACACGTTCGAGAACATCGGACGGAAGTTCCGCCTCTCGGCGCGCAACCTGCGCAAATTCAACGACCTGAAGGACAAGAAGGCCCAGCCGGTGCCGGGCGAGACGGTCTACATCGAGCGCAAGCGGAAACGCTGGGAGGGCAACTCCCGGCATCACATCTGCCGCCAGGGCGAAACGGCTTACTCCGTAGGCCAGTCCTACGCCATCCGCACGCGGTCGATCGAGAAACTCAACCATCTCCGCAAGGACGAGGAGCTGGCCGCAGGACGCGAAATACGCATAAAATAAAACCCACATACCATGGAAACAACCCCGCTGAGAGCACAGATTCTCGATACCATCATCCGCAAGTCGACACTCAAACAACGGGTTTTCGACAACACCTTCGGGGCATTCAACTCACTGAAGGAGACGCTGCTGGAAATGGCCTCGGAGATGGACGACGAACTGGACGGCAAACTCGACCGCCGCGTGCGGCTCGAATACCGCGACCGCGGCAAGTTCGAGGCACAGCTGCAGGTGGCCAACGACATCCTGATCTTCCAGATGCACACCGACGTTTTCGAGTTCGGCTCCGACCACCTCATCTGGCAGAACCCCTACGTGCAGGCCGACCGCGACAACTCCTACTGCGGACTTATCAACATCTACAACTTCCTGTCCGACTCGTTCAAATTCAACCGCAACGCCGACGAAGGTTACCTGATCGGCCGCATCTTCATCAACCGCGAACGCCGCTACTTCGCCGAAGGCAAGCAGCAGACCTCGATGCGGGCGATGGATTTCGGCAAGTCGGAGATCGATCAGGAGGCGCTGGTCGCGATTCTCGAATCGGCGATCGGCTTCGCGCTGAACTTCGACCTGCTGATGCCGCCCTACGAGGAGAACAAACGCGTGACGGTGGACCAGTTCAACACCAAGATGGACAACTCAAAGTTCGTGACGGGCAAACGCCTCGGCTACGACTTCGACATAGAGGATATTTAACAGGCCGGGCATGGGAGGGGCTTCCGGTTTTCACCGGGCCCCGCGGGCCGCAGCCGCCGTTGCGGCACACGATCGTCGCTTTAGCGGCACGCCGTAAATCCGGCCCTTCCTCAAATCCCCTCCCCGGAGGGGACTTGCCGTACCAAGCCCCACACATCGAGCACAACTTTCAACACGCCATTTTCTCATGAAAACCATCCTTTTCCCGCTAATAGCCGCAGCAGCGCTCCTGACGGGCAGCGCCCGCGCCCAGAACGAATACGCCGAAATCGCCCGTCTGCGGGGGCTGAACGAATCGGTGCGCGGCATCCGCTCGATGGCCGACGGCGAACACTACACCACGCTCGAATCGAACGACATCGTCCGTTACAGCTACGCGTCCGCAGCCCCCGGCGAGAGCATGCTCCCCGCGCCCGCGCCGAACCTCGTCATCACCGACTACGCCTTCTCGCCCGACGAGCGCTCGATCCTCATTGCCTCGGGCCGCAAACCGATCTACCGCCATTCATACACCACCAGCTATTCGCTCGTGCGCGACAACACGGTGCGCCCCGTCCTGCGCGAGGCCGAAGCGCCGCGCGACGCCTCCTTCTCGCCCGACGGGCAGAAGATCGCCTACTCGGACCGCAACGACCTCTACGTTTACGACATCGCCGCCCGGACCACGCGCCGCATCACCGACGACGGGGCGTGGAACCAGGTGATCAACGGCACGACCGACTGGGTCTACGAGGAGGAATTCGGCGTGACGCGGGCCTACGCCTTCTCGCCCGACAGCCGCCGCATCGCCTACCTGCGTTTCGACGAGAGCGAAGTGCCGCTGATGGAGATGATGCGCTTCGACGGCAAACTCTACAACCGGGCCTATTCGTTCAAATACCCCAAGGCCGGGGAGCGCAACTCCGTGGTCCAGCTCTGGATCGCCGACCTTGAGACCGGAGCCAAAGAGCGCATCGACACGGGCGGGGAAACCGACCAGTACATCCCCCGCATCGGCTGGACGCCCGACGGACGGCCGTGGTACTACCGCCTCAACCGCCGCCAGAATACCTTCGAGATGATCGTCTGCGAACCCCACGGGGCGCAGCGCACGGTCTACGACGAGCGGGCGCAGCAGTACGTCGAGCGCGTGGACGACGGGACCGTGACCTTCGTCGACCGCGACCGCTTCCTCGTGCGGCAGGAGAGCCACACGGGCTTCATGCACCTCTACCTGTACAGCCTCCGCCGGGGCATCCTCGAACAGGTGACCAAAGGTCCGTGGGAGGTGACCCAGGTCGTGGGGACCGACGGCAAACGCGTGTGGTTCCTCTCGACCGAAACCTCGCCGCTGCGCCGCAACCTGTACAGCGTGCGCCTCGACGGCAAGGACAAGCAGCGCCTCACCACGGGCGAGGGCTACTATACCGCCGCCCCGAGCGCCGGGATGAAATACTTCATCACCACCTTTTCCAACGCCTCGACACCCAACGTCACGGAGGTCTGCGACGCCGCGGGAAAGCCCGTCCGCACACTGGCCGACAGCCGCCGCCTGCGCGAAGAACTGGCCGCCGCCGACCGTCCCGTGAAGGAGTTCTTCACCTTCACGACCGAGCGCGGCGACACGCTCAACGCCTATATGATCAAGCCCCGCGGCTTCGACCCCTCGCAGCGCTACCCCGTGCTGCTGACCCAGTATTCGGGTCCCGGCTCGCAGTCCGTGCGCGACCGCTGGTCGCTGGACTGGGAGGACGCCCTCGCCGACAAAGGCTACGTCGTGGTCTGCGCCGACGGCCGCGGCACGGGATTCCGGGGCGAGAAATTCAAGAAACTCACCTACGGACGCCTCGGGGCGCTGGAGGTCGAGGACCAGCTTTCGACCGCCCGCCACATGGCGGCGCAACCCTGGGTCGACCCCGCGCGCATCGGCATCTACGGCTGGTCCTACGGCGGATTCATGGCTTTGAGCTGCGCGATGAAGGGCCTCGGGCTGTTCAAAATGGCCATCGCCGTGGCTCCCGTCACCTCGTGGCGCTACTACGACACGATCTACACCGAGATCTACAACAACCTTCCGCAGTACAACGCTGCGGGCTACGACGACAATTCGCCGATCAATTTCGCGCGGATGCTCGACGACCGGCGCACGCGGCTGCTGATCATCCACGGCACGGCCGACGACAACGTCCATTTCCAGAACACCGTCGAGATGACCCGGGCGCTCAACCGCGCCGGCAAGCAGTACGACATGATGATCTACCCCGACCAGAACCACTCGATGTTGCCCGACGCAACGGCACACATAAGACAAAAGATGATCGATTACACACTGAAGAATTTATGACGTACACATTGCAACTCGAAACGCCCGTCGGCCCCGTGACGATCACGGCTACGGGCGAGGCCGTGACGCAGATCCGTTTCGGCACGGAAATTCCGGAAGGCTCCGCAGCCGTCCCCGAAACCTCCGCCACGCCCCTGCTGCTGAAGGCGGCGACGCAGCTCCGGGAGTACTTCGCCGGCACGCGCCGCGACTTCTCGCTGCCGCTCGCACCCGCCGGAACACCCTTCCAGCAATCCGTCTGGCAGGCGCTGCAAACCATTCCCTACGGAGAAACCCGCACCTACGGGCATATCGCCGTACAGATCGGCCACAACAAATCGTTCCGCGCCGTCGGCATGGCCAACAACCGCAACCCCATCGTCATCGTCGTTCCCTGCCACCGCGTTCTGGGCTACGACGGCAAACTCACGGGCTACGCCGGGGGACTCGACATCAAGGAGCGGCTGCTCGACCTGGAAAAGCGGCGATAAACGCACCCCGGCGGCAGGCCTGCAAATCGCACCCGCACGAAAAAATGCGAGGCACGGTCTCCCGTGCCTCGCATTTGCATATCCCGTCCGGTCAAAGTCCGAACGCAACGGCGTTGATGCCGTCGTAAACCGCGCTGACGATGCCCAGCAGCAGAACGCCCGCCATGCAGAGCGCGAGGCTGACACGCGTGTAACGGTCGCTGCGGAACGCCGCGATCGGCGCGTCGGAGGGCGTAATGTACATCGCCTTGACGATCAGCAGGTAGTAGTAGAGCGAAATCACCGTGTTGATCAGGGCGATGAAGACCAGCAGGTGGAACCCGCCCCTGAAAGCCGCCGCGAAGACGAAGAATTTCGAGAAGAACCCGGCGAAGGGCGGGATTCCCGCCAGCGAAAACAGCGCCAGGGTCATCAGCAGCGCCAGGCGGGGATTGGTGCGCGAAAACCCGTTGTAGTCCTCCAGCGAGACCTTGCCCCCGCTGTGCTGCTCGACGGCCGACAGCACGCCGAACACCGCGAGGTTGGCGGCCATGTAGACCAGCACGTAGAAGACCAGCGAGGTCATGCCGATGGCACTGCCGCCGATGACGGCCAGCATGATGTATCCGGCCTGCGAGATGGACGAGAAGGCCATGAAACGCTTGAGGTCCTTCTGCCGGATGGCGAAGAGGTTGGCGACGGTGATGCTCGACACCGTCACGATCCAGAGCAGCGTCTGCCACTGTTCGACCATCGGGGCGAACACCTTCACGAGCACCGTCAGCAGCACGAACGCCGCAGCGCCCTTCGAGACCACCGAAAGATAGGCGGTCACGTTCGTCGGCGCCCCCTGGTAGGCGTCCGCCGTCCAGAGGTGGAAGGGCACGAGCGAAATCTTGAAACCGAGTCCCGAGAAGAAGAAGACCAGGGCCATCACCTGCAATGGCGAACCGTCGATGCGGGCGGCCATATCGTCGAAATAGAGCGTCCCGGTCGTACCGTAGAGGAACGAGATGCCGTAGAGCATCAGTCCGCTCGAAAACAGCGCGCAGAGGATGTATTTGGCCCCCGCCTCGGCCGAATAGCGTTTGTATTTGTCGAAGGCCACCAGGCAGGCCATCGGCACGGAGGCCAGCTCCAGCCCGATGAAGAACAGCAGGAAGTTGCCCGCGCCGATCATGAAATGCATGCCCAGCAGCGTCGAGAGGGTCAGGATGTAGAATTCGCCCTGCTTGTGGCGCGTGTCCTCGCGGCGCAGCCACGTGTCGGACTGGAGGAAGACGACCAGCGCCCCGACGGAGAGCATGCCTTTGACGATGCCGTCCATCGGCGCATACCGGAACATGCCGCCGAAGGCTTCGCCCGCCGGGCCCGGAATGAGGTTCACGACGACCTGCACGACCATCAGGCAGCAGACCACGGCCGAGAAGCGGCGGCGTCCGCGCTCCCCGGCCACGAGGTCGTAGAGGAACACGAGAACGAGAATCGCCGTGAGGGTCACTTCGGCCCGCATCAGCGTAAATATCGAGGTGTAATCCATAATCGCTTAATTCATGATGTGAGTAATAACCTCCGCGACGCTGCCGCGAATCATGTCGCTCACCCACAGCGGCGCCAGACCCATGCCGGCGATGGCGACGACGAGGCAGACGACCGACAGGCGTTCGTCCCACGTGGCGTCGGAGAGCTTCAAGTGCCCGGGATTGTCGCACGTGCCGTAGAGGATTTTCCCGACGACGCGCAGGATGTAGACCGCCGTGATGACGATCGACGTGCAGGCGATGACGGTCACCACGCGGTGGAACGTGTCGGCGTTCATGAACGCGCCGTTGAAGATGGTCATTTCGGCCACGAAGCCGCTCAGGCCCGGCAGCCCGAGGTTGGCCAGACCTGCGATCACATAACCGACCGCCAGGAACGGCATCACCTTCATCAGTCCGCCCAGCTGGCGGATGTCGCGCGTGTGGGTGCGGCCGTAGATCATGCCGATCAGCGCGAAGAAGAGGGCCGTCATCAGGCCGTGGCTCAGCATCTGGAGCACGGCGCCCGTGCCGGCCGTGGTGTTCATCATCAAAACGGCGAACAACACCAGTCCGCAGTGCGACACCGAGGAGTAGGCGTTGATGTACTTGAGGTCGGTCTGCACGCAGGCCGAGAAGGCGCCGTAAACGACGGAAATCGTTGTCAGTATGATAAATATCCAGCTCAATTCATGCGCCGCTTCGGGTAAAAGGTACATGGCGACCCGGAAACAGCCGTATCCGCCCAGCTTCATCAGCACCCCGGCATGGAGCATCGACACGGCCGTCGGGGCCGAGGCGTGGCCGTCGGGGCTCCACGTGTGGAACGGGAACAGCGCACCCAGCACGCCGAAGCCCACGAACACCAGCGGGAACCAGATGCGCTGCTGAACCGCGGGGATGTTGTTCAGCGCGGCGATCTCCTGAATGTTCATCGTCGTGGCGCCCGCGCCGAAGTAGATGCCCAGAATGCCGATCAGCAGCAGCGCCGAGCCGCCCATGAGCATCAGCGTCAGTTTCATGGCGGCGTATTCCTTCCGCCCGCTGCCCCAGACGCCGATCAGGAGGTACATCGGGATCAGCGCCACCTCGTAGAACAGGAACATCGTGAAGAGATCGACCGAAATGAAGAACCCGAACACCCCCACGCTCAACAGGCAGAACCAGAGGAAGTAGGCTTTGATGTCGGTCTTCATCTGCCACGAAGCGAACGTGCCCGTGAAGACGATGACGGCCGACAGCAGGAGCATCGCCACCGAAATGCCGTCGACGCCCACGGCGTAGTGGATGTTGAGCGGCGCATACCAGACATGGCTTTCGGTGAAGAGCATCTGCGCCGTCTCGCCCGCGCCGCGCAGGCCGAGGTACTGCACCACGAGCACGACGGCCAGCGCCACGAGCAGCGAAGAGCCTGCGACCATCACGGCGTGAATCTGCCGCGTCGACTTCGAGAGCCACAGACCCAGCATCATCACGAGCGGAACGGCGGGAAACAGAGATAGTATATTCATAACTCGTTCGGATTAACAGATTAGAAGAATCAGGATCGTGAGGCCCAGCGCACCGCCGAGGAACCAGATGCAGTAGCGCTGCACGCTGCCGCTCTGCATGTCGCGGACGAGGCAGGCGACGCCGTTGGTGCCCCAAGCGAGGAAATTCATGAAGCCGTCGACCACGTGCCGGTCGAACCACGCGATGGGCGTGGAGATGCAGGCGAAGATCACCCGGTGGGTGATGAACTGGTAGACCTCGTCGATGTAGAACCGGCGGTAGGCCGCACGGTGCAGGCCGCTTAACGTCGCGGCCAACCTGTCGGCCACGGGCTGCCGGTCGCGGGCATACATCCACGTCGCCAGCGCGATAGCCGCGGCGGCCACGCAAAGGCTGACGGCGGCGACGCCCGTGTCGATATGGATCGTGTAGGCCGCGCCGTCGCTCGACACGAACTCGCCGAAGGGGATGAATCCGGCCACGCAGGTCACCGCCGCGAGCAGCACGAGCGGCAGGGTCATCGCGAGCGGAGCTTCGTGCGGCGTGTGCTCGGCATGCAGTCCGCGGTTCTCCGTACCCCAGAAAATGCCGTAATAGAGGCGGAACATGTAGAAGGCCGTGAGTCCCGCAATGGCGGTCATCACCCACCCCATGACGGGCGAGAAGGCGAAGCAGGCCGTCAGGATCTCGTCCTTCGAGAAGAAACCGCTCAGGGGCCAGATGCCCGCGATGGCGAGGCACGCCACGAGGAACGTCGCGTGGGTCAACGGCATGTAGCGGCGCAGGCCGCCCATGGCCGACATCTCGTTGGAGTGCACGGCATGGATGATGCACCCCGCGCCGAGGAACAGCAGGGCCTTGAACATGGCGTGGGTGAAGAGGTGGAACATCGAAGCCATGTAACCCAGCCCTCCGGCGTGCGGATCGGCCGAGGTCGAGACACCCAGCGCCACGATCATGAAACCGATCTGCGAGATGGTGCTGAATGCCAGCACACGCTTGATGTCGCTCTGCACGCAGGCCACGACAGCGGCGTAGAGTGCCGTGAAGGCCCCGATATAGGCCGTCCAATGCAGCACTTCGGGCGCATAGCCGATAAACAGCGGAAACATGCGCGCCACGAGGTAGACGCCCGCCACGACCATCGTCGCGGCATGGATCAGCGCCGACACGGGGGTGGGCCCCTCCATGGCATCGGGCAGCCAGATGTGCAGCGGGAACATGGCGCTCTTGCCCGCGCCGCCGACAAACATCAGCCCCAGCGCCAGCGGGATCATCGCCCCGGCGGCCACCAGCATGTTCGCCTCGGGCGTGAAGGAGAAGGTCCCGGCGTAATAGCCGTAGATCAGAATGCCGATCAAGAAGCCCAGGTCGGCGAAGCGCGTCACGATGAAGGCCTTCTTCGAGGCGGCCACGGCCTCCCTCTTCGTATAGTAGAAGCCGATCAGCAGGTAGGAGCTGACGCCCACCAGCTCCCAGAAAAGGTACATCTGGAAGATGTTGGTCGCCACGACCAGCCCGATCATGCTCATCGTGAAGAGCGACAGAAAGGCATAGTAGCGCTGGAAGCCCCGCTCGCCCTTCATATAGCCCAGCGAGTAGATGTGGACCATCAGCGAGACCGTGGAGATCACCACGAGCATCATCACCGAAATCGGGTCCAGGAGGATGCCCAGGTCGATGTGAAGCGCGCCGCCGATGGGCAGCCACACGGTATTCCAGGGGATCAGCGTCGGGAACACCCCTGCGGCATCGCGCCCGGCCGAGAAATATTCGAAAGCCGTCCAGTAGCTCAACAGCGCCACCACGGCCAGCACGGCCGTACCGATTGCGCCCGCCGCCGCGGGACGCATCTTCATGCCCGCAAGCCCCAGCACGAGGAAACTCGCCAGCGGAAGCAACAGAATCAGAATCGTATATTCCATAGAACGTCGTATTTCGGGCCGTTACCACTTCATTTCCCGCAGGCTCCTGGCTCCGATGTTGCGGATGTTGCGGTAGATATTGATGATGATGGCGATGGCCACGGCAGTCTCCGCAGCGCTGATTCCGATGGCGAACAGGGCGAAGAAAAACCCTTCGAGCTGCTCGGGAAAGAGGAAGCGGTTGAAGACCACGAAGTTGATGTCCACCGAGTTGAGAATCAACTCGACCGAAATCAGCATCGCCAGCAGGTTGCGGCGCGTGACGAATCCGTAAATGCCCACGAACATCATCACCGTGGAGACAATCAGGTAATATTCCATGTGTATCATAGTCGTATTATTTAGCGTTTGCGCGCGATGAGGATGCCGCCGACGATGCAGGCCAGCAGCAGCAGGCTGATCACCTCGAACGGCAGGATGTAACCGTACTTTCCGCTGCTCATCAGCGCGTGGCCGATGGTCTGCACGTGCAGTTCCCCATGTTCGAAATGCGAGGGGCGGAAGTCGTGGCCGAGTGTTATCCAGAGGCAGATGCCCAGGCTGGCCAGTGCGGCGCCCAGCCCCACGAAGAGCTTGTAGCCCTTCAGGTCCTCGGCCTTGTCGCCCTGGCTCGACGTCAGGAGGATCGAGAAGACGTACAGCACCGTGATGCCGCCGGCGTAGATCAGCAGCTGCACCGCCCCGAGGAACGAGTAGTTGAGCTGGAAGTAGATGCCCGCCGTGCCGAACAACACGAACAGCAGGTAGGTAGCGGCGCGCAGGATGCGCCGGGTCGTCACGGCGAGAATCGCGCTGACGCCGATGAACAGCGCCAGGACCGTGAAAACGATCAGTTCGAGAGTTATTTCCATGACTTACTGTTTGTTGAGTTGTTTGACGAGCTTTTCACGCGTGTAGACGGCGTGCTCGAAATCGGTCGAGAAGCGGATCGCCCCGGTCGGGCAGGCGTTGACGCACAGGTGGCAGAACATGCACGACCCCAGGTCGTACTCGTAGCGCACCAGCCGTTTTTTGCTCTTGCCCGTCCCGGGGTCGGTGACCGTCTCGGTCGTGAGGCGGATGGTTCCGTTGGGGCAGGCCGACTGGCACAGCCCGCAGGCGATGCACTTGTTGCGCCCCTCGGCGTCGTGCGGCATCGTCAGTGTGCCGCAGAAACGGTCGTACATCTTCAGCGTCCCCCGGTTCTCGGGATACTGCTCGGTGATCTTGGACGTGAAAAACTCGCGTCCCGTCACTTTAAGTCCGGTCAAAAGGGTTCCCAGTCCGTGGAAAAGGCCTTTGATATAGCTACTCATAACTAAAAATGCAGTTTAAAGACGACGACAATGACCATCAGCAACAGGTTCGCCAGCCCGATGGGAACGAGGTATTTCCATTCGAGCGTCAGGATCTGGTCGATGCGCAGACGCGGAAAGGTCCACTTGATCCACATGAGCAGCCACACCACGAAAAACGCCTTGGCGAAGAACCACACGAAGCCCGGAATGCAGTCCATCACGGCGTTGAAGCCCTCCCAGCCCGCAATGTGCAGCGGCATCCAGCCTCCGAGGAAGATGGTGGCGGCGACGCCCGCGACGATGAACAGGTTGACGAACTCGGCGACGTAGAACAGCCCGAAGTGCATGCCCGAATACTCGGTGTGGTAACCCGCCGTCAGCTCCGACTCGGCCTCCGGGAGGTCGAACGGACCGCGGTTGACCTCGGCGTTGCCGGCGATGAGGTAGATCACGAAGGCGATGAAAGCAGGAATGTGGCCCTTGAAGAGAAACCACCCGTCGGCCTGCCGAGTCACGATCTCGGAGAACTGCATGGTGTCGGTCAGCACGATGATCGTGAGGATCGAGAGGCCGATGGAAAGCTCGTACGAGATCATCTGCGCCCCGCTGCGCATGGCGCCGATCAACGAATACTTGTTGTTGGAACTCCACCCTGCCAGCAGGATGCCGACCACGCCGATCGACGAGGCGGCCATCATGAAGAAGACGCCCACGTTGAAATCCAGCACCTCCAGCCCCTTGTTGACCGGCAGGCAGGCGAAGGCCAGCACCGAGGCGAGGATGACGATGTAGGGCGCCAGGTTGTAGAGGAACTTGTCCGAACGGCGGATGGTGATGATCTCCTTGGTAAGCATCTTGAAGACGTCGCAGACGACCTGCACCGTACCCCACGGACCCACGCGCATCGGCCCGAGGCGGCATTGGAAGGCCGCGCAGACCTTGCGTTCCATGAAGATCATCAGGATGGCGATCACGGTGTACATCAGCAGCAGGCAGCCGCCGACGATCACGCATTCGATGAAAACGGCCAGCCCGAGGGGCATCAGCGAGGTCAGCAGCCCGTGGACCCAGCTCGTAATTATAGAAAAGTCGAACATATCCTATCTCTTTTATCTGTCAATATCCGGAACCACGTAATCCAACGTGCCGCCGATGGCGATCAGGTCGGCGATCTTCGTCCCCCGGGCGATGGTCTCCAGGCACGAGACGAGCGGCAGTCCCGTCGAGCGGAACTTCATGCGGTAAGGGAACTTGTCGCCCCGGCTCTCGATGAAGACCCCGAACTCGCCGCGGCTTCCCTCGACGGCAGCGTAATAGCTGCCCTCGGGAATGCGGATCACGGGTTTCATCTTCAACTGGTATTCGCCTTCGGGAATATTGTCGATCAACTGCCCGATGATGTTCATGCTCTGCTCGATCTCCTTCATCCGGACCATGTAGCGGGCCAGGCAGTCGCCCTCGGTGAAGAGTACCTCCTCGAAATCCACCTTGCCGTACATCGCATAGGGATGGCGCTTGCGAACGTCGCAGGCCCACCCTGCGGCGCGGCCCGTGCCGCCCGTGGCACCGAACGAAACGGCGTCCTCGCGCGTCAGCACACCGGTTCCTTTCAGACGCTCCTGCGCGATGACGTTGCCCGTGAATATTTCGTGGTACTCGCGCAGCGCGGGACGCATGTAGGCGATGAACTCCTTGACCTTGCGCACGAAATCGGGATGGATGTCGGCCTGCACGCCGCCGATGGTGTTGTAGGTCTGGATCAGGCGGCCTCCGGTGGTCTGCTCCAGGATGTCGAGCACCTTCTCGCGGTCGCGGAACCCGTAGAAGAAGGCTGTCAGCGCACCCATGTCCATGCACAGGCAGGCGAAGAAGAGCAGGTGCGAGTCGATGCGCTGCAACTCGTCCATGATCGTGCGGATGTACTGCACGCGCTCCGGCACCTCGACGCCCAGCCCCTTTTCGATGCACATGCAGAGGGCGTGGCGGTTCTGCGACGCCCCGAGGTAGTCGAGACGGTCGGTCAGGGCGAGGGTCTGCGGATAGGTCAGCTCCTCGCACATCTTCTCGATACCGCGGTGGATGTAGCCGCAGTGCACGTCGAGTTTCTTAATGATCTCGCCTTCGAGCGACACGCGGAAACGCAGCACGCCGTGCGTGGCCGGGTGCTGGGGACCGACGTTGATGACGTACTCCTCCTCCTCGAAAAGCACGTTGCGCCCGCGGATGAAACTGCCGTCGGGCTGCAACTCGAAGGTCGGGGCGCTGTCCTTCGACACCTCGTTGCTCATGCGGAGCGGGTTCTGCGCCGGGTCATAGTCCTTGCGCAGGGGATGTCCCACCCAGTCGTCGCGCAGGTACAGCCGCCGCATGTCGGGATGGTTCAGGAAACGGATGCCGAAGTAGTCGAACGCCTCGCGCTCGTTCAGCTCGGCGGCCTTCCACAGGTCGCACACCGAGGGCAGGACCGGGCGTTCGCGTTCCGGAGTCAGCGTCCGCACCACAACGTTCTCGCCCGTCGAGGTGGCTTCGAAGTGGTAGACCACGCCGAAGCCCTCTTCGCCCCAGTCCATGCCGGTCAGGCTGCGCAGGAAATCGAAGCCTTCGGCCTTCAGGCGTTCGGCCACCCCGCGGAAAGCCTCCGCCGGCACGGTGAACATCCCATCGCCGGCCTCCGACCACACGGCCGCAGGCTCCCAGGCCTTCATTTTATCTGTCAGGGTCATAATTCTCGTTTTTCTTCGTCCACATTCAAATCGTTCTTCTCCACCGTCAGGTCGCTCCGCAGCAGGCGTTCGTACTCCTCACGGTCGACCTGCCGGTTCACGCCGCCGAAGAAACGCTGCAGTTTCACTTTGCGCTGGAGCTGCATCAGTCCGTAAAGCATCGCCTCGGGACGCGGCGGACATCCGGGGATGTAAACGTCGACGGGCAGGATCCGGTCCACGCCGTTGACCACGTGGTACGACTTCTTGAACGGGCCGCCGCTGATGGCGCAGCCGCCCACGGCGATCACGTATTTGGGATCGGCCATCTGGTCGTAAAGGCGCTTGAGCACCGGGGCCATCTTGTGCGTGATGGTTCCGGCGACCATGATGAAGTCGGCCTGCCGCGGGGAGGCCCGGGCCACTTCGAACCCGAACCGGGCAAAGTCGTAGCGCGCGGCGCCCACGGCCATGAATTCGATGCCGCAGCAACTCGTGGCGAAGGTCAGGGGCCAGAGGCTGTTGCTGCGGCCCCAGTTGATCACCTCGTCGAGACACCCCACCACCACGTTGGTTCCGTTCTCGCGCAGTTCGCGAGCCATCTGTTCGAGGTATTCGTTGTCGTTAAAGTCTTCGTACTTCATCGACTTGATTTTCGGTCTCTTTATTTCCATTCCAAAGCTCCTTTCCGCCAAGCGTAGGCAAGGCCCAGAATCAGTACCACCAAAAAGAAGAGGATGCTCACCAGTCCGTAGACGCCCAGTTCCTGCACGACGACGGCCCACGAAAAGAGGAACACCGTCTCGACGTCGAACATCAGGAAGAGGATGGCGAAGAGGTAGTAACCCACTTTGAACTGCATCCACGAACGTCCGCGCGTCGGGATGCCGCACTCGTAGGCCTCGCCCTTCTGGGGGTTGTACGAACGCGGCGACACGGCGCGGGCGATACCCAGCGCGACTGCGACCAGCGCAATGGCCGTAAGGATGACGACCACCAATAGCGTGAAATACATAGATATGTTGTTTTACGATTTTAATTCCGGCACGACGAAACGCCCGCACGCCCCGCGGACGGCAAGGGTCCCGGAAACAGGCGGCAGGGAAAACGACGGAAAAGGGCTAAATCAGAATACGTCCCAGGGAGAAGACGTAGTAATCCACGGCGTCGGAGTGCAACGCCGGGGAATAGGTGCACATCGCGGTACGGACGCCGAAAGCGGCATCGCAGGCGAGGCGCGTGCCGGCAAGCTGCCGCACGGCGGCCTTATGGTCCGAAGGAGCTGCGGGAGCCTCGATCGAGGCGGCGCAGGGACAGATCGCGGCGGAGAGATAATTGCATGCCGCGGCATGCGAACCGGCAACCGAGGATTGCGTCAGGGCAGGGCACACGTTCTCCCCATCGCTGCGGAACGACGTACCCTCCAGACTCCCCGCCAGGGCGAAGAGCAACAGAATCAATGCCAATTGAATTCTCTCCTGCATCCGGTCCGAATCATAAATTTCTGCGCTGCGAAGATACATTCTTTTGCGCAGAAAAACACATTGGCGAACCAAAAAGATCACAAAATGGCGAATATTGATTACAAATCCACGAATCAGCAGGCCGTCGGAATAACGAAATCCGTTTCGGTCCGATCAAACCGCAAAAGAACGAATGATCATAAAAAACAGGCCCGGAAAAATTTCATAACATGCTATACCTTACGACCTGTTTTTGATCGTTTTCGTCGGAGAGAGCATATATTACACCACCCTGTTTATCGATGCAGAAACTATGCGCATACCGATCCAGCAAATAATATTTTATCGGATTACCTTCGTAATCAAAAACATAGATTTTAGACTGCGCACCGATCATTCCGGTAGGAGAAGACCCGTTATACAACAAAAAAATTCGATCATCCGTCAGGCAGCAATCCTTAAAAGTAAAAATCAGTTCGTCGATGGGAACTCCCAGTTTATCGGCTGAAAGATGATTCGTATCGACAAGGTAAGGATAAGGAGCGATTATCCTTTTATGCAGGCTGCCATCCGAATTGTAAATCTCGAAGAGATTATTCAGACAGTAGCATATGACGAATTGATCGTTATGCCCATTATATTTCAACCGATATTCAAAGATTCTTTTTTTGACTTTCAGGGAGGTGTCGTCAATCCCCTGAAAGCGGAAAGGATACGGTGCTTTCCCGGTCGACAGCGTATCCCGGCCACCATCTGCCCGATAAAACGTAAACAATTCATCTTCCCGGAGTGAGGAAGCGACAAATTTCCCGTCGTTCATTTTTTGCGCAAGGGTAACTCCCATTGCGTCGAACGTGACTGTTTGGAGTTGGGCAGGGTGGGCCGCAGCGATAAAATCCGCTGTCGCATACGAGGAAATCCGCCCCAGCTGCAAATCGAATAGCCAGACCAGAGAATCCGCACACTGCAAGTCCCAGCAAAGGATGAATTCGCCCGGTCCCCGGCCTCTGGAGAACATGTTATTCACCAGCTTATAATCCTTTTCCGAATACAGGAACAAACTCTTATCCGTGTTGTTGTCTTTCACGACGAGCAATGAATCCACCTGATAAATATGATTCGGATCCCCCTCGATCGTCAGATCGCAAACCGTTCCCCGAAGCGGCTGCACCTCCTTAAAATCCGTCTCCACGACCATCTTCCCGTCGATAACCGGCACTGTATTGCAAGCCAACGACAGGAAGGCGGAAAAACCGACCAGAACTATTTTTTTCAACATTTATAGCTTATTTTACTGAAGATTTTCCAGGTCCATTCCTTATACGATATTATATATAAAAATCGTATATCCCAATTTTTTCGAAATATTTCTCATAAAATATGCTTTAAAGTCAGGGCTGCAAGATTATTCAGTAACCGAGAAAAACCGGCCACCCACAAAAAAATACCGTTCCCCTGTATGGGAAACGGCATCGGAACACCGAAGTGAACCGCCTATTTTTTGGCGTAGCGGTCGCCCACGACCTTCCAGTCGACGACGCCCCAGAGGGCCTCGACGGCATCGGCACGGCGGTTCCGGTAGTCGATGTAATAAGCGTGCTCCCACACGTCGAACGCCAGCAGCGGTTTCATGCCGTGGCGCATGGGATTGCCGGCATTCTGTTCGCTGACGACGGCCAGCCGCCCCGAGGGGTCCTCGGCAAGCCACACCCACCCCGAGCCGAAAAGGCCCGCGGCGGCGCGGCCGATCTGCACCTTCAGTTCGTCGAACGAACCGAAATCGCGGTTGATGGCCTCCAGCAGTTCGCCCGAAGGCTCCTTTTGAGGTTTCGGCGAAAGCTGTTCGAAGAAGAACTCGTGGTTCCACGCCTGCGCGGCGTTGTTGTAAACAGGCCCGTCGGCCGAAAGGATGATGTCTTCCAGCGGCTGCCCGGCAAAGGGCGTGTCGACGATCAACTCGTTCAGTTTGTTGACATAACCGGCATAATGCTTGTCGTGGTGGTAGTGCATCGTCTCCTCGGAGATTGCGGGCGCAAGCGCGTCGTAGGCATAAGGCAGGTCCTGCGGGGTGAAACGCGGCGTAGCCGCGGTATCGGTCGTTGCCATAATCAAAGGTATTAATAAATTGATAAACATAATCATATATCGCTTGTTTTTTGTTCCTTCATCGCCTCGAAAGCCCATTTTCCCCGGCCGCAGACGGGACATACCCAGTCGTCGGGCAGCGCGTCGAACGGCGTGTTCCGGCCCACGTCGTGTTCCGGATCGCCCAGCACGGGATCGTAGATGTATTCGCAGTAGACGCAGCGGTAGTTTTGCATCGCATTCGGAAGGTTAAATTCAGCGGAATCCCGAACAAATAGCGTACCCGAGTTCCGGTTTTGGGAAATTTTTCTTAATTTTGGTCGGAATGCCGACGAATTGCAACCTAAAACCCATCATACGATGACACTTCCATACGCCGAACCCTACAAGATCAAGATGACCGAGGCTATCCGCACCTCCACGCGCGAAGAGCGCGAAACGTGGATCCGCGAAGCCCGTTACAACCTTTTCAAACTGCGCTCGGACCAGGTGACGATCGACCTGCTGACCGATTCGGGCACGGGGTCGATGTCCGACCGCCAGTGGGCGGCGATGATGACCGGCGACGAAAGCTACGCCGGGGCGTCGTCCTACTTCCGGCTCAAGGAGACAGTCGGCGACCTGTTCGGCATGCCGTGGTTCCTGCCCACGCACCAGGGACGCGCCGCGGAGAACGTGATCTTCTCGGCGCTGCTCAAGGAGGGCGACATCGTCCCCGGCAACTCGCACTTCGACACCACGAAGGGACACATCGAGTTCCGCCGCTGCCACGCCGTGGACTGCACGATCGACGCCGCGGCCGACACGCAGCTGGAACTGCCGTTCAAAGGCGAAATGGACCTTGCGAAGCTCGAAAAGATCCTGCGTGAGAACCCGCGCGAAAGGGTTCCGTGCGTGGTGCTCACCGTCACCAACAACACGGCCGGAGGCCAGCCCGTGTCGATGCGCAACATCCGCCAGACAGCCGAACTGTGCCGCCGCTACGGCGTGCCCCTCTTGATGGACTCGGCACGCTTCGCCGAGAACGCCTACTTCATCAAGACCCGCGAGGAGGGTTACGCCCCGAAGACGATCAAGGAGATCGTCCGCGAAATGTACGCCTGGGCCGACATCATGACCATCTCGGCCAAGAAGGACGGCGCGGTGAACATGGGCGGCTTCGTGGCGATGCGCTCCGAGGAACTCTATAAAAAGGCGATGTCGTTCAGCATCATGTTCGAAGGCTACGTCACCTACGGCGGCATGTCGGGCCGCGACATGGACGCGCTGGCCGTGGGGCTGGACGAAAATACGGAATTCGGACAGCTCGACGCCCGCATCCGGCAGGTGCGGCTGCTGGGCGACCTGCTCGACCAGTACGGCGTCCCCTACCAGCGTCCGGCAGGCGGACACGCGATCTTCGTGGATGCGAAGAAGGTGCTTCCGAACCTCCCGAAGGAGCAGTTCATCGCCCAGACGCTGGCCGTGGAGCTCTACCTCGAAGCGGGCATCCGCGGCGTGGAGATCGGCTCGATCCTCGCCGACCGCGACCCCGAGACGCACGAGAACCGCTACCCCGCGCTCGAACTGCTGCGCCTGGCCATCCCGCGCCGCGTCTACTCCGACAACCACATCCGGGTGATCGCCGCCGCATGCCGCAACATTTTCGAGCGCCGTGCGGAGATCACCACGGGTTACCGCATCGCCTTCGAGGCGCCGATCCTGCGCCACTTCACCGTAGAACTCGAAAAAATCTAGTCCATACCATCCATGAAAAAAATCCTTCTCTCGCTGGCCGCCCTGGGTGCGGCCCTCGGTGTGCAGGCGAAAGTCGTCCTGCCCGGCATTTTCGGCGACAACATGGTGCTCCAGCAGCAGTCCGAAGCGCAGTTCTGGGGCAAGGCCGCACCTGGAAAAAAAGTCACGATCCGCCCCTCGTGGAGCACGAAAAGCATTACGGCCGACGTCGGCAAGGACGGCCGCTGGCGGGCCGCCGTGCCCACCCCGGAAGCCGGAGGCCCCTACACGGTCGAACTGAGCGACGGCGAGCGGCTGACGCTCCGCGACGTGCTGATCGGCGAGGTGTGGCTCTGCTCCGGACAATCGAACATGGAGATGCCGGTGCGCGGATTCTTCAACCAGCCCGTCGAAGGTTCGGCGGACGCGATCATCCGGGCAAAGGCCGCGACGCCGATCCGCCTCTGCACCGTCAAACGCGGCACGGCGCGCACCCCGCAGGAGGAGTGCACGGCACAATGGCTGAAGCACACCCCCGAAGCGGTCGCCGGGACCAGCGCCACGGCCTACTTCTTCGCACAATACCTGCAGAGCGTGCTGGACGTCCCCGTGGGCGTCATCGTCACCTGCTGGGGCGGCACGCCCGTCGAGGCGTGGATGGACCGCGAAACGATCTCCGGATTCAAGGAGTTCGACCTCTCGTTCCTCGACAACCCGGCTCCGATCAAGGCTCCCCAGAATAAGCCCTGCGGGCTATACAACAGCATGATCGCGCCGCTCGTGCCCTTCACCGTGAAGGGTTTCCTCTGGTATCAGGGCGAATCGAACCGCCTGCGCCCCACCCAGTACCGCGCGCTGATGAGTTCCTTCGTCGGGATGCTGCGCAGCCGCTGGGCGCAGGGCGAACTGCCGTTCTACTACGTGCAGATCGCCCCCTACCGCTATGAGAATGCCGACGAAATCGGCTCGGCGCTGCTGCGCGAGGCACAATTGCGCAATCTGGAGGACATCCCTTCGAGCGGCATGGCCACGACGCTCGACATCGGCAACCGGAACTGCATCCATCCGGCGAAGAAACAACAGGTCGGAATGCGTCTCGCATGGCTGGCGCTGTCGAAAACCTACGGCATGAAAGGCATCGACGCCGAGACGCCCGTCTACGAAAAGATGGAGGTTGCCGACGGCAAAGCCTACCTGACCTTCCGCGTCGGACGCGAGGGACTGGCTCCGCTGGGCGACACGCTCACGGGTTTCGAAGTCGCCGGCGCCGACCGCACGTTCCATCCCGCCACGGCCTGGATCGAGAAGGGCAAAGGCCGTCTGATCGTCGCGTGCGACGCCGTTCCGGAACCGGTCGCCGTGCGCTACGCCTTCCGGAACGCTCCCGAAGCCTCCCTTTTCAACGCCTCCGGCATCCCCGTCTCCTCGTTCCGCACCGACGACTGGGAGGTGAAGTAAACACATATTCCAACCGACCGATCCGGCCGCGGGGACAAACCTCCGCGGCCGGATTTTTCGAGGCCCGCACCTCCGGAGAGGTCAGCAGGAGGCGCAGCGGTTCAGCGAAGCGAGGATTTTCCGGTTGGCGGAGTCGACGACCGAGGTTTCCAGCGCCGAGAGGTAAATCTGCGTCGTGCGCTCGGAGGTGTGCCCCATTCCGGCGCTGATCACCGGCAGCGGCACATTGTGGTTGCGGGCCGCCGTCGCCCAGCTGTGGCGCGAAGTATAGGACGAAAGCCCGGAATCCAGCCCCAGCAGCGACGCGAGTTTTTTCAGCAGCCGGTTGTAGTAGTTCAGCGCGCCCTGATACTGCGCATAGGCCCGGGCCGGGTCTTCGGCCGTCAGCACCGGAAAAAGATAGGGCGTATCGCGCGTACGCGGGGCGTAACGGCCGATGATTTCGCGCATGCACGCCTCCAGATGCACGGTCATCCGCTGGCCCGTCTTGCGGCGCACGTAGTGTATCGCCCCGTCCCTCATGTCCTTTTTCCGGAGAAAAGCCATGTCGACGAACGCCATGCCGCGCGCGCAATAGCTGAAAACGAACAGGTCGCGGGCCAGCGGCAACGGACCCGAAACCGGCAGGTCGAGGTTTTTCAGACGGGCGATGAGCCGCTCGTCGATAGCCCGTTTGCGCGTGCGGTCGACGCCCGTGTAGACGCCGCCGAACGGCGATGCCGGTTCGGCCAGCCGCCTGCGGACCGCCTTGTTGTAAACCGAGCGCAGGATGCGCATGTAGAACGACACGGTGTTCCGGACGACCCCGCGGCGCAGCAGGTAAGCGTTGTACTCCTCGACCAGCCGCTCGGAGAACGCGGCGAAAGGCAGCTCGCCGCCGCCGAGAAAGCCCGAAAAACTGTGGAGCGTGCGCGTGTAGTTGCGGGCCGTGCCCAGCCGGTTGTCGGCCGTCAGCTGCGCGATCTGCTCGCGCATGAACGCCGTCACACCCACGCCGCGCGGCAATGCGCCGAAGCGGTCGGCGACGTCGTCGACCGTATAGGGCCGCCCCTCGCGGTCCAGATCGCGGATGATCCGGCGCAGCAGGTCCACGTCGCACGCTATGCGGCACTGCCAAACCGGGACGCGGCCCGGCTCCGGGGAGACGGCCCGCTGCGCCGAAGCGTCCCACTCGCCGGGCAGCAAGCGGATGTCGGTCGTAATGCAGCGGATCCGGCGGAGACGACTCAACTGATAGTAGACGGTTCCGGCCTTGCCGGACACGCGCGATGCGCGGAATTTTACCTTTACGGAAGTGATCATAATAGTATGGGATTTGTTCCGAAAGGTCGCAATTATCCTCTGTTTCGCACGCATACCCACCCCTGCTTAATCGGGTAAGTTCACACTTCAGGCAAGAATCCGGCAAAACAGACAGACCCGGCTCTTTCGGGCCGGGTCTGTCCAATATGCCAATCCGGTAACTAGTACCCGTACAACAGAATCAGCACGATCATCGGCAGTGCGGTCCACCAAAGATTCTTGCGCTGCTCCACAGGAAAAAACTCCGCTATGACCGCTGATCGTTCCATGTAGCGCAACAGGCCGAACCACAGGACGCACCACATCAAGCTCGAAAATCCCGCAGACAGCATATACCACAGGTTCGACACCCCGTAATACAACGGCGAGAACAATATAATAAGACTGGCCACAGCCCTTAATCCTGCATACCAACTGACCAGCGACACGGCATAACGGCTTCGTCGGAGCATCAGCCAAAAAAACAGCAACGGCAGGGCCGCAGCAATAAATCCGCCGATGCAGAAAGCCACATCCGTCCAAGCCGGCGACAAACGAAAACCGGCCAACCGGTTAAAGTTATCAGCTACCCAAAACCACATTTGGTACACAGCATATGTCCCGAACACCCATACGGGTCCGGGCATCGCATTGAGCTCGTCGAGAAGTTTTTTCATGTTCCAAAATCCGGTTTATGTGCGGCAACTGCGCCGCAGGCGGCCGAAGGCTAAATCAGCGTTTCGAGGATCTGCACGGCATTGAGCGCCGCGCCCTTCTTGATCTGGTCGCTCACACACCAGAACGCCAGGCCGTTGTCGCACGTCAGGTCCTTGCGGATACGCCCCACGTACACGGGGTCCTTGCCGGCGATGAAGAGCGGCATGGGGTAGACCTTGCCGGCGGGATCGTCCATCAGCACCACGCCTTCGGCCTTCGAGAAGGCTTCGCGGGCTTCGGACACGGAGACGGGACGCTCGGTTTCGAGCCACACGCTCTCCGAATGGGCGCGCATCACCGGAACACGCACGCAGGTCGCCGATACGGCGATGTCCGAATGCATGATCTTGCGCGTCTCGTGGAACATCTTCATCTCCTCCTTCGTATAGTCGTTGTCGGTAAAGACATCGATATGAGGAATCACGTTGTAGGCCAGCTGGAAGGCGAATTTCGCCACCGTCGGTTCCTTGCCCGCGCCCAGTTCGGCATACTGCGTCTCCAATTCCGCCATGGCGGCCGCCCCGGCGCCGCTGGCCGACTGGTACGTAGACACGTGCACGCGGCGGATATGTGACACGTCCTCGATCGCCTTCAGCGCCACGACCATCTGGATCGTCGTGCAATTGGGATTGGCGATGATGCGGCGGGGCGCGTTCTTCGCATCTTCGGGATTGACCTCCGGCACGACGAGGGGCACGTCGGCATCCATGCGGAAGGCGCTCGAATTGTCGATCATAACGGTCCCGTGCCGGGTGATCGTCTCAGCGAACTCCTTCGACGTGCCCGCCCCGGCCGACGTCAGGGCGAAGTCGATTCCCTTGAAATCGTCGTTGTGTTGCAGCAGTTTGACGGTAAGTTCCTTTCCGCGGAATTTATAGGTACGGCCCGCACTGCGTTCCGAACCGAACAGCACCAGTTCGTCGATCGGGAGCCGGCGCTCCTCCAAAATCCGCAAAAACTCCTGGCCCACAGCACCGCTGACGCCCACAATAGCAATTTTCATCTCTCTAAAGTTAGAATGTGATCATCGTTCCCGCTCGGACGAACCGTACACGGAAGCTCCGGAGGCAAAAATAACGATTTTCCGGGAAAAATCCTCCTTTCGGTCTGGAAATCGGCAGAATCCGGAACACAGGCATGCGGTCCGGAAACCGGAAAAGGACTGCGCCCGCGCCGCCGAAGGCCGCTCTCACGCCCGGTCCGATTCCTCGGCCGGGGCGTCCTTTTCCCGCAGCGCCTCCTCGATCTTCCGCTCTCGATAGACCTTCGGCGTCGCCCCGAACCGGGCGATGAACCCCCGGAAAAAGGTGCTTCGGTTGGCGAAACCCGACCTGTAGATAATCTCGTCGATCGAGAGCCGCGTGGTCACCAGCAGCTGCTCGGCCAGGTTCAGCCGGTACTCCCGGATGATTCCCGCCGGAGTCTGGCCGGTGATCGTCCCCAGGCGGCGGTAGAAATTGCAGAGGCTCATGCCGAGTTCCCGGGCGATGAACTGCGTCGAGAATCCCGGATCGAGAACGTTCCGGTTGATGATGTCGAGCATCCGTTCCAGAAACGCCTTGTCGTCCTTGTGCAGCAACCGCCCCTGCGTAAGGTCGAAAGCACTGTAAACCGAGCGTCCGTAGCTTTTCAGCGATTCGTAACGGCGCAACAGCTGGTCGACGACGCTCTGAAGGTGGGTGATGTCGAAGGGCAACTTCAGGCAGATGTCCACGCCCAGTTCCAGCCCCTCGACCTTCACGTCCGTACGGGAAACCGCCGTCAGCAGGATAATCGGGACCTGCATCAGCTGCTTGGTTTCACGGATCGTGCGGATCACGCCGATCATCGCCGCATTGAGCGACACCGCCCCGCAAATGATGATCTGCGGCTGCGCCTCGGCCAGTTTCTCCTGCGGACATTTCAGGTCGGAGACGATCCGCACGTTGTAACTGCCGCTGAACAACCCGGCGATGAAATCGGCCATATCCCGGTCCTCGTTGATGACGAGCATCGTCGGAAGCATGTCGCTGAACGCCACCGCGGAGGCCGCAGGAGCCGGCACGGACAGGCTGAACCGCTGCTCGGCAACGATGTCGGGCTGTGCGGCGGGCCGGGCCGCACGGGTGATTCCGAGCCGCGGCAGCGACAGCGTAAAGGTCGTCAGCCCGTCGCGGCTCTCCACGCGGAATTCGCCCTGGAGTTTGGCCACGAGGTTGTAACAGATCGCCAGCTCCAGGTCGTCCTTCAGCGACACGCCCCTGCGGCTCAACTCCCCCAGGTGGTTGAACAGTTTGTAACGGTCGAAAATCAGTTCGATCTGCCCGGCATCGAGTTCCGCACCCCGGTTCGAAACCTCGATCCGAAGCCGTTCCGCCGCGTCGGGAGCCTCTTCCCCGGCGCCGGAAGCAACATCGTCCGGGTGCGGCGCGGAGCATATCCCGGCCGAAACGCTGACCTCGCCGCCCGGTCCCGTCCGGCGGAACGCATTGGAAAGCAGTATATTGAAGATCATCATCAGGATATTGCGCACCGAAGGGAACAGCACGCCGCTGCCTACGGCCGTCCGGTAGGCGATGCGGTTCTCCCCGGCATAATCGGCGAATGTCTGCGCGATGCCGCCGGCCGTACGCGAAACGTCCAGCATCTCGATATCGTCCGAGCCGTCGACGGGATCGGTCGACTGGAATTCGTTGAGCATATAGATCAGGTCGTTGATCTTCTGCGCGTTGTGCCGGATCAGCTCCGCCTGTCGGCGGACGAACGCGTCGGCCGACTTGCAGGCCATGATTTGCTGGCAGGGACCGTTTATCAGCGTCACGGGGATCGAGAGTTCGTTGGTCAGGTTGGAGAACGACCAGATACACGACTCATAGACCAGTTCCCGCTGCCGCTGTTCGTAGAGCGACTGCCGGAGCCGCGCCCGGAGCCGGCGGCGGCGGATCAGGTATCCCGACACGCCGATGACGACGCCCAGCGTCGCTGCGAGATAGCCGATCCAGGCCCAGGTCGATGCGTAGGGCGGAGCCAGCACGCGGATCGGCAGGCGGCTGACGGGGCTCCACTCCCCGGTCGTATTGTTCCGGTAGCGCACCCCGAGCGTATAGCGGCCCGCGGGAAATGCGGCGAAAGCCAGCGTGTTGCTGTGGTAATTGTCGTGCCAGTCGCCGTCCAGGCCCTCGATCTTGTAAAAATAGGAATAATTGCTGCCGTTGACGTAATCCAGCGCCGCGATCGAAAGGCTGAAAGCATTCTGGTGATGCCGCAGCACCATCCGCCCCCGGCGCATCAGCGCCCCGACATCGTACGACTCGCCGTTGGCCCTCACCTCGCGGAACCGGATGGGCGGCATGTAGGAGGCCGCCTCGGAGTCCCCGCTGTCGGAGATGACCACGAAGCCGTTGATCCCGCCGAAAAGCAGTTTTCCCCGCTCCCGGTCGTAAAAATAGGCTCCGTCGCTGAACTCGACCACATCAAGGCCGTACGAAGCGCCGTAAGCCACCGAACGGTTCGTCGCCGGGTCGTAGCGCACGATGCCGGCATTGGTCCCGACCCAGATATTGTCGAGCGAATCGACCAGCAGGCCGTGGATCACCCCGCCGCGCAGCTGGTCGTTGCTGAAATCGGGTTCCGCCCGGCCGGCCGCCGGATCGTAACGCACCAGGCCGCAGCCGGTCCCGAACCACGACGAACCGTCCGAACAGCACACGCCCGCCGTCACGTCGTTCACGGCCAGTCCCCGGCGGGCATCGAACCCGACGGTCCGGCCCTCCCGGGTGCGCTTGTTATAATGTACGACGCCAATACCGTGGTTGCAGAACCAGAGGGTGGAGTCGGACTCCTCGCAAACGGAGAAAAAGAAGTTCCGGCTCCGCGTCCCGAGTCCCAGTTCCACCGGCTCGACACGCACGGCGACGGGAGCGTCGGCACTCCCGGACAGTTCGATACGCCAGACCCCGTAACCCACGCTCGCAGCCCACAGCACCCCGTCCCGGTCCTCGCAGAGACCGTATATGCGGCGCAGCTCCCCGCTTTGCGGCAGTTCGAAAATCCGCCTGTGACGGTACGAATAGTAACACACCCCGCCGTCGCCGCCGATCCACAACACATTGCGGCGGCTTCCGGCAAACGCAAAGACCGAATTTTTTCCCAGCGGCGAATCGGCGGCCGTATAGCTGTCGGTATTCTCCCGCGTAAAAGTCCGCCGGGAGTAAAAATCGCGGATGCGCAGAATGCCGTCGTTTTTGGTCCCGATCCAGAGGTCGCCCTCCGAATCGACATGCAGCGCCTTGATCGGCTTGGTCAGCAGGTAGGGCAGCGTTTCGTAGGTGACCGAACGGATCGCGACCTCCCCGACCGCCTGCCGCAGCAACCCGCTGCCGTCGGTTCCGATCCAGACGATATCCTGGTTACAGTCCTTCAGCAATGCAAAAACGCCGCAATTGACATCGATCTCCTGCAACTCGTAGCGCCCCTCGATCGGATCGGTCGAACGGAGCCGCAGCACGCCGCTCATCCCGAAGGCCAGCACGTAATCGTCCTTGTCGCTGATCACCGACGAAAGGGCGCCGCGCCGTCCGAGTTCCTCCCGCAAATCGAAAATCGGAAAAGCCCGCCGCTGTTCGGTGTCGAAACGGAACAACATGCCGTTCCGGTCGGTGAAGAAGATCGTCCGGTCACCGTCGTAACGGGTGAACACCACCCCGTCCGGCATCGTCATCCGCTCCCACTCCCCCACCGAGGCCCTGCCGTCGGCGTCGTAGGCCACCTGCGCACAACGGATATCCCCCGAACGCACCAGCCACAATGCGCCGTCGCCGTCGAAACACATGCGCAACACCCCGGTCAGCTCGGCCCCGCGGACATCGACCGGCTCGAACGCACCCTTCGACGCCACATATCCATAGAGCTTATTGCCGTGCAGGAAAAACGCCTCGTCCCGGCTGCGGGCCGCAAATTTATAGACCCGCTGGAATCCGGCGAGCATTTCGATCCGCCGGTCGCGCGTGTCGAAACGGTCGACGCCGTAGTTGGTCCGCACCCAGAGGTAACCGTCGTCCGTGGCGACGATCTCCTGAATCAGGTTGCCCGAGAAACGGAAATTCCGGGCGGAATTGCCGTCCCACAGATTCAGTCCGTCGCAGCTGCCCGCCCAGATATACCCGTCGGCATCCTGCGCCAGCGACAGAATCGAACTGTTCGACAGCCCGTCGCGGTGGGTAATGCGGCGGATATTTTGCGGGAATGCACTCCGGGCGACCGCGACCGCAAGGAGAAGGAATACGCATCTGAAATACATGGCAGGGCGAATTAGATAAAAACAGACCGGAATATCTATGTAAATATATACAAAAAATCCGGATTTCAAAACAAAATATCTTATTTAACAACACGGCAGATTCCCCACCGCACGAGCGTTTTTCCCGAATATGCCGTATGGCTTGCGCCGGGAGCGGCAAAGTGCTATCTTCGGCCCCTGCGATATGAAATCATACTAATTTTACAAGAAAATATACTCATACAACGCCGTTTTCTGATATTTTTGTAAAAGCCCGGACGAAAGTTTCCGCTTTCCGAAAGGCTTACTTGCGACACCTATTTATATAAAACCAGCATGCAATGAAGAAAACGCACTCGTTTCGGCATCAAAGGTATTCGCATCAAAATCGGGCGATAGCCGGGAAATCATTCCGGGCAGTCTCCGCATCCTTTTCCGTTTTCCAGTTCCGCAGGTCGAAATACCGGAAACAACGGCATCCGAACGACCCGCACCTCGGTTAATCCACCGTATCGCATCCGCATCCTCCCGCAGCAACCCTCCCGTCATACCTGCTGCACACTTATTCAAACATACTGTTTCTTTTCCGATTGCCGACGGCTCATCGGAAAAGCAGTCGACCCGAACCACGTACCAAACCCATTTAAATTTTCGCCTATGATAAAAAAATTGCTCTTATCGCTATCGGCGGTTTTCTGCATGACGGCAGCTTCGGCCCAGACCCAGACGGTCAAAGGCCGTGTCGTCGACGAGAACAACGCACCGGTCATCGGTGCGACCGTTGTCGTCAAGAACCGTCCGACAATCGGCACTTCGACCGATGTCAAGGGAGAATTCGCACTTCAAGGAGTCCCGAAGGGGGGGGGAAAACTCCAAATCTCTTATGTAGGTTACAAAACCCAGGATGTTGACATTGCTCCCGACATCAAGGTAAAACTCGAACCCGACGCCCAGGCCGTGGAGGCCGTCGTGGTGACGGGTATGACCAAGATGGACAAGCGGCTGTTCACGGGAGCCGCAGACCAGCTGGTTGCCGACGACGTGAAACTGGCCGGTATGGCCGACATCAGCCGCGGCCTGGAAGGCCGGTCGGCCGGCGTATCCGTCCAGAACGTATCCGGTACGTTCGGAACCGCCCCGAAAATCCGCGTGCGCGGCGCCACATCGATTTACGGCAGTTCGAAGCCGCTGTGGGTCGTTGACGGCGTCATCATGGAGGACATCGTCGACATCGACGCCGACGACCTCTCCTCGGGCGACGCCACGACGCTCATCGCATCGGCCATCGCCGGACTCAATGCCGAAGACATCGAGAGTTTCAACATTCTGAAAGACGGCTCCGCCACCTCCATCTACGGAGCGCGCGCCATGGCGGGTGTGATCGTCATCACCACCAAACGCGGCCGCGCCGGCGTGAGCACCATCAACTACACCGGCGAATTCACCTACCGCATGATTCCGTCCTACCGGGATTTCAACATCATGAACTCGCAGGACCAGATGTCGGTGTATATGGACATGCAGAAAAAAGGCTGGCTCAACCTCGCCGAAACCATCACCGACTCGGAGAGCGGCGTATTCGGAAAGATGTACCAGATGATTGCGGCCGGACAATTGCAGAACGACGACGTGAGCACCGGAAATTATCTGCGTGCGGCGGAGTTCCGCAATACGAACTGGTTCAGCGAGCTGTTCAACAACAACGTCATGCACACCCACTCGGTAAGCCTCTCGTCCGGAACCGACAAATCGTCCTACTACGCTTCATTGAGCGCCATGAGCGACCCGGGATGGACGAAGACCAGCAAGGTGGAACGCTACACGGCCAACATCAACGCCACCTACAACATCTTCAAAAACCTGTCGCTGAACCTGATTTCCAACGGTTCCTATCGTAAACAGAAGGCACCGGGAACCCTGTCGTCGGCCACTAACTACGTGACGGGCGAGGTGAAGCGCGAGTTCGACATCAACCCCTACTCCTACGCGCTCAACACGTCGCGCACGCTCGATCCCGACGAATTCTACACGCGGAACTACGCGCGCTTCAACATCCTGCACGAACTGGCCAACAACTACATCGACCTTTCGGTCGTCGAGACCAAATTCCAGGCCGAGTTGAAGTGGACGCCTGTCGAGGGCCTCGACTTGAGCGCCCTGGGTGCGGTAAAATACCAGGCCTCGATACAGGAGCACAACATCACCGAGTCCTCAAACCAGTCCGTCGCCTACCGGACCGTCGAACCGACCACCGTCCGGGACAACAATCCGTTCCTTTACACCGATCCGGACAACCCCTACGCCGTTCCGGTGACCGTACTGCCCAAGGGCGGCATCTACGAACGCACGGACAACAAAATGCTTTCGTACGACTTCCGTGCGTCGGCGACCTACAACAAAACGTTCAACAACACGCATATCATCAGCCTCTACGGCGGTATGTCGGTGAACAAGATCGACCGTCACAACACCTGGTTCCGCGGCTGGGGACTCCAGTACGATATGGGTATGGAGCCTTACTACGATTACCTGGCCTTCAAACAGGGCATGGAGAACGGCAGCAAGTACTATACGATCGGCGACACGTTCTACCGGGAGGTGGCCTTCTTCTTCAACGGCACCTATTCCTACAAGGGACGCTACACCATCAACGGAACCTACCGCTACGAAGGGACCAACAAGATGGGTAAGAGCCGCAAAGCCCGCTGGCTGCCGACATGGAATATCTCCGGGGCGTGGAACGTACACGAGGAGAAATTCTTCAATCATGTACAGCCCGCCCTGTCGCACCTGTCGCTCAAAGCCTCCTACTCGCTGACCGCCGACCGCGGCCCGTCTTACGTCACCAACTCGCTGGCTGTCATCAATGCCTCGACCCCGTGGCGCCCGACCAGCGGCGACACCGAAACCGGTCTCAAGGTTTCGAGCCTCGAAAATGCGCAGCTCACCTACGAGAAGAAGCACGAGCTGAACCTCGGACTCGACGCAGGTTTCGTCAACAACCGCATCAACCTGGCCTTCGACTGGTACAAACGCAACAACTTCGACCTGATCGGCACGGTCACGACCCAGGGCATCGGCGGCGAGATCTCCAAATACGGCAACGTCGCGGAGATGAAATCGAACGGCGTCGAGGTCAGCCTTTCGACCAAGAACATCCAGACGAAGAATTTCAGCTGGACCACCAACTTCATCTACTCGCACATCCACAACGAAGTCACCAAACTCGAAACTTCCACGCGCGCAATGACGCTGGTTTCGGGAACCGGATTCACGATGGAGGGGTATCCCGCCCGTTCGCTCTTCTCGTTCCAGTTCGCAGGGCTGAACGAAGTCGGACTGCCGGTCGTGGTCAACACGGAAGGCAAGCTCAGCTCCAGTTCCTTCAATTTCCAGGACAGCAACGAGAACAACCTGAAAACGAATCTGGTCTACTCCGGACCGGTCGACCCGACCGACCTGGGCAGTTTCGGCAATACGTTCCAGTACAAGGGATGGCGTCTGAACGTCTTCATGACCTACTCGTTCGGCAACGTCGTGCGGCTCAACCCGGTCTTCAGCAGCATCTATTCGGACCTCGACGCCATGCCGCGGGAGTTCAAGAACCGCTGGATGGTCTCCGGCGACGAAGCCGTCACGAACATCCCTACCATCGCCTCGAAGCGCCAGCGCCAGCTGAACTCCTCGATTTCGTACGGGTACAGCGCCTACAACTACTCGACGGCACGCATCGCCAAGGGCGACTTCATCCGCATGAAGGAGATTTCGCTCTCGTACGACTTCCCGAAAAGACTTATTTCGAAGCTGCGTTTCTCCTCGCTTTCGCTCAAACTGCAGGCCACGAACCTCTTCCTGATCTACGCCGACAAGAAACTCAACGGCCAGGATCCCGAGTTCTACAACACCGGCGGCGTCGCTGCCCCCGTGCCGCGGCAGTTCACGCTCACGATCCGAATCGGACTGTAAAATCTGATTTATCTTAAAAAGATTCCTATGAAAAAAAGCATCATATATTTACTGGGCATAGCGGTCGTCATTCCGGCATTCATGTCGTGCAGCGATTTTCTGGATCAGAACCCCGATCTGCGCACGACGCTGGATTCCGAAGAGAAGATCGCCAACATACTCGTCTCCGCCTACATCAGCGGATCGGGCAGCTACCAGCTCGTTGCGGAACTCTCCTCGGACAATGTCTGCGACTACGGCATCACAAAGAACTACAACCAGTTCTATCAGGATGTCTACGAATGGGCCGAGGAGGTTACCAGCAACAACGACGCCCCGCGGAACATCTGGAGTTCCAACTACAACAACATCGCCAACGCCAACCAGGCGCTTTCGGCCATCGAGGAGCTGGGAGGACCCACCACCACGAGGCTCAAGGCCAGCAAAGGCGAAGCCCTGATTTGCCGGGCCTATTCCCATTTCGTACTGGCGAACATGTTCTGCATGCCTTACCACCCGGCAACAGCAGGAAACTACCTGGGGATACCCTATATGGACCACGCCGAGACCGACCTCAACCCCAGGTACGAACGCGGAACGCTCCAGAAAGTCTACGAGATGATCGGCAAGGACATCGAAGCAGCCATTCCCCTGATCGACGACACGGCCTATTCGGTTCCAAAATACCACTTCAACTACAAGGCCGCCTGCTGCTTCGCCTCGCGTTACTACCTTTTCATGCAGGACTGGGACAATGCCATCAAATACGCGACAATGGCCCTGACCTCCAACCCGTCGTCGCTGCTGCGCGATTACGGTGCAATAGCAGCCCTGCCGAACAGTACCAGCAGGCATCAGGAGTATGTCAGCTCGGCCAGCACGGCCAACTTCCTCCTCCAGGCCGCGACATCGAACAGCGGACTGCTTTTCGACTGGTACTCCACCGCCGGCCGTTATTCGCACGGCAAACTGCAGGGAACCTATGAAACCGTTCAGCCGAAAAAGGGCGGTCCGTGGGGCAGCGGCGTGACTTTCAGAGCGCCGCATGCAGTGCTTGCCTCATCCGGCAAATACATTCTTCCCCGGACATGGCGTGTGTTCCAATACACCGACCCGGTCGCCGGAACCGGATTCAACAAAGCGATTTCCGTTCTCTTCACCTCCGAGGAGGCGCTGCTCAACCGCGCCGAAGCCTATATCATGAAGATGAACGAAGATCCGGCGGCACTCGACAAGGCCCTGGAGGACATGAACCTCTACGCCGCCAACCTCTTCTCGGCAGGATTCAAATCCATGACGGAGGCTTCGATCATCAAATGGGCTACGGAGACCTACCCCGACTACTCCAAACTCTACGTCGGAAAGACCTCGCCCAACAGCCAGCAGACGCTCAATCCCAAGAAAAAGCTCCATGCGGCCCCCTACAACACGCTCGAAGAGGGCAGCCCGCAGGAGAGCATGCTTCAGGCGCTCATCTTCATGCGTCGCTACCAGTTCCTCCACGAAGGCATGCGCTGGTTCGACACTCGTCGCTTCGGCATCACGGTCTACCGCTACCTGCTGGATGAAGACGCCGAAACCGTCGTGCAAATCACCGATCAGATCAGCGACGAGAACGGCACGCCCGATCCGCGCCGCGCCCTGCAGCTCCCGGCCGACGTTATTGCCGCCGGCCTGACCCCCAACCCGAGAAAATAATAAACCAACATGCGTATGAAAAAGAATCTGATATATCTGCTCTTTTCCGGCATGCTGCTCTGCGCAGCGCTGACGGCCTGTTCGGACAACGACGACCTGGACTCCACCAGCGTGGTCCGGCCGACGACCACCGAACAGAACGACCTCGACCGCTGGCTCGAGCGCAACTACGTCGAAGCCTACAACATCCAGCTCAAATACCGGTTCGAGGACATCGAGTCGAGCATGGGCTACTACCTCACACCCGCCAGTTACAAGCAGTCGATCGCCATGGCCAAACTGGTGCGCCACATGTGCCTGGAAGCCTACGACGAGATAACCGGCAGTACGGATTTCATCAAGGCCTATTTCCCGAAAATCCTCTACCTGGTCGGCTCGTATGCCTACAAGACCAACGGATCGGTGGTGCTGGGAACGGCCGAGGCCGGGGCAAAGATCACGCTCTACAACCTCGACAACCTGAACCCCAAAACCGTCAATGCGAAGACGGGCTATTTCAAGACAATCCACCACGAATTCAGCCACATTCTCAACCAGACGAAACCTTACCCGACGGACTTCACGGAGATTTCCGGACCGGATTACGTACAGGACCAGTGCTTCGAAATCTACAAAACCACCGAATCGGCGCTGCAGAAAGGATTCATTTCCCCGTATGCCTCAAAAGCCGACGGCGAGGATTTCGTGGAACTCATCGCCCTCTACGTCAACCGGACCGCCGAGGAGTGGGAAGAGATGCTGACGACGGCCGGCGACACGGGACGCCCGAAGATCGAAGCCAAATTCGAAATCGTGTACAACTACATGAAAACCAGCTGGGAGATCGATCTGAACAAGTTGCGCGAAATCGTACTGCGCCGTGCGGAAGAAGCGCCCGATCTCGACTTCGACTCGCTGGATGACGACGATACGGATACGCCCGAAAATTCGGGTACAAACGAATAAGCGACACCGAATATGAAAAAAACAGCAATCATACTATTTCTGGTTCTGGCCATTCCCGCCCTGCTCACCTCATGCCTGTTCGACGAGGAGGATCTTTTCGACAAATCCGCTTCCGAACGCATCGAGGCCGCCAAGCAGGAGGCCAAAACCGTGCTCGAAAGCGCTGAAAACGGATGGCACGTGCGCTATTTCCCCTCCCCGACCCAGGAGTTCGGCGGATACAACCTGTTTTTCAAATTCTCCGAAGGCAGCGTCACCGTTGCCTCCGAGATCGAAAGCAACCCGTCCACTACCGAGACGAGCCTCTATTCGCTCGGCGAGGATCTGGGCGTAACGCTCAATTTCGATACGAAGAACTCGCTCATCAACTACTTCGTACACCCGAAAAACCCCGACGGACTCGGATCGACCTACAAGGGAATGGAGGGCGACTACAAATTCACGGTGATGGAAACATCCGCGACAATGGTCGTCCTGCGCGGCATCATCACGGGAAATTACTACATCCTGACCCCCGTTTCCGCAGATACCGACTGGTCGGAGGACCTGGAGACCTACCGGAACAATGCGGAAGACATGGCATTCAGCACCTATTCCTTCGTCGTGAAAGACAAGACGTATTCGGCAACGCTCACAAACCGCCGGTTTGCGGTCAAGATCGACAATGAAACCACCGGTTACGTACCGTTCATCTACACCAAGACCGGCATCAGTTTCTACATGCCGATCGAGATCGACGGAGTGACCGCACAGGACTTCACCTTTGTCGACGACTACTATTTCGCCGAAGCCAACGGCGCCGATTTCAAAATCATGACGCCCGAGCCGGTCCGGTCGGACATCACGTTCGATGTAACTGTCCCCGATGCCGCGAAGACCTATAACAGCATAACCGTAAACGCAGTTCCCTCGAACGATACGGAATATTATTACATCGGGATGATGCTGAAATCCGAATTCGAGGCCCAGCGCGAGAAAAAACTCCTGCAAAAGCTGGTCGGCACGCTCAACAGCAACATCGGCGCAGGCGACGATCCCGAGGAGATTGCAGCCAGCCTGCTCCATAAGGGTGCTGCCTCCTATACGCTCGACTATCCGAGTTTCTACGACGAATATGTAGCCGTCGTATTCGGATGCGCCGTTTCCAACGGATTCATCGCCTCTACCACATCCATCACGTCGCTTCCCGTCTCGATCGACTCCTCGCTGCTGCCGAGCAACACCGATGCACTCTACAAGAGATGGCTGGGTAAATGGAGAGTCACGAGCACCTCCTCGCAGGTAAACGGCGCTCCCGTAACGTTCGAGGTTACCGTAAAACCGGGTATTGTCAACTCCTCCTACATGATCCGGGGATGGGGTATCACGATCTACGGAGACATATACGACCTGCGGGCCTATTACCAGGCCTCGTTCAACGGAGCGACCAACACGGCCATTCCGATTCCGAAGTCGACCGGCATCCTCTACACCAAAGCCGATAACGAGGAGTACGGAAAGGCGGACGGAATCTATCCTATTCGGACTCGCTACTCCCGTATATTCTTCGATACAGGAGTCTACTATTCGTTCACGACCACCCAGACCTCGCCCAAACTCGTCGGCGTTTACGACACCGCGCAAAACGGCCAGGCGACGATGTACGGTGTACGGTTCAATACGGGAACCGATTACGTAGGCATCGAGTTCTTCCGTTGGACGGAAGACGAGAAATCCTATTACACCTCGCCGGCTGTCCGTCCGGGCTATACGGCCAAAGACTTTCCGGTAGGTCCCTTCACGTGGGTTCAACTGGTGGATGCCGACGGAAACGTCCTCACCACCGATACCCCGACCGAATAAGCGACAAAACGGTCAATCCGATAAAAGACCGGGCCGCCCATCGAGGCGGCCCGGTCTTTTATCGGATACAAATGAACCTTGTTCGTATCAGTCGAAGAAATTCTCGTCCTCGGCGTTGTTCCGCCCTTCGGAATCGACTTCGTCCTCGCAGTCGTAACGGGGCATCATCGCCGGCCGCACGAACTGGTCCGTACGGCTGATGCCGAAACGACCGTCGTCGTAGATCTTTTTCATATATTCGCCCACGATCGGCAGGGCCATCACGCTGCCTTCGCCGCCGCGGATGAAGTGCACCGACTGGTCCTCGCCGCCGACCCAGGCCCCGGTCACCAGTTTCGGGGTCACACACATGAACCACGCATCGCGGTTCTTGTTCGAAGTTCCGGTCTTGCCGCCGATCTCCATGTCGGTCAGCCCGAACTGCCACCGCAGGCGGCCCGCCGTTCCCGAGTTGACCACGTCCTGAAGCATCGTGAGCATCGTATAGGCCGTGCGTTCGCTGACGGCGTCCTGCGACTGGGGAATGAAACTGGCGATCAGATTGCCCTGACGGTCCTCGATGCGCGTCACGAAGATCGGATCGGTGTGCACGCCCTGATTGGCAAAGGTCGAAAAGGCGCTCACCAGTTCGAAAACGTTCGACTCCGAAGAGCCGAGGGCCAGCGCCGGAACGGGGTCTATGTAGCTGCGGATGCCCATGTTGTGAATGAAATCGGCCACGGCGGCGGGCTGCTTGGCCTGCTTCATGATCCACGCCGAGTAGTTGTTGCGGCTGCGCGCAAGTCCCCACTTGAGGGGGTGCAGCACCCCGTCGTACTCGACGTTGCCGGCCTCCTTGGGCGACCAGGCCGTGCCGTTGGCCGTCTCGATGGTCGTCGGCAGGTTGGGAACCATCGTGCAAGGCGTCAGACCCAGGTGGTCGATGGCAAAGGTGTAGACGAAAGGCTTGATCGTCGAACCGATCTGGCGTTTGCCCTGCTTGGCCATGTCGTACTTGAAGTAACGGAAGTTAGGCCCTCCGACATAGGCCTTTACGAAACCCGTGGCAGGATCGAGCGAGACCATCGCGGCGCGCATGATGCGTTTGTGGTGGAGGATCGAGTCGCGCGGCGTCATCAGCGTGTCGCGCTCGCCCCTGTAGGTGAACACCCGCATGTTGCAGGGCTTGTCGAAGGCGGCGTTGATCTCCTTCTCGCCCGCCCCGGCGTTCTTCATCTCGCGGTAGCGGTCCGAATAGCGGACGGCGTGGCGCATGATCCGGTCGCGTTCCTCGCGGTCGGCGTCGACGAAAAGCGTCTTCGTCGCCCGGAACTGCGCGTCCATCTTGGGCTGAATCTCCTTCTCCATCTGCCGCTGCACGGCCTGCTCGGCATAGGTCTGCATCACGGAGTTGATCGTGGTATAGATTTTCAGTCCGTCGCGGTAGATATTGTAGGGCGTGCCGTCGGCCTTGCGGTTCTTGTGACACCAGCCGTAGAGCGGATTCTCGTTGTACTCCTTCACCGCCTGGTCGTAGTCCCACTCGTTGTAGAACTGACTGCGCTTGGGAGGCCGGGCGTTCATCACCAGCCGCAGCATCTCGCGGAAATAGGTCGCCGCGCCCTCGTTGTGCGACACGGGCTTGTAGTTGGTCAAGATCGGCAGCGCCGCCAGCGAATCGCGCTGCCTGCGGGTCAGCGCCCCGGCCTCCTCCATGCGCGAAAGCACGAGGTTGCGGCGCACGAGGGCATTCTTGGGATTCAGGATGGGCGAATAGCGCGTCGGAGCGTTCACCACACCCACCAGCACGGCGGCCTCCTGCACGTTTAGCTCGTCCGGCTCCTTGTTGAAGAAGGTGTGGGCCGCCGACTTGATGCCGAAGGCGTTCGAGCCGAACTCCACCGTATTGAGGTACATGGCGGCGATCTCCTCCTTGGTATAGTTGTATTCGAGTTTGAGGGCCGTGATCCACTCCTTGAACTTCGAGGTCACGAGTTTGGCCTTGCGGACGACGGTGCCGCGGTTGCGGACCGTATCTCGCGGAAAGAGGTTCTTGGCCAGTTGCTGGGTGATGGTCGAGCCGCCGCCCTGCGAGGTGTTCTGCAACAGCAGGGTCTTCACGGCCACACGCGCCAGCGAAGGAATGTCGATGCCCGAGTGGGTGCGGAAACGGACGTCCTCGGTCGCGATGAGCGCCGCGACGATGGGCGGAACCTCATGCCCGGCCAGCCGGATGTGGAGCGTCGAATCCGACGGGTAGAGGTCGGCGTACTGCACATAGGAACGGTTCTGCACGAAGAAGGTTCCGATCACCTTGCCGTCCTCGGAATAAACCTCCGTGGCGAGGTTGCTGCGGGGATTCTCCAGCTCCTCGAACGAGGGCATGCGGCCGAACACGCCGAAAGCCGTCAGCACCAGCATCAGCGCCACGAGCGCAAAGGGCGCGAAAGCCACGTACCAGATCCATTTTATCGTTTTCGGGCTGACGCCCGTCTTTTTTTTCTGTCCCATACGACGATATTTGCGACAAAGATACGAATTGAATGTGAAATATGGAAACCCGGCTTTTCAACTCTCAACTTAAAACGGCAGTCCCACCGACGCCGCGACGTACACCCCGCCGCTCGACGGGCGGTAGCACGACAACTTGAAGGTCGAAGTGGCCGACGCCGGCTGCCGGAAGGCGTTGAAGTCGAAGACGATGTCCCCGCCCACCGACCAGATCCGCCGCCGGGCCATCCCGTCGCGCCCGACGTCGCGGAACTGCGCGTAGTCGCCTCCGGCGTTGAGCCGGATGCGCTTGATGTAGATCACCGAGCCGATGCCGCCCTCGGGATACCACACCGGCAGCTGGTAGTTGGCCTGAAAAGCCATGTAGTTGTTCGACACGATGTCCGCGGAGGTGAATCCGCGCGGAACCAGCCGCGTGGATTTGTAGCTCAGCGGGGCATACCCCGACGGGAACTTGTAGCCGCCGATCGAGGTCTGGTAGGTCGCGGCCACCAACACCGAGTTGTGGGGCGCGAATCCCGGCAGATAGGCCTGTCCGTAGAACGAAATCAAGTCGCTGAAATGGGCGTTCGCGGGGTTGAACGTGTAGTTCGCGCTGAAGGTGTAGCCCCAGCGGGGCGCAATGTCGCGGTGGGCCATACGCACCTGGTCGGAAAATCCGGCCCCGAACGAAACCTTGTGCAGCCCCTCGCGGAAACCGATCCGCTGGATGTTGGAGATGCTGCCGTTCTCCCATTCGATCTTGCCCAGGTCGGCAACCATGCCGTTGGAGTAGTTCCAGCCCGCCGAGAGGGAGAACTGGCGCGTGTGATAACCCCGTTGGAAATAGAGCGGCAGCGTGGCCGACAGCCCCACGGAGTAGTATTTGTCGGGCGCGGGACGGCTTTGGTAGACCGGATTGCCCTGCTGGTCGCGTCCGGCCAGCGAGTAGAAGAGCTGGTTGCCGCCGTAGGAGGCGTCCAGGTCGAAACGCACGCCCAACCCGAAATAACGCACGCCCAGATTCACGAGCGAACCTTCGTGCCGGTTCCAGCCGTAGGAGGCGTAGGCCTCGGCGCTCGAAAGCAGGTTCTGCGAGATCAGCGTAAGGCCCACATTGAGATCGATCACGTGTTCGTCGACCGCCGCAAAGGGATTGAACGCCACGGGCATCCAGCTGTGGACGTTCACCAGGTTGGGGACCTTGCGATACCGCTTCGCACGGAACTCGCCGGACTGTCCGACCGAATCGGCCCGCGTATAGCGCACCGTGTCGAGGTTCACCACGTCCCAGCGTCTGCGGGGCGGGTTCACCAGGTTGACGGGCAGCCGCGAGGGCGTGACGGGAATCAGCAGGCTGTCGCCGGCGGCGACCCGCTGCTCGGCCACGCGGTAGCCGAGGCGGTCGTAGGTCGTCAGCAGCACCCCTCCGTCCGCCGGAGCGGGAGCGAAGGAACCGTAGGCCGAGGTGGTGATGCGGTATTCGCGGCGGGCCATCAGGTCGTAACAGTGGGCCTCGTCCCGGCCCGAGGCGATCGAGCCGTAGTAGAGTTTGCCGTCCGCGGCCCGGAGGTTCGAAAGGGTGATATAGGCCCCTTCGGTAATCGGGTGCATGCCGTCGGAATCGATGCGGCCGATCCACATGCCGCTGTCGTCCGTGACGAGGACATACCACGCCACCGTCCGATCGTCCCACGCCAGTCCGTGAATCTCCGACCGGCCGGGCGTTTCGAACCGCCGTTCGGGTCCCCCGCCGTGCCGCACCACGACCGTATAACGGCCGTCGGGATTGTACTCGACCCATCCGAACTCCTCGCCCGAAACCGTGGGATAAAGCGTATTTCGCTGCCGTGCTGCCGTGCGGGGCACACCGTCGGCGAGGTCCATGTAACACAGTTGCGAGTTGACGCGCTGTTCGAAAAGCGTCGAGCGGCGGTACTCGGTCCACCAGACGCGGCCGCCGGCCATCGACGGACGGGTCGAGACCAGCCCCGTGTGGCAGACCGTCCGTTCCCCGCCCGTACGGCGGTCGAGCACAACGAAACGCGACACGCGGTCGAGGTCGGTTTTCAGCGCCAGCACCGCCGTATCGCCCAGCGGCAGGGGCCACTGGTAGGTCGTATGGTTCTTTTCGGGCAGCGCGGTGAGCGGCACGGCGCTGTCCCCGGTCTTCGGCAGCGAATCCCAGTAGCGTTCCAGTTCGTCGAAGGTTCCGCGGAAGAGCTTCATGACGTTGGTCTTGTAGAATTTGCCCAGCGCCACGCGCGTGGTGGCCAGCACGTAGGGATTGCGCGACCCGTACCACGCGACCTTGTCCCAGACGTTCTCGCCGTAACGCTCCCAGGCGTAGGAACAGATCTGATAGCCCAGCTCGTAGTGGTCGGGAATGTAGTCGCGGTAGGAGCCGCAGAACCAGCGGTCGATGTTGCGGCGGTCGCGGCCGACGCTTCCCATGGCGCGGTAGGCCATCGAGAACGAAGGCTGAAGGCCGCGGCCGAACGACGACATCATCGTTTCGGACATCACGGCGTCGCCCTCCATGGCCCAGATCGGCATGCACAGCAGGCCGATGGTCGACCCCTGCTGCCCGAGCACGTAGCTCAAGGCGCGGATAACGCCCCGGTCGAGGTTGTTGTACTGCACGGCATGGCGGTATTCGTGGGCCACGAGCTGCTTGTACCACGGCATCGAATAGCTGTCGACGGCGGGCGAGGTGAGGAATTCCACGCGCTTGGGAAGGTACATCACCAGTCCGTTCGACTGGAAATTCTCGGGGTGCATGACGAAGGGAATGCGCATCGGGCCGTGGCGGAACCCGTAGCCGATGTCGGGCCGGACCGTGCGGATGTAGAACAGCGTGCGGCGGGCGATGCCGGCGACCGTATCGGGATAGATCATCCGCACGTCGGGCGTGCGGATCGCCGACCACTTCTGCGGAGGGTCCGAACCCCAGGTGTAATACTGGGCCGCGGCGCGCTCGGCGCCGCACAACACGCACAGGAGCGCGAAGAGGAGCAACAGCCGGCGCACGTTACGAACCGGCTTTTTTGCAGCGGTAGCCGCTGCGGATGAGCAGATCGGCCACGCGGTCGCGGTGGTCGCCCTGGATGATGATTTCGCCCGCCTTCGCCGAACCGCCGACGCCGCACCTGGATTTCAGCATGCGCGCCAGTTCCTGAAGGTCGGCATCGCGGCCCACGAAGCCTTTGACGAGGGTCACGACCTTGCCCGCCCGCTGCTTGCGGTCGAGCCACACCCGCAGATCCTGCTGCCCCGCAGGCAGCGTCTCGGCTTCGGGTTCGTCGTCCGTTTCGTAGTTGAAACCCGGGTCGGTCGAGTAGACCATCCCGAGCCGCGATTTCCAGTCGTTGTCGGCCATAATTGTTCGAATGGTTGAAATTAAACGCCGAAAGCGGCGTCATTTATTGCGCAAAATTAGCAAAATATTTATCTTTGTTAACGCATGGCAAAGAAGTTCCGCGAAAAACTGCGCAAGCTCAACCCCTTCACGCGTCCGATGACGCTCGACGAGCTGCCCAAACCGCTGCCGGCCAACCCCGACCAGCGGCTGGTGAAGGTCTATGTCGAAGGCTACGAAGACGTGGCCTTCTGGCGCGGCATCTTCGACCATTTCCAGAATCCCTACCTGCGTTTCGAAATCTCGGTCCCCGACCGCGGCGACCTGCCCAAGGGCAAGAAGGTGCTCCTGGGCATGATCCCCCGGTCGTCGGAGGAGCTGCTCCTCTGCGTCGACTCCGATTTCGACTACCTCTTCGCCGGGCGCACGTCCCAGTCGAAGGAGGTCACCGGGGCGAAATTCATGTTCCACACCTACGCCTACGCCACCGAGAACTACCTCTGCTACGCACCCTCGCTGCACAACGTCTGCGTCAAGGCCACCAAGAACGACACGCGCATCTTCGACTTCGTGAAGTTCATGCACGAATATTCGTGCACGATCTACCCGCTGTTCCTCTGGTACGCCTACTCGGCGCAGCTGGCCACGGAGAACGTCTTTCCGCTGATCGACTTCAAGCAGTCGGTGCGCATCGGCTACCTCGACATCGAGGACAACGGCGCGAAGACGATCGAGTGGCTGCGGCGCAACGTCTCGAAGCGCGAGAACCTGCTCCGCCAGCGCAATCCGCGGATGACGGAGCCGATGAAGGAGTTCGAGGCGCAGCTCCGCGAGCGCGGCCTGACGCCCGAAAACGCCTATCTGTTCATGCACGGCCACACGCTGATGGACAACGTGGTGCTGATCGTGCTCAACACCGTGTGCGAGAAACTGCGGGCCATGTCGATCGCCAAGATCACCGCCTCGAAGAAACAGGGCGTGGCGCTCAAGAACGAAATGTCGAACTACACCAACTCGCTGCGCTCGATCCGCGACGTGCTGCTCGACAACGAGAACTACACCAAAAGCCCGCTTTACAAACGGCTGGAACGCGACATCGAGCGGTACATCGCCCGCACGATCTGGAACATGAAGCGCAGCGGCGAAATCCGGGACACGTCGATGATCGGCATTATCCACAAACTCCGCTCCGGACAGCAGGGGTAAATGCGCAATTCTGAATTCTGAATTGCTCTACTGTTCCCGTTTGCGGACCACGCGCACGGTGGACTGCGTGGCCTGCCGCACGAAAACCTGCGGACCGCGGGCGTAACGCCGCCACAGTTCGTCGGTATAGCCGCGCACGGTCAGCAGTTCCATGTTCTCGGCCTTCATCACGTCGAATCCCGCCTCGCGCAACGCCTCGATGGCCTCGTCGATATGCCACGAGTTGTCGACGCACAGGCTCAGGTTCACGGCCGAGTTGTGAATCAGGTTGGCCTTGATGCGGAAACGCTCCAGCAGCGAGAAGATCGTGGCGAACTTCTCTTCCAGCACGAAGGAGAAGTCCCGCGACCGGATGGTCAGCAGTACCTGGTCCTTCTTGAGGATCAGGATGGGCACGTCGACCGGGGCCGACATGCCGCGGATCACCGTGCCGGGCTTGCGCTTGTCGCCGAAGGGACGCACGTAAAGCGGAATATTCTTGTTCTGGAGCGGCTTGATCGTCTTCGGGTGGATGATCTGCGCGCCGCTGTAAGCCAGTTCGATGGTGTCGAGGTAGTTCAGCTCGGCGATCTGCACGGCGTCGGGGAACGCTTTCGGGTCGGCGTTCATCACACCGTCCACGTCCTTCCACACCGACATCGACTCGGCGTCGAGAATGTTGGCCACCACGGCCGCCGAGTAGTCCGAGCCTTCGCGCCCCAGGGTCGTGGTCGTGCCGTCGGGTGCGCCGCCGATGAAGCCCTGCCCGATGAAAATGTTCTCGACGCATTTGCCCAGCGCATTTTTCAGCAGCGGAGTCGAAGCCTCGATGTCCACCCCGGCATCCTTGTGGCGCTGCTCGGTGAGAAAACAGCGGCGCATGTCGATCCAGCGGTTCGACACCCCGGCGTAGTTCAGGTACTCGGAGATAATCGTCGTCGATACCAGCTCGCCGAAAGCCACGATCGTGTCGTACCACAACTCGGCATCGTCCGGTTTATAGACGGTTTCCACGGCGACCTTTTCCAGTTCGTCGAACAGCGCGTCGACCGCCGGCAGCCGTTTCGGCTCGTGCCACAGTTCGTCGATGATCTCCGCATGGTACTTCCGCAGCGACTCGACATGCTCCAGGGAGAGCTGTTTATCGCCTTTCTGAAGCCCTTCGAACACCTTTTCCAGGGCATTGGTCGTTTTACCCATCGCCGAAACGATGATGAACAGGTTCTGCTCGTCGTCGATGATCTTGCGCAGATTCCTCACGCCGTCGGCATTCCGCACCGACGCGCCTCCGAATTTGTAGACTTTCATGGTATCTCTCTTTTTAACCTAACTAACCTTCCTTGCCGTCCGGAGGCAACCAACCGCCGGACGACGTTCAGAATGCAGAATTCAGAATGCACGATGACAAAAAACGTTCAACTCTCCACTTCCAACTTTTCAGCTTTCCAGCTTTGAATGCCCGTTTTCTAATTCTCAATTTCCCGATACGGCACGCCGATGTTCTGGAACAGGAACGCGTACATGTCGGCCGCCTCGTCGATGCGCTTCGAGGTGGGTTTGCCGGCTCCGTGGCCCGCCTTCGAATCGATGCGGATCAGGATCGGAGCGTCGCCCGCCTGGGCGTGCTGCATCGTGGCCGCGAACTTGAACGAGTGGGCCGGAACGACACGGTCGTCGTGGTCCGCGGTAGTCACCAGCGTCGCGGGGTATTTCACACCCTCCTTTATGTTATGGAGCGGAGAGTACTTGTAAATATACGAAAACTGCTCCTCATTCTCCGACGAACCGTACTCCACGGCCCAGCCCCAGCCGATGGTGAATTTATGGTAGCGGAGCATGTCCATCACGCCCACGGCCGGGAGGCACACGGCGTAGAGGTCCGGGCGCTGCACCTCGCAGGCGCCGACCAGCAGGCCGCCGTTCGAGCCGCCGTGGATGGCCAGCTTGTCCGTCGACGTGTATTTCTCGGCGATCAGGTACTCGGCGGCGGCGATGAAGTCGTCGAAGACGTTCTGCTTGTTTTCGAGCATGCCGGCCTTGTGCCACTCCTCGCCATACTCCGAGCCGCCGCGCAGGTTGGCCACGCAGTAGACGCCGCCCTGCTCGACGAACATCAGCGCCGAGGGGTTGAAACCGGGCGTGAGGTTGATCTGGAAACCGCCGTAGGCATAGAGCAGGCAGGGATTCTTGCCGTCGCGTTTCATGTCCTTGCGCCGGGTGATGAACATCGGGACCTTCGTACCGTCCTTCGAGGTGTAGAACACCTGCTCGGTGACAAACAGCGAAGGATCGAAATTCACCTCCGGAGCTTTATAGAGCTTCGATTCGCCCGAAGCGATGTCGTATTTGTAGATCGTGGCGGGCGCCGTGTAGTTGGCCAGCGTATAGTAGAATTCCGTATCCTCGTCCTTGCCGCCGAAACCGCCGACCGTACCGATGGCGGGCAGGTCGACCGTCCGCACCGGTTTGCCGTCGTAGGTGTACTGGCGGACCCGGTTCTGCGCATTCTCCAGATAAGAGGCGAACAGATAACCGCCTCCCGTGCCGACGTCTTCGAGCAGGTTCTTTTCACTCTCGGGAATCACCGTTTCGATCATCCCGGGACGGTTCAGATCGACCTTCATCAGCGCGTAGTTCGACGCGTCCTTGTTGGTCACGTAGTAGAGCCGGTCGTCCTTGCAGTCGACGGGCGAATAATCCGCCTCGAAGCCCGGCAGCAGAACGCGGAATTTCGGGTCCGATACCCTCTTATAAAGAACCTCCGTTCCCGACGTACCCTCCGACGCCACGACGAAGAGCCATTTGCCGTCTTCCGAAGGCCATGCCGAGAAGTAGCGCAGCGGGTGCTCCCGGTCCTCGTAGACGAGCTTGTCGGCCGACTGGGGCGTCCCCAGCGCGTGGTAATAAACCTTCTGGAACTCGTTCTTGGAAGAGTAGGCGTTTTGTTTCGGAGCGTCGTAAGCGCTGTAATAGAACCCCTTGGAATCGGGCGCCCACCGTGCACCCGAGAATTTCACCCACTCGATCTTGTCGGCAGCGAGCGACTTGTCGGCGGTGTCCATCACACGGATCACGACCCAGTCCGAACCCGACGCGGCGGCCGAATAGGCGAACCAGCGGCCGTCTTTCGAAAACGACATGGCGGCCAGGGCCACCGTACCGTCGTCGGAAAGCTTATTGGGATCGAGGAACACCTCGCCGGCCTCACCCGGATTCTTCGTGCGGTAGATCACCGACTGATTCTGCAGACCGTCGTTATAGGTATAGTACCACCAGTCGCCGTGCCTGCGCGGGGCGCTCTCCTTGGCGTAGTTCCACAACTCGGTCAGCCGCTCGCGAATGGCTCCGCGGAACGGAATTTGCGAAAGGTAGTCCTGCGTCACGGCGTTCTCGGCGGCGACCCATGCGGCCGTGGCCTCGGAATTGTCATCCTCGAGCCAGCGGTAGGGGTCGGGAACCTCCGTGCCGAAATAGTTGTCAACCACGTCGCCGCGCCCGGTCTCGGGGTAAGGCTGATGCTTTATCTGTTTCATGTTGCCGCAACTTGCCGCCACCGCCGCTGCTCCGAGCAGGACGGCGACTTTGTAGGAAAAATGCTTCATAATTGAACCGTTTGGGTAATGATCGGGACAAAGTTATGAAAAATTCGATATTTTCAGTAATTTTGCCTATCGAAAACAACAGACTATGTACAACGAACTCAAAACGATAATCGAGCAGGCGTGGGACGACCGCGCGCTGCTCCAGGACCCCGCCACGCAGCAGGCCGTACGGCAGGTCGTCGGACTGGTGGACAAGGGCGAACTCCGCACGGCGGAACCCGTCGACCCGGCCAAAAGCGAGTGGAAAGTCAACGAGTGGGTCAAGAAAGCCGTGATCCTCTACTTCCCGATCCAGCCCATGCGCAAGATGGAGGCCGGGGAGCTGGAATGGTACGACAAGATGGAACTCAAGCACGGCTACGAGGAGCTGGGCGTGCGCGTCGTGCCCCAGGCCGTGGCGCGCTACGGCGCCTACATCGCCCCGGGAGCCATCCTGATGCCCTCGTACGTGAACATCGGCGCCTACGTCGATACCGGCACGATGGTCGACACGTGGGCCACGGTGGGTTCCTGCGCCCAGATCGGCAAACACGTCCACCTCTCGGGCGGCGTGGGCATCGGCGGCGTGCTCGAACCCGTGCAGGCCGCGCCCGTGATCATCGAGGACAGCTGTTTCATCGGCTCGCGCTGCATCGTGGTCGAGGGTGCGCACGTCTGCCGCGAAGCGGTGCTCGGCTCGAACACCGTGATCACCGGCTCGACGCACATCATCGACGTCACTGGACCCGAGCCCGTCACCTACAAGGGTTACGTGCCGCCCCGCTCGGTGGTGGTCCCGGGGAGCTACCGCAAACAGTTCCCGGCAGGCGAATACAGCGTCACGTGCGCGCTGATCATCGGCCGGCGCAAAGAGTCCACCGACAAGAAAACCTCGCTGAACGACGCCCTGCGCGACTTCGGCGTATCGGTATAGGGATGATCTACCGCATCGAAGAAACCACCTCGACCAACGACGACGCCCGCGACGCGAAATACCGCCACGGCGACATCGTCTGGGCCGAGCGGCAGACCGCCGGCCGCGGCCAGCGGGGCCACAGATGGTCGAGCGCCGAGGGGCTGAACCTCACCTTCTCGCTGGTGCTCGAACCCCGGTTCCTGCCCGCCGGCGAACAGTTCCTGCTCAACGAAGCCGTGGCCCTCGCCCTCACCGACACCTTCGCGCAGTTCGGCATCGCGGCGCGCATCAAGTGGACCAACGACATCTATGCCGGGGACAAAAAGCTGGTCGGCATCCTGATCGAGCACAGCTACTCCGGCCGGACGCTCGCCCGCACGATCGTCGGAGTCGGCATCAACGTCAACCAGACGGAGTTCGACCCCGCGCTTCCGAACCCCGTGTCGATGGCCATGGTCGCGGGACGCACGTTCGACCGCGGCGAGGTGCTCGAAGCCTTCCGCCGCCACATCGGCATCCGCTACGCCCAGCTCGAGCTGGGCGAACGGGAAACCCTCCAGCGCGACTACCGCGAACGGATGTACCGGCTGGGCAAACGGCATACGTTCCGCTACCCCGACGGCACGCCGACCGAGGCCGCAATCGAGGGCGTGCGCCCCACGGGCGAACTGCTGCTGCGGCACGCCGACGGCACGCTCCGGGAATATCTGTTCAAGGAGATCGAATTCGTGATTGAAAAACACAGTAATTTACGGCAGGAACTTACTTAATTACTATAAGCACCTGATTTATCGACTTCAAAACAGTTCATTCGATCCAGCCAAACTAATTTCCCTCAATTTCAAGCTCCAAATCAGAATCAAACGAAATATCCGGATTTCTTTGGGGAACCTCGCTATTGAGCGGAACTTTTTGGAAGTGCACAGGACTTATAGCTTGCATAAATTCAAGCTGTTGCCCATACACGTTGACCTCCCATTTCACGTATTTTTTCAGATTCTGCTCCAACAGCGCAAAGGTTTCCGGAGGCAGAGACAGAAGTTCCGGAACAGCATCCATGATAAATGTAACTTCCAGCGTATCGCCGTCGGGACCGACCACATAGAAAATCGTCATGGGGCTGTGCTTATAAGAACGCAAGGACTCGATATCCGCGTCCAAAAAAGACTTGCGGAATGCCAGGTTTTCGCCCCCCCCGGCTTCATAGTGCCGTCTATAACAGCATATTCGTCTTCCGTCTCCAGTTTTCGACCATCTTTATAGCGCCAGTTAGATTCGTGACTATAAATATTGGCTGTATTTGACAAAGCAAAGCCAAATTTATCATTTTCAACTTTAAAGGTTATTCCATTCGCAGTAACAGTAGAGCCGTCTTGATATGGGGTTCCACAATAAGCTCCGGTCGCAAAGGTCAATGCCAACAGCAAGATATAATTTTTCATCATCCTATTTATTTATACAATCCTTCAATAATTCCAATAAGTTTTCTACATTTATTTTACCCGGATCGAACGGATAATGGTCTTCATTCTTATATGCCCCAAATTTCCGCAATTCTCCGACGGCACTTTCATAGGCTTCAAAAAATGCAGGATTCTCCAGATCATTATTGAGCACAAAATCCTTCATACGATCAAAGTAGAATACACCGTTCCTACCTCCGAGTGCACTTCCAACACTTATTTTACTCCCTGTTCTTTTCACATACATGTACCATGCAAGTTTGGCTTCGACCTCGTTGTTCAGAGCCATATCCCCGAAACCTACCGTACCCAATCCTTGGTAAATATGCATCAGTTCTTCCATAACCGATATGGGATCAAGTCGGGCCCCTATTTCCACCTCATAATTAGTAATTAACCAACCAGTAGGAAGATTATAGGCGACAGCATGTGCCGAAGATCCTCCGAAATATCCGGACGTAATAGAAACCGGCACTCCGATGGCATTGATCAGCAACTGTCCCATACAATCGTTATATAAGGAATCGAGTGCCGCTCTGACTTCCGGCTCATCCATCGTTATCTTGGTATTGTTCGGATAAGCCGCACCGGAATCTCCTCCCGAATCAGAATTTCTGCCGCCGCTGCCGCCAATGTTACCGCTACCATCATCGCCACCGCCAATGCCTTCCAACGGAGGCTCAATCGGCGGGATAATCTCATTCAACAACTCTTTGACATTGACCACGATTACCCTTTTTCCCACAATCTCCACGGGTGGTATGATCGCCCGTGTAGAAGCCCTTGGCCGAACCCGTGCGACAACCGCTTGTCGGGCGATGTCGTTCCGGAAACCTGCAATCTCTCCGAGCAGGAAAACAGGACACAGGAAACGGTCAGGATCAGCAATAATGTAGCGGGTAAAAAGTTCGGCTTTATAAGCAACCAACGATATGTTTCAAATATAGTCAATTACAACGATAATTCAAAATCTGCCGCAGGAAAAAATATATGGCAAAATAGTGTGAAAGTCTTTTGCTGTTACAGAAATAACAGTTATATTTGCATCGTAAAACAGCCTAATTCAAATCAAATTTTAAGGATATTATGAACGTACCTGCAAATCTGAAATACTCCAGCGACCACGAGTGGTGCCGCATCGAGGGTGACACGGCCGTTATCGGCATTACCGACTTTGCCCAGAGCCAGTTGGGCGACATCGTTTTCGTCGATGTTCCGACCGTGGGCGAAACGCTCGCCGCAGGCGAGGTTTTCGGCTCGATCGAGGCCGTGAAGACCGTGAGCGACGCGTTCCTTCCGGTGGGCGGTGAGATCGTGGAATTCAACGAGGCTGTGGACGCCGATCCCGCCGTCGTCAACCGCGACGCCTACGGCGAAGGCTGGCTCGTGAAGGTCAAAATGTCGGATCCGGCCGAATACGACGCCCTGCTCTCCGCCGCTGACTACGAGAAACTGATCGGATAGGAAGCCCTTCGGATAAAGTCCCCGCCAAGGCGGATGGTTTTCGGACTGAAATTCCGGTCGCATGCGATAAGCCCCTCCCGAGGGAGGGGTTTGGGGTGGGGTCAGACTTGCAAACGACGCCAAAGGCGGCGACAAGGCGGCAAGGATTTCAGAGAGCGGGATTAAAAAAGAACAAACATATTTAATAAAAACAAACATTATGTCAAAAGTTACTGTCGTAGGTGCAGGCGCCGTAGGTGCAACCTGTGCAAACGTGATGGCTTGCCGCGAGGTGGCGAGCGAAGTGGTCCTCATCGACATCAAGGAGGGTCTCTCGGAAGGCAAGATGCTGGACATGTACCAGTGCTCGACGCTGATGGATTTCGACACGAAGGTCGTAGGCGCAACCAACGACTACAAGACGACGGCCAATTCGGACGTGGTGGTCATCACCTCGGGCATTCCCCGCAAGCCGGGCATGACCCGCGAGGAGCTGATCGGCACGAACGCCGGCATCATGAAGGGCGTGATCGAGAACGTCATCAAGTACTCGCCCCGCGCCATCATCATCGTGGTGGCCAACCCGATGGACACGCTGACCTACTTGGCCCTGAAGGCTTCGGGACTCCCGAAGAACCGCATCATCGGCATGGGCGGCGCATTGGACTCGGCACGTTTCAAGTGCTACCTGGCCAAGGCCACGGGCGCTAACATCAACAACGTCGACGGCATGGTCATCGGCGGCCACGGCGACACGACGATGATTCCGCTCGTGTCGAAAGCTACGGTCAACGGCGTCCCCGTTTCGCAGTTCGCTTCGAAGAAAAAGCTCGAAGAGGCCGTCGCCAACACGATGGTCGGCGGAGCCACGCTGACCAAACTCATCGGCACTTCGGCATGGTACGCTCCCGGCGCAGGCGCAGCGATGATGGTCGAGGCCATTCTCAACGACCAGAAGAAGATGGTCCCCTGCTGCTGCTACCTCGACGGCGAGTACGGCCAGAAGGACATCTGCATCGGCGTTCCCGCGATCATCGGCCGCAAGGGCATCGAGAAGATCGTGAAGATCGACCTCACGAAGGAAGAGGCCGAGAAGTTCGCCGCTTCGGCCGAGGCCGTCCGCAAGACGAACAACGTCCTGCACGAGATCAAGGCGCTCTAAACCGGGAAGGGGGGGGGCAGAGACAGGCAGACCGGAAAACGGAAAGCCCGTCCTGCAAAACCCAAGGAACCCGTTACAAAAAGCCGCTCCGAGCGATTCGGAGCGGCTTTTTCGTACCCGGAAAGGAGGGTCAGAAGCTGACCTTCGCGCCGATGAACCAGCTGCGGGGCATCGAAGGCCCGTAGATGTAGCCCGAGTCGCGGTCCACGCCCTTGTCGAAATCCTTCTGGTAAGCGTTGAACAGGTTCTGCACGCCGCCGTAAAACTGGAGGGTGATCTCCTTGTAGACCCGCAGGTCGTAGGCCAGACGCAGGTTCACGTCGCAGAACGCAGGCGTCGTGACGGCCACGTCCCGCTCCACGCCCGACCCGGCCATGTGCTGCACGAGCATCCCGCCCGTGCATGTTCCCGTCACGTCGGCTGCGAAATTGCGCAGGGGCTTCAGCGACGCCGTGAAATAACCGTAAATGTCGGGCGTGCGGAACATCCGGCGCACGGGCGGCACCGTTTTGTCCTCGCTCCAGTATTCAGGCTCGGCATAGCGGCTCCGCTGCCACGTCACGCCCGCCTGCAGTTCGAACCAGCGGGTGAAAACCGCCCGGCCTTCGGCGTTCAGACCGCGCACCGTGGCGCCCGAACCGTTGTAGCGTTCCTTGAGCTTGCCGCCGTCGGCCGTATCCTCGATGTCGCGCAGAGCGAACACGTCGTCGAGCTTGGTATAGAATCCCTCGACGAGCAGGTTGGTCTGCACGCTTCCGAAGGAGTGGTAAAGGTCGGCCGAAAGGCTCACGCTGTGCGAACGCTCCTCCTTGAGGTCGTCGGAGAGCCGGATGCGGACCCGCTCGCCGCCCACGATGGCGATGTGCATGTCCTCGTCGAAAGCCTGCGGGGCACGGTAACCCCCGGCATAGCTCACGCGCAGGTTCACCGACTCCGAAGGATTGAAACGGACATTGGCCCGGGGGCTGAAGATCGCATGGTCCACGAGGTTGTGCTTGTCGAGACGGCCGCCAATGAGCAGCGACCATTTCCGGGTCTTCCATTCGTTCTGGAGATAGGTCCCGACAATGTGCACCGTCTGGTCGGTGCGGATGTCGTAGCCGACCGAACGGTCCGAAAGATCGTCGTAGCTGTACTCCGTGCCGAGCGTCAGTTCCGAAGGCATGAAGAGCAGTTTGCGGAAGGCATGGACATACTGCATGCCCGCAGCGAGGGTCAGATCGTGCGTCGTGCCGTAGGCGTCGAGGTCCTGTTTGCTGCCGTAATAACTCTTGCGGGCCGTGTTCTGGAACGAGGCGTAGGCATTGAAGCGGTTGCTGCGGTCGGCCGACGAGATGTCGAACGAAAGGCTTCCGCCGTCGATGGCATGGTCGGTCTGCTCGGCGACGAAGGCTTCGTGGGGAGGCTGCTTCAGCAGGTCGCCGCCCCGGCGGTATTCGTCGATGTGGTGGTACTGCGCCGTGATGCGCGAATAGGCTCCCGTGCGGAAGAACGAGCGCATGCCCACGGACTGGCTGCTGATGACGGGCAGCTCGGTGAATCCGTCGCCGTCGTGGTCGTAGCCCGAACGGTGGCGGCTCTGGCCGAAGACGCTGATGCCCGCGCGGCCGCTCTCGGAGACGATCGAAGCATTGAGCATCGTGTTGTTGTCGTAGGAGTTGCTGACCCCGACCGAAGTCAGCGTGTGCGACAGCTGGGCCGAACTGCGCGTCGGCTCCTTGGTGATAATGTTAATCGTGCCGCCGATGGCCGACGACCCGAAGAGCGCCGACCCGCCGCCGCGCAGCACCTCAACCCGCTCGATCATGTTGGCCGGAATCTGCTCCAGTCCGTAGACGCCCGTCAGGGACGAGAAAACCGGGTGCGAGTCGACCAGAATCTGCGAATAATGGCCGTCGAGACCGTTGATGCGGACCTGCGTGAAGCCGCAGTTCTGGCAGTCGTCCTCGACGCGCACGCCGGGCTGGAACGAGAGGCCCTGGGCCAGGCACGAGGCGTTGGCCCGCTCGAACAGGCCGGCGTCCAGTACGCTCACCAGCGCCGGAGCTTCGCGCCGCAGCGTCTCCGAGCGGCTGGCCGAGACGACCACTTCGTCCATCGAAATGCCGCTCTGCGCCACCTCGAAGTTGAGTTCCCGGGTCTCGCCCCGTTCGAGCGCGACGGTCATCCGTCCGGCAGCGTAGCCCAGCGCGCGGACTTCGAGCGTCAGCTCGCCCTCGGGAAGGTTTTTCAGGAAATAGTGCCCCGAGGCGTCGGTCGTCGTGCCGAAAGCCGTACCGACGACAGCCACCGAGGCGTAGGGAATGTGTTCACGGGTTTCACGGTCCACGACGTGGCCGAAAAGGTTCGCGTCCGTGCTTTTGCGCGGCGCTTCGGAGCCATACGCTCCACAGACGTGCAGGCACACGAGAAAGAGTGCCGACAGGATATATCGCTTCATACGAAAATTACATAAAATGTGAGTGACTCCGCTTCTGTATGCGGAAAAGGCTTGCCGCATGCGGCCGGATTTTGCCTTGGAAAACCGGTCCGGCATGCCGAAAAACGGGATCACACCGCCGGAGGCGCCCGCAGGGAGAAGAGCGAAACCTCGGCCGCGCATTTGCAGCGCGTGGCTTCGGGCAGCAGCACGGCCAGCACCTCGGCGTAGAATTCGTGCGGGGGCTGGATTTCGGCCAGGTAGGGGAAGAAATAGAAATCGTCGATGATGCAGAACTCGACGACCCGCTCGACAGCGCCGTTATCGGGGACCAGGTCGCCGCTGAAAGCCGCGAAATGGGCGTGGTCCTCCAGGTAGATATGCACCTTCTGCCCCGCGTAGGCCGCGAGCAGAACGGTCAGCAGGAACGCTGCATAACATTGTTTGAGAAAATGTTGCGCTTTCTTCACGGTTGCGAAGATACGAAAAAAAGGGACCGCGGCAAACGGTCCCTGCAAAAATACCTACAAATGAGGATGTATGTCCTGTCCGGCAACCCCCGGGGGAAGCGGACGCCCCCGGAAAAAGCCGGGCGGCTTAAATGCTGATGTCGAGGATCTCGAAATGGATCGTGCCGGCCGGAACCTCCACGTCCACGCGGTCGCCCTTCTTGCGGCCCAGCAGCGCCTTGGCGATGGGCGTGCCGATCGCCAGCTTGCCTTCGCGCAGGTTCGCCTCGTGCTCGGCGACGATCGTGTAGGTCATCTGCTTCTGGTTGTTGTGGTTCAGAAGCGTCACCTTACTCAAAATCTGCACCTTGCTCTTGTCGATCTTCGACTCGTCGATCACGCGGGCGTTGGCCATCGTATCCTCCAGTTTGGCGATACGCATTTCCAGCAGCCCCTGCGCCTCACGGGCGGCATCGTACTCCGCATTCTCCGAAAGGTCGCCCTTGTCACGCGCTTCGGCGATCGCCGCCGAAATCGCCGGACGCTCGACGGAACGCATGTGTTCGAGCTCGTCCTTGATTTTCTTGTAGCCCTCCGCTGTCAGGTAAATAATCTCTTGTGCCATAATTCAATAACTCTCCGGAATCTCCCGCCGGAAGCCGGAAATTCCAAAAACCGAATAAAACGTAAAAAATAAGAATCCTGACCCGAAAAGGTCAGAACCCCGTTGCTATTGCATAGACAAAGATAGGAAGTAAAATCCATATTTCCAAATCTTTTTTCGCGTTCCGTGGCACGGATCGTGCCCGGCGTGCGGGGTATGTACATCGCCCTTACGCTTCATCTGCTGTGGACGCTCGGCGCGGCCCTCGTCATCACGCGCCGCCAACGGATACCGGCCTCGGCGGCCGCCTGGCTGGCGCTGGTCTTCCTGCTTCCCGTCGCCGGCACGCTGCTTTACGTGCTGGCCGGATACCGCCGTGCGGCCCCGGCGGCAGAGCCTTGCGACTGCCGGGGAGACATCGTGGAACAGATCGTCGCCCGCGGCTGCGGAACCCGTCCCGCGCCCCGCAACAGCGTCAGCCTGCTGCACAACGGCAGCAACGCCTTCACGGCGCTGATCACCGCCCTGCAACACGCCGTCCGCTCGATCCACATGGAATACTACATCATCCGCGACGACCGCATCGGGCGCACCATCGCCGAAATCCTGATCCGCAAGGCCCGCGCCGGGCTGGAAGTGCGCGTCATCTACGACGCCGTAGGCTCGTGGCGGCTGAGCCGCACGACATTGCGCCGCATGCACGACGCCGGGGTCCGCACGGCCGCCTTCGAGCCGGTGCGCTTCCCGTGGTTCACCACGCGCGTCTCGCGCCGCAACCACCGGAAAATAGTCGTTACGGACGGCCGCGTCGCCTTTCTGGGTGGCATAAATATTGCGAAATACTACCTCGACGGAGATTACATGGGCAAGTGGCGCGACGAGCACCTCCGCATCGAAGGCGACGCCGTGAAGGACTTGCAGCGGCTCTTCATCGCCGACTGGGCGCGGGTCACGGACGAATGTCTCGACCTGCGCCGTTACGTCGCCCCGCACGGCATCCGGCAGCGCCTGCCGATCCAGCTGGCCTGGTCCGAAGAGGGCCCCTCGCGGCTGACCATCGCCGAGGCTTTCGCAGCGGCCGTCGTCCGGGCCAGGCAGCGGGTGCGCATCTGCTCACCCTACTTCCTGCCCCCGACGCTGATCCTCGACGCGCTGCGGCTGGCGGCGCGGGGCGGCATCCGGGTCGAAGTGATGATCCCGACGTGCAGCGACTCGCCGTTCTCGGACCTCGTGTCCGACTCCTATGTCGCGGACCTGCTCGACGCCGGAGTCGAACTCTACCGCTACGACAACGGATTCCTGCACGCCAAACTGGTGATCGTCGACGACACGCTGGCGTCGGTCGGAACCGCGAACATGGACTACCGCAGCCTGGCGGACAACCTCGAAGTCACGGCCTTCATCCGCGGCCGCGAGACGGTCCGGCAGCTGGCGGCGACCTTCGACGACGACCTCGCCTCGTGCCGACGCATCACGCGTGCCGAATGGAGGCCGCCGCTGTGGCGCCGGACGCTGGGCGACGTGCTCCGGCTCGTGTCACCCCTGATGTGATCCCGTCCTAAACATCAACGTCTTATGAAACACCTGGTCTTCACCCTCCTCGCTGCGCTCGTCTTCTCCGGCGCGGCCTCCGCCCAACGCCTGATGGTCGGCGTACGCGGCGGCGTCAACTTCGCCGACTATTCGTTCGTCCCGACCCGCATCGGCGACACCCGCTTCACGCCCGGTTCCGTCCGGGCCGGTTACGACGTGGGGTTCGTCCTGCGGCTCAACCTTTCGAAGCACCTCCACCTGCAGTCGGAGCTGAACTACGCCTTCGTCAATTACAACGTGCTGGCCGAGAACTCCGGAAGCCGCCGCATCACGCTGCGCACCGAGCGGTTCGAAATCCCCGTCCAGCTGGGCTTCCAGTTCGGCGTGCTGCGCCTGTTCGGCGGCGCGCTGTTCCGCGTCACGGAATCCGAGCGGAGCAGCGTCCCGCAGCTGCTCAAAGTCCGCTTCAACAACGGCGACGTGGGCGTCATGGGCGGACTGGGCCTCAACATCCACAAATTTTTCATCGACTTCCGCATTTCGGGCTACCCGCGTTCGCGCGTATGGCACAATTTCACCTCCGAAGGGGTCACCCAACGCGTCAAAGTACCCCACGACATCGTCTACGGCGGGTCCCTGGGATTTTTCTTCTGACACCGGGCGCCGGGAACGCACCGACACGCCAACAGCCCCACAAGCAACCGTAAATCAGTCAGTTGACTTCACCGCAAAACGTCATCAGGACACCCTCGTCCCGCTGCCAAGCCCCTGTCCCGGCAGGGGCTTTTTCACGCGCCTCCGGAAAAAACACTCCGCACCGCATCTTCGCGGCCTCCGCGAGCAATATTTTTTTTTGCAAATCGTTAATTTATGCGTAACTTTGCGCGATAAAGCGCCGTAAAAGATTCATAAATGAAGCAGACTTTTTTATACGCCCTTTGCGGAGTGGCGGTTGCGATCATCCTCGGAGGATGCTCCGGAATGAACGCCCTTCTGAAAAGCGGGCAGCCCGAACTGATTTACAGCAAGGCGCTGGAGTATTACCAGAAGGAGAAATGGCAGCGTGCCTCGACCCTTTTCGAGGGCGTGCAGCATTACTACACGGGCACGTCGCGCGAAGACAGCATCTCGTTCTTCAACGCCCGCTGCAAATACAAGAACCGCGATTTCGACACGGCTTCGACCCTGCTGGACGACTTCCGCCGCAAATTCGGCCGCAGCGCCTTCATCGAGGACGCCGAAGGCATGTACGCGCTCTGCTTCTACTTCCTCTCGCCGGGTCCCTCGCGCGACCAGACGATGACCGGACACGCGCTGATCGCCATCAACGAGTTCATGTCGCGCTATCCGCAGAGCGACCGCGTCGAGGACTTCCGGAAGATCAACACCGAACTGACCGAACGGCTCCACGAGAAAGCCTACCTGAACGCCTACACCTATTATAAGACAGGCAAGTACAAATCGGCGATCGTGGCGTTCAAGAACGCGCTGAAACAATACCCCGAGAGCAAGCGCCGCGAAGAGATCATGTACCTGATCGTCGACTCGGGCTACCGCCTGGCCAGCAACTCGATCTCCGAGAAGCAGACCGACCGCTATCTGTCGATGCTCGACTCCTACCTCTCGTTCAAGGAGGAGTTCCCCGAATCGGCGCACATCAAGAGCCTCGACCGCATGGCCCAGCAGGCGCGCGACTACCTCGACCGCAATAACAAAGACAACAACATATAAGATGGAAATCAAGAAGAACATTCCCAACAACACCATCACGCGCAAGCTGGTGGATCTGGACCGGGAGACGGGCAACGTCTACGAGAGCATCAACATCATCGCCCGCCGCGCCAACCAGATCTCGACCGAACTCAAGACGGAACTCAACCGCAAGCTCGCCGATTTCTCGTCGCCCACCGACACCATGGAGGAGACGTTCGAGAACCGTGAGCAGATCGAGATTTCGCGTTATTACGAGCGCCTGCCCAAACCGGTGATCATCGCCACCGAGGAGTTCCTTGACCACGAACTGGTCTACAAGGAGGGCAGGGACGGCGTGATGAAGGAGATCTAAAATCCGTACGCAATGGCATCCCCGGGCACGTGTCCCCCGCTGGCGGGACGCCACATACTGTTGGGTATCACGGGCAGCATAGCGGCCTACAAGGCTGCCGTGCTTTGTCGTTTATTGAAGACGGCCGGCGCCGACGTGCGCGTGGTGATGACCCCGCTGGCCAAGCAGTTCATCACGCCCCTGACGATGGCCACGCTCTCGAAGAACCCGATTCTGGTGGAGTTCTTCGATCCCGAAAACGGCGCGTGGAACTCCCACGTGTCATTGGGCGAGTGGGCCGACTGCTACCTGATCGCCCCCGCCACGGCAAACACCCTGGCCAAAATGGCCTCCGGCATCGCCGACAACCTGCTGCTGACCACCTACCTCTCGGCCCGCTGCCCGGTCGCCGTGGCTCCCGCCATGGACCTGGACATGTACGCCCACGAGGCCACGCAGCAGAATCTCCGGACACTCGCCCGGCGCGGCGTGCACATCGTCGAGCCGGGCGAAGGCGAACTGGCCAGCGGTCTTCAGGGCAAGGGCCGCATGGCCGAACCCGATGCGATCGCCGCATTCGTCGGCGGTCTTCTCCGTGAAAAAAAAAAGAACCTGCAAGGTAAACGGCTGATCGTCACGGCAGGAGCCACGATCGAAGCCATCGACCCCGTGCGGTTCATCTCGAACCACTCCTCGGGCAAGATGGGCTATGCCATTGCCGGGGAGCTGGCCGACAGAGGGGCCTGCGTGACGCTTGTCACGGGCCGCACGGAGTTGCCGACGCCCGCGGGCGTGGAGCGCGTGGACGTGCTCTCGGCCGCCGAGATGTACGACGCCGCGGTCCGGGCTTTCGAAGGGTCCGACGGGGCCGTGATGTGCGCCGCCGTGGCCGACTACACCCCCGACCGGGTTTCGGACACCAAAATCAAGAAATGCGACGGCGAGATGTGCATCACCCTGCGCCGCACGCGCGACATCGCCGCCGAACTGGGGGCACACAAGGGCGGCCGCCTGCTGGTGGGATTCGCCCTGGAAACCCACGACGAACAGGCGCACGCCGAAGCCAAACTCGAAAAGAAGAATTTCGACTTCATCGTCCTCAACTCGCTGCGCGACGCCGGAGCCGGATTCCGCGGCGACACGAACAAGGTGACCTTCATCGACCGTGCGGGCCGCGAGGAGCTTCCCCTGCTGTCGAAGCGGGAGGTCGCCGAACGCATCGCCGACAAAATCGAAAAAATCCTAAACTGATTCCGCCATGCTACGCCGTCTGTCGGTCGAAAACTACGCGCTCATCGACAAGCTCGAAATGGAGCTGGACCCGCACCTGAACATCATCACGGGTGAGACCGGAGCCGGAAAATCCATCCTGCTCGGGGCTTTGGGCCTGCTGCTCGGGGCCAAGAACGACGGTTCGGCCATGAAGGACACGGCGCGCAACTGCACGGTGGAGGGGACCTTCGACCTCACGGGGAGCGGCTTGGAGCGTTTTTTCGACGAAAACGACCTCGACTACGCCCCCGAAACGACCCTGACGCGCATGATCACCCCTGCGGGCAAGAGCCGCGCCTTCGTCAACGACGTGCCCGTGCAGCTGGCGCAGCTTCGCGAACTGGGTGCACGCCTGCTGGACATCCACTCGCAGCACCAGAACCTGATCCTCTCGTCGGAGGAGTTCCGGACCTCGGCGCTGGACACCGTGGCCGCGAACGGGGAGTTGCTGGCGCAGTACGCCGCGCAGTATGCCCGCCTGACCGAACTGCGCCGCCGTCTCACGGCCCTGCGCGAAACGGCCGCCAACGGCCGCCGCGACGAGGAGTGGCTCCGCTTCCAGACCGAAGAACTCACGGCCGCGAACCTGCGCTCCGGAGAGCAGGCCGAACTGGAGGAGGAGCTGGCGGTGCTCGAAAACGCCGACCGTATCGGCGAGGTGCTGACCACGCTGCGCAATGCCTTCGACGCCGACGAAACCGGGGTGCTGGCACAGCTCAAGAGTTCGGAGAGCGAACTCAACCATATCCGCGGCCACTACCCCGCCGCCGGAGAATATGCCGGGCGACTGCGCTCGGTGCTGGAGGAGCTGAAGGACATCAACGGCTCGGCCGCCGCCGCATGCGAACGGCTCGACGCCGACCCCGAGCGGCTGGCGAAATGCTCGGCACGGCTCGACACGCTGATCGCCCTGCAACAGAAACACCGCGCGGCGGACGAAGCGGAACTGATCGCCGTGCGCGACCGCTGCACCGCACAGCTCGCGGCCATCGTCCACAGCGACGAGGAGATCGCCCAAGCGGAAGCCGCACTCGGCGAAGTCACCGAAAAGGTCGCTGCCCTGGCCGACCGCCTGCACAAGGCGCGCGAAAAGGCCGCGGCGGGATTCGAGAAACACATCCTCACCACCCTTGCCCGGCTTGGCATGCCCGAGACGGTTTTCCGCATCGCCCTGACGCCCCTCGCGGAACCGGGCCGTACGGGCCGCGACAGCGTGCAGTTCCTCTTCACGGCCAATCCGCGGATGACGCCGCAGCCCGTCGAGCGCATCGCCTCGGGCGGCGAGCTTTCGCGCGTGATGCTGGCCCTGAAAGCCCTGCTGGCCGAGCGGATGCAGCTGCCGACGATCATTTTCGACGAGATCGACACGGGCGTTTCGGGCCGCATCGCCGACGCCATGGGCGAGATCATCGCCTCGCTCTCGGCCTCGATGCAGGTGGTGGACATCACCCACCTGCCGCAGGTCGCTTCGAAGGGCACGGCGCATTTCGTGGTCTACAAGCGCGGCGGACGCACCGACATCACGCGCCTCGGCGACGAGGAGCGCGTGATCGAGATCGCCAAGATGCTCTCCGGCTCGGAAATCACCGACGCCGCCGTGGCCCAGGCCCGCATCCTGCTCGGCAAATAGCCGTACAACCGGTTACATCCGTGACGGGGCGGTCCGACCGCTCCGCCTGCCGTTATAACCCCTCAAAAAGCGCAATATGAACGACATCCTCGAAATTGCGGCCGCCAACCAGCAGCGCGCCCGCGACATCATCCGCGACACCGACCTGGAGGCCATCTGGCGCTCGGTGGGCGCTGAACCCAACCTCGTAGGCTCGCTCCGCACGGGCCTGCTGATGACGCACCGCGACATCGACTTCCACATCTACTCCGCCCCGCTGCGCGTGGCCGACAGTTTCGCCGCCATGGCCCGGCTGGCCGGAAACCCCCGCATCCGCCGCATCGAGTACGGAAACCTGCTCGACGCACAGGACCAATGCCTCGAATGGCACGCATGGTATGCCGACGCCGACGAGCGGCTCTGGCAGATCGACATGATCCACATGCCCCGCGGTTCGGCCTGGGACGGTTATTTCGAACGCGTGGCCGACCGGATCGCCGCCGTGCTGACCGACGAAACGCGGCAAGCCATTCTGCAAATCAAATACGACACGCCCGAAACCGTGAAAATCATGGGCATCGAATACTATCAGGCGGTCCTGCGCGACGGCGTGCGCACCTATGCCGAATTCGAGGCGTGGCGCGCGGCAAACCCCGTCGACGGCATCCTGGAGTGGATGCCGTAAATTCCCGTAAACACCGTCCGCCCGGAGCCGCCCGCAACTTTTACCGGCATTTCGGGCTGCCACATCAATCCGGCCATCACGCTCGGCGTATGGCTCTCGAAGCGCACGAGCGGCAAGGACGCCGCAGCCTAAAAAAACGGACCGTTCCTTTCGAGGGACGGTCCGTTTTGCGTCAATGCCGGCGCAGCCGCCACCGCCGGACGATCGCCTCGCCCCTGAAGTAGATGACCAGCGAACTGACGATGACCGCCATGCCCGCCACGGTGCTGAAATCGGGGTATTCGCCGGGCAGCATGACCCAGCTCAGCACGGCCCCCAGGACGGGATTGATCAGGCGGCACATATTGATGTCACTGACCTTCGTACCCTCGGTGCGCAGGGCCATGAACCAGAAACTGAAGGCGAAGACCGAAATGAAGACCAGCACGCCGAGACTCGCATAGAACCCGACAGGCTTGGCCCAGAAGGGGTGGAAACCCTCCGCCGCGATGCCCACGCCGTAAATCAGCAGGCCGCCGAAGAACATCTGCACGGCATTCAGGAAGATCGGGTCGACCTTGCCCTTGTCCTCCGAAACCGAAATCGCGGAGTACCCCTGGAACAGGATGCAGGCCAGCAGCAGGACGATACCCCCGATGCCGCGCCAATCGAGCGGCGCACCGTCGCTGCCCGTGCCGACGATCAGCAGCAGTCCCGCGAGGCTCACCGCAAGGCTCACGACCTTGTAACGGTTCAGGCGGTCGTTGCTGGCCACGAGGTGCGCCAGCAGCACATTGATCAGCGGCGTGAGTCCCATGACGATCGAACTGATGGCCCCGCTGACGAAATCGACACCGAAATAGAAGGCCGTATAGCCCATGAACATATTGATCAGGATCAGGTTGCCGAAAAGCCTCCGGTGCTGCATGATCTCGCGCCACATGCCGCGGTGCCAGGTGTAGGCGAAGAGAATGATTCCGACAACGGTGAAGCGCAGGCCCGCGAAATTCATCGGCGAGAAATCGTAGCTCAGCCCCTGCTTGATGAACGGATTGACAATCGCCCACAATACCGAGGCCAGCACGGCGTAGAGAATACCTTTTTTCATAACGTGGATTTTTCCGCCGCAAAGGTACGAAAAACAGCCGGCAAAACGAAACCGGACCCTGCAAATGCAAAGTCCGGTCCGGAATGCAGGCCGTATTTTGCCGGAGCGGCGCAAAATGCCGGATATCCCACCCGGCCCGGACGGATTCTGATTTCAAGCCGGAGAGTTCCGTGCATCGTGAAGAACGGGGCAGGAACGCTTTCCCGTCAGAGCGGCGCAGATGTCGGGCATCACGAAAAATCCCCGGACGGGTAGTACTCGAAGTACGTCCCGTTCGGGGATTTGAATGATGTTCGGCAGGTGTGCCGTTATCACGGGAAAGCCTACATCATGCCGCCCATACCGCCTGCGGGCATCGCCGGCATGGCGGGAGCGTCGGACTTCTTCTCGGCCAGCACGCACTCCGTGGTGAGGAACATCGAGGCGATCGACGCGGCGTTCTCGAGCGCTACGCGCGACACCTTCGTCGGGTCGATGATACCGGCTTTCAGCAGGTCCTCGTACTTGTCGTCGCGGGCGTTGTAACCGAAGGCGTCCTTGCCCTCCTTCACCTTGTTGACGACCACCGAGCCTTCGCCGCCGGCGTTCTCGACGATCTGACGGAGCGGCTCCTCGATGGCGCGTTTCACGATCTGAATACCCGTCGTCTGATCCTCGTTCTGGCCCTTCATGCCTTCGAGAGCCGCCGTGGCACGGATGTAAGCCACGCCGCCGCCCGGAACGATACCCTCCTCGACGGCTGCACGGGTTGCGGCCAGCGCGTCGTCGACACGGTCTTTCTTCTCCTTCATCTCGACCTCCGTAGCGGCTCCGACGTAGAGCACGGCAACGCCGCCGGCCAGCTTGGCCAGACGCTCCTGCAGCTTCTCCTTGTCATAATCCGACGTAGCCTTGTCGATGCCGGCACGAATCTGCGCCACACGGGCTGCGATCTCCTCCTTCTTGCCGGCGCCGTCGACGATGGTGGTGTTCTCCTTGTTGAGCGTCACCTTGTCGGCCGAACCCAGCATCTCCAGGGTCGTATCCTCGATCTTCATGCCCTTGTCGGCCGAGATCACGGTTCCGCCCGTCAGGACGGCGATGTCTTCGAGCATCTCCTTGCGACGGTCGCCGAAGCCCGGAGCCTTGCAGGCGGCGATCTTCAGCGTGCCGCGGAGTTTGTTGACAACCAGCGCCGAAAGGGCTTCGCCGTCGACATCCTCGGCGATAATCAGCAGCGCACGGCCGCTCTGGGCCACCGGCTCCAGCACGCCCATCAGCTCCTTCATCGTCGAAACCTTCTTGTCCGTGATCAGGATATAGGGTTTTTCGAGCTGCGCCTCCATCTTCTCGGTATCGGTGATGAAGTAGGCCGAAATGTAACCGCGGTCGAACTGCATGCCCTCGACCACCTCGACGTGAGTCTCCGTGCCCTTGGCCTCCTCGACGGTGATGACGCCCTCGTTGTTGACCTTGGCCATCGCCTCGGCGATCAGCTTACCGATCGTCTCGTCGTTGTTGGCCGAAATGGTGGCCACCTGCTCGATCTTGGCGAAATCCGAACCGACTTCCTGGCTCTGCTTCTTGAGCGACTCCACGACCGTCGTAACGGCCTTGTCGATACCGCGCTTCAGGTCCATCGGGTTGGCCCCGGCCGTCACGTTCTTCAGGCCGACGCTGATGATCGACTGCGCCAGCACGGTTGCGGTGGTCGTACCGTCGCCCGCATCGTCGTTGGTCTTCGAAGCGACTTCGCGGACCATCTGGGCGCCCATGTTGGCGAAAGCGTCCTCCAGTTCCACCTCCTTGGCCACCGTCACACCGTCCTTGGTGATCTGCGGAGCACCGAACTTCTTGTCGATGATCACGTTGCGGCCTTTGGGACCGAGCGTTACCTTAACGGCGTTCGACAGCGCGTCGACACCCTCCTTGAGCAGTTCGCGCGCCTCTACGTTGTATTTAATATCTTTTGCCATGACTGTTTATCGAATTTAGATGATTGCCAAAATATCGTTCTGTTTCATAATGAGGTAGTCCACGCCGTCGACCTGGATCTCCTGGCCGGCATACTTGCCGTAGAGCACCTGGTCGCCCTCCTTGACCTCCATCTTGACCTCCGACGTTCCGGGGCCTACTGCAACGACCTTGCCTGCCAGCGGTTTCTCCTTTGCCGTGTCGGGGATGATCAATCCGCCGGCCGTCTTCTCCTCCGCGGGATTCGGAAGAATCAGCACGCGGTCCGATAATGGTTTTACGTTCATAGCTTTGTGTTTTAAATTTGTTTGATATAATATGTTTTATTCGCTTTCGCAACCTCTATCCCATCAATAGATGTGCCAACCGGTTTTTGGCAGATTTTGCGTGACAAACGAGCAGAGGCGACTGCCATTTTGTCATTTCCCGCATTTCGGGACGATTTTTCAGCCGTTTTTTTTGCACGGACCGAAAAATCGTATTACATTTGCATCCCGATACGACGAACTCGTATCACACGGTGGATGTAGCTCAGTCGGTTAGAGCGTCGGATTGTGGTTCCGAAGGTCGTGGGTTCGAGCCCCATCTTCCACCCTTGAAAGCAGTTGCAACAAACTGCAAAACAGCGTAAAAACCTTATGTATCAGCGATATGTAAGGTTTTTTCGTTTTTAGGCCCGAGCCGGGAAAAGCAACGGAAAGCAGCTTTCCAAGACCGCAGAGCGACCAATCTTCAGCCAGCCGAAACCGGCCGCCATTCATGGGTCATCGCACTCTTTTGCAGCACCTTAACCCGCCGAACAGGCTTACACTCGCTTTGACCGCCGCAGAATTATTTTTCCGCCAACCGCGAATATTCGTCAATCCGTTCGCGGCAAACCTTTTCCACGATGTCGCGCAATAGTTCGATCCTGGGGATGAGGGCGTCGATGTCGGCCTGGGTGACGGCGAAGTTCTTTTTGTTGTAGCGGGCTTCGATGTAGGCGCGTTGCAGAAGCTTGAACAGGCGTTCCTCTTCGTCGGTGTCACGCGGAAACACCTTTGCCAAGTCCAGCGTATAGGGTTTGCATTTCTCGATCAGAAATTCAAGGTCATGTTCCTTATAGCCATAGAGCACGTAAACCAGCGGAATCGTCTTTATAAAGTTCTCCGTTGCCTGATGCAACATGAAAGAACACATTTGATAGGTTCCCCTTTCTTGTGCGATTTTAGCATGAAATAAGAAATCTTCAGCGTCAGAATATTTGTCCTTATAATACGCCTCTGCCATTTCTTTAATCTCGGCATAATCCAGCTCCCGCGGCGTAGCCAACCGATATTCTTCCGAATCGTAGAGCATAATGCCCTGCGCCAGAATCTCGACATAGAAATAGCGGCCCTCGGAAAGCGCGTCGTTCAGTTTGGAAACGCTCTCGTTGATAAGCTGCGGGCGGGTCTGGAACTCGTTGTCCTTACTATCCATGAAGCGGGCGTTTACGCGGGTAGCCACGGTTCCCTCGCGTACTCCGAGCCGTTTTTTCGTAACGACCAGCAGGTCATAGTCGCTCATGTAATAGGTCTTCACCCCGAAATCGCGGCGCTCGTCGCATTCGACATAGGTATTCTTCGCATAACTGCCGTAAAGGATAATCATTACGACATCCCGCACCTCGTCGCGGATCAGGCCGACAAGTTCGCGCAGGTCATTCCGCTTGCGTTCGGGCAGGAAGTTTATCGAGTTCTTCATACTCACAAATTTATGAAGAAATTCCCGGAAATACATAGACAGACTGCGCTTATTTCGTTTTTATTCGTATATTTGTTTCACGATTCCTTGAAGCAGGCTTGTTGTAGAGGGGGCGGCAGAGGCCGTCCGGGAACAAACCGAAAAGGCAAGAACCATGCAGACTTCAAGGAATTATCACGATTCGGCATAGCCGACGGACATAACATATAAAGGGTAAACAACTCTTTATACCTCTGTATAAACTTGGGAGCCTCCTCGGAGGTTGTTTAATTCGGGTATAATAGTTGTCAGTCCTTGTTATGTCCTGCCCTTCAGGGGCGGGACAGGCAAGGGCGCAGGACAGCTGCCGAATTAAGGTTCCCAAGACCTATACAGAGGAGCTGCAAATGCGCCCCTTTTTTATTTCTCTCCGGGGCGCACTCACACACAATCATCAACCCCGGTCGAATGTCACGGCGAATCTATTTTGAGGCGAATATATCGTCCGGCGGCCAAGGTCGCCGGGCATTGCCATACCGTTTGCCGGGGTTCTCCATAAGGACGGCGGGCAGGCTCCTGAAATCTGGCAGCGACAAACAGGTAAACCCGTGCCCGGCCGTCCTTTTCAACCGAACCACCTAAACTTTACCGCCATGCCGAAAGCAGATCTACCCTATCCGATCCACGAAGAGCGGGACTGGGAATTGGAGCGCGACAAGTCGCTCTTCGAATTGCAGACCGTCACGCTCACCGCATTCTTCGACCGCCTGAACCGCGAACGCCACTACATCTATGCCCTTTGCGACAGCCTGCCCAGGCCACTGTTCTCGATCGTCCGCTATTCGGGCTACACCGACGAGTTGTGCGACCGCAAATCATTCACCCTGCGGGAGTTTCTCGACAGCGCCGCGACATTCCACCCGGGAGATTACTTCTACATCCTGTTCGCGGGGCTGAAAATCTCCTATGTGGAAGAACTCGACGACAATGCGATCCTGAAACTTTACGCCGGGCGGGTGCAGCTGCTCTGCGAACGGCGGATGCGCAGGAACCGCCCCGTCGTATTAAGCCCATCGGTCATGGAGCGATACTCCCTGACCGAAGCCGATACCGAGCGGATCGAGCCGTTAATCAGCGCATGCAATGCGTCGGCCGCCGCCAAGCTGCAAGCGGAGTACGACACGGTGAAGACATTGGATTGCATCCATAAGTAACCGCCCGCCGGCGCTACTCTTCGACATACATATCGAAGATTTCATGCCGGTCGAAATCGCGCCAGTATCGTAGGGCCAGTTCCCGTACATAGAGCCAGTACGGCTCGGTCAGATCCCCGTAAAGCTCGATTCCCCTCCGCACGTCGTCGCGGATGCGCCGGGCGTATTCGGGTTTCAGGGCCAGCCGGAGCGTTTTGCCCTTGAAGCTGAAACGCGCTTCGGGACGCGGCGCATCGGTCTCCGCCACGGTAATCAGCCCGTGCCCCACCGAAGCTCCCGTGCCGACCTGCAAACCGTCGTTCATGCAGCTGATCGGCGGATTGTGCCCTGCATAAGTCGTCACCTCGATGTCGTCGACCCCGATGTTGAAATATTCGCGGGCCCGGATTCCCATTTTGACCCCGATGGTGGCGTAGATTCCCAGGTGTCCGTGCAGTTCGTTGGTCAGCACCCCGGCCCGCCACTCGCTCGGCCCGTGGCGGGCGATCGTCTCGTCGACCATCGGCACGACATCAGCGGCATAAAGTTCGTGCAGGACCGGAAATCCGTAGAACACCCGGCTCTCCGTATCGGGCTTTCCGCGGAGGATGGCAAGGATTTCAGCCTGCGCCCGCCCGGCCGAGGCCTCGTCCGGAAGGCTGTACGACGTCACGCTGCCGCTCACCTCCCGGGGCACGAACAGCTCCGGTGCGAACAGCCAGACGGCAACCAGATCGTCCCAGGCCTGCAAATGCCCCGCATCGACCAGTTTCGCCAGCGGAGCCGCGCGGTGGGTATCGGCGATTTTCCGGGCATAGACGGTGGGTACGGCCGCTATCGAATCGAGCAGCGAGGGAGTTACGACGAGCGGACACGCCGGGTTCGCCGACACGACCGCCACGGGAACGCCGCTCGCAAGCACCGCGCGGGCCGCGACGCTGTCCGCTTCGAAGTTGGCCCCGGCCAGCGGCTCCGCCTGGTTGTTGTACCAAACGATCCGGTCGATCCGGTCGCCGAGGGCCGGATTTTCGCGCAGTGCGTCGCAGACGTTCGTCAGCGCGCCGAGGGCGATGAAGAAGACCTTCTCCTCCTCGTCTTCGAGCGTTTCGGCGATCAGCGCCTGCGCCGGGGGAAAGGCGGTCCGGACGGAGAGCGTGTCGCCCCAGTCCACCTGCCGGGAATGCGTCCTCCACACCGGAGCGGCCGTCCCGGTCGGATGCCCCGCACCGACCGGGACGCCCTCGTGGTAAAATCCGTCGAGCAGCGCCCGCACGGACGCGGCCGACTCGGCGGGAGGCAGGGCGCCTTCCGAGGTGGTGACGGCGAGCACCTCCACCTCGCGGTTGCCCAGCAGCATGCAGAGCGTGCGCAGGTCGTCGGCCGCCCCGTCGGTGTCGATGATCGCATGGAAGCGCGCCTTGCCCGAATGCGCATAAACGGCCGGGACGAGGAAAAACAGACTCGCGGCCGACAGGGCCGCACGGAAAAGAATGTGTCGTAAACGGAATGTCATATCGTCGGATCGTATCAGAAGTTTACATTCAAGCCGCCCAGCGCCGTGGCTTTCGGCATCGGGAAGCCCGCATTGATTTCATAGCGTTGCGCCAGCAGGTTCTCGCCGCGGACGAACAGGTCGAGCCAGCGGGTCACGCGGAAGGTCACGTTGGCATTCCACAGCAAGAAACTGTCGGTCAGTTCTTTGGGTTTCACCTGCGTATAGAGCCCGTGCACGTACTGAATGCCCGTCGAGGCGTTCCACCGGCCGCGTGTGAAGGCGCCCCCGACGTAGAGTTTGTGTTCGGGAGCGGCGACGACCGGATAGGCCATGTGCAGATAGCTGTAATTGGCCGAAACGGACCACGCGGCACAGATCCGCCAGGCGACGTCGCCTTCCACGCCCCAGTTCTCGACCCGGCCCGTATTGACGTTCATCGGACGGCCGTTGACCGGGAGGGTCTGGATCATGTTGTCGCCGTCGATGTAGAAGACGTTGACTCCGTAGGAGAGGGCGCCGCCGAGGAGCCGCTGCGTGAACGAAAGTTCGTAATTCATCAGTTTCTCGGGCTTCAGGTCCGGATTCTGCGGCGGGAACATGTACATCTCGCGGATGGTCGGAAAGCGGAATCCCTTGCTGACCATCGCCTTGATCTGGGCGTTGCGGGGCAGCAGGAACGACAGCCCGCCCTGGGGAATCCACTCCGTGCCCGCGTGCGAATGGTGGTCGAGGCGCAGCCCGGCGTCGAGCGTCAGCCAGTGCGTCAGGCTCTGGCGGAAATCGACGTATCCCGCCACTTCATCCATCGTTTTGTCGGCCGTGGTCTTGTCCGGATCGCCGTTGAGATAGCGGTTCCAGGCCTTGCCCCCGAAGTGCTGGTAGTCGACGCCCACGGTCAGACGGTTGCCCGTGAAGAGCGACGCACTCTGATACCACGACACGCCCAGCATCCTGTCGCGGGAATTGAAGCGGTAATCGAGCGGTTCGGCGCCGGGCGAATAGCCGTCGTTGATCTTGTGACGGCCCCAGTTGTAGAAAAAGCTCAGGGCGCCGGAGGTCTTTCCGTAGTCGTTGCGCAGCGCAAACGAGGTCATGCCGCGGGTGATGTGCTGTTTGTTGTCGAGAATGGGCGCCGACACGGCTCCCGGATTCTGGGCGTTGAAATGCGTGAGGTTCACGTCGGCGTAAACATCCCATTCGTCGGTAATCTGGTAGCCCAGCTTGGCATAGCCTCCGTACTGTTCGAAGCCCATGTCCTTACGGTGTCCGTCGGTGCGGTTATAGGACCCGGTGACCGTGCTGGTGAAACGCCCGTATTTCAGCTGGTTCGTGGCTTCGGTCTCCAGCGTGTTGTAGGAGCCGTAGCCGGCATGGACATTGGTTTTCACACCGTCTTCGGCCATTTTGCGCGTCACGATGTTGATCACGCCGCCCATGGCATTCGAGCCGTAGAGCACCGAGGCGGGGCCGCGCACAACCTCGACCCGGTCGGCCAGCATCGACTGGTAGGCGTCGGCGATGGGATGGCCCATCAGCCCCATGTACTGGGGATGCCCGTCGATGAGCACCAGCAGTCCCGTCGTGGGGCCTCCCGTCGCAGTGCCGCCGATGCCGCGCAGGGTCATCTGCCCCGCCGCGCCGCCCGAAACGCCGTAGCCCATCAGGCCGCGTCCGGTGACGAACAGCCCCGGGACCTGCTCGGTCAGCGTGGGCAGCAGCGAAGGCTGGAAACCCTCCTCGATTTTCTGCCGGTCGACGACGGAAATGGTCATCGGAAGATGCCGGATGTCGGTTTCATGCCGGGTTCCCGTGACCACCACCTTGCCGATCGGATAGATTTTTTCCTTGCGCAGGCTGTCGGCGTCCTGGGAACGTACGGCGCACACGGGGGCAATGCCGCCGAACAGCAGCATCAGAATCAGTTTAGACCTCATTTTCTCGCATTTTATATATTAGACAATGAATAATCCGACAGGCTGAAGGTTTGCCGCCGCGCAGAGTGGCCCCGGCGCATATCCCCCGCATCCACCAATTTCCGTTCCAAATGCGCGGATAAAACGAACAATTCCCGGAAAAGGCCCGCCGGACCCGTTTCGGCGCGTTTCTTGTTATTCGGAGCGGCATAAACCGTTCAATATGGAAAACAGCCGGCAACAGATTCTGTCACGGATTCGGTGGCATCTGCACGAAGCCGTCGGACGCATGCACCCTTCCGTTTCGTTCATCTCCTGCATCGGCATCCTGCTGGCCTACCTCACGGGAATCTACGTGACGGGGCCGCTGCACGAAGCGTCGCGCTGGCTTGGAGCCATGCTGGCCTGCACGTCGGTCGTGGTCGTCCTGCAGTCGCAGAGCTACCGGGACTCACTGCGTGCCGGATGGATCCGGGTCCTCGGGACCCTGCTCGGGGCGCTCATCGCCTACATCTACCTCAAGATCTGGCCCTTCTCGATCGTGGGAATGCTCGGATCGGTCTTCGCGCTAGAGATGCTCTGCATGCTGCTCGGTGTCTACAAAAACGACCGCATCTCCACCATCACGCTGCTGATCATCCTGCTCGTCTCGCAGATGACGCCCCACATCTCCCCGGCGGAAAACTGCCTGCTGCGCTTCTTCGAATCGGTCGTGGGCGTCGGGGTCGGCATCGCGCTGGTCTGGCTGCTCGAACGCTGGAACGCATGGAACAAGCCCCGCGAAACGACCGGCACGCCGCCCGGAGAGACGGTGAATATGGACACGATGCCCCTGCGCCGGGGCCATTTCCGGGTGCTGGCCGTCGCTTCGCTCGGGCAGGTGACCGGAGCGGGGCTGGCCACGCTCGTCGGCATCATCCTGCCGATGATCCAGTTGTTCCGCCATCCCGGACTGACCTCCTTCCAGCAGGGAGCCGTCGCCGCGACCAGCCTCGTGGGCATCATGATCGGGTCGATGCTTTTCGGGGCGTGGAGCGACAAACGGGGCTATCTGTTTTTCTTCCGCTTCTGTCCGGCCCTGATCCTCGCCGCATCGCTGTTCGCCTATTTCAGCGACGACCTTTTCGGACTGGTCACGGGACTGTTCTTCATGGGGCTGGGCATCGGGGGCGGTTACAGCCTCGATTCGGACTACATCTCCGAAATCATGCCCCGGCGCTGGAAACTGTTGATGGTCGGCGTGGCGAAAGCCGCCTCGTCGCTGGGCAACATCCTGGTGGCGGGCATCTGTTTCTTCCTGCTCCGCGCGTGGAACGACCCGCACGACTGGAACCGCCTGCTGCTGCTCGTCGGGGCCATGGCGGCCGTCATGCTGCTCTGCCGCATCCGTTTCGAGCAAAGCCCCGGATGGCTCATCGCCCACGGACGCATCCCCGAGGCCGAAAAAGCCGTGCGCTACTTCCTGGGGCCGGACGTGGAGATCGGTGAAATCCGCAACCGGCCGAAAAAAACGGAGATGCCGAAGGTGGCGTGGAGCGACCTGTTCAAACGCGGACAGATCAAGAAGGTGGTCTTCAGCGGCGTGCCGTGGGCCTGCGAAGGACTGGGTGTCTACGGCATCGGGGTTTTCCTGCCCGTGCTGGTCATGGCCCTGGGGATGGAATCGGGTTCCGAGTCCGCCTTTTCCAGAATCACCGATTCGGTCCGGCTGACCACATACATCAACCTCTTCATCCTGCCCGGATTCGTGCTGGGGCTGGCACTCGTCAACCGCTGGTATCACGTGCGGACCCAAACCTGGGGCTTCATCCTCTGCGCCCTGGGCATGGCCATTCTGCTGGCGGCCTACCAGCTTCACTGGCCGGTCTGGATCGCCGTGGCCGGGTTCATGCTCTTCGAACTGTTCCTCAACGCGGGACCCCACCTGATGACCTTCATCATCCCGCCGCAAATCTACTCCGTCGCCGAGCGCGGGTCGGGGGCGGGACTGGCCGCGGCCTTCGGCAAACTGGGGGCCGTCATGGGAGTCGTCTTCATCCCGATACTGCTCAAATGGGGCGGCGCGGGGCTGGTGCTGGGGGTGACGATCGGCGTCCAGCTGCTCGGCGCGCTGGTCACGGCCGTCGTGGGCCGGGAGGTGCTCCCCGACAAGGGCCGGGCCGTCCGCCCGGAAATCCGCCGCGACTGACCGCTAAAGAAGGCATCCCGCCTCCAGCGCGCGTTTCAGCCGCAACCCGGCGGGCTGTTCGAGACCGCAGTCTTCGAGCAGCGCCAGATCGCCGAAGATGTGCCGCGTGCTGCCGTCGGCGACGATTCTGCCGTCCTTCATGACGATCGTACGGTCGCAGAGGTCGAGCACCATCTCCATGTCGTGCGTGGCGATGAGCGTCGTGTGGCGGAAGCGGCGGATCAGGTCGATGATCTGCCGCCTGGCCCGGGGATCGAGGTTCGAGGTCGGTTCGTCCATGACGAGGATCGACGGCTCCATCGAAAGGACCGTCGCGATGGCGACACGCTTCTTCTGGCCGCCAGAGAGCTGGAACGGCGACGACTTGCGCAGGTGCAATGCCCCGACGGCGTCGAGCGCCTCCGCCACACGGCGTTCGATTTCATGCGGTTCGAGGCGCATGTTCGACGGACCGAAGGCCACGTCCTCCTCGACAGTGGGCATGAAAAGCTGGTTGTCGGAGTCCTGGAAAACCAGCCCCACCGACTGCCGCACCAGCGGCAGGGTCCTGCGCGTGAGCGTAATCCCGCCCATCACCACTTCGCCCTGCGAAGGCATCAGCAACCCGTCGGTATGCAGCAGCAGGGTCGATTTTCCGGCCCCGTTGGCTCCCACGAGAGCCACCTTCTCTCCGTGCGTAATGCGGAACGACACGCCCCGGAGCGCCTCGTAACCGTTGGGGTAACGATAATGCACGTCGTCGAACAGCAGGTAGTGGTGGCTCATCGGATCAGGGTTGAAAGGGTTTCGACCGGATGGAACAGGCGCAGCAGCAGGAGCGCCGAGCACCATGCGGCGAGAAATACGGTATCGCGCATTTTCCATGCCGGAGATTCGAAGACATCCGCCGGAATTCGCCCCGTAAATCCGCGTGCCAGCATGGCACGGCTGATCAGTTCGGCCCGTTCGAAGGTACGGATCAGCAGCTGCCCGACGAGCGTGCCCCAGACCTTCAGCGGATAGGACCTGCGGCCGAAGCTCCTCGCGTCGCGGGCGCGCCGCATGGCCAGCGCCTCTTCGATCAGCACGTAGAGGTAACGGTAGACGAAGAGCAGCTGCGTGGTGAAGACCGACGGCAGGCCCAGCCGCTGCATGCTCCGGCAGAGACGGTAATAGCCCGTGCTGCCGATGAGGACGAGCAGCGCCTGCACCGACAGCAGGCCGCGCAGGATGATCGACAGGAACGAGACCCAGCCGGCGGTGACGACCACCGTTCCGATGCGGAAGACCGGTTCGCGGTCGTAAAAAAGATTGAAGACGCCGACGAAGGCGACCAGCGGCAGCACGATGAGCGAACGGCGGAAAACCGTTCCGAAGTTCAGCCCGCCCATCGCGGCCGTGACGATCGGGAACACGGCGAACGCCAGCAGTTCCGAAAGCCTCGAAAGGGGCACGGAGAGCATCGTCACCAGAAAGACCACCGTGACGAGGAGTTTGGCGCGGGCATCCAGCGCATGGAGCGGACTCCGCATGCGCGCGGTCCGCTCCATCGCATCCAACTCGCAGAGCACATGCTGCAACCGGTTTTTCATCCCTGCTTCTGTCCGGCGCGGAACAGGCGGGAAGCCCCGAACACGACCAGCAGGATGGCCCCGCAACCCACGATTCCGGCAAACGACGTATTGTAATCGGGCATCACGGCGGTCTTCTCCTGAACCGCGGCCGCCGTGCGGTGCAGTCCGTCGGGTTCGGCTTCCGGCCCGGCCGGGCCGGCCACCTTCGCGATCGACCACTCCAGACCGTCGGGGTCCGACGAGGCGACCCACGAGAACGACCCGCCGATCAGCAGCGCCGCCAGGGCAATGGCCGCCAGGGCCTTGCCGAATTTCCGCTTCCCGGCGGGCTTCCGCCTGCGGACGCCGGACAACAGCTCGGGCTTGTACCGCTGCACGACGTAAATCACCGCCGCCGTGGCCAGTCCCTCGCCGATGCCGATGAACAGGTGGATCGGAAGCATGAACAGCAGGAACTGCCCCATGGGCAGCGCCGTGATGCCCGACGCTTCGGTCTCGACGGTCACAGCCAGCGCCCCCAGCTCCAGCCCGGCCACCGACGCCAGCACCGACGCGGCGAGAATCCGTCCCGGCGAGGCATCAGGTTTCATCAGCGGCTTGAAGATCAGCGGATAGGCCACCAGACAGGAGAACACGGCCATGTTGAGGATATTGGCGCCCAAGGCCATGAACCCGCCGTCGGCGAAGGCCAGGCACTGGATCACCAGCACCGAAGCCAGCGTGATCAGCGCCGCCCACGGTCCCAGTATGGCCGACAGCAGGATGCCCCCGACCAAATGGCCGCTGGACCCCGTGCCCGGAATCGAAAAGTTGATCATCTGGGCGGCGAAGACGAATGCGCCCATGACGCCCATCAGCGGGACGATGCGTTCGTTGTCCCCGTCCGCTTCGCGGCGGTCGTTTTTCGCGTGCTTCACTTTCCAGGCCGCCACCCCCAACAGGGCCAGCGACACGGCTCCCGTGGCGACGAATACCGGCGGGGACACCAGAGCGTCGGACATGTGCATAGGCTGTCGTTTTTAAGGTTCTTTACTTCTTGTCGGCCCCCGGCTGCTGCATGGCCAGGTGCTTTTTGTTTTCGGGATTCCAGTTCGAGTGGTCGGGTTTCTCCTCCTCGTCGAACTTGATGAGCGGCAGCAGGAACAGCCACGTGGCGATGCAGAACGGCCCCGTCAGGGTGGCGATCCCCACGGGCGCCATCAGCATGTACATGCCCGCCTGGATGAATACGGTGACCAGAATACCCAGAACGGCCCACAGCGCCGAGCGGAAATTCGGCTTGTAGAACACCGTCGCCAGGGCGATGGCAGTCAGCACGGGACTGTATCCGTAGAGACCGTCCGAAATGTCGGACCCCGAAGCTTTCAGGGCGATGACCACCAGCAGCGCCAGCGCCGAACCGATCGCGGCCCACAGCGCCGCCCAGCGGCTGCAAAGGAACAGCCCCACGAGGAAACAGATGCCCGTGACCCAGGAGTTGATCAGGAATACCTGACCGATGCCCTTGAGCCAGTAAACCACGAGATCGACGAAACGGATGCTCTCGAACGACGAGAAGGCCGCCGGAAGGGCCGGATCGGCCATGTGGGTCGTCGGAAGGCCGTGCATGGCGCGCGCCGCCAGCAGGAACATCCACGTACAGAAGACGAACGGGAAGGTGAACGAATTGACCTTCCAGGGCGCCATGACGTTGTTGAAGCCCGCGCGGACCCACGTCGTGAGCGCCGCGCAGAGGACCAGCGCCAGCCACATCCAGACCGTGTTGCCCATGAACGTCGGAAAAGCGCAGCCCACCAGCACGCCGTTGAAGCCCCAAAGCCCCTGCTCGCCGTCTTTGGCTGGAAATCCGAGGAGGTAACCCGTCACCGTCGAGACGATCACGCCCAGCAGAGCGCCCCAGCCTACAAGCCCCTGGCCTTCGATGTAAGCACCCCAGAAAATACCGATCATGAACAGCAGTCCGGTCCACGCGCTGTTCTGAAACATCACCTGCCCCGTGCCGCGCAGCAGGATCTTGACGAAATCCAAGGAACCGCCGGCCCCTCCGGATTGAGCGATTGTATTTGCCATACTTTCAATGTTTAACTATTAACAGGACTCCTACCGCCACGGGAACTCCTCGGGCAAAGGCCTGCCCTTGACTTCCAGCCGGACGGAGGAGCAGAATTCACGGATGAGTTTCTTCACCGGGCCGGTCTCCTCGCCGAGAACCTTGTAGAGCAGCCCCGCGTCGTTGGGCAGGCGCGTAATGCCGGCCGCCAGCCGGCGGTCGCGGTCGATGAAGGCCGGCGTGGCCTCGTAAATCCGGTCGGCGTGCTCCGGAGGCGTCATGACGATCACGTTGGCGAAAACGTCGTAGCCGTTCATCGCGCCCAGCGTACCCGGCGGGCAGGCTCCGGGACGGATGATGAATTTTTCGCGGAACAGCTGCTCCCCGTCGGGACGTTCAGCGTGGGAGCAGACCGAGAGAATGTCGTACTGAAAGGTCTCGCCCCCATCGAAATACTTGCGCCCGCTCATGTAGACCTCCGAATAGAAAAGCGTGGCCGACGGCGCGATCCGGATCGCCGTGTCGGCGATGAACCGGGTGTGACGGCACGGGATGGTCGGCTCGGGCAGGTATTCCAGATAGGCATTCTCTTCGAGTTCGAAAACCTGTTTCAACCCCGAATAGTTGTAGCGCATCTCGGCCAGCTTGGTCGCCGCGCCGGTCGAGATATGGGCATAGGCTCCCTCGCGGACGACGAAATGCTGTTCGTAACGGTCGCCGTCCACATTGGGACCTCCCGAGGAGAGGATGTAGACGCACGGCATCTCGGGCATGCCTTCGTCGAAATAGAGTTCCTGCTGGACGATCAGCGGCGCATGCCGGTCCAGATCGCGCATGATCGACTTGCCGTCGCCGTCGAGTTCGAAACCCAGATAGAGATATCCCGTTTTCCCCGGTGTGCCGACGGGCATCGCCTTCGGCTCCTCAAGGTAGGGACTCATCTCTTTGGCTGCTGCGAAATTCATTGTACGGCGCCGGTTACGGGTTCCGAAACTTCCTGCCGGCTCTTGTCGATGTCGAAAAGCGCCATCCGGCGGATCAGGGTCACCAGATCGTCGATCCCCTCGCCCGTCATGCAGTTGGTGAAGACGAACGGCTTGCCGGGGCGCATCAGCTCGGAGTCGTGCCGCATCACCTCCAGATCGGCATGGACGTAGGGCGCCAGGTCGGTCTTGTTGATCACGAGGATGTCGGACTGGGAGATGCCCGGTCCGTCCTTGCGGGGAATCTTGTCCCCGGCGGCCACGTCGATCACGTAGATGAAGAAATCCACGAGCGCCGGGCTGAACGTGAGGGTGAGGTTGTCGCCGCCCGACTCGATCAGCACCACGTCGCCGTCGGGGAAACGGGCCTCCATCTCCTCGACCGCCGCAATGTTCATCGAGGGGTCCTCGCGCACGGCCGTATGGGGACACGCTCCGGTCTCCACGCCGATGATGCGTTCCTCGACCAGCACGCCTTTCAGCATTTTGCGCACATGCTTGGCGTCTTCCGTGGTCACGACGTCGTTGGTGATGACCAGCACTTTGTAACCCATGTCCAGAAGACGCGGGGTGATCGCCTCGATCAGCGCCGTCTTGCCGGAGCCTACGGGGCCGCCGATTCCGATTCTGCAAGTTGTATTGTTGCTCATAATGTGTTCGTTTGTTTTTTAACGGTCAATTCATAAACATGCGTTTGGTCCCTTTCTCGTGGAGCGAGGCCAGGATGTCGATCTGCGGCACGAAGGTGTACATGTCGTCGAAATCCATGTCGCTCGCCTTGGCGTACAGTTCGTCGAGCGATTCGGCGGCCCGGAAAAGAATGCGCTGCGTATCGTAGTGGGAGACGCGCACGCAGCGCAGGGCCGCACTCACGACCATGTTGACCACGCCGTACTGGTGGGAGCAGAAAAGTTCCTTCTCCGGGATGCCGCAGGCGGCGAAGACGATGCCCTGCGCCACGGGGTAGGTTCCCGGGGTGTGTTCGTCGACGATGTCGCCGAGCCACAGCGCGACGGTTTCGTCGGGGAAGATGTGCTTCGAGAGTTCGGCCAGCTTCTTGCCCATGCGCCGGGTCATCAGGCGCGCCTCGGCGTTCATCTTGCAGAGGATCGCCTGCCGGTCGGCATTGAGAATACCCTCGTAATAGCCGAGGTGGTAGCTGCGGAAAGCGTGCAGCGCCGCGACGCCGTCGGTGAAGGCGGCCTGCCGGGCGATGTCCTGCGTATATCGTTCGAGCGTCGCGGCGTCGTGGACCAATCCCTCCTCGGCGGCCGTTTCCAGCCCGTTGGAGAAGGAGAATGTCCCGACCGGAAAGGCCGAATCGGTGAATTCGAGCAGCCGCATGACGGTTGTTGCGTTGTCGGACATGAGGTATCGGTTTAATGCGCGTGCGCGTGTTCGTAATGGTGGTGCACGTCGCTGTCGGGCCCCGTGCCGCCGAACAGGCGCCGGATCTCGTGGGGCGCCAGGTAGGGAATGATCTCCGAACCGGGCTGGAACGACCAGGTCACGTTCTCGATGTGGTGTGTGCGCATCACGCTGTCCATCACCTTCCGGTCGACCGTCAGCGGAACGTAGACCTTCGTTCCCTTGACCACGGCCGGCCAGTGCTGGTTGCCGATGGCGTGTCCCAGCTCCACCGAAATATGGATGATCGTCTCGGGTTTCTCGCGGGCCAGCGCCGAAAGGTCGGCAACGAGCACATCGTTGAGCCGGATGCGGATGGCCACGATCTTACGCTGTTCGGGCAGGTATTCGATCACGTCGCCGTCGAGCATCTGCGAATGGCGTTTCAGTGCCACGGCGTATTCGTTCGCACGGTCGCTGCTGACCACGAAACGGCTTTTCTGGGCCGTCCACTGATCGAGGTCGATATACTCGACTTCGGCGTCCTGCGATTTCTTCACCCATTCGGGGTCGTATAAATTGCCTATGATTTCCGTATATATTTTCATCGGATTCGTTTTTAAGTCGGTTTTAATTTCCGGGAGCACACCCTGCGGCATGCTCCCGGAAAAAAGTCAGGATTACGAGAACCAGAGCAACTGGCTCAGGGGGAATTTCTCGGCCGGTTTGACATAGGCCCGCACATCGTTCACGAGCACGTCGAAGGTCTCGGGGTTGACGTCGATCTTCGGTACGCCGCCGTTGCGCACCATATCGTATTTGGTGAGCTGGCGCGTGCGGCGCACGGGCTGCACCATGCGTTTCAGGCAGAGCCGGTCCTTGATGCCGTTCTGGAACGCGGCGTTCGAAACGAACGACAGGCAGCTTTCGGGCATCGCCTTGCCGAAACCGCCGTACATCGGACGGTAGTAGCACGGCTGCGGTGTCGGGAGCGACGCGTTGGGATCGCCCATGTTCGCCCAGTTGATCAAGCCGCCCTTGATGACCATCTTCGGCTTGGCACCGAAGAACTGCGGCTCCCAGAGCACGAGGTCGGCGCACTTGCCCTTCTCGACCGAACCGAGGTAGTCGGAGACGCCGAACGTGATGGCCGGGTTGATCGTGATCTTGGCGATGTAGCGCAGCACGCGGAAGTTGTCGTTGCCGTCCGAATCCTCGGCGAGCTTGCCGCAGGCATCCTTCATGAACGACGCCATCTGGAACGTACGCATGAACGATTCTCCGATGCGGCCCATGGCCTGCGAGTCGGACGACACCATCGACAGCACGCCCAGGTCGTGGAGCACGTTCTCCGCCGCCTGCGTCTCGGGACGCACGCGGCTCTCGGCGAAGGCCACGTCCGACGGAATCTTCGGATTGAGGTTGTGGCAGACCATGATCATGTCGAACAATTCGGCCTGGGAGTTGATGCCGAAGGGCAGGGTCGGGTTGGTCGACGAGGGAAGCACGTAAGGCATCGAAGCCACCTTCAGCAGGTCGGGGGCGTGGCCGCCGCCGGCGCCCTCGGTGTGGTAGGTGTGGATCGTGCGGCCGTCCATGGCGGCGATGGTGTCCTCGACATATCCGCTCTCGTTGAGCGTGTCGGTGTGGATGGCCACCTGCACGTCGAAACGGTCGGCGACGCCCAGCGCGGCGCGGATCGCCGCAGGGGTCGAACCCCAGTCCTCGTGGATCTTCAGGCCGCAGGCCCCGGCCACGATCTGCTCTTCGAGCGGCTGGTTCATCGAACAGTTGCCCTTGCCCAGCAGGCCGACGTTGATGGGAAGCCCCTCGACCGCCTCCAGCATGCGCTCGATGTTCCAGCGGCCCGAGGTGATGGTGGTTCCGTTGCTGCCGTCCGTGGGACCGATGCCTCCGCCGAAAACGGTCGTGATGCCGTTGCTCAGACAGGCGTATGCCTGCTGCGGGGAGATCATGTGCACGTGACCGTCGATGCCGGCTGCGGTCAGGATCAGGTGTTCGCCCGAAATGGCGTCGGTGGCGGCACTGGTGACCAGGTCGGGATGCACACCGTGCATGATGTTGGGATTGCCCGACTTGCCGATGCCGGCGATCTTGCCGTTCTTGATGCCCACGTCGGCTTTCACCACGCCCAGCTTGGCGTCGATGACCGTGACGTTGGTGATCACCAGGTCCAGCGAACCCTCCTCCGAAGTCATCGTATTCGCAAGGCCCATACCGTCGCGGAGGGTTTTGCCGCCTCCGTAGACGACTTCGTCGCCGTATTCGCGCAGGTCCTTTTCGATTTCAACGTACAGGTCGGTATCGCCCAGCCGGATTTTATCGCCAACGGTCGGACCGAACAGGTTGTTGTATTCTTGACGTGAAATTGTTGCCATATCCTCTATTTTTTGGTGTTGTTACTCTGTTTCGCAGCGGCAGCGGCATCGCTCTCCGGGATGCTTTTGAAACCTCTCTTCCGGGCTTTGGCCACGGCTTTGATGCGCGCCGGGAAATAGGTGGGGGCATCTTCCTCGCCGGTGTAGCCCATCACCAGGCCGTTGAAGCCGATCACGCGGCGCTTGCCCGAATAGGCGACGACCTCGACCTCCTTCTGGTCGCCCGGCTCGAAACGGACGGCCGTCGTGGCGGGGATGTTCAGGTGGCAGCCGAACGCGGCGTCGCGGTCGAATTCCAGATAACGGTTGACCTCGAAGAAATGGAAATGCGAGCCGACCTGGATGGGCCGGTCGCCGGTGTTGCGTACGACCAGTTTCGCGGTTTTGCGCCCGGTGTTGTACTCGATCGGGTCGCTCATCAGGATTTCCCCTCCGACGATGACGGGTTGTGCAGGTTTGAAGCCCGGTTTATTCGGATAAAGACTCGCCGCCTGGGCCTGATTGTTCGCAGGGGCGGGATTCGTTGTAGTCATAGATTCGCTTGTTTTAAATTACTTAATCGGATGATGGATGCTGACCAGGCGCGAGCCGTCGGTGAATACGGCCTCGACCTGCAGCAGGTCGATCATGTCGGCGACGCCTTCCATGACGTCGTTCTTCGTCAGTACGGCCGCCGCCCCCTTCATAACGTCTTCCACGGTCTTGCCTTCCCGTGCTCCTTCCAAAGCGGTAGATGTGATATAGGCTACGGCTTCGGGATAATTCAGTTTCAGCCCTTTCTTCAGGCGCCTTTCGGCGACCATGCCCAGTGAAAGCAGCATCAACTTGTCAATCTCTTTCGGTGTCAAGTGCATAGTACAAATTTTTATATGGTTAAAATGCGGGGTCCGTCACCGAACGGACCCTGCCGGGTCTCTCCGGAACAACGGAACGCCGATTCTGGTCTCCTCGAAGTCCAAATAGTATGCCAGACTCCCCGGCGGGGCGGGGCACACGGAGGTCCGGCGGGCAATGGCATCAAATTTGTTCCGCCACCCTGACAACATAAAAACACGATCAATATGTTCAAAGCGATGATTATTGCAGGCTTCGGCGGCTTTATCGGCACATGCCTGCGCTTCCTGACCGGAAAACTGGCCCACGTCATAACGGTCTCGGCCTTTCCCTGGGGAACGTTCGCCGTCAACATCATCGGCAGCTTCGTAATCGGCATCTTCTTCGGCCTGGCCGAAAAAACGCACCTCATCTCCCCGTCGATGAACGTCTTTCTGATCACCGGATTCTGCGGCGGTTTCACCACCTTCTCGTCGTTCGCCGACGACATGTACCTGCTCCTGCAACAGAAACACTGGCTCTATTTCGGACTTTACGTCGGGTTGAGCTTCATTCTGGGACTGCTGCTGGTATGGCTGGGCCGCTCGCTGATCAAAACCGCATAGAGACACCCCCGATCCGGCAAAAAACGCCCCGGACTTTCAAGTCCGGAGCGTTTTCTCATGCAATGCCGCTGCGTGTGGACGCCCCGCGGCCGGGGCTTTTTTGTTGACACGCAGAGCGGCAACGGACCGAATATATTCCTATCTTTGTAAACGGCTATCCGACAACCGCTTTTTCAAACCACACAAACATGTACGCCATGAAACCGGAAGACAACCGCAAAGAGTACACCAACGGCGAGATCGTGATCGTCTGGCAGCCGGAACTCTGCACGCACGCAGGCATTTGCGTAAAGATGTTACCCCAGGTTTACAATCCGCGAGAGAGGCCCTGGGTAAAGCCGGAAAACGCAACGACGGCCCGACTCATCGCGCAAATCGAGAAATGCCCTTCGGGAGCGCTCTCCTACCGGATGGCTGAAAAGTAACCGGCCAGGCAGCGCAACAGCCCCGGGAACCGACGGTTCCCGGGGCTGCATCCTAAAAAAAACCGGACGCCTCGCGGCATCCGGTTTCGTGTAGTCCAGCCGTAAATTACTTACGGTAGATCTTCGTGTAGCCGTAGATGGCCTCGTCGCCGAGTTCCTCCTCGATGCGGAGCAGCTGGTTGTACTTGGCCATACGGTCCGAACGCGAAGCCGAACCGGTCTTGATCTGGCCCGAGTTCGTAGCCACGGCGATGTCGGCGATGGTCGAATCCTCGGTCTCGCCCGAACGGTGCGACGTTACCGACGTGTAGCCGGCGCGGTGAGCCATCTCGATGGCGTCGAGCGTCTCGGTCAGCGTACCGATCTGGTTTACCTTGATCAGGATCGAGTTGGCGCAGCCCATTTCGATACCCTTCTTCAGGAAGTCCACGTTCGTAACGAACAGGTCGTCGCCCACGAGCTGGCACTTGTCGCCGATCTCGGCGGTCAGCATCTGCCAGCCTTCCCAGTCGTTCTCCGACATACCGTCCTCGATCGAGTCGATGGGGTATTTGGCAACGAGTCCCTTCAGGTACTCCACCTGCTCCTTCGACGTACGCTTGGCGCCCTTCTCGCCCTCGAACTTGGTGTAGTCGTAAACGCCGTCCTTATAGAACTCCGACGAAGCGCAGTCCATGCCGATCGACACGTCGCCGCCCTCGCACTTGCGGCCGGGCTTGTAGCCGGCCATCTTGATGGCCTCGATGATCGACTCGATGGCGTCCTCCGTGCCGTTGAGCGCGGGAGCGAAACCACCCTCGTCGCCTACGGCCGTCGAGAGGTTGCGGTTGTGGAGCACCTTCTTCAGGTTGTGGAACACCTCGGCACCCATGCGGATACCCTCCTTGAACGAAGGAGCGCCCACGGGACGGATCATGAACTCCTGGAATGCGATCGGGGCGTCCGAGTGCGAACCGCCGTTGATGATGTTCATCATCGGAACGGGCAGCGTCTTGGCGTTCGCGCCGCCGATATAGCGATAGAGCGGCATGCCGAAATAGTCGGCGGCAGCGCGGGCAACGGCCAGCGACACGCCGAGGATGGCGTTTGCGCCGAGCTTCGACTTGGTGGGGGTTCCGTCGAGGGCGATCATGGCCTTGTCGATGCCCACCTGATCGGCTACGTTCATGCCGATGACGGCCGGAGCGATCACTTCGTTGACGTTCTTCACGGCGTTCAGGACGCCTTTGCCCAGGTAACGGCTCTTGTCGCCGTCGCGAAGCTCCAGTGCCTCGTTCTCGCCGGTCGATGCACCGCTCGGAACGGCTGCACGGCCGAATGCGCCCGATACGGTACGAACTTCGACCTCGATGGTCGGATTGCCTCGCGAGTCGAGGATCTCCCTTGCGTGAATCTCTACAATCTGCATAGTTGTAATAATTTGAATTTTATGGTGTTTGAATACTAACTTCCCAAACGGCACGGCAAAGGTACAAAATAATTGTGAATTGCGATTTGTTTATTGTTATTTTTTTCACGGCTCCGGCACGGGTTTTTCCGATTCTGCGAGAAATATGTTATCTTTACGCCGCGGTTCCGGCACATAACCTGTAAACGACCTTCTATCAATGCGAAAAGTTCTTTCGTTCTCGCTCTTTCTGATGCTGGGCCTCGTCGCCTCGCAGCTGCTCCCCGGCGCACTCGGCACGGCCTATCCGGGCTTCAAGGCGACTGCCGACACCCTGCTCTACGTCTGCCTGGGATTCATCATGATCAACGTCGGACGGGAGTTCGAAATCGACAAGACGCACTGGCGCTCCTACACCGCCGATTACTTCATCGCCATGGCCACCGCGGCACTGCCGTGGCTGCTGATCGTCCTCTACTACATTTTCGTACTGCTGCCCTCCGACCTCTGGGCCGACTCCGGGGCGTGGAAGGAGAACCTGCTGCTGAGCCGGTTCGCAGCCCCCACCTCGGCAGGCATCCTCTTCACGATGCTCGCCGCGCTGCACCTGCAAAAGAGCTGGATCTACCGCAAAATCCAGGTGCTGGCGATCTTCGACGACCTGGACACCATCCTGCTGATGATTCCGCTGCAAATCCTGATGATCGGGCTCAAATGGCAGATGCTGGCCATCGTGGGCGTGGTCGCCGCACTGCTCGCCGCGGGCTGGCGGTGGCAGGCGCGGTGGAACGTCCGGCAGGACTGGAAACGCATTCTGGGGCTTTCTGCGGTGGTCTGCGCCCTGACACAGGCGCTCTACATCGTCACCGCACGGTGGTACGGACCCGAAAACAGCATCCACATCGAGGTGCTGCTCCCCGCCTTCGTGATCGGCATGCTGATGAAGCACAAGGAGATCGACACCCCGACCGAACGCCGCACCGCAACGGGCATCTCGTTCCTGTTCATGCTGCTCGTCGGCATGAGCATGCCGCTCGTGACGGGCGCATCGGCAGCCGGCACGGCTGCGGCCGCCTCGTCGGTAACCGCCTCGCAGCCGATGATGCCGTGGGGCATGCTGCTGCTGCACGTCGCGGCCGTCTCGGTGCTCTCGAACATCGGGAAACTGGTCCCGGTCTTCTTCTACCGCGACCGGAAATTGAGCGAGCGGCTCGCCCTCTCGATCGGCATGTTCACCCGCGGCGAGGTGGGCGCGGGCGTCATCTTCATCGCCCTGGGATACAACCTCGGCGGCCCGGCGCTGATCATCTCGGTACTGACGCTGGTGCTGAATCTGATCCTCACCGGCGGATTCGTCGTCTGGGTCAGGAAACTGGCGCTTAAAAGCTGCACTCCCGAAGAATAATTTCATCAGCCTCCATGAAAAGATACGCATTCATCCTCCTCGTCCTGCTGTCGGCGGGAACCGCCCGGGCGCAGCGGTACGAGAAAAACATCTTGGGCATCCGTGCCGGCGTCAACGTGTCGACCTACGACATCTCGATCATAGACGTGCGGATAAATACCGGTTCGCGCGCGGGCTTCCACTTCGCCGTGACGGACCAGATCCTGCTCCACCGCAGTCTGTCCCTCTACCTCGAAACGGGCGTCGGCTTTTCGAGCCGCGGCGGCAGAGCCGCCGCCGAAATCTACGGCGACATTTACAACATGATCATGCGCCCGTTCTACATGCAGGTCCCCCTGCTCGTCAACTACCATTTCCACATCCGGGACCTCCTCACGATCCAGCCTTTCGCGGGCATATACGGCGGCGTGGGCATCCGGGGCGCGATGAAGACCGAACTCCGGAACGAGGATATGTTCAGCGCCCCGGGCTTCCTCTCCCGCATGGATTTCGGCGTACGAGCGGGCGCCGGGTTCGTCATCAGACGCATTTACCTGGGAATAAGCTACGACATCGGCTGCCGCAACCTGTTCCGGGGCGGCGAATTCTTCGGCTACTTGCTCCAGCCCGAAAGCGCCGAAATCCGCAACAACTGCCTGACCGTGAACATCGGCTACAATTTCTGACATTCGGAAGTTACCCAGCTAAAGCACAAGCATTTACAGACAAATCTTTTCATTGTCCGTAAAAAATTTCGGGGGGGGGATTTTTCGGAAAAATTATCCTATATTTGCCACGTATACAACGCTAAACCCATTCATTATGAAAAAAGTATTGCTTATTGTGGCCGCCATCCTGCTGGCGAGTGCCGTTTCGGCGCAAAACTACGAAAAGAACATCCTGGGCGTCCGCGCCGGACTGAACCTGTCGAGCCTCTCGCTCTCGGAGAGCGGCGTATCGTTAAGTTCCGATTCGCGGGCCTCGTTCCACGTCGCTGTAGTCGATCAAATCCTGCTCTGCAACCGGCTGCCTTTCTACCTCGAAACGGGCCTCGCCTTCTCGAGCCGCGGCGGCAAACTCGGAATTCTCAATTTCCGCCCCTCCTATATCCAGGTTCCCGTACTGCTCAACTATCATTTCAATATCAAGAATGTCGTTACGATCCAGCCCTTCGCAGGTCTTTATTACGGACTCGGCATCGGCGGCAAAATAAAGGACAAGACCAGCGGCGAGAAAGCCGACATCTTCGGTGACGACGGTCTGCTCAAGCGTTCCGACCTGGGCGTGCGTCTGGGTGCAGGCGTCGTCTGGAAACAGATGTATTTCGGACTGAGTTACGACATCGGCTGCCTGAATCTGGCCAAGGATGTACTTACCAACGGCGGGGATGGCAAACTGCGCAACAACTGTTTCTCCATCAGCGTCGGATACAACTTCTGATCCGATCCGCACCAATAAAAAAGGGACGCCCTGCACGAGGCGTCCCTTTTCCGTTCCGTATAAACGGTCATTCCCGCAGCAGCACCGACGAATCGCCGTAGCTCAAAAAGCGGAAGCCGTGGCCGAGGGCATAGTCGTAAATCCGCCGCCAGCCGTCGCCCACGAATGCCGAGACCAGCAGCAGCAGGGTCGACTTGGGCTGGTGGAAATTGGTGACGATATTGCGCACGATGCGGAATTCGTACCCCAGCGGCGTGATCATGATCCGCGTCGAGGCTTTCAGGCGGTCAAGTCCGTTCGCGTCCATATAAGCGAGCAGTTCCTCCAGGGCGTCGCGGCCCGTGTAATCCGCCGGAATGCCGTACAGTTCCCACTGCCCGATGACCCGTCCGGCATCGGGCGTCCCGGCCGAGCGGATGCGCCACGCCAGGGCCGTGATCGATTCGAGCGTCCGCACCGAAGTCGTGCCTACGGCCGTGATATGCCCCCACCGCTCCAGCAGGCGGGCCACCGTCGCGCGGCGCACCTCGAAATGCTCGGTGTGCATCGGATGCTTCGCGGCGTCCTCGTCCTTCACGGGCAGGAACGTGCCCGCCCCGACGTGGAGCGTCACCTCCTCGAACCCGAATCCGCGGGCTTCCATTGCCCCGATCAGCTCGGGCGTGAAGTGCAGCCCGGCCGTCGGCGCCGCCACCGAGCCTTCGAACTTCGAATAGACGGTCTGGTAGCGCGTGTTGTCGATCTCCTCGCTCTCGCGGTTCAGGTAGGGCGGGATCGGAATCCGCCCGAGGTATTCGAGCAGCTGTCCGAAGGTCATCGGGGCCGTCCACTCGAAACGCACGACGCACTCGCGCCCGTGGTCCTCGACAATCCAGGCCCGGAGCGACTCGGCGCGGCCTTCGCAGTCGAAATCGATCGCGACATGCCCCTCCTTCCACTTCTTGCGGTTGCCCACGATGCACGACCACACGCACGCGCCCGTAACGGCGAACGCCCGCTCGTAGTCGGCAGGATCGCGGGGTTCGAGGCAGAAGACCTCGATGCGCGCCCCGGAGGGTTTGTGCATGATGATCCGCGCCCGGATCACCTTCGTATTGTTGAAAACCAGCAGTTCCCCGGCCGGCAGCACGTCGCCGATGTCGGCGAAACGCTTTTCCGCGATTTCACCGCCGCGCCAGACGAGCAGCTTCGAGGCGCTGCGCTCGGCGAGCGGGAATTTGGCGATCCGCTCGTCCGGAAGGTCGTAATCGAAGCGGTTGATGTCGATATGTCGTTCCATATTTTGCCCGAAATTATGCGGCAAAGTTACTATTTTTTGTAACTTTGCGGCGCTGCAAGGCATTAGAAAAAGGAAAAACCCATGAAAACCGACTTTCTGGTTATCGGTTCCGGCGCCGCGGGCCTTTCGTTCGCGCTGAAAGCCGCAGCCCACGGACACGTTACGATCGTCACCAAGGGCGAGATCGAAGAGTGCAACACCAATTATGCACAAGGCGGCATCTGCTCGGTAACGTACGCCCCCGACACATTCGAGAAACACATCCGCGACACGCTGGTCTGCGGCGCAGGCAAATGCGACGAGAGGGCCGTGGAGCTGGTCGTGCGGCGCGCCCCGGAACTGATCGCCGACCTCATCGCCTGGGGCACGCGCTTCGACAAGACCCCCGACGGACGTTTCGAACTCAACCGCGAAGGCGGCCACTCGGAGCACCGCATCCTCCACCACGAGGACCTCACGGGAGCCGAGATCGAGCGGGCGCTCGTGCAGTCGGTAAGGGAGCATCCGAACATCACGGTTCTCGAACGCCATTTCGCCATCGACCTCGTGACCCAGCACCACCTGGGCGAATTCGTCACCCGCCACACGCGCGGGCTAGCCTGCTTCGGGGCCTACGTCCTGAACCTCGACACCAACGAGATCGAGACCATGCTTTCGAAATTCACCGTCGTCGCCACAGGGGGCTGCGGCAACGTCTACTCCACGACCTCGAACCCCGTGGTCGCCACGGGCGACGGCATCGCCATGTGCCACCGCGCCAAGGCGATGACCGAAAACATGGAGTTCATCCAGTTCCACCCCACGACGCTCTACAACCCCGGCGAGAAGCCCAACTTCCTCATCACCGAGGCCATGCGCGGGTTCGGGGCCATCCTGCGGCTGCCCGGCGGCGAGGAGTTCATGGACAAATACCACCCGATGAAGTCGCTCGCGCCGCGCGACGTGGTGGCCCGCGCCATCTACCGCGAGATGACCAAACGGGGTTCCGACTTCGTCTACCTCGACGTGACGCACAAGGACCCCGAGGCCGTGAAAAGCCACTTCCCGAATATCTACGAAAAGTGCCTTTCGATCGGCATCGACATCACGAAGGACTGGATTCCCGTCACCCCCGCGGCGCACTACTGCTGCGGCGGCGTGAAGGTCGACCTCAACGGCGAAACCTCGATCAAGCGGCTCTACGCGCTGGGCGAGACCTCGTGCACGGGGCTGCACGGCGCCAACCGCCTGGCGTCGAATTCGCTGATCGAAGCGGTGGTCTACGCCGACCAGGCCGCGCGCCACACGGCGTCGCTGCTCGACAGGGCCGATTTCCAGGAGGGCATTCCCGACTGGGATTTCGAAGGCACGCAGCACACCGAGGAGATGCTGATGATCATCCAGTCGAAGCGCGAGATGCAGACGATCATGTCCAACTACGTGGGCATCGTGCGGTCGAACCTCTCGCTCAAGCGCGCCATGCACCGGCTGGAGATCCTCTGGCAGGAGACCGAGGAACTTTACAACAAGACCAAACCCAACCGCGAGTTGTGCGAACTGCGGAACATGATCGCCATCGCCTACCTGGTCATCAAGCAGGGGCGCGAGATCAAGGAGTCCGTGGGCTGCCACTACAACGCCGATTACCCGAAAGAATAACGCATGACATTACAGGAAGAGATAACCCGGCGGCGGACCTTCGCCGTCATCGCCCACCCCGATGCGGGCAAGACCACCCTTACGGAAAAACTGCTGCTGTTCGGCGGCGCCATCCACGTGGCCGGCGCCGTCAAGAGCAACAAGATCAAGAAGGGCGCCACGTCCGACTTCATGGAGATCGAACGCCAGCGAGGCATCTCGGTGGCCACCGCCGTGATGGGATTCGAATACCGGGGCTGCAAGATCAACATTCTCGACACTCCGGGCCACGAGGATTTCGCCGAAGACACCTACCGCACGCTGACGGCCGTCGACTCGGTGATCATCGTCATCGACGGCGCCAAGGGCGTCGAGTCCCAGACCCGCAAGCTGATGGAGGTCTGCCGCATGCGCCAAACCCCCGTGATCGTCTTCATCAACAAGTTCGACCGCCCGTCGAAGGAGCCGTTCGACCTGCTGGACGAGGTGGAGAAGGAGTTGCGAATCCGCGTGCGGCCGCTGGCCTTCCCGATCTCGAACGGACCCACGTTCAGGGGCGTCTACAACCTCTACGAGAAAAACCTCTCGCTCTTCACGTCGGACGAAAAACTCACGGCCGACGCCTCGACGGCCGAAATCTCGGACCTCGCGTCGCAGGAACTCGAAGGCTACATCGGCGAGAAGTTCGCCGCCCAGCTGCGCTCCGACGTGGAACTGGTCGAGGGCGTCTACGACCAGTTCGACCGCGACGCCTACCTGCGGGGCGAACTGGCCCCGGTGTTCTTCGGCTCGGCGGTGAACAATTTCGGCGTGCGCGAGCTGCTCGAATGCTTCGTGCGCATCGCTCCCCCGCCGCGTCCGGCGCCGACCGAAACCCGTCCGGTGGAGCCTGCGGAGCCGAAAATGACCGGCTTCGTCTTCAAGATCCACGCCAACATGGACCCCAACCACCGCGACCGCATCGCGTTCCTGAAAATCTGCTCCGGCACATTCGAACGGAATAAGAACTACCTGCACGTGCGCAGCGGCAAGCAGCTGAAATTCTCCTCCCCGACGGCCTTCATGGCCGAGAAAAAGTCGGTGATCGACTTCGCCTACCCGGGCGACATCGTGGGTCTGCACGACACGGGCAACTTCAAGATCGGCGACACCTTCACCGAAGGCGAGAAGCTCCGTTTCACGGGCATCCCCTCCTTCGCCCCCGAGCAGTTCCGCTACATCGAGAACGCCGATCCGCTGAAATTCAAGCAGCTGGCCAAAGGCATCGACCAGCTGATGGACGAGGGCGTGGCGCAGCTGTTCACAAGCACCCTCAACGGCCGCAAGATCATCGGCACGGTGGGCGCGTTGCAGTTCGAGGTCATCCAGTACCGCCTGGAGCACGAGTACAACGCCGCGTGCCGCTGGGAGCCGATCTCGATCTACAAGGCCTGCTGGATCGACAGCGACAACGCCGCGCAGCTGGCCGACTTCAAGCGCCGCAAGCACACCAACATGGCCGTCGACAAGCACGGCCGCGACGTATTCCTGGCCGACACGAGCTACGGGCTGGCTCTCGCGCAGGAGAACTTCAAGGAGATCCGCTTCCACTTCACCTCGGAGTTTTAGGACGCGGCCTGACACAAAAAAGCCGCCGGAGCATCGACTCCGGCGGCTTTTCACATCTGGCTGCCGCACATCAGATCATCGGGACCTCGATGACCAGCAGCTGCGCATCTTCGGAAGCGCGGATCAGGAAATCGTCGGCATCCGATACGCCCATGCCGTCGCGGGGACCGAGCGTCTCCCCGGCCACCTCGGCCGCGCCTTCGATCACGAAGACATAGGCTCCGTTGCCGTGAAGATTCATCCGGTACCGGGCCTCCCGCCCGGCGTCGAGATCGAGCGTATGAAACCATGCCGTCTGGTGAATCCATCCCACGTGTTCCCCGCCGCGGCCTTCGGGGGCCACGATCAGCCGGAACTCGTTGCGCTTCGCGGGTGCAAGTTCGATCTGGTTGTAACGGGGCGTATGGCCCTCGGCATCGGTGATGACCCAGATCTGGAGGAACTTCGCCGGCTCCTCGCGGCTGGCGTTCATCTCGCTGTGCGTGATGCCCGTGCCGGCGGTCATCACCTGCAGTTCGCCCGGTTTGAGAACCTGCATGTTACCCATGCTGTCGCCGTGCTTCAGGGCGCCCGAGAGGACGAGCGACACGATCTCCATGTTATCGTGGGGATGCGTTCCGAACCCCTCGCCCGGGGCCACGGTATCGTCGTTGAGCACCCGCAGAGCGCCGAAATGAATCCGCTCGGGATCGTAGTATCCTGCGAAGCTGAAAGTATGGTGGGTCCGGAGCCAGCCGTGATCGGCATACCCGCGGGTCGCAGCTCTGTGAATCGTCTTTTTCATAATTGCATTTATTTAATAATCAATATATAATAAACGCAAAATCAGTGCCGATATTGTGTCACACCAACTCCAGATTGCTCACCCGGCGGGTCGTCGCGAACCCGAAATCGGGATAGACGTAAAGCCCGAAACGCGGCTCGGTCTCGCCGTGCGTGTAGGCCCAGATCGAAGCGTAATCTTCGGGGTCCTCGCCCATCTTGCCCAGCTGACGCAGGTAGGCGGCCAGCGACTTGTTCTCGACGATGAAGATTTCGCCCATACGGTCGATGATCGGGCTGTGGCGGCGCGTCCGGTCATGGTCGAAACGCAGCAGGCGCTTGCCCTCGGGCGTGATGCCCACCAGCCGGAACGACATGCTCTTGCCGATGGCCGGAAGGTTCAGCACGCTGCGGTCCGTGGCGAGGAACGGCAGGTGATGACGGCGCATGAAGCGGCGGAGCTTTTCCGCCGTGTCGCGCCCGTCGGCGAGCAGGCCGTCGAGTTCGGCCGCCTGCTCCGGGGTGAGCCGCCCGTACGCTTTCTCCTCGACCTGCTCCTGCATCGAACGGCTGTTGGGGGTGAAGACGGCGTAGTTCTCCTGGAAACCCTTGACCGAGAAGGTATAGTAGCAGACCACGCCGAGCGAATTGAGCACCTGGCGCAGGCGCGTGGTGTGTCCGCGGCGCGAAGCGGCCACGGTGTAGACCAGCTGGTTGGTGATGAGCCATCCCGCCGAAAGGATTTTCCGGATAGCCTCCTCGGCTTCGGGCGTCACTTCGAGCGGAGTCTGGAAATGGGTCTGGATGATGAACTGTTTCACGCCGGCGGCCGAGGCCTTCTCGCGGAACTCGCGGAGGATTTCGACCAGTTCGTCGTTCACGCGCATCGGCAGGTAGGCCGGCAGGCGCGATCCGAGGCGCACGCGCTGCAATTCGGCGTACTTCTCCCCGTCGGCACGCCCGGCGTTGGCCCGGCGCTTGCGGCAGGCCATGCGGTAGACCGCTTCGAGAATGTGTCGGAGCGTTTTGTTCTGGCTCATCAGGGCGTCGCCGCCTGTGATGAGGATGTCGCGCAGCTGGGTGTCCTCCTCGAAATAGTTCATCAGGCGGCGCAGCTTGTGGTCCCAGCTCTCCTTGGGGCGCAGGGCCTCGAACTCGAAATTGAGGCGTTCGCTCTGGAAATCGTACATGCGCTGGCACGAGGCGCACAGCCCGCCGCAGGCGCGGCCCATCGTGTCGGGAATCAGGATCGCCACCTCCGGGTAACGGCGGTGGATGTTGTGCCCGTCGGGCAGCAGCCACCCGGCGGCGTTGGGTTTTCCGGCCTCGACGACGTCCTCGCGCTCCCAGGCGCGGATCTGCCCGTAGGTTTCGACCAGCTGCGGGGAATAGAGAATGTAACTGCGGATGGCGGCATCGTCGTAACCGTCGCCCGTGACGTCGAGCAGCGAAAGGTAATAGGGCGTGGCGAAGAAGGGCATCCCCTTCTTGCGGGCCTTCGTAAGCAGATACATCGTCTCCGACGAAAGCGAGCCCGCCAGAAAGCGGTTCAGTTCCGAGGGGCTTTTCACGGCCATCGCCAGCTGGAAGCGGAAATCGCCCCACCAGGCGGCCACCTGCCGGTACTTCTCCTCGTAGGTCATGCCGTCGGCGAACTGGAAGCGCGACGGGGTCTTCGACTTGCGGTTCTCGATCTTCTGGATCAGCAGGTGGAGCATCCGTTCGCGGTTGTCGGCGCGGATGGCCCGCACCCCTTCGTCCTGCCCCGAGGGCCAGCGTTCGGTGCGGCTGCGCACGCGCTGGGGCGAAGGCAGCGGAATCTCCGGAGCATCCAGCAGGCGGAAGAGGTGGTACAGATCGAGGAACAGGTCGGAAGGCATTTCGGGATTTTCGAGCCTTCCGGTAAGGAATTGCCACAGCAGCGTGAGGGTTTTGACTTCCAGCTGCCGGTCGGTGGATAATTCGCGGACGCTGCGTCCGTCGTAATCGATCAACAGTCGAATCTGCTCCGCCGCTTCGCTTTCCGCCGCCCGGTGTGCGTCCACGAACTCCCGGAGGCCCATGCGAAACCGTTCGCCGTCGCCGCTGGCGTCGGCAAGGGCCGCAAGGGCCGGAAACTCCTGACGATAAAGCAGTACGAGCTGGGAAAGGGTCAGTGCAAGCATTTTCTTTTGTTTCATAAGCATTGTCTTTTTAGAAATGGAACCATTCAAAACAGGCCGGCAGGAGTGGGGATATTCCGGCCTTCGGATTATATGCGGGGCAACAATATAGTAAAAATTTTTAAGATCACAAAAACCCTCCCTGCAAATTCCTCCGCTTTTAATCAAAAATCCGTAAAATTTTCACAAAAGGGCCTTTGGGAACCTCTTCGCCGGCCTAAAACGCAAGGTTTCGTTCTGCAACTTGCGAAAGTTTCGAATTTTTATTATTTTTGCTCCGACACAACATTCGCCCAACCCCAAACAACCGAAAAATGAAAAGACTGCTGTTGCTCGCACTCTTCGCCGCCACGGCGGCCTCGGGGAAAGCCCCCGCCGAGCGCTGGCTCGATCCCGAATGCTTCGACGTCGGCCGCGCCCCGATGCGCACGAGTTTCATCGCCTTCCCCACGGCCGCCGAGGCCGTTCCCGAAAACGACTACACCCGCTCGCCCTTCTACCGCACGCTCAACGGCGAATGGTCCTTCCTGCGCGTGGACCGCCCGGGAGCCGAACCCGAAGGGTTCTTCCGCGCCGGACACGACGATTCGGCGTGGGGCACAATGCCTGTGCCGGGCATCTGGGAGCTGAACGGCTGCGGCGACCCGGTTTACACGAACAAACCCTACCCGTGGCACAAGTTCTTCGAACTGCGCGCCCCGCTGGTTCCCTACGAACAGAACTACACGGGACTCTACCGCCGCACCATTCCGGTTCCCGCCGACTGGAAGGGCCGCGACGTATTCATCCACATCGGCTCGGCCACCTCGAACGTGACGCTCTGGGTCAACGGCCGCGAAGCGGGCTACAGCGAGGACAGCAAGCTCGAAGCCGAATTCGACATCACCCGCTACCTGACGCCGGGCAGCGACAACCTGATCGTGATGCGCGTCAACCGCTGGTGCGACGGCTCGTTCCTCGAGGACCAGGACTTCTGGCGTCTCTCGGGCATCGGCCGCGACTGCTACCTCTATGCCCGTGACAAACGCCGGCTGGCCGACGTACGGCTGACGCCCGATCTGGTCGACGACTACCGCAACGGCACGCTCCGCGCCGAAGTGGCCACGACGCCGGGCATCGGCGGCGTACGGCTGACGCTCCTCGACGCGGCGGGCAAAACGCTCGACACCCGCACGCTCCGTCCCCGCCGCAACGCAGCCGAAACGACGTTCGAGGTCGCCGCCCCGAAGCAGTGGAGCGCCGAGGCCCCGAACCTCTACACGCTCACGGCCGAAGCCTTGGCCGCCGACGGCTCCGTAACCGAGGCCGCTGCCTTCCGCGTCGGATTCCGCAAGGTCGAAATCCGCGGCGGACAACTGCTCGTCAACGGCAAACCCATCCTGATCAAAGGCGTCAACCGCCACGAAATAGAGCCGAACACGGGCTATTACGTAACCCGCGAGGAGATGGTGCGCGACATCCGCGAGATGAAGCGGCTCAACATGAACGCCGTGCGCACGTGCCATTATCCCGACACGCCGCTGTGGTACGACCTCTGCGACGAGTACGGTCTCTATGTCGTGGACGAGGCCAACATCGAGTCGCACGGCTACCACTACCGCGATAAGTCGAAAAACCTGGCCGGCAACCCCTCCTTCGCCGCCGCGCACCTCGACCGCAACCGCCGCATGGTGCTGCGCGATTACAACCACCCCTCGATCATCGTCTGGAGCACGGGCAACGAGGCCGGCAACGGACCCAACTTCGAACGTTGCTACGACTGGATCAAGTCCTTCGATCCTTCGCGCCCGGTGCAGTACGAGCAGGCCTCCTACCACAAGGACTACAACACCGACATCGTCTGCCCGATGTACTGGAGCTACGAGCAATGCGGGAAATACCTTGCGGAGAATCCTTCGAAACCGCTGATCCAGTGCGAATACGCCCATGCCATGGGCAACTCGATGGGCGGCTTCAAGGAGTACTGGGACATGATCCGCCGGGAACCGAAGTACCAGGGCGGGTTCATCTGGGACTTCGCCGACCAGGCGCTCGCCTGGCGCAGCCCCGAAGGCAGGCTGACCTACCGTTACGGCGGCGACTACAACGACGTGGACGCTTCGGACAGCACCTTCTGCTGCAACGGCGTGCTGGCCGCCGACCGCTCGTGGCATCCCCACGCCTACGAAGTGAAGCACCAGCACCGGCCGATCCACACCACGCCCCGCGACCTGAAAAAGGGCATCGTGAACGTCTACAACGAAAACTTTTTCACGGACCTCTCTCCCTACCGGTTGCTTTGGGAGATCACCTCGGACGGACGGCCCGTGTCGAGCGGAGTGGTCGAGCACCTCGACGTGGCCCCGCAGGCGACCGCCGCCGTGACGCTGGGCTACAAGCCCGAACAGGTCTACGCCCTGGGCGGCGAACTACTGCTCACGGTGCGCTACCAGCTCCGCGAACGGCAGGGACTGCTCGACGCCCTTTACGAAGTCGCCGCCGACCAGCTGACGCTGCGCGAGGACGATCCCGCGGCCCGCTTCGCCGCGGCAGTCCCCGCCGGGACGCTCCGCGTAGCGGACAAGACCGTTTCGGGCGAGGGATTCTCGGTCACGTTCGATCCTGCGAACGGATTCATCCGCTCCTACCGCCTGCGCAACGTCGAGCTGCTGGCAGGTCCCATGCGCCCCAACTTCTACCGCGCGGCCACGGACAATGACCTCGGCGTGCGCCAGACCGGGAAATACCCCGACAGCGGGATGTGGGCGAAAGCCGAGCCGCAGCTCACGGGCTTCGCCCTCACGCCCGGCGACAGCGAAGTAAAAGCCGTCGCCGACTACACGGTCTCCGCCGTAGGAGCGAAACTGACGCTCACCTACACGATCTTCGCCGACGGTTCGATCCGCGTCAGCGAGACGATGACCGCCGACCCGGCCCGCAAAGATGTCGCCGACCTGATGCGCTTCGGCATGGCCTTCGAGACCCCGGGCATGTTCGACACCGTGGAGTACTACGGACGCGGCCCGATGGAGAATTACGCCGACCGCTCCAGCGCCGCCTTCGTGGGCTGCTATGCACAGCGCGTCGCCGACCAGTTCCATATGAAATACGTCAGCCCGCAGGAGTCGGGAACGCGCAGCGACCTGCGCTGGTGGCGTCTGACCGACGCTTCGGGCCTCGGCGTCGAAATCTGCTCCGACCGCCACTTCTCGGCATCGGCCATCCCTTACTCCATCCCGCAGCTTGACAACGGCTCGCCGGAATACGTCCGCCACCCGAGCGACCTCGTACCCGACGGCCGCACGCACGTCAACATCGAGGGCGTCCAGTCCGGGCTGGGCTGCATCAACAGCTGGGGCCGCCTCCCGCTTCCCGAATACCTGCTGCCTTACGGCGACTACACCTTCAACTTTCTGTTACATCCCATCGTCAACAGACAATAACCCGCAACTAACCAACAGAAGAGCCGCAACCTTTCCAGGTTGCGGCTCATTTTTATCAGTCAATGGTATAAAATTCACACCATGTACCAAAGACAATAAGCAAAAACTACAGCGGCATTCAAGGATATTCGCCTTTATCCGTCGAACAATATATACCACATCCTCATCCGTCACATAGGGTCCACTCGGCAAGCACAAGCCGCATTTGAACAACGATTCGCTTACGC
>OJPZ01000027.1_pt1 | contig 108447 bp, 75 predicted proteins | sample 1598611 | NCBI WGS metagenome assembly OJPZ01 (sample SAMN03922494, study PRJEB24848) | human gut metagenome | isolation source: stool sample | host: Homo sapiens | place: Germany | collected 2011-11
CCGGGGCGCGTGCGCCCCCGCGAATAGGCGCCCGTTTCGAACGTTAGACGGGACGGAGTAGGCGAAGGCATCTGTCGGAGAGTTTTTGGTACTTTTTGCGGCCCAAAAGTACATAATACCCCGCAGTCGGAGACTGCGAATGAAAGAGGCGCTTGCAGCGGAAAAAGCGCCGTATGTGAAAAATTTGAAAACCTAAAAACAAGACACCCATGTATCTTTGCAAACAATCCTGGCGCTGGTACGGTCCGAACGACCCCGTAAGCCTTCAGGACATCCGTCAGGCCGGGGCCACGGACATCGTGACCGCCCTGCACCACATTCCCAACGGCGAGGTATGGACCGTCGGGGAGATCGAAAAACGCCGGAAGACGGTCGCCGACGCAGGCCTTCGGTGGTCGGTCGTGGAGAGCGTTCCCGTCCATGAGCATATCAAGACCCGTACGGGCGATTTTCAGCGCTATATCGAGAATTACAAACAGTCGGTCCGCAACCTCGCGGCGTGCGACATCCGGGTCATCACCTATAACTTCATGCCCGTGCTGGACTGGACGCGCACGAACCTCGCCTACGAGCTTCCCGACGGGTCGCGGGCCCTGCGCTTCGAGCGTGCGGCGTTCGTGGCCTTCGACCTCTTCATCCTGAAGCGCCCCGGCGCGGAGAAGGACTATTCCGAGGCCGAGCGTGCCGCCGCCGAGGCCCGTTTCGCGCGGATGGACGCCGCGGAAAAAGAACTCATCACCCGCAACATGATCGCGGGCCTGCCCGGCTCGGAGGAGAGTTTCACGCTGGAGCAGTTCCAGCGGGAGCTGGACCGCTACAAGGATGTCACGGCCGAGACGCTGCGCGCGAACCTCGTGGCGTTCCTGCGCGAAGTGGCTCCCGTGGCCGACGAAGTGGGCGCGGTGCTGGCGATCCATCCCGACGATCCTCCGTTTTCGATCCTCGGCCTGCCCCGTATTCTCTCCACCGAATCCGACTTTCAGAAGTTGGTCGAGGCGGTCCCCAACCCTTCGAACGGACTGTGCCTCTGCACCGGCTCGTTCGGCGTGTCGGCCCGGAACGATCTGCCGGGAATGATGCTGCGGCAGGGCGACCGGGTGAATTTCGTCCACCTGCGTTCGACCCAGCGCGATGCCGAGGGCAACTTCTACGAGGCCAACCACCTCGAAGGCGACGTGCCGATGTACGATGTGATGAAGGCCCTGCTGGAGATTCAGCAGCGCCGCCGCATTTCGATCCCGATGCGTCCGGACCACGGCCACCAGATGATCGACGACCTGAAGAAGAAGACCAATCCGGGTTATTCGTGCCTGGGCCGTCTGCGCGGACTGGCCGAGTTGCGCGGGTTGGAACTGGGCATCGCCCGGTCGCTGTTTTCGGATAAGTAAGCCTCTTTCCCGGCAGTGACGGGTACGCCGCACCCGGAAATCCTGGTCGGGCAATAATAGAGCGGTGCGCTTCGTGAGGAGCGCACCGCTTTGTGTCCGAATGGGTTCCGGGGCTATTTCTTGGCCGGGGCCGCCGGGGTCTTCTGCCCGGCAGCGGCTTTCTGTGCCGCCGGGGCCGTCTGGCCCGCCGGAACGGTCTCGATCACGTCCACCTCGGTCACCACCCAGCTGAAAAGGTCGTTGGCGCACTGACTCTCCAGCCGGCGGATCTGCGACATGTCGCTCGTGTCGGCCAGGATGGCGTTGAAGAACTGGTCCATCGTGGCGTACGTAGCATTGACTTTCGCCGCGAAGCAGCTGTAAAAGGCTTTCTGCTGCTCGTGGTCAAGCCCTGCGGGCAGCACGCCCTGTGCTACGAGGTAGTTGTAGGGATAGATGTGACGCATGTTGCGGGCGTCGGCGTTCAGTTCGTCGACGATGGTCGAGACGACCACCATGTCCACCGTGTCGTCAACGCCCTGCATCTGGACGAATTCCACGTAGACGGGATAGCTGTTTTCGAGCTGCCCCGCCACCTCGTCGGTGAAGAGTACGAACTCGGCGTCGTTCAGGTCGTCGAGGTACACCATCTGGCGGTAGCTGCGCAGCGCCTCGCGCATCGCCTTGCGCTGTTCGTGGTTCCATTGCCGCTGCTGCGAGCAGCCGAAAAATCCTGCCGCGAAGATCGCCAGCAGAGGTACACAGAGGAGAATTTTTTTCATTTTTACCCTGATTTTGGTTTTACTTCACTTCGGAACGCAATAGATGTGCCAAAAAAATCATATCTTTGGAGAAAAGAACCCGTTATGGATGTTTTGAGTTTCCGCGACTATTGCCTGTCGCTGCCCCTTACGGAGGAATCGACGCCGTTCGACGAGACGACGCTGGTCTACAAGATCGGCGGAAAGATGTACGCCTGCGCGGATATGATCGATTTCGGGTGGGTGGCCGTGAAGTGCGACCCCGACGAGGCGATCCGGCTGCGCGAGCAGTACGAGGAGATCGGCCCGGCTTACCATTTCAACAAGACCCATTGGAACGGCATCCGCACCGCGGGCGATCTGCCCGACGCCTTCATCCGCGAGCAGATACGCAACTCCTACCTGCTGGTCCTGCGGCGCAGCGTCACGCCCCGGAGCCTGCGTGAGGAGATTCTGCGTCATGTCGAAGAGCACGGGCTGCCGGAATGAACCTTCAACCTCGGAAAACGATACGATGATGAGAACGCTGTTCCTTTTTGCGGCGCTGACCCTTGCACTGACTGCCGGTTCGTGCTGCGGCGAACCGAAAACCGAACTTTTCAACGGCCGGGACCTCACCGGATGGGTGTGCGTCACCGATCCGGTGAGCGGCGCCGACGTCCGGGAGACCTTCTCCGTGCGGGACGGGAGTATCCGCATCGCGGGCCATCCGTTCGGGTACATGCGTACGGAAGAGGCCTACGGCGACTACCGGCTCCACGTCGAGTGGCGGTGGGTCGGCGAGGCGACGAACAGCGGCATTTTCCAGCGCGTGCAGGCCGGCGACCGGCTCTGGCCCGAGGCTGTCGAATGTCAGTTGCAGGCCGGGCGCGCGGGCGATCTGCTGGGGCTGGGCGGCGCCGCGATCGACGGAGCGGAGCAGAACGGACGCATCTCGATCAAGCGGCGTGCGGGCGGCGACTGCGAGCGGCCTGCGGGCGAATGGAACCGTGCCGAGATCGTCTGCGTGGGCGGTTACATGGCGGTTTACATCAACGGCGAGTTGCAGAACGAGTGTACGGGCCTTCGCTGCCGGGGGCATATCGCGCTTCAGAGCGAGGGCGGTCCCGTGGAGTTCCGCAACATCTGGCTGACCGCACCCCGGTTAAGAACCGGGATTTAGGGGGCGGAAGGACCGTTTTGCAGATCGGTCGCAATTCTGCGCCCGGTTAAGAACCGGGTTTTAATTGCGGCCGGCGGTTTCGTCTTGCTCTCCACCTTCATCCGCGCCCTCCCGGTTAAGCCCGGGCCTGCCGCCGCCAGCGGAGGTATCCCGCTACGGCCAGCGCCGAGTAGAGGGCGTAAAGCCCGGCGGTGTAGGGCAGGTCCTTGTAGAGGTAAAGCCCGACGGTCACCAGGTCCACGGCCAGCCATACGAGCCATTGTTCCACCAGCTTGCGCGACAGCATCCACATCGCCACGACCGACAGCGCCGTGGTCCCCGCGTCCCAGAAGGGCACGGTGCTGTCCGTGAAGTGCGTCAGCAGGAGGTAGAGCGCCGCGTGTGCCGCGGCGTAGACCGCCGTGAGGACCGGAATCATCCGCAGGGGCGTGTGGGCGATGTGCAACGCCGCGGCGGATGACTTCGCACCGCTTGCGCCCTTCGTATCCTTCGCGCCGGTCTGTCCGACATCCGTTCTCGTGTTGTTCCTGCGCCACACGAGCCACCCGTACAGCCCCGCCAACACGTAGTAAACCTGCATCGAGCAGTCGGCATACAGTCCCGATTTGTAGTAGAGCGCCCCGTGGATCAGGGGCATGACAAGCCCCACGATCCATAGCCGGATGTCGGCGCGGTATTCGAGCCACAGGTAGAGCAGCCCGAGCGCCACGCCGGCGATTTGCAGAATGAGTTTCCAATCCATTGTCATTTCATTTTATTTCCGTGGCAACCGAAGGAATTCTTTATACTTTTCGGTCGGCAACATCCCGCGGTCTTCGCCCGCGGGATGTTGCTGCCTTTTGCCACCGAAAGGTAGTTACACCCCGTGCTGTCAGAACCTCACCGTGACGTTCGCCAGCACGTTCAGCGGGGCCTGCGGGAAGTAGAAGGCCTCGTCGATGCGTACGGGCGCGGGTCCGCTCCACGTGTCCATGTACGAATATCCGTAGCCGTTGCTCTCGTATTCCGCGTTGAACAGGTTGTTGACCAGCAGCCCCAGCCGCACGCTGCGGGCCGCGCGGGTGCGGAACGTGTAGGAGAGGTTGAGGTTGGTCACGCAGTAGGCGTCGAGCGACAGGGCGTCGTTCTCGTTGTTGGTGAAATACTGCTTGCCGACGTACTGGGTGTGCAGCACGGCTTCGAATCCGCGGTAGTGGAAATCCAGAAAGGCGTTGGCGATGACGTCGGGCGAATAGGCGATGGTCCTGTCGCCCAGCTCCTTGTCGTAGGTGGGGCTGTCCTTCAGTGCGTCCACGTAGTTCTCGATGCGGTTCTGCGCGAAGGTGGCATTGGCCCCCACGGTGAACCACCCGGTTGCGCGCCACGAAGCCGACAATTCCACGCCGCGGCGGTAGCTGTCCGGCACGTTGACGTTCAGGGCGTCGTCGCCGTCGTTGACCATGCCCGTCGGGACGAGCTGGTCCTTGTACTTCATGTAGTAGAGATTCACACCCAGCGAGAGGCGCGGCGCGGTGTAGGCATAGCCCAGTTCCCAGTCGTAGAGTTTCTCGGACGAGGGATAGCTGTCGTCGGCCGCGAACTTGTAGCGGTCGGTGAAGTCGCTGCGCGTGGGCTCCTTCTGGGCTATGGCGAACGAGAGGTAGAAGTTGCTGCGTTCGGCGAGCGTGTAGCTCACACCGGCGCGGGGGTTGAAGAAATGGTACTGTTTGTCCACGTCGATGGGCTGCATGCCCGCCTCCTCCGAGACGAAGTTGTCGTTGACGCCCCAGGTCCGGTAGCTGACGTAACGGTATTGCAGGTCGCCGAAGAGGCGCAGTCCGTCGGTTACTTGCCAGTTGGCGCGTGCGAAGAGGTTGGCGTCGTGCTTGTTCACGTCGTTGTCGTACCAGCGTCCGCCGATCTGGCTCCGATCCAGCCCGTCGACCCAGTCCAGCTCGCCCCAGTGGGGGCAGGAGTAGTAGCTGTACGAGCCGCCGAGGGTCAGGTCGAGGTTCTTCACGGAGTAGGCCGCCGAGGCGTTCAGACCTCCGAGGTGGTTGCGCATGATCTTTTCGCGGATCAGGTCGGCCTCCTTTCCGGCAGCGACGTCGGTCGGGATATTGAGGTATTCGGAGAGCGTGCGCCCGTCCTTATACTGCTTGTAGTAGCCGTAGCCGTAGGTGTAGAATCCCGTGGCGTTCAGAGTCCATTTTTCGTTGAAACGGTGGGAGAGCACCAGCTGGTTGTTGATTTGCAGGTAGTTGTCCGTCTGGTCGTCGTAATAGTCTACCGTGGCGCGCTGCCGCTCGTCGTCCTTCATATAGTAATAGGAATGGGGACCGTTCGAGGTGTAGTACATGCCTTCGGTGTGGAACCTCCGGCCGTTGAGGCGCATCTGCTCTTTCGTCGCGCCCGTGTAGGTGAGTCCCGTTTTGGCCTTGCCGCCGAACGAGACGAGTTTGAGCATCGTGTTGCCGTTGTAATAGGCTCCCTGGAACATGTAGGACTTGAGGTCCGTGGCTCCGCGGTCGATGTAGCCGTCCGAGCCGATGTGGGTGAGCCGTGCATCCACGAGCCAATGGCCGCCCATCAGTCCCGAGGAGATGTGCACGGCCTGCTTGTTCGTATTGTACGAGCCGTAGGAGAGCGATGCGTCGCCGCCGAACTCGGTTTGCAGGGCGTCGGTCGACATGTTGATCGCTCCGCCGAAGGCTCCCGTGCCGTTGGTCGAGATGCCGGCGCCGCGCTGCACCTGAATGGTCCCCACGGCCGAGATCAGGTCGGGGGTGTCGTACCAGTACATCGAGTGCGAGTCGGGGTTGTTCATCGCCACGCCGTTGATCGTGACGTTGAGGCGCGTCGGGTCCGTGCCGCGCAGGCGCACGGCCGTGCCGCCGATGCCGATGCCCGTTTCGTTGGTGGCGATCATCGAGGGGGTCAGGGCCAGCACCGAGGGGATGTCGAATCCGTAGCTGTTGCGGGCGATCTCTTCGCGCCGGATGTCGGAGTAGGCCACGGGGGTGGTCGGGGTTGCGCGCGTGGCGGTCACCTCGACCTCCTGGAGACGGTACATGCGCACCGAATCGTCGGGCCGCTTCGTCGGACGCCCTTCGGAGGGCGTCGTTGCGGTTCCGTCGGTCGGCCGGGCGGTTGTTTCGGTCCGGGCCGTTTCGGTGTTTCCGGCTTTGAGTTGTGCGGCCGGGCAGAGCGCGGCAGCCGCAAGAATCAGAAAAATCCTTTTCATCGTCAAACTTTTTGAAGTTAATAGACTGAAAAGGGGTATGAGTTGTTGATTACGCTTCGTCCCGGTCTCGGCATTACCCGTCTCCGGTTCAATGGGTATAATCTCAGCCTGACAGTAAGGCACCCCTTTGAAATATCGGGTGCAAAGATATAAATAAAAGGCGGAAAGTAGTACTACTTTCCGCCTTTTATTCGTATTTCAGTTGATTGTCAAAACGTTCCGAATCGGAAAACGATCTTCTGGCAATAGGTTTCGCCGGGGTGGAGCAGCGGCGAGGGGAATTCGGGATGGTTCACGGCGTCGGGGTAGTTCTGGCACTCCATCGCCACGCCGTCGTAGTCGGCGTAGCGGCCGCCCGACTTGGTTTCGGGGCATCCGCCTGCGAGCCAGTTGCCCGTGTAGATCATCACGCTGGGCTGCGACGAGAGCACCGTCACCGAGCGGCCCGACCGGGGTTCGCGCAGGCAGCCGACCTCGCCCAGGATATTGGGCTTCCAGCCGTCGACGACGAAGGGATGGTCATAGCCTTTGAAGTCGCGGATGTGGTTGAACTCCGAGTCGATGCCGGGGCGGAAAGAGCGGAACTGCGAGAAATCCTGCGGGGTTCCGGCCGCGTCGAGCAGCTTGCCCGTGGGAATCTGGCGTTCGTTCATTTCCAGAATCTTCGAGCTGTTCAGGCGCAGTTCGTGGTCGAGCACCGACCCGCTGCCTTCGCCCGCGAGGTTGAAGTAGACGTGGTTGGTGAGGTTCACCACCGTCGTCTTGTCGGTCCGTGCGAGGTAGGTGATCTCCAGCGCGTTGTCGTCGTCGAAGTCGAATACGGCCTCGACGCACAGCTCTCCGGGATAGCCTTGGTCGCCGTCCTCCGATATGAGCGACATCACCACGCGGTTGGTCTCCACGCGGCTCTCCCAGATGCGGTTGGCGAAGTTCTTCGTTCCTCCGTGCAGGTGGTTCGCTCCGTTGTTGACCTCCAGCGCGTAGTCCTTGCCCTCGACGGTCATGCGTCCGAAAGCGATGCGGTTGGCGCAGCGTCCCACGCTTTTTCCCGAGGCGGCTCCGTCGAAGAAGTAGCCTTCGGGGTGTTTGTACCCCAGCACCACGTCGGCCATGCGGCCCTCGCGGTCGGGCATCTTCACCGAGACGATCGCCGCGCCCCAGTTCGTGAGCTGCACTTCGGCTCCCGAGTCGTTGCGCAGCGTGTAGAGGATGATTGCCTCGCCCTCCGGGGTCATGCCCCAGACGTGTTGTTCGATTTGTACCATTTTATTCAGCGGGTTTTAAGTTGGTCAGCAGATTGTCGATACGCTTCAGGCATTCCTCTTTGCCGATGAACGACGTCACGTCGTACATGCCCGGGCCCTTTCCGGCGCCCACGAGGGCCAGCCGCAGGGTGTTCATCACCTGGCCCATGCCGTATCCCTTCTCCTCGATCCAGGCGTGGACGATGCGCTCGGTGTTCTCCAGCGAGAAGTCCTCGATGCCCGCCAGCACGCCGCGCAGCTCCGCGAGCATGGCGGGATTCTGCCCTTTCCAGTACTTGCGCACCTGTTTTTCCTCGTACTCCGCGGGGGCCTCGAAGAAGAACGACGTGAGGTCCCATAGGTCGGTCGTGAACGTCGCGCGCTCCTTCATGATGCCTGCGGCCCGGCCGGCCACGTCGTCCGGCACCTCGATGCCGTGGCTGCGCAGGATCGGCTGGTAGAGGGCCGCCAGTTCGTCGTCGGTCTTGTGGTGCATGTACTGGGCGTTGAACCACCGGGCCTTGTCGGGCTGGAATCGGGCGCCCGATTTCGAGACGCGGTCGAGCGAGAAGCTGTCGATCAGCTCCTGCATCGAGAAGATCTCCTGCTCCGTGCCGGGGTTCCAGCCCAGCAGCGCCAGCATGTTGATGAACGCCTCGGGGAAATAGCCGTCCTCGCGGTAGCCGTGGGCGGTCTCACCCGTCGCGGGCGATTTCCAGAAGAGCGGGAAAACGGGAAATCCCATTTTGTCGCCGTCGCGTTTCGAGAGCTTGCCGCCGCCCGTGGGTTTGAGCAGCAGCGGCAGGTGGGCGAACCGGGGCTGTGCGTCCGTCCACCCGAAGGCCTTGTACAGGAGGTAGTGCAGCGGCAGCGACGGCAGCCACTCCTCGCCGCGGATGACGTGCGACACCTCCATCAGGCGGTCATCGACGATGTTCGCCAGGTGGTAGGTGGGCAGCGCGTCGGCCGATTTGTAGAGCACCTTGTCGTCCAGCGTCGAGGTGTTGACCTCCACGTGGCCGCGGATCAGGTCGTCCATTTCGACCACCTCGTTTTCGGGCATCCGGAAGCGGATCACCCATTGGTCGCCGCGGTCGATGCGGGCCTTCACCTCGCTTTCCGGCAGCGAGAGCGAGGTTGCCAGTTTATCGCGTACGGCATAGTTGTAGGCGAACGCCTCGCCGCGCGCCTCGGCCTCCTTGCGCAGTGCGTCCAGCTCCTCGGCGGTGTCGAAGGCGTAGTAGGCCCAGCCCGCCTCGACGAGCTGCAGGGCGTATTTGAGGTAGATTTCGCGCCGCTCGCTCTGGCGGTAGGGGGCGTGGGGGCCTCCGACGCCGACGCCTTCGTCGATCTCGATGCCGCACCATTTGAGCGATTCGAGGATGTAGTCCTCCGCTCCGGGGACGAAGCGCTGCGAATCGGTGTCCTCGATACGCAGGATCATCGTTCCCTTGTGCCGGCGGGCGAACAGGTAGTTGTACAGTGCCGTGCGGACGCCGCCGATGTGCAGCGGTCCGGTGGGGCTGGGCGCGAAGCGCACCCGAACGGGTCTTTCCATAGCTGTATTTTTCATTTTTTTACGGTCCCGGTTTGCGGCGTCAGACGTTGAACAGGAAGTGCATGATGTCGCCGTCCTCGACGACGTACTCCTTGCCTTCGATCGACAGTTTGCCTGCGTCGCGGCACGCCTTCTCGGATCCCAGGGCGGTGTAGTCGTCGTACTTGATCACCTCGGCGCGGATGAACCCCTTCTCGAAGTCGGTGTGGATGATGCCGGCCGTCTGCGGGGCTTTCATGCCGCGCAGGTAGGTCCAGGCGCGGGTTTCGTCGGCCCCGGTGGTGAAGAACGTTTCGAGGTTGAGCAATTTGTAGGCCGATTTGATCAGGCGCGCCACGCCCGACTCCTCCAGCCCGAGGTCTTCGAGGAACATCTGCCGCTCGTCGTAGTCCTCCAGTTCGGCGATGTCGGCCTCCGTGGCGGCGGCGATGACAAGCATTTCGGCCCGTTCGCCGGCGATGGCCTCCCGGACGGCCTCGGTGTAGGCGTTGCCCGTCGCGGCGCTCTTCTCGTCGACGTTGCAGACGTAGAGCACCGGCTTGTCGGTCAAAAGATTGAGGTCGGCCATCAGTTTGCGGTCCTCCTTGTCGAGTTCCACGGTGCGGGCCGAAAGCCCCTGTTCCAGCACCGCCTTGTACTGCAGGAGCAGCTCCACGGCGCGCTTGGCCTGCTTGTCGCCGCCCGAGGTGGCCTGCTTCTGGGTCTTGGCGAGGCGGTTCTCGACGGTTTCGAGGTCCTTCAACTGCAATTCGGTGTCGATGATGCCCTTGTCGCGCACGGGATCTATCGAGCCGTCGACATGGGTGATGTTGCCGTTGTCGAAGCACCGCAGGACGTGGATGATCGCATTCGTGTTGCGGATGTTGCCCAGGAATTTGTTGCCCAGGCCTTCGCCCTTCGAGGCGCCCTTCACCAGACCCGCGATGTCGACGATCTCGATGGTCGTCGGGACCACGCGCTTGGGGTTGTCGATCTCGGCGAGGCGGATCAGCCGCCGGTCGGGGACCGTGATTACGCCCACGTTAGGCTCGATGGTGCAGAAAGGAAAGTTTGCCGCCTGCGCCTTTGCATTGGACAGGCAGTTGAAAAGGGTCGATTTACCCACGTTCGGCAAGCCGACGATGCCGCATTGTAACGCCATTTATTCGTTTCGTTTATGTTGCTGTCAGACAAATTGCGCTTATCGTGAAACAAGCCCACAAAGATAGGAATTTCTTTTCAATAATCGGAGGCGCACGCGATAAAAGCCGGAAAGGGGCTGGTTTTCGCCTCCGGACACAAAAAAAGCACCCGAGCCGACGGGTGCTTTCCGGAAATGGTTGTGAACTTTTTATTTTTCGGCTATGGTTTTTTCGATCTCTTCGCACAGCGTTTTCTCGGTCGTGGCGCCCAGTCCCATCTGTACGTAACGCAGTTTGCCGTCCCTGCCGAAGAGCATGAAGGTGGGCCAGCCGTTGACGCCGAAGGCGAGTGCGGCCTCGCGGCTGCCCAGCCCCACGGTGTAACGGATGTCGTATTTGGCGACGAACCGGGTGATATACTTCATTTCCCGGTCGTCGTTGTTCAGCCCGAATACCGTGAGGGCGGGATATTTCTCATACAGCCGGTTTACGACCGGGATCGCCGCCCGCGAGGCGCCGCAGCCCATCGTCCAGAAGAGGATCAGCGTCGGTTTGCCTTCGAATGTACTCCGGTCGACGGAGCCTTTGCCGTCGACGACGGCCGAGAACTCCGGCATCGGGCTTCCGGCGGTCAGCAGGGTGTATTCGATCCGCTCATAGGGCTTTGCTTCGGGGAAGTCGGCGAACATCCATTTGCGTTCCGCCTCGGGGCGGTCGAAGACGTAGTCGGTGTAGTAAACCATGTCGTAGCTGCCCGCGTCGTTGGCCGAGCCTTCGCCGCGCAGCAGGCCGTCCTTCTTCGAGAAGACGAACTTGTAGCCGAATTCCCGCGGCATGTCGGCCGGGAACTTGTAGAGGCTCTCGCCGTAGATGCTCTTATTCTGCAATACAACGCTGATCTGGCGGCATTTGTGCCCGTCGATCACCGTGTCGGCCAGCAGGGTGATCCGTGCCGTGGAGTCGGCCGTGATCTTCGGGAAGACCCGCGCGAAAGAGAACGGCGTTCCGGCGTATCCCGTGATGGGGATGAAGGGTTTGAGGATGGGGTAGGTCTCGTAATCGTTCTTCTGCAGGTAGCGGTAGCTGTCTCGCAGGCCGATAACGAAGAGTTCCTTGCCGTTGTAGATGACACGCGAATCCTCGCTCGTAGCCTGGAACCGGATGCCGATAATGGTGTCCGCGGGGTTCGGTTCGGCATATATTTCCAGCGTTTCCGTGCCGCTGTCGCGTTCGGAGACGGTGTTGAACCGGACGGCGGCGGCTTTCGAGCCCAGCACCGATTCGGAGTACTCCGAGAGGTATTCGGCGGCGGTTTTGTCATTTCGGCAACAGGCGGCCGCGAGCATTCCGCAGACCATTGCCAGGAGGATCTTTTTCATGTCAGTAATTTTGTGTGAGATTGGGGTTGTAGTTGGTGGCGTTCTGCGGGAAGGGGAAGATCCATAGCGGCGAGTCGGGGCGCAGTTCGAACTCCTGTCCCAGCAGGTTCTTGCGGAGCGTTTCCTTGTAGGCGTCCTCGGTGTTCCAGCGCTTCAGGTTGACGAAGTTGCGGTAGGAGAACCAGTTTTCCGTACGGGAAAGCTGTTTGAGGTAGGCGAACGCCTGCGCCGGGTCGGCGGCCGACAGCGGGGTGTAGGGGTCGATGCGTTTCTCGCGGATGGTGTTGATGACGTTCATGGCTTCTTGCAGGTCGTCGCCCTTGTTCGAACGGATCAGGCACTCGGCCTGGGTCAGGTACATGTCGATCGTGGTCAGTCCGCCGGTGGTCATGTAGTATTCGTTGTTGTCCCACATCGTGAGTCCCGGGACGCCGTAGATGATCAGTCCGATGGGGAATCCCGATTCGTCGATCTTGGGAAAATGGTTGAACGAGATGCTTCCCGGTTCGAACTGCGCCATTATTTCATCGGTATAGGCGTGCAGGTTCGGACGTTCGTAGAACGTGGTGAAGAGATCCTCCTGGCAGTCTATGCGCGGCCGGACGAAGTCGCCTCCGGTCAGCTGCCGCTGGTCGTAGATGAAATCGTTGATGGCGAGGCTTGCCTCGGCGGCCTCCAGCGCTTCGGGGAATTTGTGCATCGACATCAGCGCCTTGGCCTTCACGGCGTAGGCGAACGCCTTGCCCACACGCATCGTGTTGATCGGTTTGTCGGGCAGGCTGTTGAGTTCGAGGGCCGTTTCGAGGTCGGCGAGGATGTTTTCGTAGACTTCGGCTACGGTGCTTTTGGTGCACGGCACTTCGAGTGCGTCGTTCTCTTTGATATAGGGTACGCCCGGGTCGTCGGCCGCCGTTTCGGGGTCGTAGGCTTTGGCGTAGAGGTTTACTACGATGTAGTGCATGTAGGCGCGCAGCACGTAGGCTTCGGCCTTGAGCCGGTCGGCCATGTAACGGTCGCCTGCCGCGGCGTCGACCTTGGCGATGACGGCATTGGCTACCTTGGCGTTGATTGAGTAGCACTCCGAGTAGGCATCGTCGGTGGCGGTCAGGATGGCCCGGTCGAGGGTCCCGTCCCAGGTTGCGAGGATGCCGTTGAGCGACTTCTCCTTGGCGCTGAGCAGATTGGGGATGTTTTCGGCGTAGGGAAGGATATCGTTGGCCACCAGCATGACGGAACGGAATGCGAACCCCCGCTGCCGGTATTCGTAGTTGAGCAGCATGTCGAGGTCCTCTACCCGGCTGAGCACGTTCTTGCCCTTGGGTTCGATCTCGGTGAAATCGCTGCAGGCGGACGCGAAAGCCAGTAGCGCGAACAGGATGCTGTATGTTATTTTTTTCATGGTCGGGTCTGGTTTAGAAGTTGAAATTGATGCCGAAGATATAGGAGGTCAGCTGCCGGATACCGCCCGTTTCAGGGTCGATACCTACATCGTTCTTCACCCACAGCGCCTTGGGGTTGTCGATCTGGAACCGGATGCTGGCGCTGCGCATGCCCAGTTTCCGGGCGAACGACTGCGGCAGGTCGTAACCCACGACGATGTTGCGGAGTTTAAGGAATGCCGCCGGGCGTACGAAGGCATCGGTATAGTAGATGTTCGATGTGGTCGACTGGGTCGAGTACTGCCCGAATCCTGGAACCAGCGTGTCGGTGTTTTCGGGAGTCCAGCTGTCTTTCAGATAGGACGGGAAAGCCCTGTATTGCAGTCCGGGCATACCGGATGGCTGAAGTGCACGCAGGTAGTGGCCGCCGTAGTATACGAGCAGGAAACTCAGGCTGACGCCCTTGTATCGCAGTGTGTTGCTGAAGCCGATGTTGGTTTTGGGGTCTTCCGAACCGGAGTAGACCACGACGCTCATGTCGGAGCTTTTCAGGTAGTCGTTGGTGGTCGATCCGTCGGCTTTGTGCCACGTCGGTATGCCTTTGCCGTTCACCTCCTCGACACCGGCGTAGGGCAGCGAGAAGAGCGCATGCACGGGATAGCCGACCTTCAGGCCGCCTGCTACGAGCGCATTGGGCGTTGTGGCGGCCTCGTCCACGCGGGTGATCTCGTTCTTGACGAAGGTCAGGGTCAGCGCCGAGTTCCAGCTGAAGTCGCGTTGTTCGTTGGGGCGGAACCAGTCGTAGGAGAGGCTGGCTTCGAAACCGTTGTTCAGCAGGTCGGCATAGTTCATCACGACCGATTCGTAGCCCTTCGTACAGTCGATGCGCATGGTGTGGAAGATGTCCTTACCGCGTTTGCGGAACCAGTCGAGCGAGCCGCTCAGGCGGTTGTTGAACAGGGTGAAGTCCACGCCCGCATTGATCGTGGCGTTTTTCTCCCACTTGAGTTTTTCATTGCCCGGGGCCTCGATGACGGCCATCGGGAGTTTGGTCACCTCGTTGTAGAGGGTCGAGTTGGCCGTGGTGAAACTCGTGGCGTCCTGGTAGATGTTGCCCGTTACGCCGTAGCTGACGCGCAGTTTCAGGAAGTTGACCTGCCGGCTGTTTTCCAGGAACGATTCGTTGTGTATATTCCAGCCCGCGCCCACCGACCAAAGGGGTTTGCCGCGGAATTCGGTGGCCAGTCCGAACATGTCGGCGTAGTCCTTGCGGAACGATGCGAAGGCGTTGTAACGCTCATCGTATGTGTAAGTGGCGTTGAAATACCCGGAAGCGTAGCGGTGGCGCTCCTCGTTGAGCAGACCGATGGCCGATTCGATATAGGGTTTGTAGATCTGGTCTCTGGCCAGCAGGTTTTTGCAGAAGAACGGGGTCCGCTCGAAGTTGGCGAGGTCGACGTAGCTTACGCTGGTGGTTGCCTGGGCCTGGTTCTGGTCGTCGTAACCGAGCATCAGGTTGCGCGTTCCCTTGATGCGGGTTTCGCGGAACTCGAAACCGCCGATTACATCCACGGCGTGCTTGCCGAAGGTGCGCGTGTAGCTGGCCTGTGCGCGGAAAGTCCAGTTGTCGGTGTTGCTCTGCGTCGTGGCGAGTTTTCCGCCGCTCTTGGGCAGCAGGCAGGAGTAGTTGTCGCCGTCCTTGGTCGTGTAGACGTTCTTCATGTAGCGCATGATGAAACTGTCCGATTCGGAGTAGGCCGAGGTGTTGTTCCGGTCGATCTCGTAGATGAACTGGGTGCTGAGCTTGAGTCCTTTCACTACGTCGAAATCGAGTTTGGTCTGGAAGCGGGTGTAGTTGCGCGACTTCCGGATACGGTCCTTGCCAAGCTCCTCCACGTGGTTGAAGAGCATGCTTTGCAGTTCGGGAGTCTCCTCGATCAGCGTGTCGTAGGGATTGTATTCGGCTGTGGTGTAGTAGTTCAGCGAACCGTCGTCGTTGACGAGGCGCATGTAGGCCGGTACGTTGAACGGGTCCGAAGCGTATTTGCTGTTGCTGCTGTTGGCGGCGTTGACGATGTTGTTGACGCCGAAGTCCATCTTCATCCACGAAGCCACCTGATAGGTCCCCTTGTAGAAGATGTTGAATTCGCGGTCGTAGGCCTCGATAAGTCCCGAGTTGTCGTGCTTGAAGTTGAATACGAGGTTCGACTGGAATTTCTCGCCGCGGCTGCGCAGGGCGATGTTGTATTGTTGCAGCAACCGGTGTTTCAGCGCTTTTTCGCCGAACTGCCGGGCGAAATCGTTGCTGCGCAGCTGGTCCAGTTGTTTGTCGAGCTGCGTCTGGTCGATCGCTCCGGTTGCCTTCTGGTAATAGGCATACTGTACGGGCGATATGCCGTATCCGTTCTGGATATTGTTGGAGAACGTTTGCGTCGGGTTGTCTATTTCGCCGTTGCTGTGGAAGAAGTACCAGTCGGAGTAGCCCGCCTCGAGGTTCACCTGCTCGGCGGGCGTGAGGTAGAAGTTGTCCGCGTAGTCCATGTTCTTCTTCTCGTAAACGGTCAGGTTGGCCGATACGTCCACCGTCAGCGAGCCTTGTTCCCGGGCCTGTTTGGTCGTGACGACGATGATGCCGTTCGATGCGCGCACGCCGTAGATGGCCGTTGCGGCGGCATCTTTCAGCACGGTGATGTTCTCGATGTCATAGGGGTTGAGGTCTTCGAGTTTGCTCTCCACGGGAAGTCCGTCGATCACCAGCAGCGGCGAGGTCGAAGCGTGCAGGCTGCTCAGTCCGCGGATGGTCGTGTTGCCCTTGTAGGTCACCAGACCGGCGATGCGGCCTTCGAGGTTGTCCGTGACGTTGGGACTGTAACTCACCGCGAGGTCCTTGGCGTTGAGCGAGATGGCCGATCCGGTCATCTTCTCCTTGACGATGGTCTGGTAACCCGTGCGGACGATCACCTCTTCGACGGCCACCGAGCCGGGTTCGAGCTGAATATCGAACTTGTCCTGGTTGTGGACCGCCAGTTCCCGGGTTTCGAGGCCCAGGAACGACACGGCCAGCACCGAACCCTGCTGCACGCGCAGCTGGAACTGTCCCTGCCCGTTGGTCGTCGTGCCTTTGCTTTGGCCCTTTACCAGCACCGTGGCGCCTGCTAGGGGCCTTCCGTCGGCGTCGCGCACGATGCCGCTGATCGTGACGATCGGCGCCGGACTTTTGGCCGGAACCTTTTTCCGGGCGATCACGATGGTTCCGTTGACGAACGACCAGCCCAGTGGCGCATCCTCCGTCAGGCGGTCCATCACCTCCTCGATCGGGGCGTTTTCGAACGTGTAATCCCGGATGGGCACCTGCTGGAGATCCTCTTTCGAAAACGAGAATTTGTAGCGTGTGGCCGCCATGATCCGGTCGATTACCTCTTCTGCCGGGACCTGTTTCATGTTCAGGGTGATCCGTTGCTGCGGAACCTGTGCCGGCAGGACGCCGGAAACGGTCAGACATAAGATGAGAAAGAGTAGAGTTTTCTTCATGCTTGCTGATTTTAAGGGTTAATAATGGGATTGTTTCAGAATGTGATCCGGACGGTTTTGCCTTCCGCGCAGTAATGCAGGTCTGTAACCTCCTGGAGGATTTCCATGACATGGGTGAAGTCGCTCCGGCGGTCGCATTGCAGGGTGATGGCCCCGAACCGGGCCACGGCGGCGGGGTCGTAGACGATACGGATGTCGTACCATTTGGAGATGGCGTCGAGGATCGTCTCCAGCGGTTGCAGCTTGAAGTCGAACATGCCGTTGGTCCAGGCGCAGCAACCCGACGGGTCCTCCACGTCGTGCAGCGAGAGCGTCCGGTCTGTTCGGTCGAACACGGCCTGTTGCGAGGGTTGCAGCGTCACTTTCCGCTCCCCGTCGGCCACCGAGAGCGATCCTTCGACCAGCGTCACCTGCGCGCGGTCGACGTCGAGGTAGCTGCTCACGTTGAAACGGGTTCCGAGCACCGTGATTTCGAGCCGGTCCGCAGTGGTGATCGTGAAGGGTTTCGAAGGATCGTGCGCCACGTCGAAAAAAGCCTCTCCGCTGAGAGTTACGGCGCGGCCTTCGCCCACGAACTCCGACGGATAGACGATCACGGTTTCCGCGTTGAGCCATGCCGTCGTTCCGTCCGGCAGCCGCAGGCGGTATTCGCCGCCTTTGGGGATCTCGATCCGGATCTGTTCGGGGGCGGGCGGAATGCTGTCTGCGGCCTCTTCCCGGGCGGGTGCTGCCTCTTCGGCGACGAATTTCTGCCATTCGCTGTCCTGCTCCCTGTCGCTTAACAGGATTCGCTCCCCGTCGCCGACGCAGAGTATCGCCTGCGTGGTTCCGGCCGTGATGTGCAGGGCCGACCGTTCTTCCGGGGTCGTGGATGCCGGGCGGTTCAGCGTCCAGATGCCGAGGGTTACGGCGACTGCGGCCGCGCAGGCCGCCGCCGCGCGGAGTCGTATCAACCGGCCGCTTTTGCGTTTGGCGCGCTGCGTGAACCGCTGCCACGAGGCGTCCAGCTCTCCGTCGCTGAATTCCAGTTTTCCGACGGGTTCGGCGTAGTGTTTCCGGACCGTTTCGTAGAAATCCCGGTGGCGTTCGCTTTCGTCGAGCCACCGCTCCAGCATTTGTCGTTCCCGAAGGTTCAGGGTTCCGAGAACCGATTTTTTGAGTATGTCCCAGTTGATGATCATGGCGGGATTGCTAAAATCTTTTATTAAAGAACAACAAGCCGCGCCGAATCCGGTACAGAAAGTCTGAAAAAGTGTTAAAAATCGGTCATATCGTAGAATAATACGATTGACATGATCGTAGGGAGATTATTGCGGAAGAAGCGAAAGGCGCGTTTGATGTGTGTCTCCACGGTCTCGGGCGAGATGCCGAGCCGCAGTGCGATTTCGGTATATTTCAGTCCCTCGAAATAGCGGAGCGTGAGCACCTCGCGCTGTTTGGGCGGGAGCATGTCGAGGCATTTGCGGACACGCGCCTGCGCCTCTTCGTCATCGCGGCTCCAGCCGGAAGTCTCGGAGAAGAGCAGCGCTTCGACCAATTTCTGCTTGTTGCGGTCTTCGACTCCTTTGTGCTTGAGGTAGTTGAGGCATTCGTTTTTTGCCAGCCGCAGCAGGTAGTGCCGGGCGTCGTCGGGCTGGGGCAGCCACGACGGTCTCCGCCACAGTTTCCAGAAGACGTCCTGCGCGATGTCTTCGGCCGCCGCACGGTCCATGACGAAAGAGTACGCGAAATTAAGGATATATACATAGTATCTTCTGTATATACCTTCAAAAACACCGTTGGGCGGATTACCCCCCCCCGTGTCGGATTTGTCGCGTATTTCCACCTTTTTGGCCTAACCTGATTTTGCAAAAATAGGAATCTTTCGCTATCTCCTGCATTTTTTATGAATATTTTTTATTTCCCGTTTCCGCCGGAACGTGACCCGGAGTCCGTTTTGTGTTTTCGGGACACCTTCCGGATGAAAAAAGCCTCCCCGCCACGAGGCGAAGAGGCTTTTTTATCGGCAGCATGGCTGGCTATTCGGCCAGCGACCATTCGATCACGACCGGGAAGTGGTCCGAAGGGTATTTCCGGTTGTAGCTGTTGTTGACGATGCGCCATGAAACGACCTTCGTGTCCTTCGGCGTGACGAAGACGTGGTCGATGCGCGACGCGGCGGCGGGAGGCGTCGAAATGTATTTGTAGCCGTTGTAGGTGGGCCAGTCTCCGTTGGTCTTGGCCGGACAGCGGACGTAGCTGTCGGCCAGGATGCCTGATCCGGCGATCGTTTTGTAGGCTTCGGTGTTCTGGTTCGAATTGAAGTCGCCCGTGCAAAAGGCCGGTTTGCCGCCTGCGATCTCCCGCACTTTGGCCACCAGCAGTTTGGCGCTCTCGGCGCGGGCCGTAGTCCCTATGTGGTCGAAGTGCGAATTGAAATGGTAGAACTCCCGTCCGTTCGCGCGGATGCGGAAATGCACCCAGTTGCACATGCGGGGCGAATAGGAGTCCCAGCCTTTGGACCCGGGCGCGGAGGGCGTTTCGGAGTACCAGAACGCTCCCCGGTCCAATACTTCGAATTTGTCCTTGCGGTAGAAAACGGGGTTGTAGTGGCGTCGCCGGGCCGTTTCGTCGCCGATGACGTTCTCTCCGACCCAGGCGTATCCGTCGAGGAACGGCTCGATGTCCTCGATCTGGGTCAGATAGGGTTCCTGCGCCCCGAAGATGTCGAACTTCTCGCTCTGAAGCAGTTGGCGGAGCAAATCCCGGCGGGTTGTCCATTTGTTGTCCTGATCGGCGGCGTTGTCGTACTGGATGTTGTAGGTGGCGACACGGATCGGGTCGAGCCATGTTTTGCCCGGGGCCGGTTCGGGGGCCGGGGCATCGTTTCCCGAACTGCACAGCGAGAGAAGCGGCAGGCAGAGCAGGAACAGGCCGAAAAACGGTTTTCGTATCATTTTTCCGAAAGGGATTGGTTTCGGACTATAAGACGGACAGTTTCCGGTTTTGTCCCCTGGGGGAGCGAAAATTTGCTATTTCGCATTTTTTATTCGATTTTTGCCGCTTGCAGGGGGACAAACCGGACGGTTTTCCGTTATATCGAATGACCGACCAAACTAATGACCCGAATGTTTCGGCAACGCAAGTACGACACCCGACGAATCGACCGGCAGTATGCCGAAGAGACCGACGTATATGTTATGTTGTATAACAGTTACGCCGATGCGCTCTATGCCTACGGCATGGGGTTCGGTCTCGACAACGAAACGGTCAAGGATGTCATCCACGACATATTCCTCGACATCATGACCCGCCAGGTCGACCTGGGCCGCATCGTCAACATCAAGGCCTATCTTTTCCGGATCGTTCACAACCGTTTGGTCGACCTGCACCGTTCGCGGGTGGACAAGTGCGACCTTTCGGACCGGGAACCGGGATTGCGGGTGTCGCTGACCTCGCTCGACGCGATGATCGAATCGGAGCACGTGCTGCGCATCCGCCAAACGATCGAGTCGCTGCTCAACCAGCTCTCGCCCAAGCAGCGCGAGGCGCTGCTGCTGCGCTTCGTCTACGAGATGGAGTATGATGACATCGCCGTCATACTCGACGCCACGCCCCACGCCGTCCGCAAGTTCGTGTCGAAGGGGCTGGGCAAACTGCGGAAGAGCAGGGAGTGCGGCAAGACGATGAAAATAGCCACTTGATGCGGCGGGCGCTGTTTTTCGCGGTTCGAGGGGGACAAAACGGCGGATTCGCCGTCATAGGGAAAAGCGCGGTGCCGCAGCATGCAATTTGAAGATTACGAAGATTACGTTGGAATCGATGATAAAACCGGACGATATTCAGAAGCACACGACGGAGTTCTTCACCTCCGATCCGGACTTCGTTTTGTGGTGTCTCGACCCCGAACGGGCGCAGGACGGCTATTGGTGCGATTACACCGAACGCCATCCGCAGGACCTGGTCGAGTTCGAGCGTGCCGTGAGCCTGGTGCGCCGTGTGGGCAAGACCCATCCCGCGCTGCCGTCCGTGGAGAAACAGTTGCTGCTCGACCGCATCCTGACCGACTATTACGCCCGGCGCCGTTTTGCAGCTCCTCCCCGCCGCCGCAACCGGACGGCGCTCTTCGCCGCCGCTGCGGTACTGGTCGCCGGCATCGTGGCGGCCCTGTTCTGGTGTGCGGATTTCACGGACTCCGGACTGCCTTCGGCCGAGGCCTATGAGAACATCACGCTCGTGACCCGCGAAGGCAGCCGCGAGGTGTACGACGACATCGCCCGTATCAGCCTTACGCCCAAGGGTAAAATTCTGATCGATGGCAAGGAGAACGAGGGGATGAAGGCCGATCGCAGAACGCCCCGGCAGGAAGTGCGCGTGCATACGAGCGAACTGGTGGTCCCCAAGGGCAAGCGCGCCCATCTGCAACTCTCCGACGGCACGCGGGTGTGGATCAATTCGGCGTCGGTGCTCCGTTTCCCGTCCGCATTCGGTGACACGCGCGACGTCTTCGTCGAGGGCGAGGCCTATTTCGAGGTGGCGAAGGATGCGAACCGTCCCTTCATCGTGCATACCGACCATTTTGCGACCCGCGTGCTGGGCACGTCGTTCGACGTGACGACCGCGCCCCGTGCCGACGGTTCGTCGGCCGTGGTGCTGGTCGAAGGCTCGGTGGCCATCGACGTGGCCAACGGCGAATCGGTGACGCTGAATCCCTCGGAACGCTTCTCGATGAAGGACGGCAGCTACTCGGTCTACGAGGTCGATCCCTATAAATACATCAGCTGGAAGGACGGACTGTTGTTCTTCGCCTCGAACACGCTGTTCGAAGTCCTGCAAAAGGTGGCTGCCTTCTACAAGATCGAAATAACCTGCTCCGGGGAGATCGGGAGCCGGAAGTGTACCGGCAAGCTGATCCTGTTCGACGACCTGGACGGTACGCTCGACGTGCTCTCCGACATCTTCCGGATCGCCTACGTCCGGGGACCCGACGGCTCGGTGGCGGTGAGACCTGCCCCCGACGATTGCCCCGATGCCGTATATCGCTGACAACCAATTTCCTGTCTTAAATACTAACCTTAATTCTGTTACTTATGAAGAAACTTTTCTTTGTGAGGAGTGGCTCGACATGCCGTATGCTGCGGATTCTTGCGGCGGCGCTGCTGTTGCTTCCGGTGAATCTCCAGCCCGTCCGGGCCTCCCGGCAGGACGCCGGAGCCAAGTCGTCGCTGACCGTGAAGATGAAGGACGCAACGCTGTCGAGCGTCTTTGCGGAGGTCGAGCGGACCAGCCGTTACGCCTTCATCTACACCGACGACGTGCGGCCGCTGCTCGACCGCCGGGTTTCGGTTTCGGTCAGGTCGGCGACTATCGACGAACTGCTCTCCGCCGTCCTGAAGGGGACGGAACTGACCGGACGGGTGCGCGAAAACCAGGTGATCATCTCGAAAGCGCCCGCCCGTAAGAACGCCGCCGTTTCCCCCCCCCTCCCGGCCGCCAGTTCCGGTAGGGAAATCGTCCTGCAGGGTACGGTGATCTCTTCGGCCGACAACAAGCCCATCGTCGGTGTTTCGGTCTATGTCGAGGGGACGACCATCGGCGCCACCTCGGACATCAACGGCAACTACACCCTCAAGGTGCCGGCGGGGACGAAACACGTCACCTTCGCTTTCCTGGGCTACGACACCAAGAAGATCGCCGTCGCCGATGTCGAACTGTTCAAGCTCGTGACGCTGATCGAGGCGTCGAACGTCATGGACGACGTGGTGGTCGTGGCTTTCGGCACGCAGAAGAAGGAGAGCCTGGTGGGAGCCGTGCAGGTCGTGCGTCCCAGTACGCTCAAGGTTACGTCGAGCAATCTCTCGACCTCGTTCGCGGGCAAGATCGCCGGCGTCATCTCCACCCAGTCGTCGGGCGAACCCGGCGCCGACGGTGCGAATTTCTGGATTCGCGGCATTTCGACCTTCGGAGCGAACAAATCGCCGCTGCTGATTCTCGACGGCGTGGAGATCGTCTCGGAGATGCTCAACAACATTCCGCCCGAGGCGATCGAGTCGTTTTCGATCCTACGCGACGCCACGGCCACGGCGCTCTACGGTTCGCGCGGCGCCAACGGCGTGATGATCATTACCACCAAAAACGGCCGCCAGTCGGAGAAGATGGCGATCAACGTTCGTCTCGAATCGGGCATTTCGATGCCTACGCGCGTGCAGGACATCGCCGGCGGCGTGACCTACATGGAGAACTACAACGAGGCGCTGCGCACCCGCACCCCGGCGGGCGAAACCTATGTGCCGCGCTTTTCCGACGAGAAGATCGCGGGCACGCGCAACCGGCTCAATCCCTACGTCTATCCCGACAACGACTGGTATTCTATGCTTTTCAAGGATTTTACGGTCAACGAAAACATGAATCTCAACGTGCGGGGCGGCGGCAAGGTGGTCGACTATTTCCTCAATGCTTCGATCTTCAACGAAAACGGTATCCTGAAGAAACCCGCGGAGTCGAAATTCAACACCAACATCAATTCGCAGAAATACCTCTTCCAGGCCAACGTCGGCGCACAGCTCACCCGGACGACCCGCGTGAGCCTGAAGATGAACACGCAGCTGCTTTTCTGGCACCGTCCCGTCGAAGAGGTGAAAGACCTGTTCTACTATACGATGCGCGCCAATCCGGTCGCTTTCCCGGCCATCTATCCCAAAGGCTCCGTGGACGATCTCGACGATCCGATTTTCGGTAACGCGCCCTCGTGGGACGGCAGTTCCACGGACATCAATCCTTACGCCCTGCTGAGCCGCGGATACGGACAGCGCCACACGCAGTACATCACCACGACCTTCTCGGTGGACCAGGACCTCGATTTCGTCACCAAAGGACTGAAGGTCCGGGGCATGGTCTCGTTCTACAACAAGACCTATGCGGCGACTTACCGTTCGTTTTCGCCCTATTACTACGAAATGACCGACTATACCGACAACGGCGACGGGACTTTCGACTACAACCTGCAAAACATCGGCGCGGCCGGATCGTCCTATCTGGGAACTTCCACGGGGCGTAACGGTTACCGTGAGATCTCGTTGCAGGGGCAGGTCGAATATTCGCGCACGTTCGGCCGCCACGACATCAACGCCCTGTTCGTCTACCACCAGAAAGAGAAGGTCGACAACCAGCCCACCAACGATGAGTACAAGGTGCTTCCTTACCGCGAGCAGGGCCTCGCCGGACGTTTTACCTATGGGTATGACAACCGCTACCTGATGGAGTTCAATTTCGGCTACAACGGTTCGGAAAACTTCATATCGGGCCATCGTTTCGGATTCTTTCCGTCGATCGCCGGAGCGTGGGTCGTGTCGAGCGAACCCTTCTGGGATGGCATCCGCAGCAAGGTGAACCTGCTGAAAATCCGTGCTTCGTACGGTCTTTCGGGCAACGACTACCTGGCCGACAGCAGCAATAACATCGTCCGTTTTCCCTACCTCACGACGGTCAACATGAACAAGGCGCTCTACGTGTGGTTTTCGCCCAACTTCGTCAAGCAGACCGGACACGAGATCAAGACCGTGGGCAATCCCCTGGCCACGTGGGAGGAGAGCACCAAGCTCAACATCGGTCTCGAACTGGGGCTGTTCGACGCCCTGACGCTGAATGTCGACGTATACAAAGAGGACCGCACCGGGATCTTCATGCAGCGTCGTTCGCTGCCTTCTACGATGGGCCTTTCGGGTGTCACGCCCTACGGCAACCTCGGCGAGGTGGAGAACCGCGGCGTCGACGTTTCGCTCGAATACAACAAGGCGTTCAGCAAGGACCTGCTGGTCTCCGTGCGCGGAACGTTCACCTATGCGCACAACGAGGTGAAGGCCCGCGACGAGGCGAAGTACCTGCCCAACGCCTACAACTCCGTGCTGGGCAAGCCCGTCAATTCGGTCTACGGACTGGTCGCCGACGGCCTTTTCGCCTCGCAGGAGGAGATCGACAACTCGCCCCGGCAGACCTTCATGCCCGATTATCTGCCTGGCGACATCAAATACCGCGACCTGAACGGCGACGGCGTGATCGACGCCAACGACCGCACGTCGCTGGGCTATCCCACCGTGCCCGAAATCATGTACGGTTTCGGCGCCTCGGTCAATTACAAGCGCTGGGATTTCTCGTTTTTCTTCCAGGGCACGGCGCGCGTTTCGCTGCGCATGTACGACATGCATCCGTTCCGCGACAATCAGTATTCGGGTTTCAACATGACGCAATACGTCGCCGACGACCACTGGTCGGAATCCGATCCCAATCCCAATGCCGCCTATCCGCGCCTGGATTACCGCTACAACGCCAACAACACGCAGACCTCGTCGTTCTGGATCAGGAACGGCAGCTACCTGCGCCTGAAGAGCGTCGAACTGGGTTTCACTTACAAAAGCCTGCGCGCCTATCTGGCCGGCACGAATCTGTTCATCATTTCGCCCTTCAAGTACTGGGACCCCGAAATGGGCAGCGGCAACGGTTTGAAATATCCGTTGCAGCGCGTGGTGAAACTCGGCCTTCAGTATAACTTCTAAAATTCGAGCGACATGAAAAGAATCATCTACATTTTGCTGTTTGCCTGTGCCGGAGCGCTCGCCTCGTGCGATTTCCTCGATGTGGTTCCCGAGGGGCAGGCGACACAGGACGACATATTCAAAACTTCCAAGGAGGCCCGCAAATACCTCAACACGCTCTATACCTACGCCCCCAACATCGCGGCCTACCGGTATATGCCCGACTTCTGCGCCGGCGACGACATCATCACCGCCACCAACGGCCAGACCCGCTATTTCCCCTACAAGAGCATGCTCTACAACGAGGAGAACGCCAGCCAGACCTATTACGGACTGTGGGACGCGACGACCTCTTCCCCGTCCGGGCGCACGAACTACGACATGTACAAGGGCATCCGCTACTGCTACATCATGATCGACAACATCGACGCAGTCCCGGGCATCTCGCCCTCCGTGGCCGACGAGTTCAAGGGCGAAGCCTATTTTCTGATCGCCTATTACCACTGGGTGCTGCTGACCCACTACGGCCCGGTCATCCTCGTCAGGGGGCAGCTGGACATGGGGCTTCCCGAGGAGGAGGTCTACGTGGCCCGCAGCCCGTTCGACGAATGCGTGACGTTCATCGCCGAGACCTACGACCGCGCGGCCGAATTGCTGCACGAGTATCCGACGCGTCCCGATGCCGACCTCGGACGCGCCACCTCGGTGGCGGCCAAGGCGATGAAGGCCCGGCTGATGCTCTATGCCGCCAGTCCGCTCTTCAACGGCAATGCGGAGTTCTACGCGCGTTTCCGCAACAACGACGGCACGCCGCTGATGAGCCGGACCTACAATCCCGAAAAGTGGAAGTGGGCGCTCGACGCCTGCCGGGAAGCGATCGCGCTGGCCGAGGACAACGGACACAGGCTCTACGAAAGCCCGAACGCGACTGCGGCTGCAACCGCAGCCGAGCGCGGCGAGATCAACTACCACGACTGCTTCGTCGAACCGCTCTGGAACACGACCGAGTACCTTTGGGCGATGGGCGACCAGACCGGCATCGAGCAGTTGCAGCGTTACGGCGGTGCGCGCCTGAAACTGCCGTACAGCACCGACGGCTTCTGCATCAACATCGTTCCGACGTTCGAGTGCGTGGAGATGTACTACACGCACAACGGCCTGCCGTGGGACAGGGACCCCGAGACCATGCACCTCGACCCCTATGCCTACAATGCCGAAAAGGAGACCGCCAACCTCCATGTCTACAAGGAGCCGCGCTTCTATGCATCGGTGGGCTACGACCGCGGCAAATACGCCATCAACGGCGAGGAGTTCATTCTCAAATGCCGCGCCGGCGAGATGCAGGGCAGCGTGCTCGACGCCTCGAAGGAGTACCAGAGCTGTACGGGCTACATCCTCAAGAAGTGGATTCACCGCCAGTCGGCCTTCAACTACGACACCAAGTCGTGGACCTACCGCAAGTACGCCTATCCTTACATCCGCCTTGCGGAACTCTACCTGAGCTATGCCGAGGCCGATTTCGAGTACAACGGGTCGTTGAGCGATGCGAGCCTCGATTACCTGAATCTGGTCCGCCGCCGCTCGGGGCTGCCCGATTTCAAGGATTCGTGGGCCTTGGCCGGGGGTATTCCTGCCGGCGACGAACTGCGCAAGGTGCTGCATCAGGAACGTTCGGTCGAACTGCTGATGGAGGGCATGCGCTACCACGACCTGCGCCGCTGGAAAGAGGCGGGCGAAGCGATGTCCCGGCGTCCCAAGGCGTGGAACCTCGACGGCAGGACGGCCGAGGATTTCTACACGGTCTCCACGATGAAGGAGAGCGGCGTACGCACGTTCGAATCCCCCAAGACCTACTGGATGGCCATTCCGTTGAGCGAAATCAACATCAACTACAACCTCGTGCAGAATCCCGGTTACTAACCTTAAAAATCCGATTGCGATGAAGAATCTTGCGATATGCCTCCTGCTTCTGCTGGGAGCCGTAGGGTGCGGCGACGATTACGTCGTCTACGAGACGGTGGACACCATGGTCTGCATCCCGAAAAACGATTTCCAGGTCCTCGAATACGATGCCGCTTCCGGCCAGGCGTGCGTTTACGATCTCTATCTTTACAAGGGAGGTTACAATGACGAGGGGATCACCGTGAAACTGGTGGTCGACCCTTCCGTGCTCGACGTCTATAACGTGGAAAACGGACTCGAACTGAAGGTGATGCCCGACCGGTATTTCGCCTTCGATCCCGAAGTGCGCTTGTCGGGGGACAGGATCATGAACCGCACCGAAATCCGCTTCGACGCCGCTTCGATGCTTGCCGACGGCATCGGTTCCTCCTATGTGCTGCCGCTTTCCGTCAGGGCGGATGATCAGGGCAAGGTGCGTCCCGAAAAGAACAGCGTGATCATCCGGGTCGTAATGAAATAACCGTGATGCGGAGGAGGCCCCCCCCCTCCGCATCCCTCAATGCAAAAAAACATGTCGAAATTCTACATACGGATTCTGCCGGTGTGCCTTGTCGTCCTTGTCCTTGCGGCCTGCTCCTCCTCGGAGGGTGGCGGCGACGACGACGGCCCGGCTGCCGGGCAGATCCCCGATAAGGCCGGAATGACGGTGAAGGGAATGGTGAAGGACAACGCCGGAAATGCCATTGCCGGGGTTGTGGTGAGCGACGGACTGGAGGTGACGGCGACCGACGAACGGGGGATCTACTATTTGGCCTCCGACCTTGCGCGGCGCAATTTCGTTTTTGTCTCCGTGCCAGCCGATTGCGAGATTCCCGCCACGCAGGGCTGTCCGCGGTTCTACCGCAAAATAGATCGCAAACAGGCCGTCAACCGGGCCGACTTCACGCTGACTCGGCGCAAGACTCCGGCCGACCGTCATTCGCTGATCGTTATGGCCGACATTCAGCTGGCTGCCGATAACACGTCGGTGGGTTCCTATCTCGATCATGTCGTTCCCGACGTGCTGAAAACCGTGCAGGGACTTCCGACGGAGGTGTACGGAGTCAGCCTGGGCGACCTGGTCTGGAACGATATGACGCTTTTCCCGAAGTACCGTCAGGGGCTGGAGACGCTTGGCTTCACGACTTTCAGCCTGCCGGGCAACCACGACCATGACCCGGCCGAGTTGACCGACTCGCTCGCCTTGCAGAGCTACGAGCGCTATTTCGGCCCGGCAAACTACTCGGTGAACATCGGAAAAATCCATTATCTGTTCCTCGACAACATCCTTTTCGACCATGCGCCGACCGCCGAGGAGGAGTATACGATCGGCCTTACGGACGAAATTTGCCGCTGGATCGAAGCCGACTTGCGCCATGTCCCGGCGGGCAGTACGCTCGTCGTCTCGTCCCATTGCCCGATTCTCTGCCACACGAAGAACACCGCAGCGCGCAACCACCGCAATTTCCAGCGTTTCCTCGATGCGATAAGCCCCTATAAGGTCCATGCCTTCGGGGGACACAAGCACTACCATGACATTTACCGTTACGACGACGGACGCAAGGTCATGCACTGCATCGCCCGCACGCCGGGCGACCTGTTCATCAACGGCGACGTCAACTGCGACGGTACGCCCCGCGGCTATGCCGTGGTCGAGGTCGACGGCGAACAGCTCTCGTGGTATTACAAGTCCGCTGGCGAAAAGCGGGATATGCAGATGCGCCTCTATGCGCCCGGGCGTACCAATTCGGCCTGCGTCTACGCCAATGTCTGGGGCTATGACACGGCCTGGAGCGCCGTGGAGTGGATTCCCGCTTCGGGCGGGCAGGCCGTGGCGATGGAGCGGACGCAGCGTACCGACCCTTACTACGAAGATGTATTGGCGACGGGCGCGCGCGGCGGGACGCCGACCGATACGTGGCACATGTTCCGGACCGATCCGGGCAGTGAGCGGGGCGGCAGGGTGCGGGTCACCGACTGTTTCGGGCATACCTACGAATCGTCCGTGTCCTGGTGAATACGACATCCGAACAAAACCTTAAAAAACACAACCTGAACGATGAAAAGATTTTTCCTATTTCTGACCACCGCCGCAGTCGCCTGCTGTGCGGCGTGCAGCGACGATCCCGAGGTCGCCGAATCCAACCTTTCGCTGCTCGAGGACAACGTGACGTTCGATATGTTCGGGGGTCGCAGCGTCCTCGAAATCACGGCCGATTCGCCGTGGACGGTCTCCTGCGACGACGATTGGTGCCGCACCAACGTCACCGAAGGTTCGCACACGAAGAAGATCGTTCTGACGGTCGACCAGAGTTTCCTGCCCGAGGAGCGCACGACTGCGGTGCGTTTTTACGCCGCGGGCGAGGAGAAGCACACCGTGACCGTAACACAGGAGAAGTTCGAGCCGATCCTCGTGCTGGCGGAGAACGGCGCCGATATAACCGTCTACGGCGCCGGGAGCGAACCGGCCCTGAACCTGCGTGCGTCCGTGGCCTGGAAAGTCGAGGGCGCGACCGACTGGTGTGCCGTGTCGCAGTCCGAGGGGACGAAAAGCACGGTCGTCAAACTGCTGCTGACCGACGACGGCGAGGGCGTGCGTCCGCGCAGCGCGACGCTGACCGTCTCCTCCGAGATGGAGGGCGTCGAACCGCAGCAGGTGACCGTCGTGCAGCGGTCGACCGGGGCGAATACGGTCGTGGTCCGGGCGGGTGAAACCCGTGCGTTTCCGGCGCGGCGCACCGACGGCGCGTATGTGAAGGGCGTTGCGGCGGACTGGGTCTGGACCACCGACGCGGAGTTGCTTTCGGGGCTCGACTACGACGCTTCCCGGAATGAAATCACCTGCACTGCGGCCAAGTCGAAGCAGGGCAGCGGACTGGTCGCGCTGTTCGACGCCGGGGGCGAGGTCGTCTGGTCTTGGCTGGTCTGGGTCGTGGACAAGATGCCTTCGGATGTGACCGTAGGCGGTATCGCCTGGCAGGACCGTAATGTCGGGGCCGAATACCATTCGGCCGATCCGAAGGCCTGTGTCCAGGATTTCCGCTCCTACGGACTGTTCTACCAGTGGGGCCGCAAGGAGCCGTTCATCGGCGCGAAGATCCTCTCGAAGAACAAATATTACGAGGGGCATGCGGAATATCCTGACGCTTTCGGCGCGATGACGCGCGAGGTGGCTTTCAACGCCTCCCGCACCGCCGGCTGGCAGGTCAGCGGCGGGGAGATGACCGCCGCGGCGGCAAACGGCAATCCGACGACTTTCTATACCCGGTCCTCCGCGGCGATGTCCGAAGGCTGGACCGAGGGCGGCAAGGGGCTGAACGATCCCTGCCCGGTGGGATACCGGATTCCGACGGCGGCCGAATGGCAGTCGCTGCTTGCCTACGTGGACGGCAACGCCGCCAAGAACCAGGATTCGGGCGACACGTACAGCCGCTGGTATGTGCTCGATTCGGGCGGAACCCTCATCGGTCCGTCGACGATGTTCCGCAGGGGAGATAACGGCCGCATCCACTATCCGGGGCGCTCGGCAGCCTATTGTTCATCGACGCTCGCCGGCGGCAAGCCGCTCCCGATGTACGACTGGAAGGCGGGCGACGCCACGGCCGAGGGGACCTATTACGAACGGAAGATGACCACGGCCTACGGCATGCGCTGCGTGAAGGAGTAGTGCTGCCGCGATTGCGAAGGGCTTCGGGCGGAACCGGTTTTTTCCGCTCCGGAGCCTTTTTTTCGCGATATTTTCGCTATCTTCGGCACGTCTTTCCAAACTTTTTACCGATGAGAACAACCCTTCTTACCATGCTGGCGGCCCTGCTGCTGTTTCCGGCCGCAGCACAACCCGTCACCCCCGAGGACCGGCGGCGCGCCGCGGAACTGGTCGGGCGCATGACGCTCGATGAAAAGATCGGGCAGCTGGTCCAGCAGCGCGGAGGCGGTGCCGTCACGGGACCCGACAAGACGGAACTTTCCGTCGAACGGCTGGTCCGCGAAGGGCGGTGCGGCAGCGTGTTCAACATCAAGTCCTTCGAGGAGACCGAACGGTTGCAGCGGATCGCCGTCGAGGAGAGCCGGCTGGGCATCCCGCTCCTGATCGGCGCCGACGTGATCCACGGCTTTCGGACGATTTTCCCGATCAACCTCGCCGTCGCCGCCTCGTGGGACCCTGCCGCCGCCGAGTCGCTGGCCCGCGTTTCGGCCCGCGAAGCCTCGGCCATGGGCATCCATTGGACCTTTTCGCCGATGTGCGACGTTTCGCGCGACCCCCGCTGGGGCCGTGTTTCCGAGGGTGCGGGCGAAGATCCCTACCTGGGCGCGCGTGTCGCCGAAGCGATGGTGCGGGGCTATCAGGGCGACTTGTCCGACCCCTCGTCGGTCCTTGCCTGCGTGAAGCATTTCGCCGCCTACGGCGCTCCGCAGGCCGGGCGCGAATACCATGCGGTCGATATGTCCGAGCGGGTTTTCCGCGACAGCTACCTGCCGCCTTACCGGGCGGCGCTCGATGCCGGGGCCGCGACGGTGATGACCTCGTTCAACGACCTCGACGGCGTTCCGGCCACGGCCAACCGCTGGCTGCTGCGCGACCTGCTGCGCGATGAACTGGGCTTCGGGGGCTTCGTGGTGACCGACTACGGCACGATCGGCGAACTGAAAGCTCACGGTGTCGCGGCCGACGACCGGCAGGCCGCCGAACTGGCTCTGCGCGCCGGGGTCAATATGGACATGATGAGCGCCGCCTACCTGTTCCATGCTGCCGAACTGGTGCGGGAGGGACGCATTCCGGAGTCGCTGATCGACAGCCTTTGCTGCGAGGTGCTGGCCGTGAAGTTCCGCCTGGGGCTGTTCGACGACCCTTTCCGCTGCCAGGTGAAGGAGCGCGAGAGGTGCTATTACGCTCCGGAACATCTCGACGCCGCGCGCCGTGTGGCCCGCAGTTCGATGGTGCTGCTGGAGAACCGCGGCGGTGTGCTGCCCCTGAAAGAGGGAAGCCGGATCGCGCTGGTGGGGCCTTTCGCCGATTCGCGGTGGGACCTGATCGGCTCGTGGGTCCATTTCGCCGAGGCCGACCGGACCTCGACCTTTCTCGACGGACTGCGGGCGCGTTTCGGGGCCGACCGTGTGACCTATGCCCGCGGATGCGACCCGCACAAGGCCCTCGAAGGCGGTATTTCGGAGGCGGTGGCCGCGGCCGCGAAGTCGGACGTGGTGCTGGTCGCGCTCGGATTGAAGGCGGGGGAGAGCGGCGAGGCGGCGAGTCTTGCGTCGCTTGCGTTGCCCGACGCGCAGCGTGACCTGCTGGAAAGCTTGAAGCAAACCCGAAAACCGATTGTCATACTGCTTGTTACCGGCCGCCCGATGGAGCTTGCCCGCGAGGCGGAACTCGCCGACGCGGTGCTGCTGACCTGGTATCCGGGCACGATGGCGGGCGAGGCGCTGGCCGATGTCGTGTCGGGCGACTACAACCCCTCGGGACGCCTGCCGATGACCTTTCCCCGTACGGTGGGGCAGGTTCCGATCCATTACGACATGAAGAGCACGGGACGTCCGGCCGACGGGTCGGGCAAGCCCAACAAATACACTTCACGCTATCTCGACGTCCCCAATTCGCCGCAGTATTGCTTCGGCTACGGGTTGAGCTACACGACGTTCGGCTATTCGGACTTGCGGGTGCTGACGCCCCAAGCCGCCGTCGGCGGCGAGGTTCGCGTGTCGGTCCGCGTGACCAACACGGGCGGCCGCGACGGCGAGGAGGTCGTGCAGCTCTACGTGCGCGACTTGCTGGCCGGTGTGACGCGCCCGGTTCGGGAACTCAAAGGTTTCCGGAAGGTGATGCTTCGCGCCGGGGAGAGCCGCGAGGTGACCTTCACGCTGACGCCCGACGACCTTTCGTTCTGGCGTCTCGACAAAAAGTGGGGCCAGGAGCCGGGCGACTACCATGTCTGGGTAGGGCACGACTCCGACTGCACGCTCGGCGGCAGTTTCCGGATCACCGAATGATTCGTCTCTCCGGCACGGCGGCCGACGCCGCGGGTGCGGGACAGCTGCAAGGGAGCAGCGGCTTCGGCCGCCGCTCCCTTTTCCGTGCCCGGCGGGACGGTCCGGATGTCCCGGAAAAACCCGTTCGGAGATGTTTCGGACAAAAGGTTCCGGGGAATGGCTGGGCTTTCGCAAATTTTTTCTACCTTTGGAGGTCAAAACAGTACGCAATGATGGATTTGAAGACGATACGTGCCGAACTGCGCAAGCTGACCGCGATTGTCGACGGCTGGGAGCCTTCCGGGGAGATTCCGGCCCTCGAACGCGACCTGGCGCTGGAAAAACTGCGGACGCTCTACGATGCGGTGCGCTTTACGGAGGTGGAATCCCTTCCGGAATCCCCGGTTGCGGAGACGGAGCCTGCGGCGGCTCCGGTGCCCATCGACCTCGGGGCGGTGCTTTCGCTCGACCCGACGGACGAAGCCGTGTTCGAACCCGGTCCCGATGCCGTTTCAGGACCCGCGTTCGATGCGGAGGCGGAACCCGCAGAGCCGTTTTCCGAACCCGATACGACGGTCGCGGCCGATTCTGCCGGGGCGTTTGCCGGGGGGAATCCCGATACGGAGACGCCCGGAATGGCGGAGCCTGCGGCGTCGGATTCCGAGCCGGAACTTGAGGGGGAATCCGGATTTGAGCCTGATCCCGAAGCGGCGTCCGAAGCCGCATTCGTCGCCGGAGAATCCGAACCGGCCGCCGAATCCGGACCGGTCGCTGCGCCTGAATCCGAGGCTGTGCCCGAACCGTCTGCGAAGCCGGTCGCTGCGCCCGGACCTGCCGCTGCGGCTGAACCGGTCGTCGTTCCGGAACCTGCTCCTGCGCCAGCTCCGGAACCCGCTCCTGCGGAGAAACCCCAATATATCGCGCCCACGCTGTTCGGGCTGGAGGAGGAGACCGTCCGCCACCGTCACAAACAGCGCGTCATCATGTCGCTCTACGATACGCCTGCGCCCGCCGAAAAGCCCGCAAGGCCCGAAACGGCGGAAAGACCGGCGGAGCGTCCCGAACCCGCTGCCCGTCCCGAACCTGCTGTGACGCTCGAACCCGCTGCCCGTCCCGAACCCGCTGTGACGCCCGGACCGACTGTCCGTCCCGGGTTTGCCGCGACTCCCGAACCGGCGGCTGCGCCTGCGTCCGCAGGTCCCGGGCCGCAGTCCGGAATGTCCGTGCCGCAGTCCGCGGCGGAACCCGTCACCGTTTCGGAAGCGCCTGCCGCCGCCGAGCCGGAGGAGGCCGAATCCGGAGCGAGGAAGGTTGCGGTCCCTGTCGGGGCCGTGCTGGGCGAGGTGATCAACCACGACGTGCAGACGCTGGCCGACACGATCGCTCCGCGGCGCGACATGGCTTCGGAACTGCGCCGCGGCGAACCGGTCGCCGACCTTCGCAACGCCATCGGCATCAACGACAAGTTCCTGCTGATCCGCGATCTGTTCGGCGGCGACGGCGAAGCCTATGAAGAGGCGATCGCGACGCTCAACGCCTTCGACGATTTTGACGAGTGCATGATCCACATTGCCGAGAACTACGCCTGGAATCCCAATTCGGACGGCGCGAAGTTTATGATGGAACTGCTCGAACGCAAATTCGCCTGACACGATGGCCAAACTCTATATCGTACCTACGCCGATCGGGAATCTGGACGACATCACGCTGCGCGCGGTGAACGTCCTGCGCGAGGTGGATTTCATCCTCGCCGAGGACACGCGCACGACGTCGTTCCTGCTGAAGCACCTCGGCATCGAGCAGAAACTCCGTTCGCACCACAAGTTCAACGAGCACGCCACGGTCGAAATGGTTGCCGGGGCGATCGTCGCAGGACGCAATGCCGCCCTGGTGTCGGACGCCGGGACGCCCGGCATTTCGGACCCCGGGTTCCTGTTGGTGCGCACGTGCGTCGAGGCGGGGATCGAGGTCGAGACGCTGCCCGGCGCCACGGCGCTGATCCCGGCGCTGGTGCAGAGCGGGTTTCCGTGCGACCGTTTCTGCTTCGAGGGCTTCCTGCCCCAGAAGAAGGGGCGGATGAAGCAGTTGCAGGCGCTTGCCGGCGAGGAGCGCACGATGATTTTCTACGAATCGCCCTACCGCGTGGTCCGGTGTCTCGAGCAGTTCGCCGAGGTTTTCGGCGAAGACCGCCGGGTTTCGGTGTCGCGCGAGATCACCAAGAAGTTCGAGCAGACCGTGCGCGGAACCGTCGCCGAGGTGCTCGGGCATTTCCGCACGACCGAACCCAAGGGCGAGTTCGTGATCGTCGTGGCCGGAAAGCCCAAAGTCCGCCGCGTCCGGGAGGACGGGGAGGAGTAACTCAAATCGAAACGCATTGATGGAAGAGAACCGTACAGACGATACACAAAAGGTAAAACGTTCGTTTTCGGCGTGGCTCGGGGAGCTGCGCGAATTTATGAAGGGCCGTTTCAGCCTCGACGAGGACAAGGCGCAGCGCGACGAGGTCGTGGCCTCCGTCTCGAAGGGCGTGGAGTTCCGCGGCGTCAACCTCTGGGTGCTGATCTTCGCCACGATGATCGCCTCGCTGGGCCTGAACGTCAATTCGGCCGCGGTGATCATCGGCGCGATGCTCATTTCGCCGATCATGGGCCCGATCATGGGTGTCGGCCTCGCGCTGGGCATCAACGATTTCGAACTGCTCAAGAAGTCGCTGCGCAACCTGGCGCTGATGTTCATCGTCGCCATCATCACCTCGACGGTCTATTTCTTCATCTCGCCGCTCTCGTCGAACAGCAGCGAGCTGCTGGCGCGCACCGTGCCTACGACCTACGACGTGCTGATCGCCCTGTTCGGCGGCCTGGCGGGCATCGTGGCGCAGACGCGGCAGGACCGCACGTCGACCGTCATTCCCGGCGTGGCCATCGCCACGGCCCTCATCCCGCCCCTCTGTACGGCGGGCTTCGGACTGGCCACGGGGCAGTTCCGCTTTTTCATCGGCGCCTTCTACCTCTTCTTCATCAACTCGGTGTTCATCGCGCTGGCGACCTACGCCATGGTGCGTTTTCTGCAATACGAGAAGAAGGTCTTCATCGACAAGGTCCGCGAGCGCACGGTCAAGCGGCTGATGATGGTCATCACGCTGGTGACCTTCATCCCGAGCGTCGTCATCGGGTTCCACATGGTCCGCGTCTCGTTGTTCGAGGCCGTGGCCGACAAATACGTGTCGCAGGTCTTCAACTTTCCGCATACCCGCGTGATCGAGTGCAACAAACACTACGCGCAGGGCAAGAACCCCTCGCAGATCGAGCTGCTGCTCGTGGGCGAGCCGCTGGGCGAGGAGGTGATCGAGAATGCCCGTACGCAGATGCGCAATTTCGGGCTGGAGGAGGCCGAACTGGTCGTCCGGCAGGCCAATACGGAGGACAAGGTCGACGTGGTTTCGCTCCAGAAGAGCTATCAGGAGCTGCTGGAGGAGAAGAACCGCCGGATCGGCGAGATGTCCTCGCAGCTGAAACGCTACCGGGTGACCAACGTCGAGGTGAACGACATCTCGCGCGAAGTGGGGGCCATGATGGACAACATCGGGGCCATTTCGCTGACCAAGGGCATCACCTTCGACGTCGAGGGCACGCCCGGCGATACGACGCTCGTGTGCGTGGTGACGCCCCGGGATTCCGCGCTTCCGGTCGACCGTGAAACGCTGATCCGCTGGTTGAGAATCCGCACCAAGGTCGAGAACGTCAAACTTTTCGTGGAACCCTAATCCGGGCGGCAGGCATGAAACGAACCGATCTGACCATTTTGCAGCGCTTCTGGCTGGAGACCCTTTGGCTGGGCGCACGCGTGTTCGCCGTGATGCCTTACTGGTTCAAGTACTACGTCGTCGAAAACCTGCTTTTCGTCCTGCTCTACTACTGCCTGCGCTACCGCATGAAGGTCGTCAAGACCAACCTGCGGAACTCGTTCCCCGAGAAGAGCGAACGCGAACTGGCCGTCATCCGGCGGCGGTTCTACCGCACGCTGTCCGAAATCTTCGTCGACACGATCAACATGGCCTACATGAACGAGGAGAAGGGGCGGACGGTGCTCACGGTCAAAGACGTGGAGAAACACGTGGAAGCGGTGCACGGCCGCGACTGGATCGCCATGACGGCCCATTTCGGCTGCTGGGAGTACTGCTCCTACTGGGGGCTTTACGAGCGGTCGCAGATGCTGGTCGCCGTCTACCATCCGCTGCGCAGCAAGGTGATGGAGGAACTCTACCGGCGGCTGCGCAATTACGAAAATTCGATGACCGTCTCGATGAAGGAGAGCCTGCGTTTCTACCTGCGCAACCGGACCGGAGGCATCGCCGGCAAGAACCTCGTGATGGGGCTTATCGCCGACCAGAATCCCCCGCGGCGGCCCGACAGCCGTTGGTTCCGCTTCCTCAATCAGGATACGATCTTCTTCGACGGCGGCGAGAAACTGGCCCTGCGCTGCAACCTCCCGGTCTACTTCGTGAAGATGAACCGCCTGCGGCGGGGACGCTACGAAATGTCCTTCGAACTGATTTATGACGGCAAAGAGGAGGTCGCCGAATACGAAATCACGCAGCGTTACGTTCGTAAGTTGGAGCGGATGATCTGCGAGTGTCCCGAACTGTGGATGTGGTCGCATCGCCGCTGGAAGCACAAACGAACTCATGCCGGTCGCTAAAATCATCATACTCAACTGGAACGGCGCGGACCACCTGCGTCGTTTCCTGCCGTCGGTCGTGGCCGCGGCTCCCGCCGGCGTCGAGGTCATCGTCGCCGACAACGGTTCGACGGACGACTCTCTCGCGGCGCTCGCCGCCGGGTTTCCGTCGGTCACGGTCCTGCGCATGGACCGCAACTACGGCTTTGCCGGAGGCTACAACCGCGCATTGGAGCATATCGAGGCCGACTATTACCTGCTGCTGAACTCCGATGTCGAGACCCCCGAGGGGTGGCTTGCGCCGATTCTCGACTGTCTGGACCGGAATCCCGACGTGGCGGTCGCCGCGCCGAAGCTGATCTCCTGCGCCGACCGCACGGAGTTCGAGTATGCGGGGGCTGCGGGCGGTTTCATCGACTACCTGGGTTATCCCTTCTGCCGGGGGCGCATCCTGCGCCGCGTGGAGAAGGACAGGGGCCAGTACGACGACGAGCGCGACGTGTTCTGGGTGAGCGGCGCGGCTTTCTGCTGCCGGGCCGACGTGTTCCGTGCGCTGGGCGGCTTCGACGGCGATTTCTTCGCCCACATGGAGGAGATCGACCTCTGCTGGCGGATGCAGCTGGCGGGTTACCGGGTGCGGATCGTGCCCCGGAGCAGGGTCTACCACCTGGGTGGCGGCACGCTCCAGACCGATTCTCCGGCCAAGGTTTTCTACAATCACCGGAACAATCTCGCCATGCTTTACAAGTGCGCCTCGCCCGCACAGCGGCTTTGCGTGGCCGTTGCGCGCCCGGCGCTCGACCTGCTCGCCGCACTGTCCTACCTCATGCAGGGCCGCCGGGATAACTTCCGCGCTGTGTTCCGCGCCTGGCGCGACTTCATCCGCTGGCACGGGGCGCTGGCCCGCAAACGGCGTGAGATCCGCGCGAACCGCAAGGGTTCCGCCGCGGAAAACATCTACCGCGGCTCGGTGGTGCTGCGCTACCTTTTCGGCCGGCGGACCTTTGGCGGCATGATGCGCTGACGCGGAGCCGATGTCGTCGTTTTCGCAACGGGACTTGTGCGATCTTCGGTTTTTTGCGTATCTTTCTGAAAAATACCCTCGCTTATGATACGTGCGGCTCTTCTGCTGTCGGCAGTCGTGTGTTTTTTGCAGCCTTTTCGCGCGTCGGCGACAGGGCAGGCTGCCGAACGGCTTGTCGTCGGGCGCGATACGATGCAGTTGTTCGCACTGCCGCTGGCGACGGCGGATTCCGCCGTGCTCGCCCGGCTCGAAAAACGGCTGGACGAACTCGATGCCTCCGGCTCTACGGCTTGCTGGCGTCGCTGTATCGGTGTCTGGCGGCTGGACGACGAGGGCATCTTGTGGCTTGAGTGCGTGAACACCGAGGACGGCGACGTCGTATTTTCCGGAGCGGAGCTGGTTCCCGAATTTGCAGCGGGATCACGCGCCCGGGCCGGCTGGTTCAGAGATCCGCTATGGCACGGGGAATCTGGTGTATTACCAACACGATGGATTTATGCGGAATCTCGAACGCGAATGGGTGGCTGCGGTGTCCGAGGGGCGCGTGAGGGAGACGAAAGCCTACCGGAACCGGCTGTATGAAAGAGGTGCGGATGCGACGGACAATGCGCAGCGTGTGGCCGCGGCGTTCGACAGCCTTCATGTCGGAAAGTCGCCCGATCTGCTGTCGTTGTATGTGGTCTTTGCAGCCGATTCCACAGGGCGGGTGGTTCGGATCGACCGGGCGCGACTGTTGTCGGAAAAGGGAAGTCCTGTTGTCAGCGATCCGGCTGACCCGCTGTTGCAGGCAGCTCTGCGGGCGTTTCGCTCGGTGTCGCGCTGGGATGCCTGGTGGGTCGGAGAGACCTGGAAGGAACAGGCGTATTTTATTCCGCTACGCAGGGCCGGGAGGGTTTGGAAACCGCGAAGAGGATAACGATGCTTATTGCTCCGGCTTGCAGGGGAGCGTGAACCAGAAGGTCGAGCCTTTGCCCGGTCGGGATTCGACGCCGATGCGGCCGCCCATCGTTTCGACGATCGACTTCGAGATTGCCAGTCCGATGCCGATGCCCTGCCTGAACGATCCCGCCTTGACGAAACGTTGGAAAAGCTGTCCCCGGTGTTCTTCGGGGATGCCGGCTCCCGTGTCGGCGACGTAGACGTAGAGTTCCCCGCCGCGGATTTCGAACCCGAAATCGACGGAGCCTTCGGAGGTGAATTTCACGGCGTTGCTCAAAAGGTTGGCGATCACCTGAATCAGCCGTTTGCGGTCCGTGCGGATGTAGCGGACGGGATATTTTCTGTGGAAGGTGATCCGCACCGGGCTGTTCTCCGGCTGCCGCATGCGGAAACCGCCTTCCAGCTCTTCCATGACGGCATTGAGTTCCACGTCGGTATATTCGTAGCCGAGGGTTCCGGCCTCGATCTTCGAGAGATCGAGGATGTCGCAGAGTTGCTGTATCAGTACCTCGCCGTTGGAGCGGATGATGCGCATGTACTCCTGTTTCTCGGTCGGGTCGGGGTCGTCCATGAGCAGTTCCGAGAATCCGATGATGGCGTTCAGCGGCGTGCGCAGTTCGTGGCTCATGTTGGCCAGAAAGAGCGATTTCATGCGGTCGGACTCTTCGGCGCGAACGCGGGCTTTCTCCAGTTCGCGCTGGGTGCGTTTCTGGGCCGAGATGTCGCTCACGGTCAGCACCACCCGGGGCTGTCCTGCGACGGTGAGGAAATTGCCCGCCACGCTTACGTCGCAGTCGACGGTCTCCGTGTGGTCGTCGGAGGTGTAGAGCACCATCGGGACCTCCAGTCCCGAGAAGCCTTTCTTCGTCCGGAACACCCCGGTGATGGCCGCGCGGACGGGACAGTCGGCGCACAATTCGTGTGTGCCGCAGATGCCGGCGTCCTCGCCGTTCTTGCAGCGCAGCTGGTTGCCCACCTTGGGCGGTGCGGCTTTCGGAGCGGTTCCCGTCGTGGAGCGATAGTTGGTTTGCAGAACGTTGAAATCGGGGTCGATCAGCAGCAGGTAGGCGGCTACGTTGCGGAATATGCAGTCGTTGATCCGGTCGCTTGTTCGGATGTACCGGCGCTGGTAGCAGATACGGACGGCCAGGAGGACGCAAAACGCCGCCAGCACCCCTGTTCCTATTACGTATAACAACTGCATCCGATTATTCCGTTTTCGTTTCCGATCCCAAAGGTAGGTAAAATCCGGTGAAATAGGAGGGTAAATGATAAAAAAAGACATCCGGAATCGTCCGGATGTCTTTTTTTGTCGGTGGGGGATCTTTCTATTTGTTGATCTTGGCCCACGAGTCCTTGAGCGTCACCGTGCGGTTGAACACCAGATGACCGGGGGTCGAGTCGGTGTCGGGGCAGAAGTAGCCCACGCGCTCGAACTGTACGGCCCGGCCTACGGGGATGTCGCGCAGCGACGGTTCGAGGTAGCCTGTGATTTTGATCATTGATTCGGGATTGAGGTTGTCCTCCCAGGTCTGCCCTTCGGCCACGTCGTCGGGGTCCTCCTTCGTGAAGAGCGGGTTGAACAGCCGGATTTCGGCCTCCACGGCATCCGCGGCCGACACCCAGTGGATGACGCCTTTCACGCGGCGGCCGTCGCTCGACGAACCTCCGCCCGACATCGGATCGTAGGTGCAGCGCAGTTCGGTGATGTTGCCCCCCTCGTCCTTGACGACCTCCTCGCACTTGATGAGGTACGAATAGCGCAGGCGCACCTCGCCGCCCGGCGAGAGGCGGAAGAACTTCTTGGGCGGATTCTCCATGAAGTCGTCGCGCTCGATCCAGATCACCTTCGAGAAGGGAACCTGCCGCGTGCCGGCGGCTTCGTCCTCGGGGTTGTTGATCGCCGTGAACAGCTCGGTTTTGTCGTCCTCGTAGTTCGTGATGACTACCTTCAGCGGATTCAGCACGGCCATGCGGCGCTGGGCGACCCGGTTCAGGTCTTCGCGCACGCAGTATTCCAGCTTCCCGAGGTCGATCACGTTGTCGCGCTTGGCGACGCCCACCATCTCGGCGAAGTTGCGCACCGAGGCGGGCGTGTAGCCCTTGCGGCGCAGGGCGCAGATCGTCGGCATGCGGGGATCGTCCCAGCCCATCACGGCGCCCTCCTGCACGAGCTTCAGCAGTTTGCGCTTCGACATCATCGTATAGGTGAGGTTCAGGCGCGCGAACTCGTACTGGTGCGAGGGGAAAATGTCGAGCGCCTGGATGAACCAGTCGTACAGCGGACGGTGTACGTCGAATTCCAGGGTGCAGATCGAGTGGGTGATCCGCTCGATCGAGTCGCTCTGGCCGTGGGCGTAGTCGTACATCGGGTAGATGCACCATTTGTCGCCCGTGCGGTGATGCTCGGCGTGGATGATGCGGTACATGATCGGGTCGCGGAACAGCATGTTCGGATGGGCCATGTCGATCTTGGCGCGCAGCACCTTGGCTCCGTCGGGGAACTCGCCGTTCTTCATTCTCGTGAACAAATCGAGGTTTTCCTCCACCGAACGGTCGCGCCACGGCGAGGGCGTTCCCGGCACGGACACCGTACCGCGGTTTTCGCGGATCTCGTCCTGCGTCTGGTCGTCGACGTAGGCCAGCCCCTTCTTGATCAGTACGACGGCCCATTCGTAGAGCTGGTCGAAATAGTCCGACGCGTAACGCTCCAGCTCCCACTGGAAGCCGAGCCACTGGATGTCGCGCTTGATCGAGTCGACGTACTCCACGTCCTCCTTGACGGGGTTCGTGTCGTCGAAGCGCAGGTTGCACTTGCCGCCGTATTTCTTCGCCAGTCCGAAGTTGATGCAGATGCTCTTGGCGTGGCCGATATGCAGGTAACCGTTCGGTTCGGGCGGGAAACGGGTCTGTATGCGCGTTTCGCCCCCGGCGATCGACTCTTCGATGATCTCTTCGAGGAAGTTCAGCGACTTCTCCCGTGTTTCGTTTGTTTCGCTTGCCATATTATTTTTTATGATTCTTGCTGTTGTAAACGGTTTTGAGCAGTTTCACCCCCACGACCAGCATCTGCTGGGTTCCCAGGGCCGTGCCGTCGTGGTGGGCGGCGAACTCCGCGCGGACCGAGACTGTGTCGTCGAAGAACGAGCGGCGGTAGGAGAGCGCCGTGCGGCTGTACACCTTCTGGTCGGTGCGGAAGAAACTTTCGCCCGGATAGAGTTCGCGTCCGTAGGGGATGTGGGTCGTCGTGCCGTCGGTGTTCTCCAGATCGTGTCCGTAGAAGAAGGGGTGGATGTTGTCCCCGACATAGAGGCGTTCGTCGAGCGACAGCCCCCAGCGGCTGATCCGGAAGGCGAACTCACCCATACAGGGCTTTTCCCACGAATGGCCGAAACTGCGGTCGCGCTGGGCCGTGAGCAAAGCCCCCAGTTTGATGTCGAAATCGAAGAAGGCGTTGAACTTCACGCCGACGCAGGGGTTGAGCAGCTGCAGGTCGACGACGTTTTCGATCGGCGCGCCCTGCTGTCCCGCATAGTGGAACATCGAGTAGTTGAACCCGTAGTAGAACGTGTCGAGGTAGTGGCGTCCGGCGAGCAGGATGCGGAACTTTTCGCGCGAGAGGGTGGAATACATGCCCTCCCAGTCGCAGACGAACTCGACGTAGGAGTTCCTTTTGCCGTTGTACTGCGCCAGCACGCCGTTCATGCGGTTGTGGAAGAAGCGTTCCGACTCGGAGAAGAATGCCGTCGAATAGTCGTCGTCGTGCATCATGTCGCGCGTGAAGATACCGGCCGCGGCCGTCACCTTGGGCGTCCGGAACTGGTAGTAGAAGACGGGCTTGATCTCCGAGAGATAGGCCGATTCCGCCGACCCGAAGTTCTTGATCATGTCCGCGGCGATGACCAGCGTGTTTTTCTCGTCCCACCGGATGCCGATGCGGGGCGTCAGCCGGGCTGCGAAGTCCGTGCCCGATTCGATGTCCAGTCCCGGCACGGCGAACTCGTTGCTGCCGAATTCCTTGTTGTCGAAATACATTTTGAAATCGGTTCCCAGCAGAATCTCCTGGGCGTGTCCTGCGGCGATGCATCCCGAAAGGGCGAGCACGAGTAAAAGTTTTTTCATAGGTATCAACGGAATATAGCTGACAAAAGTAAGGAAAAGATTTTAATTTTATTTACTTTTGCCCCCGAAATCAACCGTTCCGAATCCATTATGCGCAAAATCACCAACGAAGAGCTGGGCAGGCCTTCTCCCGAGGAGTTCGCCGCGATGGAAAAGATGCCCGTCACGGTGGTGCTGGACAACGTCCGTTCGGCCCAGAATGTCGGAGCCTTTTTCCGCACGGGCGACGCCTTCGCCGTGGAGCGGATCGCCCTCTGCGGCATCACCGCCGTGCCGCCCTCCCGTGACATCCATAAAACGGCCCTGGGAGCCGAGATGACCGTGCCGTGGAGCCATCACGCTTCGACCGTCGGGTGCATCGCGCAGCTGCGCGCCGAAGGGTATGCGGTCTATGCCGTGGAGCAGGTCGAGGGCGCCGTGATGCTCGACGCGTTCCGCGCCGCGCCGGGGGTGAAATATGCGCTGGTTTTCGGCAACGAGGTCGACGGCGTGGGGCAGGAGGCGGTGGACCTGTGCGACGGGGCCGTCGAAATCCCGCAGGCCGGGACCAAGCATTCGGTCAACGTCTCGGTGTCGGGCGGCGTCGTTTTATGGAGTTTCTTTTGCCAAATCCGTCCGAAGCGTTAACTTTGCCGCGTTGTAAAACCTAAAATCTGAAAAAATGTCAGTAGAAAGCACTGTCAGGGCGGTGACCACTTACCGCCTGACGGAGATGAAACAGCGGGGCGAGAAGATCGCCATGCTTACCTCTTACGACTATTCGATGGCGAAGATCGTCGATGCCGCGGGTATCGACGTAATCCTCGTGGGCGACTCGGCCGCCAACGTGATGGCCGGTTACGAGACCACGGTCCCCATCACCCTCGATATGATGATCTACCATGCCCGCTCGGTCGTGCGTGCCGTGGAGCGGGCGCTTGTCGTCGTCGACCTGCCGTTCGGAACCTATCAGGGCAACTCGAAGGTGGCCCTCGACTCGGCCGTCCGCATCATGAAGGAGACCGAGGCCGACGCCGTGAAGATGGAGGGCGGCGAGGAGATCCTCGAATCGGTTCAGCGCATTCTTTCGGCCGGCATTCCCATCATGGGACACCTCGGCCTGACGCCCCAGTCGATCCACAAGTTCGGGACCTACGCCGTCCGCGCCAAGGAGGAGGCCGAGGCCGAAAAACTGCTGCACGACGCGCACCTGCTGAGCGATGCGGGGTGTTTCGGCATCGTGCTCGAAAAGATTCCCGCGGCGCTGGCCGCGCGCGTGACCGCCGAGATTCCGACCCCGACGATCGGCATCGGCGCCGGCGGAGGATGCGACGGCCAGGTGCTTGTGATCCACGACATGCTGGGCATCAACAAAGGTTTTTCGCCGCGTTTCCTGCGCCGCTACGCCGACCTGCATTCGGTGATGACCGGGGCTGTGGAACAGTATGTCAAGGATGTGAAGGAGTGCGATTTCCCCAACGAAAAGGAGCAGTATTAAACCTCTCCGTACATGAGGAGGTCCGGCCGCATGGTCGGACCTCTTTCATTTATTTCAGCGCTTCGGCGAGTTTTTCGTAGAAGTCAGGCCCTTCGCCCGCGAATTTCCCGACGATACGACCCTCCGGATCGACGAGCACTTTGGTCGGGTAGCTTTCGACGGCGTATCTCACCGAAACGTCTTCGGCGGACGGCGTACCTTCCGGGTTCCGGACATTGACCCACGGCAGCTGGTGTTCTCCGATCGCCGCGAGCCATTTTTCCGGCGTGTCCCGGCTGTCGATGCCGACGATCTCCAGCCTGTTCTTGTATTTCGCGTAGAGTCTCTTCATTTCCGGAAATCCTTTGATGCACCATCCGCACCAGCTGCCCCAGAAATCGAGCACGACGTATTTTCCGCGCAGCGACGAGAGCCTGAAATCCGTTCCGTCCGGGCGTTTGAGGGTAAAGTCCGGCGCCGGTTCGCCGGGGACGATCCGGGTTTTCGCAAGCAGGACCTGGCGGCGCTTTTCGGCTTTGGAAAGCAGCGGCCCGATCAGCGGGCGGAAGATCGAGTTGCGGGCCGCATCGCCCAGCCGTCCGTAATAGGAGAGTACGCTGTCGACGGGGATCTGCCGCAGGCAATATCCTGCGAGCGGATTGTCCGGGTTGGCGGCGATATAATTCATTTCGCAGGCCCGGCGGCGGTCCGTCACCTGTTGGAACTGCTCGTAGAGCGCCTCCTGTTCCGTGCGGGATTTTCCGGCCATGGCGTTTTGAAGCCGTTCGCCCTCGATCCAGAATGTCCGTAGTTCCCGGTAATGTTCGCTATGGTCTTCGTTGAGGCGTGTTCCCGAAAGCATGCAGTCGAACACCGTCGAGTCGATCCGGCCTTTGAGTTTCACCCGCTCGCCCGGGGCGAGGAACAATTTCATGTCCGAGGTGTAGGTGGAATAACGTTTTCCCCGGGAAGATTCCATGAGCTGAACGGGTGTGATGACCAGCAGCGTCGGTTGTTCGACGGAAATATCGTAGGCCAGGCGTCCGTTCTCGGCGACGACCGTGTCGTAGGTGATCCGTTCGTCGGAATCGTCCTCAAGGTCGGGAATGTCCGCGATGGCGCAGGAGGCGATTTGGAGCGTGTCGTTCGTCAGTCCGGCGATCCGGCCCGAGACGGAGTGGCGGGGCGCGCAGCCCGTGAGGGCGGCGGTCAGCAGGAATAGCAGCGGTCTTTTCATTTCGGAGTCGATGGGGTGGTTCGGAAACCGAAGATACGAAAAAAAGCCGTCCGTTGAACCTCCTGACAAATTGTTGAAAAAAAATCGACGGATCGGGCCGGAAATTAGGCCGTTTCGAAAAAAATCACTACATTTGCGAGCAACAAAAATCCACGTTCATTATGTCTTTTATCAATGAAAGGGTTCAGCCCGAAGGACTTACCTTCGACGATGTGCTGCTTATACCCGCCTATTCGGAAGTGTTGCCGCGAGAGGTCAATGTCCAGACCCGTTTCTCGCGAAATATCTCTCTCAACATCCCCATCGTGTCCGCCGCCATGGACACGGTAACCGAAGCGCCGCTGGCGATCGCCCTGGCGCGGGAAGGTGGAATCGGCGTGATCCACAAGAACATGACCATCGCCGAGCAGGCCGCGCAGGTCCGCAAGGTGAAGCGCGCCGAGAACGGCATGATCTACGATCCGGTGACCATTTCCAAGGACCACACCGTAGGCGATGCGCTGAACCTGATGAAAGAGAACCGTATCGGAGGCATTCCGGTCGTGAATGCGGACAAAATACTCATCGGCATCGTCACCAATCGCGACCTGCGTTTCCAGCGCGACATGTCGCGCCGCATCGAAGAGGTGATGACGCCCGGCGACCGCCTCGTGACGACGCACAATCCCGAACTGGCGCATGCCCAGGAGATACTGCTCAACAGCAAGATCGAAAAGCTCCCCGTGGTGGACGACGAAGGCCATCTGGTGGGGCTTATCACTTATAAGGACATCACCAAGGTGCAGGACCATCCCAACGCCTGCAAGGACGCGAAGGGCCGCCTGCGCGTGGCTGCCGGCGTCGGCGTCACGCCCGACGCGATGGACCGCGTGAAGGCGCTGGTCGCCGAGGATGTCGACGCCGTGGTGCTCGATTCGGCGCACGGCCATTCGGCCAACATCGTTTCGATGCTCAGGCGGATCAAGGAGGTCTATCCGTCGCTCGACGTCGTGGTGGGCAACATCGCCACGGGCGGGGCTGCGCGCTACCTGATCGAGAACGGCGCCGACGGCGTGAAGGTCGGCATCGGCCCCGGTTCGATCTGCACGACGCGCATCATCGCGGGTGTGGGCGTTCCCCAGCTGACGGCCATCTACGACGTGGCCTGCGTGGCCCGCGAGAGCGGCGTTCCGGTGATCGCCGACGGCGGCCTGCGTTATTCGGGGGACCTGGTGAAGGCGCTGGCTGCGGGCGGCGACTGCGTGATGATCGGCTCGATGTTCGCCGGCACGGAGGAGGCTCCGGGCGAGACGATCATCTTCAACGGCCGCAAGTTCAAGAGCTACCGCGGCATGGGTTCGATCGACGCCATGAAGGCCGGGTCGGCCGACCGCTATTTCCAGAAGGGCTGCGAAGGCAACATCAGCAAGCTCGTTCCCGAAGGCATCGCCGCGCGCGTGCCGTTCAAGGGGTCCCTTTCCGAGACGGTTTACCAGCTCATCGGCGGCGTCCGTTCGGGCATGGGTTACTGCGGCGCGAAGAATATCGAGGCGCTCAAGCAGGCCCGTTTCATCCGCATCACGGCTTCGGGCATGCAGGAGAGCCATCCCCACGACGTGGCCATCACAAGCGAGGCGCCTAACTATTCGAGCGAACGGTAGATGGGACTCCCGGTCTCGAAATATGACTGGTGGATTCTGGCGGCGGCGTTCGCACTGTTCGCCGCATGGCTGATCACCCGCCTCCCGGTGCTGCGTACACTGGTCCTTGCGGCGGCGTTGGGTTATCTTCTCCGGCGCGTGTGGGTGGGCTATCGAAATTTTGGAAAGTAATTGAACGACTGATATGGAAAAAATCCTGATTCTCGACTTCGGGTCGCAGTACACGCAGCTCATCGCGCGGCGTGTGCGCGAACTCTGTGTCTATTGCGAAATCCACCCCTTCAACAAGATCCCGGCGATAGACGCGTCGGTGCGGGGCGTGATTCTTTCGGGCAGTCCCTTCTCCGTGCGGGACGCACAGGCTCCGACTCCCGACCTTTCGGCCATCAAGGGCAAACTGCCGCTGCTGGGCGTCTGCTACGGCGCGCAGTTCCTCGCTTCGGCTTTCGGCGGCGAGGTGCAGCCTGCGCCCAGCCGCGAATACGGCCGCGCGATGCTCACCGTGGGCGATGCGTCGGATGCGCTGATGCGCGGCCTTCCGGCCCGCACGCAGGTGTGGATGTCGCACGGCGACACCATTACGCGCGTGCCCGACAACTATGAACTGATCGCCAGCACCGAGGACGTGCGCGTCGCCGCCTTCCGCGTCGGGGGCGAGCGGACGTGGGGCATCCAGTTCCACCCCGAAGTGTACCATTCGACCGACGGCACGCAGCTGCTCAAAAACTTCGTCGTGGACATCTGCGGCTGTGATCAGTCGTGGACCTCGGAGAGTTTCGTCGAGGCCACCGTGCGCGAGCTGCGCGAAAAGCTGGGCGACGACAAGGTCGTGCTGGCGCTTTCGGGCGGAGTGGATTCGTCGGTGGCGGCCGTGCTGCTGCACAGGGCCATCGGCAAGAACCTCTACTGCGTCTTCGTCGACTCGGGCCTGCTGCGCAAGAACGAGTTCGAGGAGGTGCTCGAATCCTACAAGCACATGGGGCTGAACGTCAAGGGCGTGAATGCTTCGGCCAAGTTCCTGGGCGATCTGGCGGGCGTTACGGATCCCGAGCGGAAGCGCAAGATCATCGGCCGCGACTTCGTGGAGGTTTTCAACGAGGAGGCCATTCAGATCAAGGATGTCAAGTGGCTGGCGCAGGGTACGATCTACCCGGACGTGATCGAGTCGTGCTCGGTCAACGGCCCTTCGGCCACGATCAAGTCGCACCACAACGTCGGCGGGCTTCCCGAGAAGATGAACCTCCGGATCGTCGAGCCGCTGCGCCTGCTGTTCAAGGACGAGGTGCGCCGTGTGGGGCGTTCGATGGGCATTTCCGAACAGCTGATCGGCCGCCATCCCTTCCCGGGACCGGGCCTTGCGATCCGCATCCTGGGCGACATCACGCCCGAGAAGGTCGAAATTCTCCAGAACGTCGACAAAATCTATATCGACTCGCTGCGCGCCGCCGGGCTGTACGACCGGGTGTGGCAGGCGGGGGCGATCCTGCTCCCGGTGAAGAGCGTGGGCGTGATGGGCGACGAGCGCACCTACGAGAGCTGCGTGGCCCTGCGTGCCGTGACCTCGACCGACGGCATGACCGCCGACTGGGTGCACCTGCCCTACGAGTTCCTGGCCGATGTTTCGAACGACATCATCAACAAGGTCAAGGGGGTCAACCGCGTAGTCTACGACATCTCCTCCAAACCGCCCGCAACGATCGAGTGGGAGTAGGGGATTCCCGTTATGAGAAAGGGCCGCATCCGTTGCAGATGCGGCCCTTTCTTTATGAGGTGCGGGACTATTTCACCGTGACGGGCAGGGTGGCGGCGATGTCGGCCGACGAGGTTCCCAGCGAGAGGGTGTATTCGCCCGGATTGACCTTCCAGTCGCGCGACTGCGTGTCCCAGAACGCCAGCGCCTGCCGGTCGAGTTCGAACTCCACGACGGTGCTTTTGCCGGGGGCCAGGGTCACTTTCCGGAAGCCTTTCAACTCTTTTTTCGGGCGGAGGACCGTCGGGGCGTTCTCCGAGACGTAGAGCTGCACGACTTCCGCTCCCTCGCGGTCGCCCGTGTTGGTCAGCGTGACGCTCACCTTCAGCGGCTTGTCGGCGGGGAATGTCTTCGGGGCGCGGGGCTTCTCCAGCGCGAAGGTCGTGTACGAAAGTCCGAACCCGAAGGGGTAGAGCGGTGCGATGCCCTTGGTTTCGTACCAGCGGTAGCCGACCAGCACCGACTCCTTGTAATCGACGTCGTAGAGCTGGATCAGGCGTTCGTTGTAGGCGCGGGGCGCTTTGTTGTAGAACTCCGCGCCGGCGGGCATCGTGCCTTTGGCGGGGGAGTCGTTGAACTCCTTCTCGATGGTCATGGGCAGCTTGCCCGAGGGCGACAGTTTGCCCGAAAGTATGTCGGCCAGCGCCGTGAATCCGCTCTGGCCCGGGTACCAGCCGTAGATCACCGCCGCGGCCCGTTCGTTCCAGCCGCCCATGCGGATGCCCGAACCCGAGTTGACCAGCACGATGGTGTTGGGATTGGCCTCGACGGCCGTGCGGATGAAGGCTTCCTCCTCCTTGGGCAGCGCGAAAGGGCGTTCGAACGACTCCACGTCGATCGTGCCCGTCGAGAGCAGCACCACGTCGGCGGCCGCCAGCTCCTCGCGGGAGGGCTTTTCGACGACGCGGACTGCATCGCCGTAGACCTCGCGGAGCGCCGCGGTCAGCGTCACGTTGTCGTAGCCCAGCACCTCGGCCGAGGACGAAGTGCTGCCTCCCGTGCGGGGAATCTGCTCGGTGAAGCGGCCCGTCAGCAGGATTTTGCGGCCTTCGGCGAGGGGCAGGATGCCGTTATTGCGCAGCAGTACGATGCCCTCGGCGGCCACGTCGTAGCCGGTCTGCTTGTGCGCGGGGAATTTCTCCAGCAGGGCGGGAACGTATTTCTCCCGGTCGTAAAGCCCGAAGGCGATGCTCGTGGCGATGTTGGGACGGATCATCTTTTCGATGTCCTTTTCGGTGATGCGGCCCTCCTTGAGCAGCGCGCGCACCTCGCCGAAGAACTCCTTGCGGCCCGGCATCTCGACGTTCTGGCCGCTCTTGACCACCTTTTCCGTGTCGTTCACCGACGTCCAGTCGCTCATCACGCAGCCCCGGAATCCCAGTTCGCCGCGCAGGATGCGCCGGATCAGGTCGGCGTTCTGCCCGGCCCACTCGCCGTTGAGCCGGTTGTAGGAGGTCATCACGTAACCCACGCCGGCGTCGATGCCGGCCTTGAACGGCGGCAGGTAGAGTTCGTGCAGCGCCCGTTCGTCGACGATCGAGTTCGAGCGGCGGCGGTAAAATTCCGTCTCGTTGCAGATGAAGTGTTTCAGGCACGCCACGGTTCCCGTCGACTGCATGCCCTTCACGTACTCGGCGACCATCGCCGCGGAGAGCAGCGGGTCTTCGCCCATGTATTCGAAGTTGCGTCCGTTCTGCGAGTTGCGGTAGATATTCATGCCCGGACCCAGCAGGACTTCGATGCCTCCGGCGCGGCACTCTTCGCCCACGGCTTCGGCGTATTCATAGGCCAGCGACGGGTTGAAGGTCGCCGCCAGGGCTATCGGGCACGGAAAGGCCGTCGAACGCTCCAGCTGGCGGACCATCGTGGGATCGGACAGGTTGTCGCGCATGTGCACGCCCTGCGTGGCGTCGGAGAGATAGATGTAGGGCATGCCTTTCTCGGGCACGCCGTAAAAGAAGAAGGAGGAGTAGCCGCGCATGAACGAGATTTTCTCGTCGAGGGTCAGCTGTGCGATCCGGGCGTCGGCCTGTTGGTAGGCCTCGTCCCACGCTACGACCTGCTGGGCCGCGGCCGGTGCAATCGCCGCGGCCGCCGTTGCGAAGGCGAGCAAAAGTTTTACGGAGGTTTTCATCGTTTTTTCGAATTGGTTTGCGTTTCGGTTTTCTGCAAAGTTAGCGCATGAAAGGTCCGCCGGAACGGCCCTGCGGAAAAATATAAACGATACGGAATGTCAGTTTTCTGAAAATCAACTGATTGATATTCCGAATATCGCTGAATTATACAAATAAAACAGACACAATAATTTGTTTTTGCATCTTTTTTATCGCTATATTTGCGCAAACCCGTTGCCTGAAATGAAAAAACTGCCTGCCCTTTTCGCTGTCCTCCTCATCTTCTCCGCATCCGGTCTGCACGCCGGGGAACCTTCGGATATACATACGCTGCTTCGCCGCCTGGACGGTCTGCTCGACCGCCGGGAGGAGTTCCTGCTCCGCCACGAGGCGCACCTCGACTCGCTCAAATCCCTGCTGTGCGTCGACACCCTCGGGTTCGGGATACGTTATGCCGTCACGGCGGAGATCGCGGAGCGTTATTTCGCCTACCAGAGCGATTCGACGATCGCCTTCCTGCGCCGGAATGTCGCGCTGGCCGAAAGGGCGGGGAATGCCGACCTGACGATCCGCGCCAAATCGGTCATGGCGATGTGTTACAGCATGAACGGCCGTTTCCTCGAAGCCGACCGGGTGCTTCGTGGCGTGACCGACACGCTGTCCATGAGCCGTGCGACGCAGGCGGCCTATTATGCCGCGCAGCACCGCCAGAACCGCGAGTGCCGCGGCCAGAGCGAGCCGGGGGCGGAGCGCGACCGGTTCCGGGCCTGCGAAGCGTACTACGCCCGCCGTGCGCTGGAGACCACCGACGACATTTCGAAACGTTTCTATTTCGCCTATCTCGTCGCCGTGGACGCAGGGGATTGCGACCGTGCCGCCGCGGCCTGCGACAGTGCGCTGTCGTGCGCTCCGCCCGCGTCGCACGACTATGCCCGGGCGGCGTTCTACCGTTCGGAGACCGAAAGGTTCCGGGGCGACGGGACCGCGCGTTTCGAATGGCTCGTGCGTGCCGCCATGGCCGATGTGCAGGGGGCCGTCCGCGACTACGGCGCCCTGGGCGCCGTGGCCGAAGAGCTGCTGCGCCGGGGCGACGCCACACGGGCGATGCGGTGTATCCGTGTTGCGATCAACGACACGCAGGCCTACAATTCGCCCATCCGCTCGTGGCGCGACATGGCGATTCTGCCCCAGATCGAACAGGCGTACAGCGAGCGCAATGCCCGTCTGCACACGATGTACGTCGTGCTGATCCTCCTGGCCCTCCTTTTCGCCCTCTCGGCAGTCGGGGGCGTGCTGTTCGTCCTGCGCCAGAACCGGCGGCTCAACGCCGTGCAGCAGACCCTGCGCGAGTCGAACGGGAAGCTGGCCGAACTGGCCGCCAGCCTGCGCGAAACCAATGCCGACCTGAGCCGGCAGAACATCCGCATCGCCGACGCCAACCGCATCAAGGAGGTCTATATCGGCGGGTTCCTGAAGACGATCTCCGAATATATCTACAAACTGGCCGACACCTACCGTCATGTCGGCCGGATGCTGCGCGACGACCGTTCCGACGAACTGCGCCGCGAGTATGCCGGAACCGACGTCCGGAGCGACGAACTGAAAGAGTTCTACCACAATTTCGACACCACCTTTCTGGGGCTTTTCCCCTCGTTCATCGGGGAGTTCAACCGCCTGCTCGCCGACGATGCGCGCATCGAGGTCCGCCGTCCGGGAAGCCTTACGACCGAACTGCGCATCTTCGCGCTGGTCCGGCTGGGCATCACCGACACGTCGACCATCGCCTCGCTGCTGCACTGTTCGGTCAATACGGTGTATAGCTACCGTTCGCGTACGCGACTGCGCTCGCTCGTTCCGGAGCGGGATTTCGAACGGCGGGTGCAGTCCATCGGCCTCGGGGACGCCGCCGCCGGGGTCTCCGGAGCCTGACCGGGACATTCCGGCCGGGGGCAGGGCCTTTTCGGTCCGGACTTCGGGCGCTGCCGCCGTAGTAGCTGCCGCTGCGTATACAAAACCGCCCGCCGTCGCCTATCCGGCCATCCCTACATCCGCACTTCGGCCTGCACGTCGGTTCGCACCTCCGCTCGTCTCGCAACCCTCTTCGACGGTTCCGGACCGATGGTTTGCGTCCCGTTTCGCAATCCCCTTCTGCGATCCTGTCCGATAGTCCCGGACCGTCGGTTGCACTTCGTTCCGTAATCGTCCCGCAATCTCCTTCTGCAATTCTCTCCCGCAGTCCCGGAGCTTCCCTCTCCGCACCGTAATTTACGCTGAAATCAGACGATTGACGGGCTGTTATTTTCTTTTTCCGAAAATATGCCTATATTTGTCAGACAAATAAGATCAATCAACCGGAATACAGGCCGAGACACCGGCCTCCTGACTAACCTACTTGCTACATGAAACCGAATGCTTTGGAAAAAATCTGCCTCGCGGGCGCTGCCGTAACGGGCGCCGTGACGCTTACGGCCTGCGGTGAAAAGGCTCCTGCCGACGCACGGCCCAACATCGTGCTGATCCTTGCCGACGACCTGGGATTCAGCGATCTGGGCTGTTTCGGCGGTGAAATCACCACCCCGAACCTCGATTCGCTGGCCGCCAACGGACTCCGCTACCGCCAGTTCTACAACACGGCGCGCAGCTGTCCCTCGCGGGCGAGTATGCTCACGGGCCTCACGCCCCATCTTGCGGGCGTCGGGCACATGGTCGCCGACCGCGGCTATCCGGGTTACCGCGGCACACTGGCCCCGAACTCCGTGACGCTGGCCGAGGCGCTCCGCGCGAGCGGCTACCATACGGCCATGTCGGGCAAATGGCATGTGACCAACAACACCGATCCGGCGGGCGACACCTCGCAATGGCCCCTGCAACGCGGTTTCGAGCGTTTCTACGGTACGTTGAGCGGCCACGGCAGCTTCTGGGACCCCAAATGCCTGTTCGACGGCAACACCCCGGTCCGTGCCGAGGGCGACTATTATTATACGGAGGCGATCACCGACTGTGCCCGGCGGTTCATCGGCGAAATGGCCGGGGAGGACGCCCCGTTCTTCCTCTATGTGGCCTACACCGCGCCGCACTACCCCTTGCATGCACGCCCCGAATACATCGAAAAATACAAGGGCCGCTTCGCCGCGGGCTGGGATTCGCTGCGCACGGAGCGTTTCAGGCGGATGAAACGCATGGGCGTCCTCCCTGCCGGGGCCGTGCTGCCCCCGAAGGACGGGCAGTGCTACGACTGGGCCGACGAGCCGGAGAAGGAGTGGCAGCAGATGCGTATGGAGGTCTACGCCGCTATGGTCGAGCAGATGGATGCGGGCGTGGGGGAGATCGTCGGCGATTTGCGCCGCCGCGGCCTGCTCGACAATACCCTGATCGTCTTTCTGTCGGACAACGGCGCTTCGAACGAAGGCCACCTGAACAATACGGTGGAACGCACGGGCAAACATTGGGGCGACCGGATGATTCCCGCCGGGACGCGCGACGGACGTCCCGTGCATGCGGGCGACATTCCGGGCCTGACGCTCGGTCCCGACGACACCTATGGCAGTTACGGACCCCAGTGGGCGCACCTCTGCGGCACGCCGTTCCGCCGTTACAAAAGCTGGATTCACGAGGGCGGCATCTGCGCCCCGATGATCGTTGCGTGGGGCGGCCGGATAGCCGACAAGGGCGCTTTCCGCGACGGCGTGTTCGGCATCACGGACTTCATGCCCACCTTTCTCGAACTGGCCGGCGGGGAGTATCCCGATTCGATCCGGGGGCTGAAGACCATTCCGGTCGAGGGGCGGAGTTTCGCCGCGACGTTCGCCGAAAACCGCATCGACACGACCCGCACGATGTTTTGGGAGCACGAGGGCAACAAGGCCGTCCGGCGCGGGAAATGGAAACTCGTGGCCGAATACCCGGGCAGCTGGCGCACGCTGCGCTCCTATCCGACGGGCGGCGCGTGGGAACTCTACGACCTCGATACGGACCGCACCGAGACCCGCGACCTCGCGGCGCAGCATCCCGAACTGGTGCGCGAACTGGCTGCCGAGTGGGAGGCGTGGGCCGCCCGCGCGCAGGTCGAAGACTGGGGTGCGATCGGCGGCGAAAAGTGGTAGACGCTCCTTGTTTTGAGGCCCGGACGAACCGTTGTAATTGAATAGCAGCGGTTCGTTCGTTTCATTGTCACGGAACCGTCGTACGGATGAAACTCCGGCAGGGTAGTTTTGCAGCGTGAACCGAAGCGATGTGATCTCGCAACCTGACTATCCTGTTCGAAACTTCACCGGCCCCGCATGCAACAAGCGGGGCTTTTTTTCGTTCGGAAGGTGCGTCCTACGGCCGGAATGCGTATATTTGCGGGACGCAAACGATGATCCGATGAAAGATTTTGCAGCCATAGATTTCGAAACGGCCAACGGGAAGCGCACGAGCGTCTGCTCGGTGGGCGTCGTGGTCGTGCGCGGCGGCGAGGTGACCGACACGTTTTACCGCCTGATCCGCCCCCGTCCCAATTTTTACAGCCGTTTCACGACGGCCATCCACGGACTCACCTACGAGGATACGGCCGATGCCCCCGATTTCGCGTCGGTGTGGCGCGAAATAGAGCCCCGCATCGCGGGGCTGCCGCTCGTGGCCCACAACTCGCCCTTCGACGAAGGCTGCCTGCGGGCCGTCTTCGAGCTGTACGGCATGCCTTATCCCGGCTATACGTTCTACTGCACCTGCCGTGCCTCGCGCCGCACCTTCGGGAGCCGTCTTCCGAACCACCAGCTGCACACCGTTTCCGCCGCCTGCGGCTTCGAACTCGAAAACCACCACCACGCGCTGGCCGATGCCGAAGCGTGTGCGCAGATCGCCCTGAAAATCCTATAATATATAGGTGCTGCCTGTACGATTTCACCCCTGCCGGAGAGTTTTCGGCAGGGGTGATTTTTTTCGGGAGACTTGTCGGACGGCCTTTTCTTCGCTTCAAAGCCCCAGCTCCAGCTGGAAGCGGATTTCCCAGCGGTTGTAGTCGGGGTGTATGGACCGGCTCCGGGTGTTGTACGACATGTCGGCCTGCACCTTGAGGCTGTGGCCGATGATGTAGCGCGTGATGCCCAGCGTGGTCTGGTTCCAGTTGCGGTATCCGGCCAGCGGCTGCACTTCGCTGTCCGGGAACAGCGTCGAGTTGCGCAGGGCGATTTCCCATTTTTTGTTGAACAGGTAGCTGGTCTGCACGTTGAGGCCCTGCCCGTTGTAGACGAAGGCTCCGGTTTCGGGGCTGAACAGCGGGTCGCTGCACGAACGGCCCATGAAATCGGTGTAGAAGGCGAAGCCCCGGTATTCGAGGATGAAATCGACGAAATAGGACCCCATGTTGCGTGTGGCGTCGCCGGGCATCACGGCGCCACGCTGGCCCTTCAGCCGCGAGGCCTTGTGGTTGTAGGAGTAGGCTCCGGCGAGCAGAATCTTCACCCGCTCCTCGAACTCGTAGTTACCCTCGATGACGTCGCCCTTCGATTTGAAGCGTCCCAGCGGATAGAGTTCCAGGCGCCCCGTGTAGGCCAGCCCTCCGGTCGGCGAACTGCCCCAGTTGCGGCCTTCGCCCAGCGTGACGGAACCCTTCGCCGAGAGGTTGAAGCCCTCGCCGTGGCGCATGTTGTATTCGCCGAAGAATCCGAAGTCGCGGTCGAGGTTGAACTCGCTGTTGACGATGCTGCGGTCGACGAATTGCAGGGCGCTCGACGAATTGATCCGCGCGCGGTTGGCCTTGATCTTGGTCTGCCCGAAGCCGATGTTCCAGGTGGCGTTGGGCACGTAGTAGACGATGGCGTCGCGCACGATGTTCATGTCCCCGCCGGGCAGCGGCTCGGTGTCGTAGGAGGTGAAGCCCAGCTGGACCGAGTAGACCAGTTTGGGTGAATAGATGTATCCGTCGAAGCGCAGCCGCAGCCGTTTGACGCGGGCTTCGGTCTTGGTGAGCGTGAAGTCGTCGTCGAACGACAGCGCCAGGAGGTTCTGCATGCGGAAGCGCATCGTCAGTTCGAACCAGTCGTTCTTGGGGCGGAAGGTGATGCCCTTGCCGATTTCGATGTTGGGCATGTTGCGCAGCTGCGCCAGCAGTTCGCCGGTCGAATCGGCCGCGATGATTTCGGTGCGGGGTTTGCGTTTCTGTGCCGCCGGGGTCTGCGGCTTCTCTTGTGCCGCGGCCAGTGACCAGCAGGCAGTCAGCAGGAGCAGGATCGGGATTTTTTTCATCGTCTCTTTCTGTTAATTCTCTTTCGGTTGCATGCCGGACAAAAGTACAAAAAATATGCAGAGTCCGGGAAAAGGCGATGCAAAGTTGGGGCGTAAATCTGAAACGAACTTGAAATGCAGGGGCGCCAGGGGGCTTTCGGAGGGTAAAAAGATGCGGTGGAAGAGATAAAATTCGAAAAAATAGGAAATCTGGAATAAATTGTGTATCTTTGCCAGCGAAACAATCGAGTTTTGTTTTGAATCTTTCTTTGTAAGTGTTTGATCCCGCAGTTCATCGCGGTTTCCCCCATTCTCAAAATCGACCTCATTAGCTTGCTCTTTTGTTGGGAGCGGCGTGCGCGTGCGCTTCGGTATTTGCAAAAAACAATTGATAAATGGCCAAACGAATTACATCGGGAAAGAGAGAAAGAGAGAAATTAAAGCAGACCAAGCGTCAGGACAAGCAGAAGAAAAAGGAGGAGCGTCTGAACGGCGGAAGCCGCAGTTTCGAGGACATGCTGGCGTATGTCGACGAAAACGGCGTCCTTCACACGACCCCGCAGGATGTGAAACCCAAGGAGGAGATCGATGTCTCGCAGATCGAAATTTCGGTGCCGAGGCAGTCGGAAATCGAGGAGGAGGAGCCGATGAGCGGCCGGGTGGAATATTTCACCGCATCCAAAGGCTACGGCTTCATCAAGGATGCCGCCGGTTCCGAGAAATACTTTTTTCACATCACCAACGCCCCGGCGGGCATTGCCGAAGGGGACCGGGTGACGTTCGAACTCGAACGCGGCACGCGGGGAATGAATGCAGTACGAATAGCTATCATTAACAAATAACACTTTTTTAATTAACTTATCAAGAGAATGAACATTTATGTTTCGCATCTGAGCTGGGGCACGAGCAGTGAGGGCTTAGGAAATTTATTCATGCAGTTCGGCGAAGTAGCGTCGGCTAACGTTATTACCGACCGGGAGACGGGCCGTTCGCGCGGTTTCGGCTTCGTCGAGATGCCCAATGAGGAAGAGGGTCAGAAGGCCATCGACCAGCTCAACGGAACCAACTTCGAGGGTCAGACGATCACGGTCAACGTGGCTCGTCCCCGCGAGGATCGCTCTTCGGGCGGCTACGGCGGCAATCGCGGCGGCGGCAACCGCGGCGGCGGTTACGGCGGCAACCGTGGCGGTGGCTACGGCGGCAACGGCGGCGGTTACGGTCGCAACCGGTACTAATTCCGGATTTATTTCAGCGAGGATCTCCGGGAGAGCATTTCTCCCCATACCATACGGAGCGGGGCGGTTTTTACCGCCCCGTTTTTTATTTTTTTCTATTTCTCACACGCCCAGCGACATCGGGAAAAAGAGCGAAAAATTACCTGCGGAACCTCTGTTTTTCCCGAAAAAAGCGATAACTTGCCGCCATGAAGGAGACGGTGCTCGAAAAACTCAAGGTGCTGGCCGAGTCGGCCAAATACGACGTTTCGTGCGCTTCGAGCGGCGTGACGCGCAAGCATCGCGCGGGCGGGGTGGGCAGCGCCGCGGGGTGGGGCATCTGCCATACCTTCACGGCCGACGGCCGCTGCGTTTCGCTGCTGAAGATCATGCTCACCAACGTCTGCATCTACGACTGCGCCTACTGCATCAACCGGCGCAGCAACGACATCCCGCGCGCGGCCTTCACGCCCGGCGAACTGGCCGAACTGACCATCGAGTTCTACCGCCGCAACTACATCGAGGGGCTTTTCCTCTCGTCGGGCGTTATCCGCGACCCCGACTATACGATGGAACGCATGGTCCGCGTGGCCCGCGACCTGCGCACGGTGCACCGTTTCAACGGCTACATCCACCTCAAAAGCATTCCCGGCGCCAGCCGCGAACTGGTGGCCGAGGCCGGACGCTATGCCGACCGCATGAGCGTCAACATCGAAATCCCGACCGAACGCAACCTGCAGCTGCTGGCCCCCGACAAGAATTACGAAAGCATCTACCGCCCGATGAGCTACATCCAGCAGGGGGTGCTCCAGAGCGCCGAGGAGCGCACGCGCTTCCGCCATGCGCCGCGCTTCGCCCCGGCCGGACAGAGCACGCAGATGATCGTCGGGGCCACGGACGAGAGCGACCGCGACATCCTGCTGCTCTCGTCGGCCCTCTACGGGCGGCCCACGATGAAGCGGGTCTACTATTCGGGCTTCATTCCCGTCAATCCCTACGACAAGCGGCTGCCGGCGCTCGACAAGGCGCCGCTCGTGCGTGAGAACCGGCTCTACCAGGCCGACTGGCTGATGCGTTTCTACGGATTCCGCGCCGAGGAGATCGCCGACGAGCAGACGCCCCGGCTGGACCTCGAAATCGACCCCAAGCTGGCCTGGGCCTTGCGGAACCCCGCGTTTTTCCCCGTCGATGTCAACCGTGCCGATTACGAAGCCCTGCTGCGCGTGCCGGGCATCGGGGTCAAGTCGGCCCGGCTGATCGTCGCCTCGCGCCGCTACCGGACGCTGACGCAGCAGTCGCTGCGGCAGATCGGCGTGGTGATGAAGAAGGCGCAGTATTTCATCTGCTGCCGCGAACTGACTACGGGGCAGGGTGTCAACGAACTCCGCCCCGAGCAGGTGCGCCGCCTGCTGACCGCCCCGCAGCGGCGAAAGCAGGACCGGAACGAAGGCCAACTGACCCTTTTCTGATGCGATGCTGGTTTTCCGATACGACAAATCCTTCGACGGGCTGCTGTCTGCCCTGTTCGACGCCTATTCGCTGCGGGCGTTTCCCGAGGCGCTGATCGGTCCCGGGGAGCCTGAACCGCTCTTCACCGAGCGCGTCCACGAGGTCGCCACCGACGGGGCGCATGCCGACCGCGTGTGGCGGGGCCTGGAGCGGCGGTTGACCGCCCGCATCCGTTCGATGTTCGTCTACGCCTGGCACGGGGAGCAGCCGCAGGGCGACCTGCTGATGCTGCGCTGCCTGCGCCGCGTCTTCGACGAGGGCGGGGGCGTCGTGGCCGACCAGGCCGATCCCGACATGAAGTCGCTTTTCCAGCTGGCGCTCAAGGTCTCCCACGAGCGGGAACGCCTCAAACAGTTCGTCCGCCTCCAGAAAGCCGCCGACGGAACCTATTTCGCGGCCGTCACGCCCGAGCACAACGCCCTGCCGCTGGGGCTGGACTATTTCACCGACCGTTTCGCCGACCAGCGGTGGCTGATCTACGACCGGCGTCGCGACTACGGCTACTATTACGACGGGCATACGGCGCGGCGCGTCACGCTGGAGGACGACCGGGGAATGATCGCCGACAAGCTCGCCGACGAATGGCTCGCCGAAGACGAGCGCGAGTTCCAGCTGCTGTGGAAAAACTATTTCCGGGCGCTGGCGATTCCCCAGCGCGTCAACGAGCGCCAGCAGCGCCGCATGATGCCCCGCCGTTACTGGAAGCACCTGACCGAGATGGAGTGACTGTCCGGGGCGGATTCAGAGGTTGTTTTTGCAGATGACGCCGTCTTTGACGATCAGCGCGAATTTTTCCGCGGGGTTTTCCAACACACCGATCTCTTGCAGGGGATTTCCCTCGATCAGCAGCAGGTCGGCCAGCGCACCCTCTTCGACGACGCCCAGCTGGCCCGGATAGGGATTCCGCGGCCCGGACATGGCCAGCAGCTGCGCGTTGTCGAACGTCACCATTTTCAGGATTTCGAACGGCGTGAACCATTTTTGCAGTTTGACGATGCCGTGGTTCTGGTTTTTCGTGTTGGCAGGATTGAACAGCAGGTCGGTTCCCCAAGCCAGTTTCACCCGGTATTTTTTCGCGAGGTTGTAGGTGCGGTCCGTTCCTTGGGTGATCTCGATGTGCTTGGCCTGCTGAACGGGCGAAGGGTAGGTGTTGTCCTCGACGGCGAATGCCTGCATGCTGAGCCAGACATCGTTTGCCGCAAGCAGCTCCATTGTCGGTTCGTCGATCAGGTGGCCGTGTTCGATGCTTCTGACGCCGGCCGCTATGGCCCGTGCAATGCCCCGCGGGTTGTAGACGTGTACCATGACATACGTGCCCCAGTCTTCCGCCGCGCGGACTGCGGCGCGAATCTCTTCCTCGAAAAATTCGGTCACGTCCAGCGGATCGTAGAGCGATGCGGCGCCGCCTCCGGTCATCAGCTTGATCTGCGAGGCGCCCTGCCGCAGGTTCTCGCGCGTGGCGGCTGTCACGGCGTCGGCCCCGTCGACGATGCGCGAGGCTCCGAGCTGTTCGATGTGCGCGGCCTCGCACCCGCAGCCTCCGTGGAAATGGTCGTAGATCATCCGGAAATCGCCGTGCCCCGAGGTCTGTGAGATCATGGCGCCGCTGGGGTAGATGCGCGGCCCGGGCAGCAGTCCGGTGTCGATGGCCCGCTTCAGTCCGAAGACGGGTCCTCCGGCGTCGCGGATGGTCGTGAAACCCCGCAGCAGGGTAGCCCCGGCCTCGCGTCCCGCCGCCAGGTGCGTATACGAAGGGTCCGACGTCAGCAGATCCTGCATGGTGTTGCAGCAGAGGTAGGCGTGCCAGTGCGCGTCGATCAGGCCGGGCATCAGGAACCGGCCCTTTCCGTCGAGCGCCCGGACTCCGGCTGCGGGGTCTGCGGGGATGGGTTCCCGGGAGATTCTCTCGATCCGGTTGTTTCTGATCAGCACGTTTCCCCGGAGGGTCTGCGGCTCTTTTCCGTTGAAAATCTCAACGTCGTTGATAAGTATTTGCGAATCCATAGAGAAGAGGGTTTTCGGTCAGACATGCAGGTGGAACAGTTTGGCGATGCCCGTCACGACGATCTGGACGCCGACGCAGAAGGTGAAGAAGGCGACCATCTTGTTGATGACGATGCTGCCGCTGTTGCCGATTTTCCGGATGATCCGTTCGCCCTGCGACAGGAACAGATAGAGGATCAGACACATCAGTAAGATGACCAGCGCGATGATGGCGTAGGAGAGCAGGCCCTTGGCCCAGCCGTCCTTCATGCTGACCGAGGCCATCAGCGTCAGGATGACCGAGACGCTGCCCGGACCGATGCTGATGGGGAAAGTGATCGGGTAGAAGATCTGCGACTCGATGGCCGATTTGTGAATGGGGTTGACGTCCTTGCCCTGCGTCCGTCCCACCGAGGAGTCCGAATCGCCGAGCCATTGCAGGGCGGTGCGGCAGATCAGCAGTCCTCCGCCCAGCTGGATGACCGGGAGCGAAAGCCCGAAAAGCGACAGCACGAAATGTCCCACGGCCAGGCTGCCCAGTCCGACGAGCAGGTAGTCGGTGACGATTCTGCGGATGATCGACCTGCGGTCCTCGTCGCTCAATCCCGACAGCAGCCCGTTGACCAGAAATCCGGCCCCCACCGGGTTCGCCACCGGGAACAGCGCCATGAAGGCGGATATGAACGTGAAAAGGAAACCTTCTTTCAGCATCTTGAGGCTCGGAACTTTGTGTTGCCGGCAGAAATCAGCAACAACTGTTCCAAACCTTCCGCACTCCGGGCGGAGCCATGTCGCACGGAGGCAAAAGCCGTTTGCCGTGCACAGCCCGGTTTTCAACGACGACGGCAATCGCCGTCCGGAAAAACAAAACCCTGCAAGATCAACGACTTGCAGGATTTTCTATTTGATAGCCGCTTTGCGTGCCGGCTTTGCGGAGAGGACGAGATTCGAACTCGTGGTACAGGTTGCCCCGTACGTCGGTTTAGCAAACCGGTGGTTTCAGCCACTCACCCACCTCTCCGGACACGCCTTCCGGCTGTTAACTCCGAAAGGGTGTGCAAATATAGAATCTTTTTGGGGAAATACAAAGAAATGCGGTCAAAATTTGTATTTTTGCATAAATCCTCACACCCTCGGTTTGAAACGCATCCGTTGCATATTATATATGGTGTGCTGTCTTGTGGCGGCATCCTCCGCCGCGCAGCCCGCCTTTGAAAACCGTTTCGCGCAGCCGCTCGGCGAGGTCCTGCGGCAGGCCGGGGAGCGCTTCGGCGTGCGTATCGTCTGCAAGCGTTTCGACCCCGACACGGTGCGGGTCGCCTATGCCGCCTTCCGGGTGCGCCCCTATTCGCTTCGGGAGACGCTGGACGGGCTGTTGCATCCGCTCGGGCTGGTGTGGAACGGGACGGAGAAGATCACCGTGCAGCCTTACGAATACTACCGCCGCACGCCTGCCGACGGCGAAAGACTGCTGGCATGGCTCTCGGCGCAATATGCCGGCCGGGAGGCGTGGGAGCGGCGCCGGGAACGGCTGCTCGAAGGCGTCCGCGACGCCCTGAACCTCGCTCCGTTTCTCCGGGGGCTGGCGGCCGATCCCGATGTCCTGCTCGGTCCGGAGATCGGTCACGACGGCTATACGACGCAGAATTACGCCCTCGAAACCCTGCCCGGACTCTATGTCTGCGGGACGGTCTATGCTCCCGCCGTGCCGCCGCTTCCGGAGCGCCGGATGATTTTCCGGGGCCCCGGAACGCATGGCCCGGTGCGTCGGCCGCTGATCGTTTCGCCGGCGGGGCACTGGCCGGGCGGCCGCTACCGCGCCGACCAGCAGCTGCGCATGGCGACGTTCGCCCGCATGGGGGCCGTGGCCGTCGATATGGACATCTTCGGTTGGGGCGAATCGGAACGGCAGGTCGGGCGCGAGGCGCACACGGCCCCTTACTCGATGCAGGTGCAGGCCCTCTGGTCGAAGGCCGTCACCGACTGGATCGCGGCGTCGCGCCGTGACGTGGACACCGCCCGCATGGCCGCGACGGGCGGTTCGGGCGGGGCTACGCACGCCCTGCTGCTGGCCGTGACCGACGGACGCTTCGCCGCTTTGGCTCCCGTCGTGCATCTGGTGTCGCATTTCGACGGGGGATGTCCCTGCGAGAGCGGCCGCCCGGTGACGCTGGCCGCCGGGGGCAGCTGCATGCCGGAAATCCTCGCCGCGGCGATGGCTCCCCGTCCGGTGCTGGCGGTCAGCGACGGCGGCGACTGGACGGCGAGCTGGCCGGCGCTGGAATATCCCTTCCTGCGGCGAATCTGGGATTTCTACGACGCCGGAGCGCAGGTCCGCAACGTCCATTTTCCCGGCGAGCGGCACGATTACGGTGCGAACAAGCGCCGCGCGGTCTACGCCTTTTTCGCCGAAACGCTGGGCCTCGACGTCTCGCAGGCCGACGAAAGCAGGGTGGAGGTTCTGCCCGAAGCCGCGCTGTGCGCTTTTCCGGGCGAACTGCCCCCGACAGCCCTCCGGAGCCGCGCACAACTGGAACGAATCATCGAAAAACTGAAATAGCCATGAAACGGATTCTCTTGTTTTTGCTGGCCCTCGGGGCCGTTTGCAGCCTGAATGCCAAGACCCAGAAATGCCTCTACCGCGTGACGGTCACGGGCAACCGTCCCGAATGTCCGGTCGTGATCCGCGACGTGCCCGAGTGGGCGCAGAGCGCCGTCGTGTCGATAGAGGGTCTTCACCAGATTCCCTCCCAGCTGGACAGAGACCTGGGCGAGCTGGTTTTCGTTTACGACATTTCCGGCAGTCGGGATTTCCGGGTCGTTTATTCGTCGAGTCCCGACAAACGGGTCTTCAGCGCGCGCGTGCATGCCCAGATGTGGCTCAAGAACCCCGACAAGACCCTGCGTGCCGTCGACCGCGCTTCCTCGGAGAAGAATGACATGTACCATAAACTGCACCATCACGGTCCGGCCTTCGAGTCGGAGTATGCCGCCTACCGCATCTATTTCGACAACAAGCAGACCATTGACACCTACGGCAAGAAGCGTCCGCAGCTCGAGCTGGCCGAGACGATGTGGTATCCTTCGGACGAGCAGCTCTCCCGCGGTTACGGTCACGACAACCTGCGCGTCTTCGGGTCGGTGGGCGTGGGGGCGCTCAAAGGCTGGGACGCCGAAAAGAGAAAAATGGTCCACATCGCCGATTTCAAACGTCGCGAAGCCCGCATCCTGGCCAACGGACCCATCCGCACGGTGGTCGAAATGCAGGTCGAGGGGTGGCGCTACGGAGGGCGCGAGATCTCGATGACCTCGCGCTACATCCTCTACGCCGGGCATGGCGACGTGCAGGTGGAGAATCGTATCGAGGGAGACTTCAAGGGGCTGGTCTTCACGACCGGCGTGATGAAGATGGCCGAGAACAAGGTCTATAAGAATGAGAACGTGATCGCCGCCTTCGGGCGCGACTTCCCCGAGAACGACACCGTGAAGTGGGAGCGCGAGAGCGTCGGGCTGGCCGTCGCCGTGCCGCAGAGGCAGATCGCCTCGCAGACCGACGACAGGACCAGCTACCTTTTCCAGCTTACGCCCGACGCCCGGGGACGCATCGACTACGTGTTCGAAATGATCTGGCGCAAGAGCGAATGGCTCAAGGACCGCAGCGACACCGAATGCGTCCTGGGGCTGATGGAGTCGGTGGGCGCGGCCCGGACCCCGGTCGTCGTTTCGCGGATCAGGTAGTTTTGAAAAAAAATGCATCGTTTGCGTCAAAAAATCCCTGTTCGATAAGCTGGGGCAGTGTACTTTTGTATACCTGAAATTGTGAAAATTTTACGTATACGAATAAAACTACCTCTCTTATGAACTTCAGACAAGTGACGATTTGCGCAGCCGCGGCACTCCTGGCAGCCGCCGCAGGATGCCGCGCACACGCCCCGGCCTGCAACCTCCCGTTCGAGATGCCGCAGGTCGCCCGGCCTGCGATTCCTTCGAATACGGTCAGCGTCGCCGATTTCGGCGGTTCGGGCGACGGCCATACGCTCAATACGGCGGCCTTCGCCGACGCCATTGCCGCCCTGGCCGCCCGGGGAGGCGGTCGTGTGGTCGTTCCCGAAGGCGTTTGGTTTACCGGGCCTATCGAACTGAAAGACAATACCGAACTGCACCTCGAACAGAACGCCGTCATCGTTTTCAGCGACGACAAGACGCTCTATCCGCTTGTCGAGACCACGTTCGAGGGTCTCAATACGCTGCGCTGCCAGTCGCCGATCTCGGCGCGGGGCGTGAAAAACGTGGCCATCACGGGCCGCGGCGTGATCGACGGCAACGGTGATGCGTGGCGCGCCGTGAAGCAGGACAAACTCAATCCCCGCCAGTGGAAGACATTGGTCAAAAGCGGCGGCGTGCTCTCCGACGACGGCAAGACGTGGTATCCTTCGGAAAGCTATAAGTTCGGGGCCACGTCGGGCGCCGACCAGAACGTTTCGACGTGGGCGAAAACCCGCGCCGATTTCGAGCGCATGCACGACTTCCTGCGTCCGGTGATGATCGCCGTCCACCATTGCGAGAACGTCCTGCTGGAGGGCGTCACCTTCCAGAATTCGCCCTGCTGGAACATCCATCCGGCCATGTGCACCAACCTGATCGTCAACGACATCACGGTCCGGTGCCCCGATTATGCGCAGAACGGCGACGGCATCGACATCGAGTCGTGCCGCAACGTCGTGCTGACCAACTCGCGCTTCGACGTGGGTGACGACGGCATCTGCATCAAGAGCGGCAAGGACAAGGCGGGCCGCGACCGCGGCATTCCGTGCGAGAATATCCTCGTCGACAACTGCATCGTCTTCCACGGCCACGGCGGGTTCGTCGTCGGCAGCGAGATGTCGGGCGGCGTCAGGAACGTCAAGGTTTCGAACTGCACCTTCTCGGGGACCGACGTGGGGCTGCGTTTCAAGTCGGCGCGCGGCCGCGGCGGGGTGGTCGAGAACATCTGGATCGAGGACATCGCCATGAACGATATCCTTCAGGAACCGCTGCTGTTCGATCTTTTCTACGGCGGCAAGTCGGCTTCCGAGGCGCTTGCCGAGAACGGCGGGGCCGAGGCTGCGGACCTCGCCCCGAAACCCGTCGACGAGACCACGCCGGCCTTCCGGGACATCCATATCCGAAATGTGTGGTGCCGCGGCGCGCGGCGCGCGATGTATTTCAACGGACTTCCGGAGATGAACGTCGAGCGCGTCACGGTCGAGAACACGCAGATTTACGCCGCGACGGGCGCGCAGATCAACGAGTCTTCGGATGTCGTGCTGCGCGACGTGCAGATCGTCCCCGAGCAGGGTCCCGCGCTGATGCTCAACAACGTGAAGAATCTTTCGGCCGAGGGCTTCGTCTGCCCCGAAGGGCTGGAGCGCGCGCTCGTCGTGACGGGAAGCCGCAACCGCTCGATCGAGGTTTCCTCGCCGCAGATCACCGGGGCCAACGCTTCGCTGCCGAAGGGTGCGGCCCAGTATGTAGCAATCAAATAAACCGATCCGCGATGATTCGTACCGATATTTTACTGTTGTCCGCGATGCTGGCCCTTGCCGTCGGTTGCGGCGATGATTCCACGGCGGCGGCTCCCGACGTGAAAATCCTTCCCGTGCCCGATGTCACCGTCTCGGTTTCGGACCAGACGGCCACCGTGCGCTGGAGCATCTCCGAGCCGGTCGAGGCCGTGCGCTTCACCTTCGAACTCTATGCCGGCGACGCCGCGGCGCCCTTGCAATCGGCCACGACGCGCCTCGGGTCGCAGCGTTTCGAAATGGAGACGGGTGTTTCCTATCGTTTCCGCGTGCTTGCCGCGGCTCCGCTCGGTTCCGCCGAATGGCAGGACTCGGAGTTCTCCGATTTCGTGGTTTTCTCGGGCGACATGCTCGGCACTCCCGCGGCGCGGCTCGTCGAGAAGTCGGACGATTCGGCCACGCTCTCCTGGACAACGGTCGCCGGGGCGGCGGAATACGCCTACGAGCTTTACGAAGGGGATGATGCGGCTCCCTGCCGGGCCGCCGCGACGATCCGGACGACCGTTGAACTGACGGGCCTTTCGGCCAATACGGCCTACCGTTTCCGCGTGAAAGCGGTTGCGGAGGAGGAGGGTGACGACTCGTCCTACTCCGAGCCGGTAGCCTTCACCACCGACCGTTCGTCCGTCGATCCCGGCGTCGACCTGGGGCTTCCCCTGGCCGACGAGAACGACGGCGTGCTGCGCGCCTTCCCCGGCGCCGAGGGCGGCGGCATGTACACGACGGGCGGCCGCGGGGGCAAGGTCTACCACGTCACCAACCTCAACGACTCGGGCGCCGGTTCGTTCCGCGCCGCCGCCGAGGCTTCGGGCAAACGCATCGTGGTCTTCGACGTGGCCGGCACGGTCCACCTGACGAGCGACCTGCGCATCCGGAACGGCAACCTCACCGTTGCGGGGCAGACCGCCCCGGGCGGCGGCGTCTGCATCGCCGGCGGCACGGTCGTGGTCGACGCCGACAACGTGATCATCCGCTATATGCGTTTCCGCCTGGGCGACCTCAATACGGGCGGCAATCTCTCCGACGGTTCGGACACCATCTGGGGCCGTTACCACAAGGACATCATCCTCGACCATTGTTCGATGTCGTGGTCCATCGACGAGTGCGCCTCGTTCTACGCCAATCAGAATTTCACGATGCAGTGGTGTCTCTTGACCGAGAGCCTGCGCAAATCGGCCCACGGCAAGGGCGACCACGGCTACGGCGGTATCTGGGGCGGCAGGAACGCTTCGTTCCACCACAACCTGCTGGCCAACCACGACAGCCGCAACGCCCGCATCGACCATCCGGGCATCTACGGCAGTTACCTCTCGACGCACCGCGGCAATGTCGATTACCGCAACAACGTGATCTACAACTGGGGCAGCAATACGACCTATGGCGGCGAGGACGGCTCGTTCAACATCGTGAACAACTACTACAAGCCCGGCCCGGCATCGAAGGAGAAAAAATATTTCGTCGACGCCTACTGGTACAACTCCTCCTCGAACGTGGGTTCTGCCTATCCCCGGCTCTATATGTCGGGTAACTACCATGCCGGCAGTTATGCCTCCTCGATCAACGGCGATCAGTGGAGCGGTGTTTACTACCATCCGCAGGGCAATGACCCCTCGACCACGGACGGACGTCTCTCCGCGCCGCTTTCGATCAAAGCCGGCGACGCGACGGTGTGCCACACCACGACGCACACGGCGGCCGGGGCGTTCGACGCCGTGCTGTCCTACGCCGGGGCTTCGCTCTGCCGCGATGCCGTCGACAAGCGGGCCGAGACCGACGCCCGCAGCGGTAAGGCGACCTTCCCCGACGGCGGCAACGGCTCGACGGGCGGCCTGATCGACTCGCAGGCGGCCGTGGGAGGCTGGCCCGAACTCACGGCGACCGCCGACCAGATCGCGCGGGCCGCGGTGGATACCGACGGCGACGGCATTCCCGATTACTACGAGGAACTGCTCGGACTCGACCCGAAGGACGCTTCCGACGCTGCGGCCACGACGCTCGACCCGCAGAAGCTCTATTCCAACATCGAGGTTTACTTCCACTACCTGGTCCGCGACGTCACGCTGTCGCAGGTGAAGGGAGGCTCCTATACTGCTTTACAATAGTTGATCCGGTCGCGGCCGGCGGCAGACGGGAGGTCGCAGCGCCTCCCGCCCGCCGTTTAAAACGTTGCTTGAGATGAAACGGTTTTTCCTGCTGATACTGTGCGTGTTGTTTTCCGCGGTTGCCTGCGGGCAGACGCTGCGTGTCTACCTGGTCGGCGACTCGACCTGCGCCACGAAGGACCTTGCGAAGCAGAATCCCGAGCGGGGCTGGGGGCAACTGTTCCGGCCGTTGTTCGACGCTTCGGTGCGGGTCGAAAACCACGCCACGAACGGGCGTTCGACCAAATCGTTCCGCGACGAGGGGCGCTGGGCCGCCGTTTACGGAAAGTTGCAGCCCGGCGACTACGTCTTCATCCAGTTCGGGCACAACGACCAGAAACAGCAGGATTCTACCCGCTATGCCTCTCCGGAGCGGTATGCCGAAAATCTGCGCCGCTATGTGCGCGAAACGCGGGAAAAGGGAGGTATTCCCGTACTGCTGACACCCATTGTCCGGCGGCACTTCACCGGGGGTGCGCTGGACGATACCCACGGACCCTATGCCGACGCCGTGCGCCGCGTGGCCGCAGCGGAGAAGACGCCGCTGATCGACGCCGAACGGCTGACCCGTGCGTGGGTATCGTCGCTGGGCGAGGAGGCGTCCCGGGCCTGTTACATGTGGATCGAACCCGGGACCAATCCCCGCTGGCCCGACGGACGGCGGGACGACACCCACCTCAACGTCCGCGGCGCACGCGTCGTGGCGCGGATGATCGCCGCACGGCTTCCGGAACTGCTTCCGGAACTGGGCCGCCGTCTCGCACACTCCGATTTCGTGGTCGCACAGGACGGCTCGGGCGACTTTTTCACGTTGACCGAAGCTGTGGCCGCCGTTCCCGACTTCTGCCGCGATACGACTCGCATCCTCGTCTGCGAAGGCGTCTACCGCGAGAAAGTCGTCGTTCCCGCCACCAAGCGCAACGTCATACTCGAGGGGGTACGCGGAATCGGGCCGGATGCGGACCGATCGGCGGTCGCTTCGGAAACCGGCGCCTTGAGCCGGCGGGGCGCGGTGACCGTGACGTGGGACGACTACGCCGCCAGGACCGGCCCTACCGGGCATCCGCTGGGCACTTCCGGTTCCTCGACCGTCTATTTCGGCGGCGACGGCTGGACGGTGCGCGGCCTGACGTTCGAGAACGCCGCCGGATGCGTGGGGCAGGCCGTCGCCGTGCAGTGCCTCGGTACCGGCCTGCATTTCATCGGCTGCCGTTTTCTGGGCAACCAGGACACGCTCTACCTCTACGGCGTCGGCAACCGCGACGGGGAGACTTGTGCGGAGAACGCCCGCATCCGTTTCGACGACTGCTACGTCGAGGGTACGACCGACTTCATTTTCGGCTCGGCGGCGGCGCTGTTCCGCAACTGCGAGATTCGTTCGAAGGCCGATTCCTACATCACGGCGGCCTCGACCTGCAAGGGACAGCCCGTGGGCTTCGTTTTCCGCAACTGCCGCCTGACCGCCGCCGAAGGGGTCACGCGGTGCTGGCTGGGCCGCCCGTGGCGCGATTATGCGCAGACTGTCTTCGTCGACTGCCACCTGGGACCGCACATCGTGCCCGAAGGGTGGCACGACTGGTCCAAACCCCGCGCGCACCGGACCGCGTTCTATGCCGAATATCATTCCGAAGGCCCCGGGGCCGCAGCCCGGAGCCGGGTCGGATGGTCGCGGCAGCTGACCGAAAAAGAGGTCCGGCAGGTGCTCGCGGCCTTTGAAAAATAGATCGGGAATCCGATTTTCGTATATTTGGTGTCGTAACGATACGCTTTGTTTGCCGGGCCGTTTTGCTCAACCGCGTGCAATTCGATTTTGGAATAGTCCGTTCTTTTTACTACCTTGGAGATCGGATTTGTTAAATGACTATGAAACGACTGCTGCTGACCTTTTTGCTGCTCGCCGCCGTTCCGGGGTTCGCCCGGACGTCGCCCCCGCAGTGCCTTTTTCAGACCTACTCCACCCTGGACGGGATGACACACGACCGCATCGCCGACATCTACACCGATTCGCGCGGCTTCGTGTGGGTCTGCACGTGGTACGGGGTCAGCCGTTTCGACGGGTATACCTTCAAGAATTTCAGCACCACGCCGGGCGACTTCTCGCCGCTTTCGCATCACCGCTTCGTCTCGGTGAGCGAGGATTCGAACGGCCATCTCTGGTTCACGACCTATAACCTCCACGTCTACCGTCTGAACCGCTATACCGAACAGTTCGAGGACGTGGTGTCGCTCATCGACGGCGTCGATTCGAAGCATTACCGCATGACGCACTGCCTGCACGATGGCGACGGCGGCACGTGGGTGGCCATCGCGGGGCTGGGCGTGGCGCGCTTCGCCGACGGGGCCGATGCCGCTCCCGTGCGTGTGGACGCCTTTTTCGACGCCCCGGTGCTGGGCGGCGACGTTGCGGCGATGTACCTCGACGACCGGGGCGGCGCCTGGATCGCCGCGGCGGACGGGCAGCTGAACCACATCGCCGCCGGGGAGCGCACCGCCCGCACGCTCTGCGAGACGGCGGCTCCGGCCTTCGCCTTTACGGCCGACGCCGCATCCGTCTACTGCGCCACGCCGGGCGAGGTGGTCCGCGTCGGGAAGCAGAGCGGCAAAGTCGACCGCCTGCCGGGCGGCGCGGCTCCGCTGACAGCCATCGTCGCCGATTCGGTGCGGGGCGCGGTCTACGCCGGGAGCCGTTCGGGCGAACTCTACCGCGTCGCGGGCGACCGCCTCGCGCGGCTCAATCCCAAAGGGGTGCGCCCGCGCCGCATCCGCGGCCTCGCGGCCGACTCCCGAGGCATCGTATGGGTGACCTCGGCCGAGACGGGCATCACGCGTTACAATCCCTCGACCGACGACTACAAGCACTTCGAGCAAGAGCCTTACACCGTCTCCTACAACCTCGACACGATCACCAAGATCGCCGAGGGCGGCGGCCTGCTGTGGATCAAGATGAACAACTGGGGCTTCGGCTATTACGACCGCGAACGCGACACGGTCGAGCCGTTCTACAACGACCCCAAGCAGCCCAACTGCCAGATGACCAACGCCGTCGTGCGTTTCGACGTGCGCGACGACGTGCTGTGGCTCTCGACCTACAACGAACGCGGACTGCGCAAGGCGGTGCTGCTGCGCCAGCCTGCCGAGGTCTTCACCCTCGACTCGAAATCCCCGGACCCGCTTTCGGGTGAAATCCGCGCCCTGATGACCGACAGCCGGGGACGGATGTGGGTCGGCACGCGCGACGGCGACCTGATCGCCTTCGACGCCTCGAACAAACCCGTCTACACGCTTCCGGCGCAGGGCCGCCGCGGCACGGGGATGATCTACGCCCTGAAGGAGGACTCTTCGGGCAACATCTGGGTCGGGACCAAGGGCGAGGGGCTTTACCGCATGACGCCCGAGGGCGGCGGTTACCGGGTCACGCATTTCACCCATTCCGACGCGGACGCCTGGTCGTTGAGCGACGACCAGATCTACTGCGTCGAGGAGGACGGTACGGGCCGTATCTGGGTGGCGACCTACGGCGGGGGCATCAATCTGCTGGAGGACCCCGCGGGACACCGTTTCATCCATGCCGGCAACCTGATGACGCACTATCCGCTCGACGAGGCGGGGCGTGTGCGGTGGCTGCTCTACGACCGCCCGGACCGGATGTTCGCCGCGACGGTCGACGGACTGCTGGTCTTCGACCCGGGCGCCAGCGCCAAACTGATGCGCTTCCGGCTGATGCAGAAGATACCGGGCGACGCGAAGTCGCTGGGCAACAACGATATTATCCACATGCTGAAGGACTCCGGGGGACGCATCTGGCTGGCGACCTTCGGCGGGGGATTGAACCTCATCGAGGGTTACGACGCCGACGGTGCGCCGCGTTTCCGCTGCTACGACAAATCGTCGGGACTGGCCAGCAATATCTGCATGGCCCTGACCGAGGACCGGCAGGGCGACCTGTGGGTTTCGACGCACAACGCCGTGTCGCGGTTCGACCCCCGGCGCGGGATTTTCTCGAACTACTACCTCTACGACAACATGCGCAATGCGGTTTTCAGCGAGGCCACGGCGCTCACTTCGCCCCGCGGCGACGTGCTCTTCGGCAGCGGACGCCAGCTCTACCGCTTCGATCCGGACGAGGTCCGTGCCGCGAAGATCGACTACGACCTGCGTTTCACGGGGCTCGACGTGCGCAACGTCCCCGTCGTCGCGGGGCGCCGCTCGCCGCTCTCGGAGTCGGTGACCGAGGCCGACCGCATCGTACTGCCCTACAATTTCTCGAATTTCCGCATGGAGTTCGCATCGCTCAATTTCGCCATCCAGCACGTGGTGGGGTACATGTACAGGCTCGAAGGCTACGACCAGGACTGGAACATCTCGGGGACGACCAACCGCGCGGCCTACTCCAACGTGCCGATCGGCGACTACAAGTTCCACGTCAAGGCGTTCGTCGGCAATGCCGATGCCGCCGACGAGGGGATCACGATCGGGGTCGAAGTGCTTCCCCCCCCCTGGCTCACCTGGTGGGCTAAAACCCTTTACGTCCTGCTGGCGCTGGCGGCGGCGGCCGTCGCCTGGCGCATTGCCAGTTCGGTCATCCGCATCCGCCGCGAAGCGAGCGTCGAGCAGAACATGACCGACCTCAAACTGCGTTTCTTCACCAACATCTCGCACGAACTGCGCACGCCGCTCACGCTCATATTGGGCGGCATCGAGGACGTGAAGAAGCACGACAGCCTGACGCCGCGGGGCGAAAACAGCCTCACGCTGGCTCACCGCAACGCCAAGCGCATGCTGACGCTGATCAACCAGCTGCTCGACTTCCGCAAGATCGTCAAGAACAAGATGGAGCTGAAAATTTCGCGCGTGGACCTCGTGCCGCTGGTCGAGGACGCCCTCGACGATTTCCGCGAAATGGCCTCCGAGCGCCGGATCGAATTGCTGTTCACCCTTTCGCGCCGCTCGGTGCTGGTGTGGGTGGACATCGAACGCATGGAGAGCGTCGTCTACAACCTTTTGTCCAACGCGCTGAAATTCACGTCCAACGGCGGTCGGATTGAAGTGATCCTTTCACTGCGCGAAGAGGAGGAGAGCGTGACGCTCACCGTCCGTGACACGGGCATCGGCATCCCGAAGGACAAGCAGGGGGTGATTTTCGAGCGTTTCGCGCAGGCTTCGCGCGCCGTGGACAGCAACATGAAGGGGTCGGGTATCGGCCTTTCGCTCTGCCGCGACATCGTGGCCCTGCACCACGGCGAAATCTCGGTCGACAGCCGTCCGGGCGAAGGCGCCTCCTTCACCGTGAAACTCAAACTCGGCAACGCCCACTTCGGCATGGAGCAGATCGACTTCACGGGCGCCGGGGCGGGGAAGGGCGAACGCCGCAACGACTATATGGTCAGCGACTTCACGGCCGCCGACAGCCAGCGCCGCATGGACGTCGCGCCGCCGAAGGACGCGCAGAAAATCCTCCTGGTCGAGGATAACCGCGAACTGCGCATCTTCATGTACAACAGTCTGATAGACACCTATTACGTCGTCGAGGCCGACGACGGTGTCGAGGCCCTCGAAAAGATCCGCAGCGAGATGCCCGACATCATCGTCACCGACCTGATGATGCCCCGCATGGACGGCATCGAACTGATCGACAAGGTGCGCCACGACTTCACGATGAGCCACATCCCGATCGTGATGCTCACGGCCCGCCACTCGCCCGACGACCGGGTGAAGGCCATGGAGTTCGGCGCCGACGGCTACATCACCAAGCCGTTCAGCATCGAACTGCTGCTGGCCCGCATCGACAACCTGCTGACTCAGCGGCGCAAGCTCTTCGAGAAGTTCTCCTCGCAGTCGGCCCGCAACAAGGTGGTCGAACTGGCGGTCGAGGATGTCGTCGTCACGGACCGCGACGAGGAGTTCATGAAGAACGTGATGGCGTGGCTGGGTGAGAACATCGAGAACTCGGAACTCACGATCGACCGGCTGGCCTCGCACCTCGGGCTGGGCCGCACGACGATGTACAACAAACTCAAGAGCCTCACGGGCAAGTCGCCCGTCGAACTGATCAAGGAGTACCGCATCACCAAGTCGAAACTCCTGCTGCGCACGGGCCAGTTCTCCGTGTCGGAGGTGGCCTACAAGGTGGGCTTCTCCGATCCGGGCTATTTCAGCCGCTGTTTCCGCGAGCAGTACCACATGTCGCCCGCCGAATACCTCAAGACGCATAACCTGAAACAAGAAGATACCAAGACTGCATGAAAAAACGTCTGATCCCTGCCGCGCTGTGTGCGCTGGCCGCCGCCTGCACCTCGTCCGGCGCATTGTACGAATCCGGAAACCCGCCCGCCGTCCGCATGGCCGCGAGCGAAATCGTCCGCAACCCTTCGCCGACGAACCTCGACGGCATTCCCGCGGGGAAGGTGAAGTGGAACTACACCACGGGACTCGAACTGCTCGCCATCGCGGATGCCGGCCGGATGTACGGCATCGAGGAGTTCACGGCCTATGCCGAGCGTTATTTCGACACGATCGTGCGTCCCGGCGGGGAGGTGCTGACCTATAGGAAGACGAAATACAACCTCGACCACGTCTGTCCCGGGCGCGCCCTTTTCGAACTGTACGACCGCACGGGCGACGTGCGCTATAAGATGGCGCTCGACACGCTCTACGCCCAGTTGCAGGAGCAGCCCCGCAATGCCGACGGGGGCTTCTGGCACAAGAAGGTCTACCCGCACCAGATGTGGCTCGACGGACTGTACATGGCCCAGCCGTTCTACGCCGAGTATGCCGCGCGGAACCTCTCCGGGGCCGGGTACGAGAAAGCTGTCGACGACATCGTGAACCAGTTCGTCGTCGTGGCCGCGCACACCTACGATCCCGCCACGGGGCTTTACCGCCACGCCTACGACGATTCGCGCGAAATGTTCTGGTGCGACAGGGCCACCGGCCAGTCGGCCCATGCCTGGGGCCGCGCGATGGGGTGGTACGCCATGGCCATCGTCGAGACGCTGCAATACCTCGGCGTCGACGATGCGACGCAGCCGATGGTCGAAATACTGAACCATATCTACGAGGTGCTGCCGAAATACGCCGATCCCGCGACCGGCATGTGGTATCAGGTGCTCGACCAGCCGGGCCGCGAGGGCAACTACCTCGAATCGACCGCCTCGGCGATGTTCGTCTACGCCATGCTCAAGGGCGTGCGGCTGGGTTACCTGCCTGCGGAACTGGGCGGCGAGGCGCGGCGGCTGTATGAAAAGTTCGCCGACTGTTTCGTGAAGGAGAATCCCGACGGCACGATCTCGCTGACCGGCTGCTGTTCGGTGGCGGGCCTGGGCGGCAAGCAGATGCGCAGCGGCACGTTCGAATATTACATCTCCGAGCCGGTGATCGACAACGACTGCAAGGGCGTGGGGCCCTTTATCTGGGCTTCGCTGGAGATTCGTCTTGCGCAGGAGACTCTCTGATCCGCGGACATACCATTCTCTTTTTCCGGAAAAATCCTCCTGCCGAAGGAGGATTTTTTGCCCCATTTTCCTTTTCCCGGGGCCTTGCGGGGCCGTTCGGAGCGGTTTGACAAATTATCCATGAGAAGTGATAAAAATTACCAATCGAATCCTCCGGGGCAATTTATTTTTGTATAGGGAAATGCCCCTTTTACGGAAAAAGCGAAAACCTAATTATTAACCAAAACCTTTTATATGAAAAGCTTTACTCTAAAGTTCGCCCTGTTGTTCCTGCTGGGTGTGGGTCTGGCCTCCACGGCCGCGGCTCAGAAAATCGGAGGTGTCGTCAAGGATTCGGCGGGCAAACCGGTTATCGGAGCTTCGGTGATCGTTGACGGTACGACTTTGGGAGCGAGTTCGGGCGTCGACGGGCAATGGACGCTCAACGTACCCGACGCTTCGAAGAAGACGCTGGTGATCTCCTATATCGGTATGAAGACGCAGCGCATCGCCATCGGCAGCAAAACGCAGATCGACGTCAGGCTCGAAGACGAGTCGACGGCGATGGACGACGTGGTGGTCGTGGGTTACGCCACCGTGAAACGCCGCGATGTCGTGGGTTCGGTCGCCTCGGTGAATGCCGAGACGCTCCAGCAGATGCCCGTGGCCTCGGTCGCCGAGGCGATGACGGGCCGCATGGCCGGTGTGCAGGTCACGGCCACGGAGGGAGATCCCGACGCCGAAATCCGCATCCGCGTGCGCGGTGCGGGTTCGTTCTCGTCGGACGGCGCGCCGCTCTATATCGTCGACGGATTCCCCGTGGAGAGCATCAGCGACATCTCCTCGTCGGAAATCCAGTCGATCGACATTCTGAAAGACGCCTTCTCGACGGCCATCTACGGTTCGCGCGGCGCCAACGGCGTCGTGCTGATCACCACCAAGAGCGGCGAGAAGGGCAAGGTGAACGTAAACTACAATGTATACTGGGGGTTCAAGGACATCGCCCGCAAGAACCAGGTGCAGGCGCTCAACCCCTCGGAGTTCGCCAAGTGGCAGTACGAGCTGGCCGCCATCCAGAATAAGGTCTCGGACAACTACGAGCCTTACTTCGGATCGTTCTCCGACATCGACCTCTACGACGGCGTGAAGGGCAACAACTGGATGGACCAGCTTTTCGGCCGTTCGGGCGAGCAGTTCAACCACAACCTGACGGTTTCGGGCGGCGGCGACAAGTTCAAGTGGAACGCCACCTATGCGCGTCTCTACGACAAGGCGATCATGATCGGCTCGAATTACAGCCGTGACAACCTGGGCCTGAAAACGCAGTTCAAGGCCAACAAGCGCATCACGCTCGACTTCAACATCCGCTATTCGCGCATCAAGGTCCGCGGCGCGGGCGCCAACTCGCTCAACGACTCGGGTTCGCAGACCACGGGCCGTCTGAAGAACGCCATGCTCTACACGCCCATTCCGCTGAAGGCTCAGATCGAGGGCGGCGACGACCTGGAGGAGAACTCCTCGGACGCCGTGATGCCGACGGTCGCCGTTTCGGATTCGGACCGCAAGCGCGAGCGCACCAACTGGAACGCCAACGCGGGCTTCACGTGGGAGATCGTCGACGACCTTCGCCTGAAGGTCGAGGCCGGTATGGAGGACTACCGCCAGGAGACCAATTCGTTCTACGGCCTTACGACCTACTATTCGAAGGTCGGCGGTTCGGGTTCGTCGGTTCCGGGAACCCCCTCGACCAACTACAACGATGTGACGCGCCGCCGCGTCCGCAACACCAATACGTTGAGCTATGACTTCAGGAAGCTCATCTCGAACGAAAACCACCACCTGAACGTGCTGCTGGGACAGGAGTACATCATCACCGAGCAGCGGACGTTCAACACCTGGGTCGACGGACTGCCCGACTTCTACACCGCCGAGCAGGCGTGGACCTTCATGGGTTCGGCCTCGAACGCCAGTTCGTCGAACATGAACTATGCGGCCGACGACATCCTGCTCTCCTATTTCGGGCGCATCAACTACGACTTCAAGGGCAAGTACATGCTTTCGGCCACGATGCGCGGCGACGGTTCGTCGAAGTTCTCGAAGGGCCAGAAGTGGGGCTACTTCCCCTCGGTGGCCGCTTCGTGGCGCTTGTCGGACGAGTGGGGCATGAAGGACCTCAAGTGGCTCGACAACCTCAAGCTGCGTTACAGCTTCGGTACGGCGGGTAACAACAACATCCCGACCGGCATGGGCGGCCTGACGCAGCTCTACGAGGTCGGCACGGGCAGCAGCTTCATCTACGGCGACCCGGTCTACTGGACGCCCAACGGCAACGGGGCCAGCGAGAGCTACATGGCCAATGCCAACCTGACGTGGGAGACCACCTATTCGCACAACCTGGGTCTCGACTTCGGATTCTGGCGCAACCGCCTTTCGGGATCGGTCGAGGTCTACCAGAACACCACCGAGGACATTCTGATGCGCTATCCGGTTTCGGGTTCGGGTTACAGCTTCCAGTACCGCAACGCCGGTACGATCCGCAACCGCGGTCTGGAGGTGTCGGTGGCCGCCGTTCTGGCCGAAAAGGCGAAGTGGGGCGTGAACTTCAACGCCAATATCGCCTTCAACCGCAGCCGCATCATGGACCTGGCCGGGCTGGAGACCTATTCGCAGTCGTCGGGCTGGAACAACAATGTCACGGACTACTACGCCGTGCTGGGCGGCGCCATCGGCGACATCCGCGGCTACACGACATTGGGCCGCTACGAGGTCGAGGACTTCGACCTGGACGTTTACAACCAGACGGGCAAATGGCAGACGCTCGACGGCTCGAATTGCGCCGGCGTGGTCGGCGACATGCGCCCAGGCTCGCTCAAACTGCTCTGCGATGAGAACGGTACGCCCGTTCAGGGCAGGATCGGCAACGTGCAGCCCAAGTTCACGGGCGGTTTCTCGCTCTCGGCCTATGCCTACGGTTTCGATGTGGCCGCCAACTTCACCTATTCCTACGGTAACAAGGTCTTCAACGCCAACAACGTCGAGTTCACCTCGTCGCAGAAGTACACGGGCAAGGGCGTCATCCGCAACCTTTCGGATGCGATGGCCCTCGGCAAGCGCTGGACCAACGTCGACTGGCAGACCGGCGCCCTGATCACCGATCCCGCCGAGCTGGCTGCCGCCAACGCCGCGACGAGCATGTGGTCGCCCTACATGCCGCAGACGGTCGTTCACAGCTGGCTGCTGGAGGACGCTTCGTTCCTGCGCCTCTCGTCGCTGACGGTCGGCTACACGCTGCCCGCGAGCTGGACGCGCAAGGTGCGCATCAACAAGGTGCGCCTCTATGCGACGGGCACGAACCTCTTCTGCTGGACGCCGTACAGCGGCTTCGATCCCGAGGTCGACACGCGCCGCTCGACGCCCATGACCCCCAACGTCGACTACTCGGCCTATCCGAAGAGCCGTTCGTGGGTTTTCGGTGCGAACATCAGCTTCTAACCTTTAACCGACAGAAAACAATCCAACGATGAAAAAGTTAATCTATATCCTTGCCTGCGCCGGCCTGATGGCCGCGTCGTGCGGCGAAGACCTGCTGGACACCCGTTCGTCCTCGTCGTCCGATTCGGAGACCATGTTTTCGAACGAGACCTATGCCGAGGCGGCCGTCATGAACATCTACCGCCAGTTCGGCGTCGACAAATCCTACCGCAACCGCTGGCTGGTCTACTACGGGGCCAACAGCGACACGGAGTGGTACGTAGGCGCGTCGCCCGACAAACCCACCGATACCAAAACGCTGATCTACTCCTATAACGCGTCGTACGACGATGCGAACAGCCAGCTCAACGAGAGCAGCGGCCAGTTCGCCCTGGCCTACACCGCCATCGAGAACGCCAACCTGGCCATCGCCGGCCTGCGCAAGTACGGCGACGTGGAGAACAACGCCGGGATGCGTTACCTCCTGGGCGAGGCGCTGGTGCTGCGCGCTCTCTATTACCACGACCTCGTCAAGGCCTGGGGCGACGTTCCCGCGCGTTTCCAGCCCATCGGCGAGACGGGCGACGTCATCAAGCCCAAGAGCGACCGCGACGTCATCTACCAGCAGATCATCGGAGATCTGGAGGAGGCCGTGAATTACGTTTACTGGCCCAACGAGTCCGGCAAAACGGGACTCACCACCCGCGTCAACAAGGCCTTCGCCTACGGCCTGCTGGCCCGCGTGTGCCTCTCGGCCGCCGGGTACTCGCAGCGTCCCGACGAGGGGCAGATCGGTACGGGCAGCGTCGGCTCGAACCGCCGCAGCAAGCTCACCGAGAGCGGGCAGGTGTGGGGCGACGACGCCCTCTACACGAAGGCGCTCGACGCCTGCAAGGAGGTCATCGCCAAGGAGAATGCCTGCGTGGGCCTGGAAGGCTCGTTCGAGGAGATCTGGCGCGACATGATGAAGCGCGAGGTCGCCGCCGGAGGCGAGGCGCTTTTCGTGATCCCCTTTGCCGACAACCGCGGCCAGTGGATGAACAACTACGCCATCAAGCACTACACGGCGGATAAATACTGCGGCAAGGCAAATGCCGGCGGCACGATCGGTCCGGTTCCCACGCTCTACTACGAGTACGACAGGAACGACCGCCGCCGCGACATCTCCTGCATTCCCTACCGCTGGAACGGCGGCAGGCAGGAACTGGAGAACATCCAGAAATGGTACAGCGGCAAATACCGCTACGAATGGATGAACGAGGTCGTTTCGGGTAACGACTGCGGCATCAAGCCGATCGTGATGCGCTATGCCGACGTGCTGCTGATGGCCGCCGAGGCCGCCAACGAGCTGAACGACCTTCCTTATGCCAAGACGCAGCTGCGCAAGGTCCGCTACCGCGCCTTCAAGTCCAACGACGCGGTCGACACCTACCTCGACGGCATCGCTTCGAAGGACGATATGTTCAAGGCCATCTATCGGGAGCGGATGCTCGAATTCAGCTGCGAGCAGATCCGCAAGCAGGACCTCATCCGCTGGGGACTGCTCAAGGCGTCGCTCGACGATGCGAAGGGCAAGATGAAGGCCATGCTCGACCATACGACCTACACCTCGGAGCTGACGGGTAAGACCTACGATTTCAGCCTTGTCGGCTCGAAGGTCTACTACAAGTATGCCGACGACGGCGAGACGGTGCAGCTCCACGGGCTGGACTTCGGCGAGGCCGGCGAACCCGAGGGTACGGGCTGGACGCTCTTCACCTCGAAGAAGACCGACGGATCGACCGAGGAGGAGTATATCAAGAGCGGCACGACCGCCACGGCGCGCATCGACATGATTTATCAATACGATCCCGACGTGCACATGTTCTGGCCGCTTTTCAAGCAGTCGATCACCACCAACAGCATGCTGTTCAACGACTACGGTTACCCGGTGCAATAGCGCCTGAAAAAGGAAAAAACAAGAAAACGCATGAAAACGATCATCAATAAATTCGTCCTGTTCGTGATGCTCTTCGCCGGAGCGGCGTCGCTTCACGGCTGTTCGGACCCCGACGGGATTATCGAGGACATTGCCTACGGCCGCGAGTTCTCCCCGCTGAACTTCACTCATACGTTGGCCAACAACGTCAACGTGACCTTCTCGTGGACGGTCATGACCGGAATCGCGGATTATACGCTGACGCTCTCCTACGCCGACGGCGAGGGCGGCGTCTACGACCAGGTGGACCTCATCGCCCCGCTCGACGGCGACGGCAACACCGTCAAGACGATGGAATACTCGTTCCGGGAGCTGCCCGGCAACCGTGAATGGATCGCCGAACTGGTCGCCGTCTCGCAGCGTGCGGGCGTCGCCGATTCGAAACCCGCAACCTGCGCGTTCGCCACGGGCGTCGAGAACCTCTTCCTCAACGACGGCAAGATGGGCGACGGCGACGTGACGGCCACGACGGCCATGCTGCGCTGGGTCGCCGGTTCGAACGTCACGCACCTCGACGTCACGCCCGACGTGGGGCTGATCGAGCTGTCGTCCGCGGAGATCGCCGCCGGCGAATACGAGCTGACCGGCCTTGTGACCGGCACGTCCTACACCGTCGAGCTGCTGCGCGACGAGGCCGTGCGCGGTACGATTTCGTTCGTCGCTTCGGACAAGATCGACGTGGAGGTGATCGACAAGGGCGCAACGACGATCACCCTTGCATGGGGCGCCGACCAGCAGGTTACGAGCCTCGTGCTGAAGGGCGGCGACGATGAGCGCAATGTTACGCTGACCGATGCCGAGATCGCCGCGCACACCTATACCTTCGAGGGACTCAAGGCGCAGACCGAGTATTCGATTTCGGTTTACATCGACGGTGTCGAGTCGGGCAATCTGGTCGTCACGACGCTGGGACAGTCCAATTTCTGGGATTTCACCGATGCGTCGAAATGGCCGATCGCCAACTGGGATTCGAACCAGACCATCGACGGCCTCACGATCCTGGCCGCCTCGGGCAAAAACGTTCAGATTCAGGCCGATGCCGACTACGGCTGCAACTACCTCGACCTGCGCGGTAAATCGACCGTCAAGGAGGGCGAAGCCCCCACGCAGCGTGCCGTGCAGTTCTCGGTGGTGGGCGAGGGCGTGATCGCCATTGACTGCTATGCCAACGACGCCGGCCGGAACTTCTACGCCTATGTCGATGCGCTGGGCAAGGCTTTCGGGCCTTTCGAGGCTCCGACAGCGGCCAACCGCGGCAAGGTCTACATTCCCTGCCCGGGCATCCCGGCTTCGGCGGTGGTTTCGATCTGGACCGACGCTACCATCAACCACATTTACAGCATCGGCTGGTACGAGGGCACCGAGGCTCCGGGGCAGAACGCCACGCCGCTTGCCGCTCCCGCGGTTACGGCCTCACCCGCCGAGGTGACCAAGGGCGACAACACTCCCGTGACCTTCTCGTGGACCGCCGTTCCCAATGCCGCGACCTATACCTACCGCCTCGCTCTGACGAAGCTCGTCGGCGAGACCGAAGAGGTCGTCCGCCTCTCGGAGACCGTTTCCGCGACCGAAATGACCGTTCCGGCCGAGACCGTCGCCGAACTCAAACCGGGAACCTATACGATTTCGGTGACCGCTGCGGCCGCCTCCGACTTCCTCTACAAGCCGTCGCCCGCCGGCAGCGCCGTGCTGACGGTCAACGACACCAAGCTGGCGACTCCCGTCGTGAAACTCGATCCTGCGAAAGTCACCGAAGGCGAACAGAAGGAGGTTGTGGCATCGTGGGATGCCGTCGAGGGAGCTGCATCGTATGTCGTTACTTTCAACAACGGAACTTCCGAGACCGTGAACACGACCTCTCACACGATTGCCGCCGCTGAGGTTGCCGCGCTTGCCGTGGGTGAATACACGATTTCGGTGGTCGCCACCCCCGCCGACGCTTCGGCACAGGCTTCCGATCCCGGTACGGCCAAACTGACCGTCGCCGAGGCTTCGACGGGTTCGGGAACTGCTTTGGCATGGGGAGCGGATGATTTTACAGTTGTATGGGCCGGATTCGCCAACAGCACGGGGGACATCAACGCTGCGGCTTTGGCGACGATGGCTGAAACGGCTGACCTGAAAAAGGATGCGGATGGTTTCACTTACAAAGGACTTTCGTTTCTCTTCGGCGGTGGTAAGTTCAAGTTCGGACAGAACAACAATGCAGACGGTGTGAAAGCTACTCGCTTCCAATACGGAGGTACGGGCAGCACTTCCAAGCAATGTGTCTCCTTTACGGTGGATGCTCCGGGTACACTGGTCGTGGAGGCTGTTTCCGGCGGAGATGCAGCCCGTCCGTTGGCTGTGGCCGTTGACGGTACGGAATTGCTTACGCAGGATACTCCCGATAAGACGCAGAATGCGGCAAAGTTGACTTATAATTGCTTGTCTGCTTCTGCCGGATCGAAGATCACGATTTACAGTAAGAACAGCGGTATCAATGTTTTCTCGATCACCTGGACGCCGTCGAAATAAGTGGCACGGTGATCCAATGGGGAGGGCGCTCAGAAATTGAGCGCCCTTTTTTGCCGTTTGACCGCTTCGGAACCGGATTTGCTGGGGAGATGGTAAAAATGTAAACGGATTTTCGTATCTTTGGCTTCGCTGAAGATGCTCCCGCCCGGCAATGTTCAAATAAATTTGAAATTGCGCCCGCTTATTTGTATCTTCGCAGGATATTTCGCTTGTGATGGCAGAAAAAGAGAAAGACATACTGGAAAATATCGGAGAGCAGGAATACAAGTACGGCTTCACTTCGGACATCGAGACCGAAACCATCGGCAAAGGGCTTTCGGAGGAGGTCGTGCGGCTGATCTCCGCCAAAAAGGGCGAACCGGAGTGGATGACCGAACGCCGTGTGGCGGCCTACCGCCATTGGCTGACGCTGGAGGCTCCGACGTGGGCCCACCTGACGATCCCGCCGATCGACTTTCAGGAGATCATCTACTATGCGGCTCCCAAGCCCAAGAAACAGCTCGGCTCGATGGACGAAGTCGATCCCGAGCTGAAACGCACGTTCGACAAACTGGGCATTCCGCTCGAAGAGCAGATGGCCCTGGCGGGCGTCGCGGTCGATGCCGTGATGGACTCCGTGTCGGTGAAGACCACCTTCAAGGAGACGCTGGCCGAAAAGGGTATCATCTTCTGTTCGATCTCCGAGGCGTTGCGCGACTTCCCCGAGCTGGTGAAAAAATACCTCGGGAGCGTCGTGCCCTATACCGACAACTTCTACGCCGCGCTGAACGCTGCGGTCTTTTCCGACGGTTCGTTCTGCTACATCCCCAAGGGGGTGCGTTGCCCGATGGAGCTTTCGACCTATTTCCGCATCAACGCCGCCGGCACGGGGCAGTTCGAACGCACGCTGATCGTGGCCGACGAGGGCGCCTACGTGAGCTACCTCGAAGGGTGCACCGCGCCGCAGCGCGACGAAAACCAGCTGCACGCCGCCGTCGTGGAGATCATCGTCGAGCGGGACGCCGAGGTCAAATACTCCACCGTCCAGAACTGGTATCCCGGCGACAGGCAGGGCCGGGGCGGCATCTACAACTTCGTCACCAAGCGCGGTTTCTGCCGCGAGAACGCCCGCCTGTCGTGGACGCAGGTCGAGACGGGTTCGGCGATCACGTGGAAATACCCGAGCTGCATCCTTGCGGGCGACAATGCCGTCGGCGAGTTCTACTCGGTGGCCATGACCAACAATTTCCAGCAGGCCGACACGGGTACGAAGATGATCCACATCGGCCGCAACACCCGCAGCCGCATCGTTTCGAAGGGCATCTCCGCGGGGCGGAGCGAGAACTCCTACCGCGGCATGGTCCGTGTGGCGAAGGGCGCCGAGAACGCCCGCAACTATTCGCAGTGCGATTCGCTGCTGATCGGCGACAAATGCGGGGCGCACACGTTCCCCGTGATCGACGTGCGCAACCCGACGGGCGTGGTGGAGCACGAGGCCACGACCTCGAAAATCTCCGACGACCAGCTGTTCTACTGCAACCAGCGCGGCCTTTCGACGGAGGATGCCGTGGGGCTGATCGTCAACGGCTATGCCCGCGAGGTGCTGTCGAAACTGCCGATGGAATTCGCTGTCGAGGCGCAGAAGTTGCTGGCGTTGCAGCTGGAGGGATCGGTAGGGTGATGCGAAAAATGAAAGTCGTCGTCCTGAACGGAAGCCCGCACCGCGGCGGGCTGGTCTCGCAGATGCTCGGCCACGTGGCCGCCGGACTGCCCGAAGGGTGTGAAGTCGGGACGCTGTTCGTCCGCGACATGCAGGTCCGGCCCTGCACCGGGTGTATGAAATGCCGTTCGCTGGGCCGCTGCGTGCTGCCAGAAGACGATGCGCACCGTGCGGCGGAGGCCATCCGCGGGGCCGATGCGCTGATCGTCGGGTCGCCCTGTTACTGGGGCAACATGAGCGGCGCGTTGAAGGTGCTGTTCGACCGGATGGTCTATGCGATGATGGGCGAGCGGGAGAACGGCATGCCGATCCCGCTGCATAAGGGCAAGCGGGCCGTGCTGGTCGCCGCGTGCAATACGGTCTATCCGTTCAGCGTGTGGTTCCGCCAGACGACCGGCGTGTTCCGCGCATTGCGCGAGATCCTGAAATGGAGCGGGTTCCGGGTCGCCGGGACCTTCGGCAAGGGCGGATGCCGCAAACGCGGGGCGCTGACGCCCCGGGAGATTGAAAAATGTGAAAAACTGGCAAAAAAGATATGTTAAGCGTAAAAAATCTACACGCCACGGTCGACGGCAAGGAGATTCTCCGGGGCATCGACCTCGAAGTGAAGGCCGGCGAGGTGCATGCGATCATGGGCCCCAACGGCTCGGGCAAGTCGACGCTGGCCTCGGTGCTTGCGGGCAATGAAAAGTTCACCGTCACCGAAGGGTCGGCCGAGTTCCTGGGCCGCGACCTGCTGTCGATGCCCATCGAGGACCGCGCGCGGCTGGGCCTGTTCCTGGGCTTTCAGTATCCGGTGGAGATTCCGGGCGTCACGATGGCCAATTTCATGAAGCTGGCCGTCAACGAGCAGCGCAAGTTCCGCGGCGAGGAGCCGCTTTCGGCCGCCGAGTTCCTGCGCCTGATGCGCGAGAAGAGCGCTGTGGTGGAACTTTCGTCGAAACTCACCTCGCGGGCCGTGAACGAAGGGTTCTCGGGCGGCGAGAAGAAGAAGAACGAGATTTTCCAGATGGCGATGCTCGACCCGAAGCTGGCGATCCTCGACGAGACCGACTCGGGACTCGACATCGACGCCCTGCGCATCGTCGCCACGGGCGTCACCAAACTGCATACGCCCCAAAACGCCACGGTGGTCATCACGCACTACCAGCGTCTGCTGGATTACATCGTGCCCGACGTGGTGCATGTGCTTTACAAGGGCCGCATCATCCATTCGGGCGACAAGTCGCTGGCCCTCCGGCTCGAAAAGGAGGGTTACGACTGGCTGATCAACGAATACGACAAGTGATGGAGACGATTCTCGACATAATCCGCGGGTTTCGTGCCGTGGACGGCGAGGCGCTCCGGCTCGACGGAGCCGGGGACGGACCGTTCGCGGCGGTCGATCCCCGGAAGCTCCGCATCGAGGCCGCGGCGGGCGCTTCGGCGCAGGTCGTCGTGCTGCACACCGCTCCCGAGATGTCGGTGCTGGAGGTGGAGCTGGCCGAAGGGGCGCAGCTGGAGCTGACCGAACTGTTCACGGCCGAGGCGTTCGCCGAGGTCTCGGTGAAGCAGGCCGCACGCAGCCGCTGCCGTCTGACGACGGTGCAGCTGTCGAGCGCCAACGCTTCGTACAGGATCGATCTCGACGGCGCGGATGCCGAAAACGAACTGGGCGGGGTGTTCCTCGCCGCGGGTGAAGAGCATTGCGTGCTGAAACTGCATACGGCGCACAACGCCGCCGACTGCCGCAGCAACTCCTACGTCAAGGGGGTTGCCGGAGGGTGTGCCGTGGGCGAGTTCTGCGGGATGGTCTACGTGGCCCCCGACGCCCAGCGTACCGACGCCTGTCAGCAGAGCCGCAACATCCTGTTGAGCCGGACGGCCCGCATCACGACCCAGCCCCAGCTGGAAATCTACGCCGACGACGTGAAGTGCTCGCACGGCGCGACGGTGGGGCAGATGGATGCGGATGCCATCCTGTACATGCGCCAGCGCGGTTTGAGCGAAGCCCAGGCCCGGCGGTTGCAGATCGAAGGATTCGTCGGCGACGTGGTGACCCGCTGCGGCATCGAGCCGCTGTGCGGGGCGATCCTGGAACGGGCCGCGGCGAAAATCGAAACCCTGTGAGAAATGTTCGACGTTGAAAAAATACGGGAGGAGTTCCCGATCCTGCACCGCGAAGTCTACGGCAAGCCGCTGGTTTACCTCGACAGCGGTGCCACGGCGCAGAAGCCCCGGACGGTGATCGATACCGTCGATCGCCTTCACCGGGACCTGAACGCCAACATCCACCGCGGGGTGCATTTCCTTTCGGAGGAGGCGACGGAGCTGTATGAAGCCGCCCGGGAGCGGATCGCCGCATTCGTCGGCGCGGCTGAAAAGGAAGAGATCGTCTTTACGGCGGGCGCCACGGCGTCGCTCAACACGGTGGCTTACGCCTGGGGCGATGCCTTCGTCGGAGCCGGGGACAACATCCTCGTCAGCGAGATGGAGCACCACTCGAACATCGTGCCGTGGCAGATGCTGGCCGAACGCAAGGGGGCCGAAATCCGCGTGCTTCCGTTCGACGGGGCGGGAGCGCTGCGCACGGACCTCCTGCCGGCGCTCGTGGACGAACGTACGCGCGTGGTGGCCGTGACGCAGGCGTCGAACACGCTCGGCACGCGGCCCGACTTGCGGACGGTGGTCGAAGCGGCGCATGCCGCGGGGGCCATTGTCGTTGTCGACGGCTGTCAGGGCCTGGTCCACGGCGGGGTTGATGTCCGGGCGATGGACTGCGATTTCTACGCCTTCTCGGGCCACAAGCTCTACGGGCCGACGGGAATCGGCGTGCTGTACGGCAAGCGCGAACTGCTGGAACGGATGCCGCCGTTCATGGGCGGCGGCGACATGGTCGACACGGTGACGTTCGCGAAGACCACCTACGCTCCCGTGCCGTTGAAATTCGAGGCCGGAACGGCCAATTTCGTGGGCGCCATCGGGCTGGGGGAGGCGGTGAAATTCATGCAGCGGTTCGACCCTGCCCAGATCGAAGCCCACGAGGAGGCGCTGCTGCGTCGCGCCACGGAGCGGCTGGAGGGGATCGGCGGACTGCGGATCTACGGCACGGCGCCCGGCAAGTGCGCCATTGTGTCATTCAACGTCGAGGGGGTGCATCCCTACGATATGGGCATGATCCTCGACAAGCTGGGCATTGCGGTCCGTACGGGCCAGCACTGCGCCGAACCCGTGATGGACCACTACGGAACGACGGGCATGTGCCGGGCCTCGTTCGCGCTGTACAACACACTCGCCGAGGCCGATGCACTGGCCGCGGGGGTCGAACGGGCGGTGAGGATGCTTCGAAATTAGAGTTGAAAGTTTTGGCGATATTCCGGTCGCGATGCGATTGAGCCTCCGTCAAGGCGGGGGGGTGGGGATGGGCCTGATTTGCAAACGCCGTCAGGGGCGGCGACAGCGACAGCCGGGAGCATAATGACGCTCCGATAATGATTATGAGATATTAAAACTTACTGACCTATGTTCATCGTACTCGAAGGATTGGACGGAGCGGGCAAGTCGACCCAGATCCGCATGTTGCGCCAGTTGTTCGCGGAGCGTGGCGTGGAGAGCGCCTACGTACATTTTCCGCGTTTCGACGCGCCGGTTTACGGCGAACTGATCGCCCGCTTCCTGCGCGGCGAATTCGGCGGCGTGAACGAGGTCGACCCCTATCTGGTGGCCCTGCTCTTTGCGGGCGACCGTGCGGCGGCCGGTCCGCAGATCCGGGCGTGGATCGCCGAAGGCAAAGCCGTGATCCTCGACCGTTACGTCTATTCGAACGTGGGTTTCCAGTGTGCGAAACTTCCTGCCGGCGAGCGGCGCGACCGCCTCGCGCAGTGGATTCTGGACCTGGAATTCGGTTACAACGGCCTGCCGCGCCCCGACCTGTCGCTGTTCCTCGACGTGCCGTTCGCCTTCACCGAGCGAAAGCTCACGGAGGTCCGCGAGGGAGACGACCGCGACTACCTGCAGGGCAGCCGGGACATCCACGAAGACGCCCTCGACCTGCAGCGGCGTGTGCGCGAGGTTTATCTCACGGCGGCGGCGAAGGACGATTCGCTGCGAGTGGTCGATTGCAGCGATCCGTCGGGGGCGATGGATTCGCCCGAACATAATTTCGAAAAAATACGGGCCGTGCTGGCCCCGATACTCGACGCGCGATGAGAAAGACCCGGGTTTTCAAGATCGTGGCCAACGTCTGCCGGCTGATCCTCGCCTGCACGTTCATCGTTTCGGGTTTCACGAAGGTGATCGACCCGTGGGGCACGGCGCTGAAGGTCAACGAATACCTTTCGATCTACGGACTCGACTACCTCCAGCCTGCGGCGATGACCTTTTCGATCTGGCTGTGCGGCGCGGAGCTGATGATGGGCTGCATGCTGCTGTTCAAGGTCCGCATCCGGCTGATCTCGATCTTCGCCGTGCTGTCGATGGTTTTCTTCACGCTGCTGACGCTGCTGAGCGCCACGATCATCCCCGTCGAGGACTGCGGATGTTTCGGCGAGGCGCTGAAACTCTCCCCGTGGGAGACGTTCGCCAAGAACGTCGTGCTGCTGCCGATGGCCTTCGTGGTGTGGTGGCGTTACCGTCCCGACAAGATTTTCGCCTTCAAGCCGCTGGAAATCGTGCTTACCTGCACGTTCTTCTTCCTGGCGATGTACCTCGGCTATTACTGTTACATTCACCTGCCGCTGATCGACTTCCTGCCCTATAAGGTCGGGGTCAATATCCGCGAGGCGATGCAGGCTCCCGTCGTCGAACCCGGCGAGTCGGAAACCGTGCTGGTCTACCGCAACCGGCAGACGGGCCGCGAACGCGAGTTCTCGCTGGAAGACACCGAGTGGCAGGACGCCGGGAAGTGGGAGTGGGTCGACACCCGCACCACGAGCGAAGCCCCGACGGTGAGGCCCCTCGTGAGCGAATTCGCCCTGCGCGACGCCGAGGGCGACGCCACGGAGGAGGTGCTGACGATGCCGGGCCGAGTTTACATGCTCTGCGTCACGGCTTTCGACCGTCTTCCGCGTTCGTGCGCCCGGCGTATGGCGCGGCTTGCGGAGCGCGCCCGCGAGGAGGGCGCGCATGTGGTCTGCCTGACGCCCGATCCGCTTTACGGCGTCACGTGGCACGAGTTCGGCACGGCGGAGGTGCGGTGCTACAACATCGACGCCTCGACGATGAAGACCATGCTCCGCGCCGATAACGGGCTCGTCGTGCTGGACGACGGAACCATCACGTCTAAAAAGAATTGTCGCGATATTCGTCCGTAGGGGCATCCTGCGGGACGCTGGTATGAAAGTTGACGCCGGAAACGGTGTCAACTTTTTCGTTTGGTGAGATCAGAGCCGAAACCCGGGTTCCGGCCTGTGACGAGCGCAGAAAATGAAGAAGGATTTTCAACTTTTTTCGTATGCGAATCATCCCTATTTTAGTGATCGCCCTGCTTGCCGGGGCGTGTTCCCGTAAGACGCCCGCACCTGCGGTGGTACGTCCCGTGAAGGTCACGACGGCTGCTGGCGCGGGGCTTATCGACAAGGATTTCGCCGGCATGGCTACTCCCGACGACGCTGTGAACCTCGCCTTCAAGGTGGCGGGGCAGGTCCTCGACGTCCCCGTTTCGCAGGGCGCGGGCGTGAAGAAGGGGGAGCTGCTCGCCGAACTCGATCCCCGGGACCTCGAGTTGCAGGTCGCGGCGACCCGATCGGCCTTCGAGGAGGCCCGCTCGCAGCAGCAGCGCATGCAGCGGCTCCTGGAGCACGAGGCGGTATCGCGGCAGGAGGCCGAAGCGGCCGCGACGCGCTATGCGCAGGCCCGTTCGGCCTACGAAAACGCCCTCGACCTGCTGAAGGATACGCGCCTGAAGGCCCCGTTCGCCGGGGTCGTCGAGCGCAAGTACGTCGATAATTTCGAACGTGTGCAGGCCGGACAGCCGATTCTCCGGCTGGTCAATCCCGTCACCGCGACCGTCCAGTTCACGCTGCCCGAAAACGGGTTGTCGCTGCTGCGGGACAGCTCTACGCGCTTCACCGTCGAGTTCGACAACTACCGGGGCGCGGCCATTCCGGCCCGCCTGAAAGAGTATGTCGAAACCTCGTCCGACGCCTCGGGATTCCCCGTGTCGCTGACCCTCGAAAACCCCGATCCGGCCCGTTACCGCATCTCGCCCGGCATGTCGTGCACGATCACCATGCTGAGCGCCGATCCCGTTCCCGATGCCGTGTCGCTGCCCGTTTCGGCCGTCTACGCCCCGGCCGGGGGCGGGACCTACGTCTGGACCGTCGGCGCGGGCGACCACGTCACGCGCCGCGAGGTGAAGCTCGGGGAGTTGTTCGGCCGTGACCGGGTGGTTGTCGACAGCGGCGTTGCACCCGGCGAACGGGTCGTCACGGCGGGGGTTTACCAACTGCGCGAGGGCGAACGGGTCCGCATCTTAAACTGACGCCGCCATGAACCTACCCGAATATTCGCTGCGCAGCGCCAAGGTCATCTGGTTCTTCCTCGCCGTGCTGCTGGCGGGAGGCGCCCTGGGCTTCGCCACGCTGGGCAAGAAGGAGGATTCGGTCTTCGTCATCAAGTCGGCGTCGCTCGTCTGCTCCTATCCGGGGGCTACGCCGCAGGAGGTCGAGGAGCTGATCACCGAACCCATCGAACGCGAGGTGCAGTCGATGCGCCTCGTGCACAAAATCACCTCCGAATCCTACTACGGACTTTCGAAAATACAGGTCGAACTGGACCCGGCCACACGTGCCGGGGAGATTCCGCAGCTGTGGGACGAACTGCGCCGCAAGGTGCTCAACGTCCAGCCGCGTCTGCCCGCGGGGGCTTCGGCGGTGACCGTCGCCGACGATTTCGGCGACGTGTACGGCATCTACTACGGGCTTTCGGTCGACGGGGGGTTCACCTGGTCCGAACTGCGCGACTGGGCGCAGCGGCTCAAAACGGCGCTCGTGACGGTCGACGGCGTGCAGAAGGTGGCCCTCTACGGCGAGCAGACGCCCGTGGTGAACGTCTACGTCAGCATGGCGACGCTGGCCAATTTCGCCATCCGTCCCGAAACCATCGTCGCGACCATCGGCCAGCAGAATTCCATCGTCGACAGCGGCGAGAAGCAGGCCGGGAAACTCCAGATCCAGATTCTCGAAGACGGGACCTACAAGACGCTCGACGACCTTTCGGACCAGCTGCTGATCTCCTCCTCGGGCAAACAGTACCGCCTGGGCGACATCGCCCGCGTCGAGCGGGGTTACGCCGAGCCGCCGCAGACGATGATGCGCGTCGACGGCCGCCGTGCCGTGGGCATCGGCGTCTCGACCGAGGACGGCGTCGACGTGGTGAAGACCGGAGCGAAGATCGATGCGTTGCTGGCTTCCCTCACGCGGCAGATGCCCCTGGGCATGGAGCTGACGGTGCTCTATCCCGAGAACCGCATCGCCCGGGAGGCCAACTCCACGTTCATCCTCAACCTCGCCGAGTCGGTTGCGATCGTCATCGGGATCATCATGCTCGTCATGGGCTTCCGCGCCGGGGTGCTGATCGGCAGTTCGCTGCTCTTTTCGATCGGCGGCACGCTGCTCCTGATGCAGTTTCTGGGCGAGGGGCTGAACCGCACGTCGCTCGCCGGTTTCATCATCGCGATGGGCATGCTCGTCGATAACGCCATCGTCGTCACCGACAATGCACAACAGGCCATGCTGCGGGGCGTGGCACGCCGCAGCGCCGTCGTCGACGGAGCCAACGCCCCGCGGTGGAGCCTGCTGGGAGCTACGCTGATCGCCATATTCTCGTTTCTGCCGCTGTACCTCGCGCCCTCGTCGGTGGCCGAGATCGTCAAGCCGCTGTTCGTCGTGCTGGCCCTTTCGCTGCTGTTGAGCTGGGTGCTGGCCCTGACGCAGACGCCGCTGTTCGGCAATTTCATGCTCAAAGTGAAACCCGCCGCCGGCGATCCCTACGACACGCGTTTCTACCGCGCCTTCGACGGTTTCCTGGCCGCCCTGCTGCGGTGGCGGTGGGCCGTCGCGGCGACGGTCGCGGGGCTGTTCGTCCTTTCGCTGGTCGTCATGGGGCTGATGCCCCAGAACTTCTTTCCGTCGCTCGACAAGCCCTATTTCCGGGCCGACGTGCTGCTGCCCGAGGGCTACAACATCCGCGACACGGAGCGCAACCTCGTGTCCATGGAGGAGTGGCTGCGCGCACAGCCCGAGGTGAAGACTGTCTCGATGACGCTCGGGTCCACGCCGCCGCGCTATTACCTGGCCAGCAGCAGCGTCTCGATGCGTCCCAATTTCGGCAATATCCTCGTGGAGCTGCACGACAAGCGGCAGACTGCGGCCGTCGAGGAGCGTTTCAACGCCCACGTCACCGAAAACTTTCCCGACGTGTGGCTGCGCTCGTCGCTGTTCAAACTCTCGCCCGTGCCCGATGCGGCCATCGAATTCGGTTTTATCGGCGACGACGTCGATACCCTGCGCCGTCTGACGGCCCGGGCCGAACAGGCAATGTGGAATACGCCCGGGGCGGTGAACGTCCGCAACGGCTGGGGCAACCGCGTGCCGATGTGGCAGCCGCTCTATTCGCAGATGAAGGGCCAGCGCATCGGCATCACCCGCAGTCAGATGGCCCGCGGCATCACCATCGCCACGCAGGGGTACACGCTGGGCGAATACCGCGAGGGCGACCAGTTCATGCCGATCCTTTTGAAGGACGAGAACATCGGTTCGTATAACCTGACCAATTTGCAGGCCCTGCCGATCTTCAATCCTTCGGGCAAGGTCTTTTCGATCGAGCAGGCGACCGACGGATTCCGTTTCGATTTCCGGCCGGGCGTCATCAAGCGTTTCAACCGCCAGCGGGTGATGAAGGCCCAATGCGACCCGGGCCGCGGGGTCAACACCATGCAGCTTTTCGCCGCGCTGCGCGATTCGGTGGACCGCGCCGTGGTGCTTCCCGAGGGCTACTCGATGAAGGTCTTCGGCGAGCAGGAGAGCCAGCAGGAGTCCAACGAGGCGCTGGCCGAATACATGCCGCTGACGCTGGTGCTCATCCTCATCGTCCTGCTGTTGCTGTTTCGTAACTACCGCGAGCCGGTCGTTATTCTGCTGATGATCCCCCTGATCTTCATCGGCGTGGTGCTGGGACTGGCCGTCACGGGCAAGGTGTTCAACTTTTTCTCCCTGTTGGGACTGCTGGGGCTCGTCGGCATGAACATCAAGAACGCCGTGGTGCTCGTCGAACAGATCGGCGTGCTGCGGGCCGCGGGCAAGGACCCCTACGAGGCCCTGACCTCGGCGACGCGCAGCCGTATCGTCCCGGTGGCGATGGCCTCGGGAACGACCATCCTGGGCATGCTGCCGCTGTTGTTCGACTCGATGTTCGGCGCGATGGCCGCCACGATCATGGGCGGGCTGCTGGTCGCCACGTTGCTGACGGTCTGCGTCCTGCCTGTGGTCTACGCGCTGTTCTACAATATCCGCAAGCCATGAAGATAACAGTTTCGATAATCGCCCTTTGTCTCTGCGCCCCGGCGCTGGGGCAGACCTCGCTGGCCGACTACCGCGCTGCCGTGGCCGATTACAGCTGGCAGCTGAAGATCGCCGCCTCGAAGAGCGATGCGGCGGCCGAGACGGCGGGGCAGGCCCGCACGGGCTACCTGCCGCGGCTCGCGATGGACGGCAGTTTCACGGCGACCGTACGCCATTTCGACGGCGTGGAGCGCTGGACGTTCAGCCTCCAGCCGCAGCTGGTGCAGACCGTCTACGGCGGCGGTGCGGTGCGGGCCGCGGCCCGGCAGGCCGAACTGGGCTACGACATCGCGCTGTGCGACGAGGAGTTTTCGCGCCTCGACGTGCGCTATGCCGCCGACTACGCCTACTGGAACCTCTCGGCCGTGGAACTCTACGTCGCCTCGATGCGCCGGTACGTCGCTATCATCCGTTCGCTCAAGGAGATCGTCGACCGCCGCTTTTCGGAGGGTTACATCGCCAAGGGCGACGTGCTGATGATCGACGCACGGTTGAGCGAGGCCGAATATTCGCTCGTGAACGCCGAGCAGAGCTACGAGGTCGCGCTCCACAACTTCAACATCCTCCGCGGGACCGATGCCGCGCTCGGCGTACAGCTCGCGCAGGGCATCCGCGACTCGCTGCCGATGCCCGGACGGGTCGTGGCGGCCGAGGCGCTGGAGCGGCGTCCCGACTATGCCGCCGCGCAGCTGCGTTCGGAGCAGGCCGAGGCGGGGATCCGGGCCGTCCGTGCGCCGTTCAATCCGCAGTTGAGCGTGGGGATCGGCGGCATGTGGCAGCCCTATTACCCCAACAGCACGGGCGCGACCTACGTCGACGGATCGGCTTTCGTGAAACTCTCCGTGCCGATTTTCCACTGGGGCGAACGCCGCCGTGCCGTGGGGGCCGCACGTGCCGTGCAGTTGCAGCAGGAGTGGTCGGCAGCGCTCGTGCACGACGACATCGTGCGCGAGGAGATGAACGGCTGGACGGCTCTCGTGCAGAGCCGCGCGCAGGTCGACGCCTCGGAGCAGAGCCTCCGCATCGCGGGCGAGAACCTCTCCATCAGCACCTATTCCTACGGCGAAGGCCTGGCGACCATCCTCGATGTCCTGCAGGCCCAGTTGAGCTGGATTCAGCTCTATTCCAACGCCATAAAGGCGCATTACAACTACGCTGTGGCGGTCTCCGACTACCAGCGCATCACGGCGCAATAGAAAAACGGCGGAGAGATTCTCCGCCGTTTTTTCCTGCCGCCGGGCGTTTTACGCCTTCGCCGGCTGGGTGCTGACCACCGCTATTTCGCGCGACACGGGTGCGATCCTGTGCAGCATCTGCACCATGCCGCAGTACTTTTCGTGTGTCAGCTCCACTGCGCGGCCGACCTTCGCCTGGTCGTCCTCGGTGTCGCACTCGATGTTGTAAACCACATGGAACGAGCGGTATACGCTTTCGGATTGAACCGTTTCTGCAGATAACTCGCCCGAGTAGCTGATTTCGAAACGCTTGGGCGTGATGCGCTCCTTCTGCATGATCATCAGCGCCGTCTGGCCCGAGCACTGGGCGGCGGCGTAGAGCAGCAGTTTCTTGGGATTCATCTCCTCGCATCCGGAGCCGCTTTCGACCCGGAATTTTCCCTCTCCGGTCATTTGCAAAGTTACTTTTTCGATCATAAGTCTCGGAATTTTTGTTGAACGACCGTTGAAGGGCAAATTCCGTTCCGCCGGACGTGGAAAGCTGGGCAAAAATTCTTATATTTGCCCGTCTATTAGAGAATATGTGCGTATGCGAAGATTCCGGATTTCATTGCTGACCCTTGCCCTTGCGGCGTGCGCCTTCGGTGCGCAGGCTGCCGGGCCTGAAATAGAGACCCTTGCGGGGCGCGCCCGCGATCTGTTCGATTACGGACGCTGGAGCGACGCCCGGCAGGAATTCCTGCGCGTCAGGGCGGCGCTGACGCCTTCGGACCGCCTGCTGGCCCAGGAGGCGGAATTTTACCTGGCCGCCTGCGCCGTGGAGCTGGGCAGTCCCGACGCCGAAGGGGCCTTGCGCGAATTCGCGGAGCGTTATCCCGAATCGGTCTACGCCAACGACGTGCGTTTCGCGCTCGGTTCGTTCTACTGTGCCGCGGGGAACATGGAAAAGGCCCGCGAAGCCTTCGGACAGACCGATTACAAGGCGCTGAGCGCGCCGCGCCGCGAGCAGTACGACATCCGCATGGGCTACGTCGAGTTCGCCGGGGGCGACTACCGGAAGGCCTACGACTATTTCGACCGCATCGGCAGCCGCAGCGAATACGTCGACCACGCCCGTTACTACAAAGCCTATATCGACTACGCCGAAGGACGTTACGGCCGTGCGAAGCAGGCCTTCACGACGCTCCTGCGCAGCGACGCCTACCGCGACGTGGTTCCCTATTACCTCCTGCAGATCGAATTCCGCGAGGGCAACTACCGCTACGTGGTCGAAAACGGCGAGGCGCTGGCCCGCCGGGCTGTTCCCGAGCGGCGTGCCGAACTGGAGCGCGTGATGGCCGAATCGTGGTTCCGGCTGGAGGATTTCAACAAGACGCTGGAGCACCTCGCGGCTTTCCGGAAGTCCGGCGGGGAGATGGACCGCGACGCCAGCTATCTGGAGGGCTTCTCGCTCTACCGTACGGCCCGCTATGCGGAGGCCGCGGAGTGGCTGCGCAAGGCGTGCGGCGCCGAGGACGCCCTGACGCAGAACGCCTCCTACCACCTGGCCGACTGTTACCTGCGCGCCGGGGACAAGGAGTCGGCGATGCAGGCTTTCGCGATGGCTTCCGACGAGTCGCTCGACGCGACGGTGGCCGAGGATGCGCTGTTCAACTATGCCAAATTGCAGTACGAGCTGGGTGGCGGCGCCTTCAACGGGGCGATCAACGTGCTGACGCGCTATGTCGAACGCTATCCCTCGTCGCCGCGCGTGGGGGAGGCCCGCGCGCTGCTGATCGCCGCCTACTACAACTCCCGCGACTACGCCGCCGCTTACAGGGCCATCAAACAGATGCCCTCGGGCGATGCCGACATCCGTGCGGCGTTGCAGAAGATCACCTATTTCCGCGCTCTGGAGGCCTACAAGGCGGGCGACATGCGCGCAGCGCAGCGTTACCTCACGGAATCCGCTGCGGTGAACGTCAGCCCCAAATACACCGCGCTGAATGCTTTCTGGCAGGGCGAAATCGCTTTCGCGCAGGGTGACTATCCGGTGGCGGCGGCCAAATACAACGCCTACCTGAAGCGTGCGCCCCGCACCGAGCGGGAGTATGCGCTGGCGTGGTACAATCTCGGTTACTGCGCCTTCGACCGCAACGACCTGGGGCAGGCGCAGGCTTCGTTCCGGAAGTTCCTCGCCGCCTGGTCGCCCCGCGACCGTTACCGTGCCGACGCCTACAACCGGCTGGGCGACGCCGCCTATTCCGACCGCCGTTTCGAGGAGGCCGTGGGGGAGTACGACAAGGCCATCGCCCTGGCGACGCCCGAACAGCAATATGCCCGTTACAAACGGGCCGTGACGCTCGGCATTCTGGGCCGTACGGACCAGAAGCAGCAGGCTCTGCGGCAGATCGTCGCTTCGGGCGGCGACTATGCCGACGAAGCCTCCTACGAGCTGGGACGCAGCTACATCGCGCAGGAGAAGTATGCCGAGGGCGCCGCGCAGCTCGAAAAGTTCGTGGCCGCCTATCCGTCGTCGCCCCGCTGCACGCAGGCGCTGTCCGACCTCGGGCTGGCCTACCTGAATCTGGGCGACAAGCAAAAGTCGCTCGAGTATTATGATCGGGTGGTCGGGGCGTCGCCCCACTCCTCCGAAGCCAGGGGTGCTATGCAGTCGATCCGCGAGATCTACGTTTCGCAGGGCGACGCCGACGCCTATTTCGACTATGCCGCCAAAGCCGGCCTGGAGAGCGACCTGACGGCCCTTTCGCGCGACTCGCTGTCGTTCGCCGCGGCGCAGAAACTCTACCTCGACGGACAGCAGGAGGCTGCCGCGAAGTCGCTGCGTAGCTATGTGCAGAGCTATCCGAAGGGGTATTACCTGACCGACGCACTCTACTATTTGAGCGACTGCTACCTCCGTTCGGGCGAGCGCGGGGAGGCCATCGAGACGCTGACGGCGCTGGCCGGCCGGGGGACGACCCAGTACACGGTCGCCGTGCTGGAGAAACTATCCGAGATGACCTATGCCGACGAACGCTGGGACGAGGCCGCCTCGGCCTACCGCCGGCTCTACGACGCTGCGCCGACCAAAACGGGCCGCGAGGAGGCCATGAAGGGCTATGTGCGTGCGACGGTGGCCGGAGGCGACGGGGCGAAGATCGCCGCGATGGCGGCCGACGTCTGCGGGCACGACGACGCGGGGGCCGTGGCGCTCCGCGAGGCGAAATACGCCTGGGCCGGGCAGCTGCGCGCCGAAGGCCGCCGCGACGAGGCCGTGAAGCTCTACCGCGAACTTGCGAAGGACGTGCGCACGAAAGAGGGTTCCGAGGCGGCCTATTACGTGATCGAATCCACGTTCGGGGGCGGTGACATGGACAAGACCGAAAAGGAGGTCTTCGCCTTCTCCGAACGGGAGCCGCAGGCCTACTGGCTGGCCAAAGCCTTCATCCTGCTGGGCGACGTGTATGTGAAGAAAGGGGATAATTTCCAGGCCCGTGCAACGTGGCAGAGTGTCGCCGACGGTTATTCGCCTGCCGACGACGGCATCGTGGACGAAGCGAAGGCGCGAATCGCAAAACTCAACTGACGATGAAGAAGATGCTGATAGTGGCCGCCCTCGCGGCGGTGCTGCCGCAGCTGGCTGCGGCGCAGGTCGAAAAGCAGGTCGAAGTGACCAAGGCCTATGTCCCGAAGGTGGAGAGCGCCTCGAAACTGCCTGTCCAGCCCGACATGACCGACACGGCGCGCATGCGCCCCGAAATCGACTACACCATTACGCCGCTGTCGTTGCGCACGACGCTCTCGACGCGTCCGATCCGCCCCGCGACGGTGACCTACTGGGAGTTCAACCGCCCGCTGCCCTTCTACGTGAAGGCCGGGGCGGGGTATCCGCTCAACTCGGTGCTGGACTTCTACGCCTCGTCGCAGAACCCCTCGACGGGCTACGTCGTGGGCTACGTCAACCACGAGGGGCGGTACGCCGATATTAAAAACGATTTCGGGGTGAAGAACAATTCGACGCGGATGTTCAACCGCATCGGGGCCGCCGCGGGCAAGTATTTCGGCCGGCACGTCCTCGAAGGCGACATTTACTACGACAACCGGATGTATCACCGCTACGGAGCCTATGGCGATGGGGTTTCCGAATCGTTCACTCCCGGCGGGATGAACGACTACGGCGATGCGAACGTCGCGGTGCGTTTCGGGGACAATTTCCAGGACTTGAGCCGCACGAACTTTGAAATAGCCTTGCGCGGGGGCATGTTCTTCGACCACTCCGAGTGGCCGGATTACGGCGACAAGGCCCGCCAGACCGCGCTCGAAGCCCGGGCGAAACTCGCCCGCGGATTCGGCCGCAGTTATTTTTCGGTCGAGGCGGGCTACGGGCTGTCGGCGGGGCAGAAATCCCTGGAGGGCACTAACCAGCAACTGATCCACGCCGCCCTGCGCTACGGTTTTGCAGGCGGGGTCGTGCGCCTCGACGTGGGGGCCGACTATTATCACGACCGGATCGAGTCGGGGGACTGGATTCCCGATCCGCTCGTGGAGAGCGGGAATTACGTCATTCCCTATGCGCGGCTCGATTTCAACCTCGGAACGCCGGGGCTGAAACCCTTCTTCGAGGCCGACGGCGCGGTGGCGCCCAACGACTTCCGGGCGCTGACGCTGGAGAATCCCTATGTCGCCTCCTCGACGTGGCTCGACAAGAGTTCCGTAGATTACAATTTCCGCCTCGGACTGGGCGGCAGCCTGTGGCGCAGCCGCTTCGACTACCGTGTTTACGCCGGGATTTCGATCCGCGACAACCATCTTTACTGGACGAATGTCCCGCTTCACCCGGAAGGCTTTGCCGCGGGCACGGCTTTTTCGGGGGCGTTCGTGCCCGAAATGGCGCGGCAGACCGTCACTTCGTTCAACGGCGAGATCGAGTTCCGGCCCGTGAGCGCGCTGAAATTCGACCTGGGCGTGCACGGCTACCTTTACAACGACGAGACGGACCTGAAAAACGGCGCTCCGTCGTTCGCCGGGAACATCGGCGTCGCCTTCGAGGGCCGCAAGGTCTCGTTCGGGGTGAAGGCGCTGATGCAGGGCGTGCGCCGCTGGACGACGCTCAACTACGAGCCGGAGCCTGCCGAGGGTTCCGTTATCGTTGGGATTGTGCCGGGCGAACCGTTCGAAGCCCCCTTCGGCGTCGACCTGCGGGTGAATTTCGACTGGAAGGTTTCGGGCCGCGTGACGCTCTTCGCCGAGGGCCGCAACCTCGTCAACCGCTGCCTGTACGAATACCCCTGGTATCCCGAACTGGGAGCCAGCTTCACGGTGGGCGTCAAGGCCAATTTCTGAAACCGTTTCCGCCGGAGCGGGTTTGCAGAACGGGGGCTTTTTCCGAAAAGCCCCCGTTTTTTGACGCCTTGCGAAAGACGACAATTCGTTTAATTGATGATCATTTTCGGCTGGCGGGGAGAACCGGTCGGAATTTTCGCTAAATTAGAGCAGATTTAATTCACACGACTATGAAACATACAATGCCCGAGCTTCCCTATGCACCGGAAGCGCTTGCTCCGAAGATGAGCAAAGAGACCTTCGATTACCACTACGGAAAGCATTTGCAGACCTATGTGAACAACCTGAACAACCTGATCGCGGGGACACCTTACGAGGAGATGTCGCTCGATGAGATCGTCCGCAAGGCCGACGGGGGCGTTTTCAACAATGCCGCCCAGGCCTGGAACCATACCTTCTTTTTCCAAATGCTGACCCCCGCGCAGCAGCCGATGCCCGCTAAACTGGCCGCCAAACTCACCGAGGCGTTCGGTTCGGTGGAGGCTTTCAAGGAGCAGTTCACCAAGGCCGCCGTGGGGCTGTTCGGCTCCGGATGGGCGTGGCTGGCGATGGACAAGGCCGGGAAACTGTCGATCGTCGCCAAGCCGAACGCCGGCAACCCGATGACCGACGGACTGCGTCCGGTGATGACTGTCGACGTTTGGGAGCACGCCTATTACATCGACTACCGCAACCGCCGTCCCGATTTCCTGGCGGCATTCTGGGAGCTGATCGACTGGCAAAAGGTCGCCGACCGCTGCATCCCGAAGCGGTACAAGTGCACGGCCTGCGATTACGTCTACGACCCTGCGAAGGGCGATCCCGAGACGGGCATCGCGCCGGGGACGCCGTTCGAGGAGATTCCCGACGACTGGACCTGCCCGATCTGCGGACTCTACAAGACCGACTTCGAGGCCATCGAGGAGTAAACGAAAAACCTCCGCGCCGATGCGCGGAGGTTTTTTTGCCCGGATCGCGGGAGCGGATCAGAAGACGAACTTCTCGATTTTCAGTTCGCCCAGCTGTTCCAGGCGCGGCACGAGGGTCGTGAAGTGCGGCGCCTGTTCGTGGGCCGCGAGGGCCTTTGCATTGCTCCAGGTTTCGCAGATCATCAGCACATCGCCGCGCGTGGCGCTTCCGAACAGGTCGTAGGCCACGCATCCTTCGTCCTTGAGCGAAGCGGCGACCAGCTCCTTGGCCGTGCGCACCAGTTCTTCGCGGTTGCTTTCCGTCGTGCGGATAAATACATTGAGACGTATCATTGTTTTCCCGTTTTTTGGTTTTGTCGTTTTGCAAATATAACGAATTTTTCGGTGACGGTGTGCCGCCTGCGGAAACAAATTGTTAACTTTTGCGGAAACCCGGCCGGGAGTTCCGCTTCTGCGACGGCTCGGGGAGAAGCCTGCGGGGAGTCGTCCGGCGGCTCCGGGGAGCGAGTTGCCGGAATTTTTCGTATCTTGTGCTTTTAACCGGATTCATTATGGAACTGAACGACAAGAAATTCGCGGTGCTGGTCGATGCCGACAACATCTCGCACCGCAAGATTAAGGATATTCTGGACGAGATCGCCAACTACGGCACGCCGACGATAAAACGCATTTACGGGGATTTCACCAACCCGAAATCCGCCGCCTGGAAGGAGGTGCTGCTGGAAAATTCCATCACGCCCATTCAGCAGTACGCCTATACGACGGGCAAGAACGCGACCGATTCGGCGCTGATCATCGACGCGATGGACATTCTGCACAAGGAGGGCGTGGACGGGTTCTGCATCGTGTCGAGCGACAGCGACTACACGCGCCTGGCCAGCCGTATCCGCGAATCGGGCCGGGAGGTGCTGGGGTTCGGCGAGAAGAAGACGCCGAAGCCGTTCATCAAGTCCTGCGACAAATTCATCTACGTCGAAATCCTCGGGCAGACGCCGCCTCCGGAGAAGGCGGCCCCTGCGAAGAGAAAGGCGGACGCGAAGAGACCCGCCGGGACTGAAGCGCCTGCGGGTCCGGTCGCCGACACCGCCGGGGAGAAGAAGCCGTCGCCGGATGCGGGGCACGCTTCGACGATCATCCGTCCGTTCGACGACGAATTCCGCACGCTGCTGGAGAACACGATCGACGACGCTGCCGACGACAGCGGCTGGGCCTCTCTGGGCGACGTGGGCAGCGTGCTGTCGAAGAAGATGCCGGATTTCGACCCCCGCAACTACGGCTACAAGAAACTTTCGCTCCTGGTCCGGGCGCTTTCCGATGCCATCGACATGAAGACGGAGCAGCAGCGGGTCTACGTCCGTAACCGGGTGGGGTAGGGCTTTCCGTATTCCGGGAGTGATCAGAGCGGACCGAGGCTCCCGCGGGCGGCTTCGTATTCGGCGACGAGACGGCGGAGGATCTCGCCGGCCGGCGGCAGGTCTTCGATGAGCGCGGCGATCTGTCCGATCTCCAGCTCCCCTTCGTCGAGGTCGCCTTCGAAAATTCCCCGTCTCGGGCGTCCGCGGCCGATCAGGGCCGACAATTCTTCGGCACCGGCGCCGCGCGATTCGGCCTCCTCGACCGTGCGGCAGAAGTCGTTGCGGACGAGGCGTGTCGGCGTGACCTTCTTGAGCGTCAGGATCGTGCCGCCCTCCTGCACCTCTACGCACCGCCGTTTGAATGCCTCGCAGGCCGAACTCTCCTGCGACAGCGCGAAGCGCGTCCCCAGCTGGCATCCTTCGGCGCCCAGGGCGAAAGCGGCCAGCATACCGGCTCCCGTGGCGATGCCTCCTGCGGCGATGAGCGGCAGGTCGACGGCCTGCCGCACCTGCGGGACGAGGGCCATCGTCGTCGTCTCCTCGCGGCCGTTGTGACCCCCGGCCTCGAAACCTTCGGCCACCACGGCGTCCACACCCGCCTCGCGGCTCTTGAGCGCGAATTTCGAACTCGACACCACATGCGCCACGCGGCAGCCCGCGTCGTGCAGGCGTGCGGTCCAGGTTGCGGGATTGCCCGCCGAGGTGAAGACCGCCGGGACGCGCTCTTCCGTGACGACGTCCATCAGCCGGGGCGCATAACGGTAGGCCAGCGGCACGTTGACGCCGAACGGCCGGGAGGTGGCCGCACGGCATTTGCGGATGTGCTCGCGCAGCAGTTCGGGGGTCATCGAGCCGGAGCCGATCAGCCCCAGCCCGCCGGCCTCGCTGACGGCGGCGGCCAGCCGCCAGCCGCTGCACCAGACCATCCCGCCTGCGACGACGGGGTAGCGGATGCCGAAAAGGGTCGTGATTCTGTTTTCCATCGTTTTCTGGTTTTCTGCGGGATCAAGATACAACTATTTTTCCAAAACGGGAGCGGATGGTTCGGGAGGTATGTGCAAAAAAACGGTGTTTCGACCCGCCGGGTCAAAGCACCGTTATGAAAAAAAGGGTGAGCTACTTACATCGCACCGCTACGACCACATACCCTTGCTCGATTCCTCGCCTGGGGGATTCTGTAGGAGCTGGTCGTGCAAGACTCACCCGGGCACAAAAGTAGGAAAATTTTATATCTTTGCAAAAAAAAACTGAAATGCGTAAGAAAATATTAGGTTGGGGAGTGCTGGCGGCGTTGGGCCTGGCGGCCGGCGCCGGACTTGTCCTGCGGCAGCAATTCTATGGAAATGCGGTCGTTACGGAGCGGGACCTCTACGTGAGCGCCCGTGCCGAATACGGGCAGGTCGTGGATTCGCTGCTGCCGCAGATCAAACACCGCCGGGCCTTCGACGCCTATGCCCGGAGGATCAACCTGGCCGAAACCTTCAAGCCCGGGCGTTACGTGCTCAAACATGGCATGAGCGTCATCGAAATCGCGCGCATGCTCAAGCTGGGGATGCAGACGCCCGTGCGTGTGACGATCAACAACGTGCGCATCCCGGCCCAGCTGGCGCAGAAACTCGCGCGGCAGATCGACGCCGATTCCACGGCGATCATGCAGGCGCTGACCTCGAAGGAGCTGGCTGCGGAGGTCGGGTTCGACAGCGTGACGCTCTTTTCGATGTTCATTCCCGACAGTTACGAGTTCTACTGGACGGTGACGCCCGGGGAGTTCGTCAAGCGCATGAAGCGCGAATACGACCGTTTCTGGACGGAGGAACGCGACGCCAAGCGCAAGCGCAGCGGGCTGAGCCGGCTGGAGGTGATGACGCTGGCCTCGATCGTCTACGAGGAGACCCGCAGGGTCGACGAGATGCCCCGCGTGGCCGGGGTCTACGTCAACCGCCTGAAGAAGGGCATCAAGCTGCAGGCCGACCCGACGGTGAAGTACGCCATGCAGGATTTCGGCCTGCGCCGCATTCTCTACCGCCACCTGAAATACGATTCGCCCTACAACACATATGTGAACAAGGGACTGCCGCCCTCGCCGATCTGCATGCCCGGGAAGAACGCCATCGACGCCGTGCTGAACTACGAAAAGCACGACTACATCTTCTTCTGCGCGCGTCCCGAGTTCGACGGTTACCACAACTTCGCCAAAACCCTGCGCGAGCACAATAAAAACGCCCGGGCATACAGCGACGAACTCAATCGGCGGAAGATTAAATAATTTTCGTATATTTGATGTAGTCTGAAGGTATTTAATTGACTACAAATAGATTAAAAGAAAC